>JAABUK010001135.1_pt1 | contig 52018 bp, 65 predicted proteins | sample 5559141 | NCBI WGS metagenome assembly JAABUK01 (sample SAMN10711869, study PRJNA513367) | rock metagenome | isolation source: Antarctica rocks | place: Antarctica: Victoria Land, Pudding Butte nord | collected 2016-01-03 | reverse complement strand
CCTCAGCAGATGCTTTGCCCCTTCCAAACCTGCCACGTCCTCCCATGAAACCCCCTGATTGGATGTATAGATATCTTGAGTAATGGCAGCACCCAACTCGCGCAGCTCGCTGCTGCCCAGGTCTGGTAAGGGCTTCATGAGCGGCTGGTCAGCCGCATCGTCAGCATCAACTTGTGCGCCATCTGCAATGCTTGCCATGCTGAGTGGTACTTTGTAGATGGAGATGATGCAGCAACGGCCTCAGTAGCAAACAGAGCATTCAACCATCCTATGGCAGCCACTATGCCTTGAGCATCTGTGTTTGCCTCTGACATGTCATGTAGACATGCAGAAACCCTCTGCAGGACAGGTTGCACCAAGACATCAACTGACTTGATGTCACAAACAGTGCTGACTGAACACCCTTCAGGCGCAGGCATGACAAGAAGAAAAGACTACAACTGCAAAGCAGGTGTACCCCTGAGACAAATTTGAAGATCACCTGCACTTGAGGTGCCAGCTGCCTGTATTGCTGAACCAGTCACACCCAAGCTCTCCGTTGGTGCCTGTACAGCTGCTCCACCAGCATCACCATCAGCTGCCGCCTGCATGTTGAATCTATCATGATCCCAGCAGACATGCAGCATGCTTCAAAGTGGTATTGTACCTACACGAATGGAGTTGCTGGAATGATGCCTGCCAATTGCTGTATCGGTGCTGCGTCTGTTTGCTCCACGGTTGCGTCTGTCGCGAGCCACAGCTGCACCACTCATATACTGTCCAGGCTGTGACTGCTGCGTACCCCCTTCCTTGGGCTGCACAATATTATGTCACTTTAGCTGCAATAGGGTATCATTTGGCACTGACCATATCATGAGCTCAGCTAATTTGATAACAGCTGAGTGACGGTGGATAGCAGGGGATACCAGTGGACTACACTTCTGCAGCAGCTGCGGCTTGCGCCCATACTTGAACTCAAACTGCTCCTCATAGTCTTGCAAGATAGATAGCAAACTTAGGTTTTGAGCAGCATCCACCTGCAGCAAATGGGCACCATAGCTATGCACACTCCTGACACAAACAATCATGCGAGGCAGCACAACGAGAGGAGGCTTGGATAATCAACAGCTGCGACAGATTCGCATGTATCACCTGATCCAGGCTCAGGCCAGCTTCGGTCTCAAGCCTTTTGTAAGCCTCTCTGTAGCCAAAATCAGCCAGATGCCGCAAGATCAAATTAAGAAGGCCTTTTTTACGCTCTTGGAGTTGCTTGGCAGCCAGCTGCTTGGCATCGTTCTGAAACTTGAGTGCGGTTGCTGTACTCATTCCTCGATGTTGAACTTCCAGGTGATCTCCGCTTCTATCCGCTTGATTGATCAACAAGGTACAGGTTGTTCAGCACTCAGCGAGCACATGCGTAAGTCTCTGCTGTCTTAGCGGCAAAGACTGTCGATGCCTGCAGCGTAATCTAGCAGATCTTATTGAACCAAGCTGTTGCTCCTGCACGCGGAACTCTTTTCCTTTATTTCTGGCCCACAAACGCACCCATAAGTAAACTCGTGGTAACCAATACATGCTGTCTGCATTTGGCCGTCTGACTCTGGCCATACCTTGTGTATTAGCTGGGCGACAAAATGGCACACCTTTGACGCCATGCCCCTTCGTTGCTGTCGTTGATCGACGGCCTCTCTGCGACACACAGCGCCCAAGCTAGTGGCCAGGGCTTAGATGCTGGATCAAACGCAGGCAACGCTTTGAACAGTCTATGCAAACCAGGACTGTGGTCCAAAAAACGTCCGAGGTTTGACAAAGATCTTTTGTTCTGATGTGTGGTCTTCTGCGCGCGGATTTGTAAGCCCAGCAAGCGTCGAGCACAAAGACCAGCATGCGGGGGGTTTTGCAGCATCAAGTCTCCTTGCTGGCGTCATCAGACGTTCAGATCGTGGACACTGCGGGACTCACTGCTCGACGTTTTCAAGCGAGTTGGCGACCTTCCGCACGACGCTGCAAGCGTGACGCCAAGAGGCTTGCCCGACTCCATCACTCATATGCGACATCTCAAGCAGCCGTGCCTGCCGGCATTCATCCTCAGAGATCTGCCCAAATTCCCGGCCTGATTTGTTTGCATAGTCGAGTGCTAGGTACGCAGCACACACTGCTGCTGTCCATTGTTGACTGGTATGTTGTTTTGTACACAATTGCATGCACATATGTCCAGGTGTTCCCAGCCAGCCAAGCAAGACTACCCGTCGAGGTTCTGTTTCAGCATCAGTGCGGTGCTCAGCATCAGCAGTTGACCGACTTGGTAGGAGTAGTGACGCTTCATCAGATACCCTTCAGCGTGGAGTGCCAGCAGTCCTCAGCAATCTACACGCTCTATACCAGTTTTCGCGCCCTCATACAATGCTGGGTACCTTCATCAGCATATGCTCAGTGTCACTGTTAGCCATGGTATGTGTCTCAGCCTTTTATCTCCCTCTCATATCTACTACCCTGACTGTCATGTCCTGGTGATATCTGCAGCTCTATCTGTCTGCTGCAGGCCCGCACAAGCCAGTGTCGACTGCACACTGCTTTGCTGTGTGCAGTTTGAAAGCTGGCCTGTGCACTGTCTTATCATGCATGATTAGTTCACAGTGAACATATGCTGACACATGCTCTCTTGTGCAGGGCCCTGGTGACTTTGGTAGCCAAGCAGCCATTGGTCTGCTGCAAGCCCTGATACCAGCACTGCTGATGAACATCTGCATTGTCGGCATGAACCAGATTTTTGACGTAGACATAGACAAGGTCAACAAGCCTTACTTGCCCCTAGCATCAGGGGATTGGTCCCTCAACACTGGCATCAGCGTAGCAGTTGGCACTGGCCTGGTGGCAGTATTGCTTGGCCTGTACATTGGCTCACCGCCATTGTTAGCCACACTGGTGGGCAGCTTGCTTTTGGGCATTGCTTACTCGGTGGATTTGCCCTTCCTCAGATGGAAGAAGTACCCTGTCTTGGCAATGGGGTGCATCCTTTGTGTCAGGTAAACTTCAGTGCATGTAAATTCAATGCGCTTTTTTGTAGGTTTCACCCTCTGTGTAGAGGTATGGTACATTGTACGCCCACCACGACGGCCATTGCATATTGCATCACCCATATTGGGCAAGGCTGCCTAGCTGCAGCTCACATCCTGGCAAACGTTCAGATGAACAGGCGTGTCTGACTGATTGTATGTGTGTGCAGGGCAATCATGGTGCAGCTAGGCTTCTATTTCCACATGCAGCAGGTTCTGCATGGCAGCCGAGTTATGCTCACATGGCCATTGGTCTTTGCCATGTGCTTCATGCTAGTCTTCTCTATCGTCATAGCCCTCTTCAAAGACATCCCTGACGTCAAGGGGGACAGTCAGGTAGCCGTCACATCCTGCCAAGCTTGCCCAGACCAGCACTACATTTTGTTAGGGCTGCTGATTTAGTGTGCAAGCTTTCAAATGGTACAAGTATTCTCCATCTGATAAACTGGCTTGGTCAGGCAAGCAGGGTATGATGCACTACATCTAGCATGCACCAGTTGAAGCATTCTAGCTTTGATGTAGACTGCATGGCTTCTGTGCAGCAGTAGCTTTGCTGAAATGGTGCATGATCAGCTTTGTGTGGTGCAGGCGGATGTGCAAACTCTGAGTGTGAAGCTGGGTGTGAAGAGGGTCTTCTGGGCATGTATCATGCTTCTTGAACTTGCTTATGCTGGAGCCATTGGCCTTGGTGCCCTGTCCCAGGTAAGATGGCACTTCCTATCCTAACGTTGTGATGCTTGTCATGATTGCAGTGGTTCTCGCTTGTTTCTGCATCACCTCAGCTGCAAAGATTGCTGTTTGACGCCAGCATATCAGCACATAGCAACTGGAACACATATTCTCACAGTAACGGGATTGAGGGCGCATTGTTTCATAGGCTCATTGGCTGCAAACAGGCTGGCTTCTCGCGTTATATTGGAGTGAGATTTGAACACAAGAGGCCTGATTCGTGTTCAGGCTTTTGCTGCCCATCCTGGCTGTTCTTGATCAGCAGTGTTGTCAACAATTCTATAAAGTTCTCAACATTTGCAGGTCTGGTGGAGCAAGCTAGTCACAGTTGGCGTGCACCTTGCCCTAGGCGCTTTTCTGTTGAAGCAAGCACAGCAAGTGGATTTGCAAGATACCAAGTCCATCACCTCTTGCTATATGCTTGTGTGGAAGTTGTTTTACTCAGAGTATCTTTTGATTCCGTTCTTCAGGTAGCCTACTGTGTGTGACACAAATGTAGCCAGCTCAGAGAACAAACGAGTAAGAGGTTTGTGAGAGCAGTGTTTCCATTTTATTCTGATCATAGTCTTGCTGCTGCAATTTGCTGCACTGCACGTTCAGCTTTTGTGGCTGACAATTCTGACCTGATGTCGTCAATTGACGGTTGACGGCTTAGTACATGTCAGGATGCATCATACAGCATTGCTCATCAGCATGAGAGCAACCAACTCTCTAGTCTGTGTCAGTACGATGTGCAGCACACTCCAACAGCTGCTTGGGGACTGGCATTGACGAAGACGTGTGCTTGAGCTGTCATTGGTGCTTTGAGAGCTGATTGTCAGGTGTGTATAGTTGTGCTGCTGGGGCAGAGTTCCAGTGCTGAGTGTTCTGCTGTGGGGCAAACAGATTGCCCTAAAACATAACTCTGGGTCTGCCAATTCTGCTTGACTGCAAACATAGCCTCTCGATGCATTTCAGTGTACTGCGCAGCCTAACACAGCATTGCATACTGTATCTGCGATACCTATGATGCAGGCGTTTCACTGCCTGCAAATCGATGCATCTTTGGAGATTTGTAAAGGACATCCAATCTACCAAGGAAAATATACCATATGCTGTTGTCCATGCCATTGATACGTGTCAGACTGCCAGATAGTAGAACGGATGTCTAGTTGCAAAGGCAAAAGTGACAGACAGATCTGCAGACACCTTAGGCAAGCTTCAACGATGATGCAACCATAAAGCGCTATCCTTAGCCACACTGACCAAGCCACTATTGGCCTTGCGACAGGCATCTTAGGTCTGACTTCTAAGAATGATTCAACATTAAATAAACAACACTGACGCTGTTGACACTGTCGTGCACAGATTGTTGCCTCATCCTGTTGGACAAACAAATGCTGATCAGATCAAGAAGACATAGTTTTGACAATATCCAACACAGTAGCACCTGCAAATACCAGAAATAGGGAGCCACCAACATACTGGACCACCTTTTCATTGAGATACTTCCCCAAAACAGAACCACCCAAGACTGCAATTAGTGTTGCCACGCCATGGCCAGCAACAGCGCCTGTGGTCACTCCAACTGGTGAAGATGCAGCTGAAAGGGCTATCGTTGCCAAGAAGGATTTGTCCCCCCACTCAGCAGCGAAGACAAGGGCAAAGGTTGATAGCAGCAGTCCAGTGGCGGCACCTGAACGTGATACATGTATATGGGCTGAGTTTGTGAACAGAGTGCAATAATCACACTTAATGTTTTATGTTTGACACCGCGTCAAAAGCCTTTGCATTGTTGAACGTCAGCTTCTGTGCAATAATCGAAAACCCAAGCCGAGCTGCTTGAACTTGCAACCACATGCAGAGCCACTCCCACGTATGCCATGTACTGTGATGTGCACCAACAGAAATGATGCAAAGCCATGACTCATGTGTAAAATCGTACCAGAGTCTAGGCGTTCCACCTCCTCCTGAGCTGCCTGCTCTTCATCCATGGACGCTGTGTCTGCCTCACCAGCTTCCTGCACGCCACTGTGTGTGACTACACAGTAGTATAAAAGTACAATCACTTGGTATGTGGACATTTGTATATCAGACATAGGCAGGCCATGTGGCAGAGACAATGATGATGGTGATGGAAATACCGGTGATGAAGCACCATACTCTAAGCAACAATGTGTAGAATGCTGTGCCCACACTTGTGTTGACTCATGGCAGCACATGTATAATGCCCATGTCAAGCGTACCAGTATGCAAAATCAAGCTGTTGCTTTTAGTAACACAGTTAGTTGTCCACGCAGGCATATGTTTAGGTTCTGAGCAACAGCATGGAGCATCTTTGCCCTGGCCACATGATGCTGTTGCATAAGAGGACCTAACCTGCAATGTTCTGATGCCAAAGAACACCAGCAGGAAAGCAGCTGCAATGTCGTCAAAAGGTAGACTGGAGCTGGGCAGCAGCTCATCCACTTGATGGAGGGCTTGGCCCAGAACCACCTACAGTAGTATGGTTGAGTCATCAGTATCATAGACTGTGATTTATGACATCATTAACACTGCAGGCCTCGGTAACATAACCTCTTGCATGCAGTGTTTGACTCTTGGCTGTCTATGCTGCTTGCCTGTGGACTGTGTATACAAATCAGTGTTGAGTGATCTGACAGACAGGCCATGCCTTATGTCTTGACACGGTTGTCAAGCATTCAGTGTCATGCAATGATCAATGCAGTTTGATGCTGTCCTACTTTGTGTACTCACCGATATGACAGTCATAACAGCAAGGGCGCCAAATGTACCAGCAAACACCAAGCCTTTGTTTTTCTTCAGAGCTAGCAGGACTGCTATGAAGAATGTTTTGTCCCCCAATTCAGAAAACAGTATAAGCAGAAATCCAGAGATCAGTCCTTCTCGAAACGCCTCGTTGCCCAATGAACCTGCAGCAGGAACCTGCTATGGAGAGGCATGCAGAGCAAGCAGTGAGGTTGTAGGCTGCCACATCTACCACTATCCTACCTATTGCACCATCACTACTGGAAAGCTGTTTTGCAACTTGCTCAACACTCTGTGCAGCTGTGTCCGCAAAAGCAGGCAGGGCTAGCAAGCAGCCTACAGTTGCAGCAGTGCCGGCTAATGTTTTTGAAAAGGGTGGCAGCCTCATGGGAAGGCCCATGCGCTGACGTGAGCACTTGGCTAACTCTGCCCCTTCCTGCAGCTATAACTTGGCCAGTCAGTCTAAATAAACATGACTGTCCGTGGGTATTGAATCTCGTTGACAAACACCTGAGAATGTTGCGTAGAATGACTTTTGGAGGAGTCGCTTGCGTGCGGTTGAAAGCTGCAAAGTCGAACTTGTCGTGTGTGACATGCAACGGTGGTTCTGCTGACGGAATGCCGCTGCAGAGAAGTGACAAAAGAACAACCCGAAAGTCTGCATGCTTTCACGGGCCACGATTTATGTTGACCTCCTGCTATACTCATTTTATTTGGATAGAGAGGTATCAAACCGCCGGCATGGCGGATTGTGTTTGCGGTTTGCCACAGTGGTAAATGCAGCCCATGATTCTGGCCACCTGTTGACCACCAATCCTACTTGACGTACGTCTGGGGTGTCCGTTGCGCAGATTGTGCTTGTCTTGACAGACGCGCTGACCACACAAAAACTGCACTGAAATTTGACATACATAACGTTCGTGTCGTTGCTCGTTCGTTGTCACATATCGCACGGGGGCTGCCACATGACCGGTTCACTAAAATAACCTTTTTTCTCTCGGTTAAGGGTATTATCTGAATGCCGCCTGGGTCTACGGGGAGCTTTGCAACCTCCGAAACTTGCATTGTGCAAATCGTTCCCACTTGTTTGCAAGAAGCCTCAGATTTGAAGAGTCCGACCCCGTCTGCGGCAGCACACCAAGTTGCACCTGCAAGCATGTCCTACACAACTGCTCTGGCTCAGTGGGCAGGATCGCAAGTAAGTGTTCACCAGCCCACTTACGCTAATGCTGCCAAATGATGTTTGCTGAGGTTTTCGGATGTCACACCCGCAGTGCTGTCACACTACCAGACAATCGAACAGGGCGAATCTGCAGACTGTTGCCAGAAAAGCTTTGGTACAAGCTCCTCACAGCGCCTGCAGGAAGGCACAGCTTAAGCGGCATTTGCCACATGCCACAGGCACACAGGTATATTTGTACAAACAGCAGAATGGACAACTAATGTAGTACTATGGTGTAATATGAGCTGACTTGAGAGCACAGCTGCATACACACATTTTTGTGGTGGATAGCATTTATGCTGTTAACAAGCCTTGTTGAGGTGTCTGCTTGAGTCCTGATGGCTGCAAAAGTACCGTTGCCACGTGATTTGCTGCTTTATGGCAGATTGCACCTGAGGACTTGACGTCTGCTGGCAACCAAGACAAAGCACGTGAGCTGCAAGTAGAAGACCAGATAGAGGATGCAGAACAAGAAGAAGAGGTGCAGGAGGCAATGGAGCGAGGTCTGGAAGCTGAGTCTCATGAGGTATTCATTGACGCTGTACTCACCTCTAGAGGTGTTTGGGACTTAGTCCTGATGATGATCCAGGCAGTTGCTTGCATCAGCTTGTCCCTTTGAGGCTTGCTGTTGCACTGTTGCTTGCTGGCATGCATGCATGCCTGCATGCAAAATGTGCTTGAGATGTGCTTCTAGCAAGCACAACCAGGTTACACTAAAGCTGATCAGACTCTGACAAGTGCCATATGCCAGTTGACCATGCCCAGAGTACAAGTGCGGCCAGCATTCATTCTATAGTCCACCTATCACAATCTGCAGCACACACAGTCATTGATGGGGCTCAACGGCTGTCCACCTATGTCATGGAGCATTCGTTGCCACTTGAGGGTTTGTCATGTGATAGCTGACTGCAGCTTGATGTCATGCAGGAACAAATTGCAGCAGAGCTGGCAGCGCTGGAAACAGAGACTGAGCAGCCTGGCCCTGCTCGGTTCACCCTCAACTTCCTATGGCTGGACAAGAACATAGCTGTCAGCGTAGACCAGCTGTTTGACCAGGTAGTGCTTGCTACAGTTCATGTGTACAGCACCTTTGCTTCTTTTTGTTTTTGATACAGTCATATGTTGCATCATACAGTCTACTGTTCGAGTGCATAGTCAATCAACCGTTCAATCATCCAATTACGTTTTCTATCTTGAGGACTGGTCAGGGGAGTCAACAGACAATAACTGCAAAAGTTGTGAGAATGCTGAGTCTGAAAAAAACAAGTCACTCAATGCTGTTCTGGGCCATAAAAAGGTCCAATATTGATCTTGCCAAACACGCCTCAACATGCATGTGGGCAAACCTGCTCTGCTTGTGCACTCCCAGCATGGGATCCATCCTGGGAGTGGATTGCATGGCTGACGTTGTGGCTGGTCCTGCTGCAGACAAAGAGGAGTCCAGTCACAGAGTACTTCTTCTGGCCTCGCAAGGATGCCTGGGAGGAGCTGAAGAACACACTGGAGACCAAGCCATGGATTCAAGAGCGGTAAAATCTCTGTGGTGCTTGTTTGGTTCACTGATGATGATTGTCATCTTTGGCAAGACTGTTGATGAGATGTGAAAGATGGGACAGCAGACAGTCAGCGCAAACTGTGTGACACTTGGCAACATCATTGGGTGTCTTGAGGCTGACAAGTTATTTGACAGCTTGGAGTTACATGCCTTACACATGCACATGTAAATCCAGGTTTTGGGTTGAGTTGCACTGCAGTGCATTGATGTCACTCATTCATTGATACGCATTGGTGATTTTTCTCACTGCACGTGCCAAATGTCATGCTTATTGCAGGGACAAGATCATCCTGCTGAACAAAACAACAGAGATCATCAACTTTTGGCAAGACAGTGAGACAAAGAAGACAGTTGAGGAAGCTAGAGTAGCTTTCCCAGACTGCATGTTCCAAGGGAGCGACTAGAAAGGATCATTTGTTAGTGACAGTCTTCCCACTGCTGCTACTGATGTGCTGTTGCGTTTGAAGACGCTGTGCTTGGGTGGCTAACGAAGCCTGAGCTTGGTGCTCAGTATTTAGCTTATCCTGCATTTGCTCATTGCTGTTTGGTTTACAAACTCGATCAGGCAGTCTAGTGCTAGCACTTGTAGCGCTTGTAGCATTGCCAGGCTTTGCACTGTTTTATTTATGCAATGAGTCTATTTGGTGCCTGGACAGCTGCATTTGTGTCTGCACAGCAAACGCATGTAATGCATCCAGACCTGCTGCAGCATTAGTCTGCCAAGACCATGCAGGGATTCCTATTACCAGAATTATTACCAGAAGTTGGTTCGTCATTGTTCCAGTAGTCCAGTAGAAGTGCGCCATCGACTCCTGTTATCGATTTCGCCCATTAATTGGAATGAATCTAGCACCAAGAACAGTGAGAAAGATTGACACTGAACAGCAAGAACAGCGTGTACAATGACACGTGCCCGCCAGCTCAGCCAAAAAAGCAATAAGCAGCTGACCTGGCAGAGTTAGCAAAAGTCAACTGCAGCAGTGCTGTGCGATCAAGCGTGTCGACTACCGAATCGTTTCGCCCAGCGCTGCATCGGCTACAGTGACTCGAGGTATCAGCAGGCACAATGACGGAGGTCACCACTGGTCACCAGGTGACTGGCACCTCATCTGTAGCTGACGCTCTTCCCGAGGTAGGCGCATACTTCGGAACACAGTGATGTGAGGGGAATACTGAGAGCCGAATACGTTTACTGACTGTTCACTCGCTTTCAGCGGCGTCATAGCTAGCTTGCTGAAACAACACTCAAGTTCTGAAAAGTGTCCAGCTGGCACTGGCACATCAATATGGACCTGACGTGGTACTCAAAACTTCACACCAGTCAACATGAGATCCACTATCTATCACATACCCTGTTGTTCCCCACTGTCATCTTTGAATGCAGATAGTCAAGTCAGATGCGATGAAAAATTTTATGGGGTTTGCGACAAGTGGTGTCAGTGTCAGCATTGCAAATGTGGCAACCATGCCTATGGGTGGGTTGCTGAATTGCTGATGCCTTGTATCAGTTGGGCAAAGCCACTCAGGCATCTTGCTGTACACACTGCTTAATGTTTGGTTGCAGATGTCACAAAGGTCCGAATGCAACTCCAAGCTATCAGGATGCCAGATGGCACAAAGCCTCCTGGCTTGGTGAGTGACTGTGGTTGCTGAAGCGTCATCTACTGGAACACCTGTATGCTCATATCGTCTGTCCTGCAGCTGAAAACAGGAGTAAATATAGTGAAGAACGAAGGCTTCCTTGCATTGTATAGTGGACTTGGACCTGCAATAGGTAGAGGACTATTCTATGGAGGTGAGTTCATGCAAAGGACAGCACAACACTCAGATGCCATTCATTGCTGGTCCTGCACCTTCTCAGCTTGACCTTTGCATGATATGTGATTGCACACAGACTGCCTTTAAATGTTTGATGTGCAGCCAGGACTGTTGTGCTATAAAGTGCGCACCAGCTACGCCTTGCACCAGCTGGAACCAGACAGTGAAGCATGTTCACAGCAGCACATGGCATTGAGCGCATTTCTGCATTCAGGTGTGCGGTTAGGCTGCTATGGGCCCATCAAGGAAGCGATGGGCGTCACCAGCGAGAACCGTTCGTTGGCGCGCAAAATTGCCGCCGGCTCTATCAGTGGAGGTTTTGCGGCTGTCATCACAAACCCTCTAGACCTGATCAAGACAAGGATGCAGTCCAAAAACAATCCTCATAAAACAATGCTTGCGTCCACAAAGTCTGTGCTGGCTGAGGGGGGTGTCAAAGGTCTCTGGAGGGGGTCTGGCCCATCCATGGTAGGCTTAATCGTTGGCCTGCAGACTGTGATTATCAGCTAAAAGAACCTGCAACAATGCTTCATTCCGGCAAAGATGCCCCTGCTCAATGTTTGTGGTTGTTAGGCACACCCTTTGTCTGACCCCATGCATGACAATGAGAGGAGGACATCACTGTGATGTGCTGTGCGTGAGCAGATATGAGCAGACAAGACAAGACAATCATCTTGCATTGTCAGCTTGCAGCATAGTGTCTGCTGTAGTAGGGCAGGCTCAGTCGCGGCAGCAGCATGACAGCTTCTGGTCTACAAAGTCCCAGCTTACAGCACGAGTCTTTTTGCACAACAAAATGCAACAAGACTGCACTGGCATGGCTGCAGTGCTGGCATTACTAAGCAGTAGTCACTAGTGCAAAATGTGTGTTGTGCAATACTGCAGGCCCGTGCAGCAGTGCTGACTGCCTCACAATGCGCAACATATGACGAGATCAAGCAGGCAATCATCAGGGTGACTGGTGCTAAAGACAGCTTTCCGACCCACATTGCTTCCAGCATGGTCACAGGCCTTGTCACCACCACTGCCACAGCCCCTGTGGACGTCATCAAGACCCATATGTTTGTTGGTATGCTATGTGTTGTGTCATGCAAAGTTTATGTTATTTTGATCTTGTCTTGCTTGCCTTTACATAAGATGCATTGCTCTGTAATCGCTGCTTGTCCATGTTGTACGGTAAAACCCCATGTTGTACACTAAATGCCCCTTAGCTCATTGTACCCTGCTGCACTTCAAGCGCCAGCGCATGTCAAGACTGGAAGGCTTGACATGGCACTTCCGGGCAGCATACCTAACACACGCCAGTTTGCATGGTCAATCTGATCATTTTGACAGCAGCCCATCAATGTCACTTTGGTCCAGTGCTAGTTTTGCAGCTTCACACATCAGCATCTCATGTGTGGCATGATGGTCTGCAGGAGGAAACCACTACACTGGCCCCCTGCAATGTGCGCAAGATATTGTGAAGCGAGAGGGTGCCAGGGGGCTTTTGAGAGGGTGGACAGCACAGTATGTACGTCTAGGTCCACAGACAACAGTCATCTTTGTCGTCATGGAGGAGCTCAGAAAATTGAATGGCTTGGGAGCCCTATGATTCATGTCCTCACGTGTTCTGGCAGATGTCTAGTTGGCACTGCCATTTGTTTTGTTACGCTATTGTTATGAGGACATCTGCTTGTTTGGAGATGTCCCTGGTGTTCAGTGTCAGGCCTGTTTGCAGTTGATTAGCAGCTGCAGGCACAGTTTTGCAAGTACAGACGCCATCAAACTCGCGCTAGCTGTAGATTCTCCCTGGTACCAACTTTTGTTGCCACTCCAATGGTGTATATGACCAGCTGCAGGGTTAGACAGCATATAATTGGCCGCTGGTCACTGCATGGATCTGCCAATTAGGTCTAGCAATTCTAGCATGTTTGACGTTGCTGCTTACGGTCGAGGCGACTTAGTGCAATAGATGACCAGACCACTAGTGTGTGTTGCACTGTGTAGTACCACTATGCTCATTTCATGCATTACGCACAGCCGGATACTGAATGTAAACCATCTGTCAATGACGAGGGTCAGCCAGAGGATTGTTGAACTCACTGTTTGTGGCAAGCGTGCTAAAAACAAGCATGGTTACAGGCAATGGCTGGGTGCACATTTCCCTGTCCTACGTCGGTGCGATACATCATACATCAGCTCTTCAATCCCGAAACGTCTATTTTATTTCAGAAACGTCATCCCTGCACTGGGAATCTGAATAGAGAAACTTTCGCAGGGATTCGCAACACTGGTGCACTGACTAGGCTCGATTCATGACTCTTTGCCCTGATGCCATCAGTTGTATGTAAGGCTTGTTTGGTTTCCACAGGTGCATTCTTGTACTACTGCCGTCCGACATCACAGCAAGCTCTTGGCATAAAGCCGCGCACAGTCTCCGTCATTTGACGAGAAGACAATTCTGTGGATCACAAGTTCTAGGAAGCGCTCAGTCCCAGCCAGCGACAGCGCTATCGCGTCAGCATGCTGAAACATCTTTCGGCATGAGTGCATTTACTTCAAGAAAGATCAGAGTCTGACATGCTTCACCAGCGGTGACGAGCCGGAACGCGCAATCGCGCCTGCATGTTCAGAAACGAGTCCTCGCCGGAGTCTACAGCTTCGTCATGTCAACGATGTTGCTGTGGATGCTGCTGGCCGCTGACCAAATTATTCGGAGGTGTAAATAGGTGAGCATCAGACGAAACAGAACACCGTTCAAGGTCGCAGTATCGAAAATTGCTGTTTAATAACAGGTACACAAGCGCATTCCCAGACAGCAGGCCTGAAGCCAGTGCCATATCTTCTCACTATCAGGCTCCGTCGCCCCCTTCTCGTGGGTCCACTCACACAACGCATGTCTCGGAGCCAGCTGACCCTGAAGGCAGTGCTCTGCTTGGCAAGGCAAGAGTACACACACACTTTTATTGCTGTTTCAATTTCTGTGCTGCAAATGAGTTGCTGCTGTCTGCTTCAGGGACAGACATCCTCCACAGAGCTACAGGAAGCAGGGACACCAAACAGTGCAACTCCTAGAACAGGTATGCACTCTCACTGTTTTGCAAAACATGCAATCCTCAAAGGCTTGTTGCAACCCTATTACTATCTGGTGGGAACAGCTCACAGGCTCTGCAGCTAGAGACAGTGAACACTATCATGATCTGATGAGGTGGGTATCGCAGGTGTTGAGAATGCAAGGCTCCACAGAAGGATCCAGAGTGCAGAACAGATCGCTCGGCTAGCAGAGTCCAAGGTACTGACATGTGCACACAGTAGCTCTGGCTTGGCCGTTTCTTCATGCTGTGCAGTTGCACCTCTACTTTGGCATGCAAGTCATATATGCTGGGTGATGGAATCACTACAATGGTATTGATTCAGGCGGGGGACAACTCACCAAGGGTTCCCAAGTTGGGGTCAGGCCTGAAGCTGGCCCCAGATGATGAAGATGTATGCCCAACTTGCCTAGACCCCTATGCAGATGGTAGGCTGTGACCATCTGCAAAATCTGCATCGCAAGTCTTGGCATGAGACTGTTCAACAGAAGAGCAGCCTCAAAACACTGACACCTGTTGTGTTGCTGTTCTATCACCTGAACTCTGGCTTTATGTGTGCATTCAACATCTTCAAGCATAAGCATGACTGCTCTGACATGTCCGTTGCTATGCAGACAATCCAAAAATTCTGACTCAGTGCAACCACCATTTCCATTTGGCGTGCATCTACGAGTGGCTGGAGCGCAGTCAAACCTGTCCCATCTGCAGCAGGCAGATGTCGTTTGATGAATTCATGTAGACAACAACGATGTACCTTGTACTATACTTCTATCAAGGCCGTTATGGCTGCTTAATGCAGCCATCTGGTCTTGAGAGACAAAGCATCTAACGGGCTGAGCTTGGCTGCTGCCTCTACATTGAAGCACAGGACAGAAGAGAAAGTGTCAATACAAATATAGCATATTTCTTTTGCAAGTCAACGTCCTGAGTGAGCTTAGCTTAGCTTGCGTCATGCTTGTCAGATTACAAGGATTCAGGGTGTACAAGCTGATGCAAAGATGGTGTACTCAACAGGAGGACAATTTGTGCGATGCAAAGGATGCAACCAGGTGTACCACTTGCGGGGTCTGCGCTGCTTGAAGAGCAACCACGCTGATTTGTTAATTTCAGATGGCAAATCACAGCTGTCAAACATACCTGAGAGGTGATGCTATATGGTGCAGGTTTGGCTGTCAATAGTGTTCCGTCCAGCCCAACACAGCAGATTTCAGGCACAGGTCACACCCTTTGACTGAGCATGCAACAGGTCTTGTCTGCTGCGAATCTCACAGCCAGTGTACGTCTTAGACTTTCACCCTGCTACAATGCATTGAAGTATGTAGACTAGTTGCGTTTGTAGACACAGCAAAATAAATTTAAAGCACACTGTTAAGTGCATGCACATATGTAATGGACAGAGGGTGTTGCTCATGATCATGCGTGCCACCAAGGCATAGAAGCTTGCACTTGGTGCATGAATGGCAAAATGGTTGCAACTTGTGCAATCAACTGCCATCAACATTGTCGAGGGACGACGCCTTGCAAGCTAGTGGCTTAGCTTTGCTATATTGCTATGTAGCAGCATATATGTAGCAGCTTTTGTTCATTATCTCATGAGAGTCTGTGAGTCAATGCAGCCTACGATGTAGTTACAAAATTTTACTGCTATCACTTCGGCTGACCAGCTAGTGCAGTGCATGTTGCGCATGATTGTAAAGGTTTACGGGTTTATACGCAATGCGTGAGCGAGCGTTTTGTATGGTTTTGTTGTTGGTTCGCTTCTACTTAGTCCGCTGCATCATGACATCTGTGATGCAGTGCCTTCCGGCGCAACTACCGGATGTCCCGACATCCGCACTGGCAAGTATTAACGAATCCGTGCGTGTTCAAGTGAGCCTGGCGACGCAGGCAAACTCGAAACGTCCGAAGCAGCATCTCAAGCTACCAAAAGCACAGACCTTCAGCATCGAGGACCTGCCCGATGAGGTTACAACAGCTTTGATATATCAGAATTTTATTCACCAAGACTTGTGTTCGCTAGCACAAGTCTCGCGGAGGTACAGACACTTGTCGGTGAGTACGGCATCCCAGCTGGATCGACTCGGTGTTAAAGCACCTGGCAGCCTGCTGGTCAGCGTGGAATTTTGCTTGCAGTCCGCCGACACGCAATGGGAGGCCTTATACAAGCAAGCTGTTGGTGACATCAACGACGTCACCAGAGAGGCAGCAGTACTTGCACAGTCGTGGAAAGAGCTCTTCAGGTGCAAAACGGTGTCGGACAGGCAGGCAGAGCCTTGGTACGTAACACATATCAACATATAACACGTATTTGCGGCAAACAGCTGCGTGTCGCTCTGTGCTCGCGATTTGCTGACGGCTGACACGACGTTATCGCAATGCCTTGTCAGCACCTGTCTCATTCAGGTTGACCCCCTGCCAATATGAGCTACACGCAGTCCTGCAGCGCATCACTTCAGAACAAGCGAGCAGTTCTGTGGCTGGGGGCGTCACCTTCCTTCTTGATGGCAGTGGGTCTGTTTCACAAGGTGCTTACAGCAGTATCGGCCAGATTTGTTGCAAGCTCACTCTTGCTTATGCCGTTTCTGTATCATGCAATAGTTTCTCATGGCACTGCAGAGGACTTTTTAGCCATGACAGGATTTGTGTCCAAGGCTGTGACAGCCATATTGGCTTCGGTGCCCGCTTGCAAGGTACCCTAATCAGCTTCAACATACTGCAGTGCCCAGAGCTGCTGTTGCCTGCATGTGCAAAGATCTTCAGCTGCTCAATGATGTGTGCTATGGGTATGCACAGCCCAGCATGCAGCATTGTGTTATGCAGGTTGGTGTGATGCAATTCAGTAATGACGTGCATATAGAGATACCTCTAGAAACCCAGGACAAGGACAATTTTGAGAAGGCCATGGCTGACATGGTATGACTAGACCCATGTGAATATGCAAAGTCCTCTCTCATGTCCGATTGCTATGACATTAAACTCTGTTGGAAAAAAATGTTGCCTCCTGGGGCCTGGATAAGCCTCATCTGTATCAGACCACAAACCTCCTGTTGACAGGTACGCATGAATGGAGGAACAAACGTAGCCTTAGCAATCCAGACAGCCAGTAAGCACATGCAGAGCAGCTTAGCAGTGGGAGCGGGCAGGACAGTAATCCTGCTTACAGACGGGCGCATTGATCACTACCAAGGTAAGGTGTAGCAATTTGCTGGTACAGCTCAACATCTGGCACATGGGTCCTCAATGGCTTGCCATGGAAACCCTGCTACTGTTGAAGGGCGATTCATCACACTGTATGTGTTCAGGTGTCCACTTCTGCCATGCCATGCCATGCCATCTGTGACAGATCTGCACTAAACAAGTCTGTTTGCAAGCTGCATGGCAAGTGTCTTGCAGGCCAGGAGGCGGTCCAAGTGACACGTGACATGGCTGATGAGCAGGGGAGCTTGTCCATTTATTCATTTGGAGTGGGTTCTGGGGTGGACAGGTGTCTCATGTTTACCTGTTGTCCACTTTGGTGCTGCTCATTTGCCGATAGGACATTGACATCTGCTGGGCTTGCAGGACTGAATTGGACAGAATAGTTGCGGCGTCCAGTGCATCTGATGTTGACTGCCGTTACATGGCTTTGGCTGTGCACCCAGAGTCTCTGTGGTGACAATGCATGGAAGGTCACCTGCTGTTGGCACTTGCTCTTGCTGGATGAGCACATGGCAGCAGCAAGGTGTACAACGATTGATACAACTTGTACAACTTGAAGGATCAGTGGACTGAGGGAACTTGTACATTACCTTTTTCTATTGCAGTTGCAATTGTTTTCTATTGCAAGGAGCTCTGCTTTGCAAGCCACTGTGATGCCCTATGTCTGCTTGTATAGGATGAACTGTACATTATTGCATACCAGGACATGAATGTACCTCCGTCTCTGTCAGACCTGTATTGCTGATGTGTCAGCCTTGTATTGTATGATACGATTGCTGTTTTGTACTCAAGATGGGGTTTAGAGGTTCTCTGAGTGGTACTTCATGTCTGCTGGTACAGGATATAGTGTATATTGTTGCAGACCAGGACGCAAGTGTACCTCCATCTAATTCAGACCTGTATTGCTGCTGTCTCAGCCTTGTGTTGCATGATACGAATGCTGTTTTTGTACCCAAGATGGGCTTTAGAGCTCGAGGTTTGTAACCCACTGGTATGAGATCTGCGTTGTGTATTGTAGGCAGGCCGAAACTGCATGCATTGTGCAGTCTGCACAAAACGTGCAAAGTTGACAGAGTTGATGGGCATAGCTCAGGCTGACAAAGTCATTAAGCTTCTAGGCGGTGGCAGATCTCAAGAGTGTGACTTTCTTGGTCTGACTATCGTCTGCATCAAGCTCGTGACTGGCCATCAAGCTAGCATTGGGCTGAGCAGGGCCATCACATGCATATATGCATATTATGGGTGTGCCATGCATGCTTTGCAGCCTTGGTGACAATCATGTGCATAAAGCAGAAGCATAATGCTCCTTTGCATTGTTGAGCATCAAGTCAAGATAAGGCTTTCACAGAACTACACAACATGTGCATGCTGGTGATGTTATTAAAATTTGCACAGCCTGCCATAGCATAGATGTGAACAATTTCAAGGCTGTGTGACTACATTTAAAAACCATTGCACACAAGTCATGATGCGATATGTCAGCTCCTACCGCAATTGTTACCGCCCTCAGTGTTGCAGCCTTGCCATGTAACTTCACAGCACGATCCACCCTATTTCTCATCTCGGTGGACATTGCACAAACTGTACTGCAACAACCGGAGACAAAGCTGTTATGCCTACCCACATTGATACTGATCAGAGCCAAGGCACATGTGCGCAGTCTGTCCGTGCGTTTGTGCACATACATAAGCTTGTCTGTATGCCATCAGACAAAATGCTGTTGGGGTGGGAAGGGGTGGGTGAGCGTGTGGGGCAGGCAAAAGACTGCTGACCAGCAACAGTCGAGTATTGGAAAGGGTCACCAGATGATGGGACATGCATAACAGCCCAGGAAATAGTATTTAGCATGGGGAAATGAGGCAAAGCCTTGAATGGATTACTCCTACCAAAACACAACTTGCCTTGTGCCGATTGCACCTGCGCACATGGGCTTCCATACCAGCAATGAAGCTGTCAGCAGGCCCCCTCTCATTGTTCTTAGTGCCCGGCCGGAAATTTGGACTTGCCAGTCCCCCCTTGCCTGCAGCTGACTTGTTGTTGTACAGCAATGCAGAGCAATGCATGCGTCAACAGACGAGTCATTTACAAGACAGGCAGATTCTCTGTTCAATTGACAGCAGCCATGAAAAAGGGGTGCAAAATCCGGAATCTGAATCGGCACTCCGCGGCACTCCGCAGCCACTCCACAGCGGGCGTTACCAGAAATTTCTGCCTGGGGTCCACGTGAGTCAATACCCTTTCCGCTGGCTTCTTCACTTCTTCCCACTATGCCTTCGCAGCTCTCAGACAGGCGAGGTGCTGTGGATGTCAAGTGATGGCCGGCGACAAAGTACAGTTGAAGCTTCGTATGTCCAATATTAAAAATGTGCGCGTTAAGAAGCGAAAAGCTGGTGCTGCCATCAACGCAGCAGTAGTTAAAGAAGTCGTGGCAAGGCACAAGAGGACCGTTACTGTCGTTCGTTGATCCGTATCCGGTAGACCTGACTTTGCTATACCCTCTGAGCAGACTACAGCTGAGATGTTGAGCAGCCAGGAAGCAGAGGCCCAACTAGATGATGAACCAGACCTGCAGACCCAAGTCGTCAACTTGCGAGACCAAATAGACGTATTTACGAGACAGGTTGCCAGTGATATGCAGAAGCGGATACAACACACTGCCACTTTGGTAGTTGGTCGGCTCGTTCGCGCAGCATCAACCAGACACGACGAAGAGCCAGACAAGAATGCCCTGACCAACTATGTATCAACCCCTTTGAGGAAATGCACACTCCGAGATTGGCTCCATACAGCAGGTTCCCAACAGTCACAAGAAGCGTTTGCAGAAAAGTTTGATGTGATGTACAGTGACAGATGTGGTAAGCAGAGCTTCTTTGCTGTTTCTGTCTTTGTAGGCTACTGAAAATTTTGGGAGTAGTAGCTGTTCTCAGAAACTGCAGTACTGAGTATATGCTTGTGTCTGCAGAGAAGGAGCATCCAACTGACAGGTCGCTTGCAAAGTTGGTGGAGGAAGCGCGAGCGGAGCCTTTGTACAGTTTTGTCCAAGCGCAGGGGAACTGTGTCCTAGAGTGCACAGTATTAGACAACTTTGAGACATTCAAGTCCATGTTCAGATGAGTCGTGTCAGGCTCAGGTGTACATTAGAAGTCTTGACAACAAGTGCAATAAAACGTCTTGGCTATTACTTTGACACTGATGATTGAGTTGAGAAGCAAATTGCACAATCGCTTACAGCTTATAGTCTAATTACTTCAAATTGTCAACACATCTTGTTCTTAATACAATTAACAGAAAGTATCATGCTTACAGTGTCAATCAAAGACCTACTATGCCAACTGAAAGAAAAACTCAAGCCTCTTGCGTGTGATCTGTTTTGCCAGTGTGCCATCCGCCTTGCGCTTCTGCCCCCCTGAGGCACCTGAGATCAGCTGCTTTCCATTGGCATAGTCCTTCAGAGCCACAGCCAGGCCTGCAACGGTGTTGATGGGGCACTGAGGGGCCGAGAACAAAGATCTCTCCCAACAGTTGATGACTGTTTCTGCATCCCTCTTTCTCTTGCCGGTGTTCTTCCTGCGCACCAACCTGTCCATTGTCAGGAAGACCTGCCTGAACTGATCAAAGCGGTTGCCATCTCCCTGTCGCAACCAGCGCATCTGCTGGCGCCTGGGCTCGTCACTAGGGTAGAGGCTTGGGCTCTCTGCTTTGTATATGCGGAGCCCATCACAGCCCTGGCCCTGTCGCTGCGGCTCCCATGCATGCCACAGCTTTGTTACGGTCAGATTGCTGCCCAGAGGCATGGTCACAACCCCTGGATCTCCAGCATGTTGCCTGCTGCCAGCTGCAGCTTCCTCCTCTACAGCCCTGGCAGCGGCCTGCTGGGCCTGCTGCCTGTATGCCTGGGCTGTGGCGTCTGTGTCGTGCATGATCCTGCTGTACACCTCATGCAGCATACTCTCTTGTTCGGCGATGCTGACAGGCTGGCCTTTTTCACTGAACACCACATCCAGCAGAGTAGTCTCCTTGCGCTTGTCTCTGATGTGCTTGTAGCAGATGTCTGCCTCCAGCTGCAGCTGAAGGATCTGCTGTCTGAAGTCCCCTAGCAGCCAGTCTGTGAAGATTGGGTTGTGAAACACTGGCAGGTCTAGAAACACTGGGCTGTCTCTGTGCTCAAAGAAATGATGGGCACTGTCCTGTAAGAATGCTGCCAGCAGCTCCCATTGCAGCAAGGCCTGGTAGCCATTCACGCGCTCAAATGCTGGCAGACCGCTGCTGTCCCTGCCCTTGACAGATGCCACCCATGCCTCCAAACCTGGGACTAGCTCAGCAGAGATGATCTCCCAGACATCTGGCCTCTCCTGCTGAATGCGCTGTAGTGTGTACAACCCCCTGCCTTGCACAAAGACGTCCTTCCAGCTGTCTCCTTCCTGCATATGGAAGCCAGCTGCGCGCAGGATTGTCTTGAGGCTGTTGCCAGGACACTTCAGGTTGTAGAAGGTGTCCACTGCGTCATTGTTGTCGTGTTTGGACAGCTCCTTTGTCTGGGCCTTGGGCACTGCATACACAAGGAAAGGCTTGATTGTTGCAATGGTTCCTGCAAGTAGTGGCAAGCTGCAAACACAACAAGTTGCAGACACTGCATGCACACAGCAAGCTTTGCACAGGCTCACCTTCATTGTGCCACAGGTGGCACATAGTGGAGGCTCGCAGCACACGGGTTGCGCAGTGCTTCATCCGCTCAGCAATGCCAATCTTGACGAAAGCAGGGTGCAGGATCCTATTATTGAAATCGTTGTGGCTGCTGGTGTGGAAGGCGCTGTTCATAGGGCCGCTGCCTACTCGCAAAAACTTCCTCTCGGAGAGCAGCGGCAGCATGCAGCACACGCTCTCCTCACTCCTGATCCTCTGTGTCAGTGGGTTGCTGGGAGCATTTCTGTGCATAACAACTGCAGACAACAAGATCACATAAGCCACCATTACCAGAGCAACTGACAGCTACAGCCAACACAGCAACTGACAAACACAGCGTAAGTACCTTTGGGCCTGTCCTGGAAGACCTGCACCATGCATCCATAGTGTCCGTCCTCCTTGCCAGGCAGCATGCGCTGGTAATCATGCATCAGCCTTGCTGCCATCCAGAACCAAGGGCACAGGTGATCAAGCTGTCGATTGCGCACCACCCATGACAACAGGCGCGAAGTCTTGCTGTTCTTGTTGGCTCCCTTGCTGAGAATCTCTATCAGCTTGACAGGACCAGACTTGGCTGTGTAGTCGCTGGACTCTGACAGCCAGGTGTTTCTTCGACGAAGCTTCAGCAGCTCCTCTGGCCTGATCATGGTCTGAGTGGCTATGCTGGCAAACTGATGAAACAGAATAGCATCATCTGCCTGCTTGTCCCAGAGCAAGTCAGAGATCTGCTTGATCTCTTCTTGTGAGAGCCATCCCTTGTCACCGCAGTCATACCCCTCTTCACTCGTGTTTGCCAAACGCTTACCTGCAGTGCCATGCAGACTGTCATTGCAACCTACACAACAGATGCAGCAAAGGACAGCTGTTTCAGGCAGATGTCTGGGAGAAATATTGCTCACCGTTTGCTTTTGCAGCCCGCATTGTATCCTGCTTGAAGGTGAAATGGCTGTTTGGATCTGGAAAGCCACCTTCACGCCACTCATCAGGGGTAATGTACCCATGAAAATATACCATGCTGGCAATATGCTTCCAGCTTCTGCCAACAACCTGCTCGCCTGTTGCATTCATCTCCACTCGGGTCACAAACCAATCATAGAAAGCCTGCAACTCCTGGCAGCTTGTAGCTGGCACGGCATCCTTTCGGTATTCCTGCCTGCAGTACTCCTGCATTTGCAAAGCAAAGGTCAGCAGGCAGCTGCGCTGCTTGCAACTGGCAAAAGACTCTGTCACTCACCTGGTATTTGTTGAGGGTGTCTTGTATGGTAGCGCCAGCTGCTATCAGGCGTTTATACCACACTTCATAGTAAGCTGCATTCTTGCTGTGATCAGCTGGATCATAACCCTTCCACATGCTGATGTCCAGGCATGGCTTCAGAAGCGAAGCAAACAGCTGCTTATCTTCCTGACTGCAGGAGGGCAAGAGGTATGAGCACAGAGGCAGCAGTGAACCCTTCACAACCCAACTTTGACAAGCCAACACAGCTTACCTCAGGCCACGTATATTCTGCTTCAGCTCCATCAGAGCTGTCAGGGCGTCTGTACCAGAAGCAAAACGCTCTCCCACAAGAACACTATCTTCCAGCACCTGTTTGTGCATAACATACTGCCCTGTCTCGGTCATGTCTCTGTATGACAGAGCTTGATCAAAGTAAGCCTTTGTTGCCTGAACGGCCTCCGCGTCACTGCAGTGCAACAGACTGACAGTTGCCAGGCCTATGGTCACTCCAAAATGCACAGAGAACAGCGTGGACTCACGGTGGCGGCACAGAAGGCATCTCGTAGACCGCTGGCTGGGGTGTAGGTACTTGTACAGGCATGGCATCGAAAGGACCCAATTCGGTCACACCGGCAGGTGCTGCAATGAACCAACCGACAGGCACTGCGGACAGACTTCCCTCGTGCAGTAAACAGCCCGCTACCAAGAACTCTTTGTTCTTCAGCTGTTTTTTGTCTTTCCCTTCGCTGTCCTTGTATATGTGATAAGCCGAGTTGCCCATCTTTGCGGCCCGAGCGCGCTGTTCCAGACTGTCCTTGCCTTTCTGCTGACGATACCTCTTGCAAGCGATGTCACACAAGTCTCGCAGCTTTTCTAAGTCGGCGCTGCTGGCGTCTGCAGGAGGCAAGGGGTTGCGAACATTGCAGCTGGCAAGAGTGATCGGTTCGTAAGCTACAGAAGCCATGGCGATAGGCTGCGGTCACAAGGCGACGTTGCTTTAGGTCTATGCTGGTCGTGCAAGCGCTAGGAAGAAGGAAGAAATAAGAGAAGAACCAGGCGCAAGGTGGGCGTGAGCTAGGCGAGTGACAAAGGTCAAGCGGCCGAGGCTTGTGGGTATTCTAAAGACCGTAGTCGACTAGCGTCATACGCGGGGTAATCCAGAGATGGTCTTTCCAGCGTGTAGTACACTTCTCTCTCTCTCTCTCTGAGCGAGCAGGCAAAGTCGATCACAGAGTCGAGCACGCTCTGAACCATGTCACGGTAGCTTTAAACGGGTTGCCGAGCACAAGCAGTGAACTGCTGGCCGCGGTCTGTCAAGGCGGCATGCGTTATGACCAACTAGGTTGCACGAGGTTCGGCCACCGAGTCGAGCAGGTGCGCAGAGCCGCTTACGCGTTTTCTATGGGCATACTAATCTTTCGAGAAGGGCTCTGTTGAGTTTACAGGGCTTCAATGGACTGACAAGGTCATCGCTACGAGCAAGTATACAGGCAAGCTCGATCACGCAATACTGACAGGGTACAAGACTTCAATCACAGTGTGTGCGGGCTGCCTTAGCTGCTGATTTGCTTCTTTGATCATGCAGCAGATGTTAGTACCGAGCGTTGTGCGCAGGAGAAGAGCTGAGAGCTGGCACATCGTTTTATGGTTTCAATTCTGAGCTTCCCAGCTTTCCTTCAGACCTTATGCAGTTTCAGGCAAACATACGTCTGCAACAGCGAACAATCCACGGCCCACAGAATAACAACACAGCAATTCCAGGCAGTCTTGTGCAGACTGCTCAGGTGTGACATGATATGTGTTGCCATGCTGCTGCAATGTTGCAGCTTGCTGGCTAGCTGCATCAATAGCGCAGCATTGGCACATGCTTTTTTGGTGCTGACAAGTTGTCAGCTTTGTCATAAATTGCCACCTGCTCAGTGTGATCCCAAATTGTGTTTGATCGCAGCTGCTTTGCATACAGATGGACATGCCTGCTTGTCCTTTCTTATAAGGCCTTCAGGGTTCAGAGGTTCCAAAACATTGAGATGTTTTGCTGTGTGGACATATGCATTGGGGGCAGAGAGGCAGGGGGCTGGAACCCCATGTTCTATGAGAATATTGGACATTTTGGCCCAAGGGCATGCAATGCAAACCGCACGAGTTGTGGCAAGACAGAGAGACGCAAACCATGCAAGCGCGGCGGCCTCATGCAGTTCAATATCACTGGACTTGCCATCTGGCCTGACAATACAAGTATAGTTGGCCGGCACTCCAATTACACCAGTGCAGCTTGAGAGCACCCTCATGGGTCAGATGCAGGATCTGCAGTGCCCACTGCTTCACACCTCTCTTCAGACACCAAGGACTGGGTCAGAACCCTCCTCAGCAGTGGTCAGACAGTGCAGCAGATCATGCGCAAACATCAATAGTGTGTCAAGGCTGCAAAGGATGCCAGTGTCAGTCTGGGCAGAGACGCTGCTCTGAAGCTGCATGATGTGCTCAACTGTGATTGGCAGAAGGAAAGACTGACTGCTGCACAAGCTGTTTCATGAGGTAGCCTCTACTGCGGGCTGCATCAATGCTGCTCAGTGATATGTAACATTATACAGTGACACCCTTGTGCGTGGTGGTGTTGATATGATTAAGACGTCTACATGCATATAGAGCATGCTGCTTGTTCTGATATGCCATATGAATGCATTGATTCATACAGCCAGATGCTGTGACTAGGTGGTGTCTGTCAACTTGGCATACCGCAGTGTCTCATACTTTGTTTGGGAGGACAAACCACTGAGACACAGCTGTCCTTGATGCAGTTTGACATCAGGATGGAGGCGGCCACCATGTACAAGAAAGGTTTGGTACATAACAGCAAGCAAGAACAGCTGGTAACGATAGCTGTGGCTTCACAGCAGATTGCTGATGCTAGTGTGACGTTTCCCAGTGTCAGTTACTGGTGCAGCATGCGCTATGTTGCAAAGCCCAGCCAGATAGGTGGCAGTTGCAGTTGCCACCTAGGCATGCTGCACTATCCGTGCAAGCATATGATGAGGGCTGTCAGTCTCAGCTCCAGCAAATCAGGCACAGAGTTTATAAGGGCATTGAGTACGTGGCACTGCAACAGGTGGCTTGAAGCAACTGAAGAGTGACCTGGAAGCTGGCAGCTGCAACTGGCACAGAGCTACCTGATGACATGGCTGCAGCAAGCACAGACACAGCTTATTTTCTGTGGATTTGCAGTTGTTACAAGCCTTCCTTCCAAAACAGCAGCAGCAGCAGCAGCAGCAGCAGCAACAGCAGCAGAAGCAAGGACAATGCAGAAAAGGGAAGTGCGCCACATTACAGAATTTGCTCAAGATTTAGATCTGGTCGTTGGCTGATGTTGGCCTGCTTTGCAAGCAAGTATCCCCTAAACCTGCAGCATCGTTGCTTTATGCTGATTGCTAGCCCAAACATTGTCACAGAGCGTGCTCTGATGCCACTAGCTGTCAAGTCTGGGCTAAATGCACCGTCACCACCTTGTGCACGTTTGAATCATCTGGCACCGCTGCAGGCGAAAGCTCAAGCGGCGGCCCCTTTCATGCAACACCTGCGCCAGCAACTAGACTTCTTTCAGCGACTTCTGCATCGTCCTTGCAAGAACAGCGATCACAACCTACCAGAACGCAATTATAGCACGCATCAGCACAAAACGTACGCGGTGTGTTCTTGAAGGTCGTCAGACTTTGCAAATTTGGCCGTACTAACAGCTGAGACAGACTGCTGCTCGTGCCGACCAAGTGGACAGCGCTTGAGATGCAGCATACAGCGGCACAGCGCAAGTCTGCCGTAGTCACGAAGCCGATGCTGCTGTTGCTGGCAATCATAGGCTCTTTGCAGCAGAAAGGCTGCTCAGCTTTCAGCTCACAACCTAACACGCTTGCTCAAATAAACACCTTCTCAATGCTGTACGGGTAAGCACTACAGAGCAGCTATATTTGGTCGAGAGCCAACCCCCGCTGCTGTATATACTTCACTAGCCTTTGTGCTATGTGCACTCCTATGTCACAGGCAAGTGCTGCTGCCTGGGAATGTTGCACTGGCTACTTCATCCAATACAAGCGTTTGTGTTTCAGTGCAACTTCAGACCAACTACTTCCAGGTACTGCTGTACGAATGAGACTATCAGCAGAAAGCCTTGCTTGCAATACAGGCTGACTTGCATTGTGCAGATTGTGTGCCGTTTGATTTCTGCTCTGCCTCCATGTTGGCTTGCAATGAAGGTCAAAGTCAGAAGATGAAAACACACAACATCATATGTGCTGAGATGCAGGCTAGACAGCAACAATGTGTCCATCTAGCAAACTTGGGCAAGCCTGTTGTGTTCCAGCTGATTCTGGACATAGCAGAAGTTCATGGAGCTGGCTTATTGACTGTGACACTTGAGCAGATCAGGTCCTCAGTCTACATTCACCTTACAGGACATGCAAGCTACGTCACAGTGAACCTTGGAGAGGATCTTTCACAGTCACAGCTGACATCACATCCTACACTAGATCCAACCAGACTCACAGGCAGCTCAGGCAGGTTCTCAAGCAGCCTGTCCAGCTTGACTGTGCCTGCATCTTTGATGTATGGGGCTGCAATACAGCTCCATACGCCACACCCCATGGGCCGTGTGACAGATCTGCCCTACTATGCTGTGTCTGAGGAGGTGTTGATGGACGCGCTGCACAGTGGTGCAGCTGCAAGACTGCGTTGTTCACAGACAATGTATGATAGCACACTGCTTGGCTTGTTGGGGCGCAACCTGCATGACCAGCTGTCATGTCCAGCGGCCGCCAACCCAACCATACACGATAGGCAAGCTTCACAGCAAGAAGTGTGGGAAGAAGTCATCGTAGCAATGCCTGTCAGAAGTATCTCTCGTGAAGCCTTCAGCCTGCTTCCATGGTACCTTTGCGCATTTCTGTTGCTGTGCACGGTAGGCCTAGCGCTGCACAGTAGACGCTGTTACCCAGCAACGCTTGATAGTGAGCCTGTGCAGTCAGCAGCTCCCACAGCTGGGATAAGCTATGTCAGAAGCAATCAGGCGCTCATCACACCCACCAAGGATACTGGCTGCAGTCCTTTTGTGCCGGTCACTCATGCACCGGGGCCACATCTTGCATTTGGCAATGCCTACCTGGCTAGCTGCTCCTCAAAGATCGGCAGCCACAAGGCACCAAAGCCCTCTTCCAGTAGAGCAGTCACCAACATGACTTCCAATGTCTCTGGTTGTACTAAGTGGCAAAGGTCAAAGAATGGCAGGCTGCTTTCACAGGCAGTGGTGGATCTGGATGAGCACACTTCTTGAACCTATGCCTGTCGCTGCTGAGGTGTATTGGCCTGCCCTGCTTTTCCTGTCTGCTTCCATAGATTGAATAAACATATTGTACCATGTGTTGCTGGAGCACTGCAGCCCATATATGCAGCAAGTTTGCATGGCATACAGACCTTCCTTTCCTTGGACTTGGCAGGCTGATCAGTGATGATATTAAAGCTTAATTAAGGAATATGCATGCTTATTGGCCACTCTGTCATACGGTGCATATTTACCTCCATGGTGATATCCTGTTTGTTATGTCTTGGCTCGATCCTGGTAGCAGCATGTTTTGCCAGCCTAACTCAGCCTAAAGCTTGCAAGTTGTGACTTGGGGGCCTTGACTGTAGCACTGCATAATGTTGCTTTGAATCTTAGTCATCTGCCGTTCAACATGCATGCAGACTTGAGGCAAATCCCCTACACGTCAGGGGATGCCATTGGCAGGTGCCCTTCGCAACAGTGCAAACTTCTGAGACCAACTAAGGTTCATGCGGTTCAGGGACATACTTGCGAATCCGTCGCCGACTCAGCGTTCTGTGCGAAAGTGTTGACTGCTGCGTGAACGCATTTTCTCTACCTGCCGACCTGCCACTGAGTTGACCTCGATCCTTGGCGATCATCTTGCGCCCTTTTCATAGCGCAATGCAATGAGCTCCGCCCGAGAGACTCCGCAGATACTCACATGAGACCTGCGATTTGTTCGTCACAGTGACAAATGAATGTGGCGAACCCAGGCACGCCAGCGAAACCTGGCCTCATCAGTGAGATTCCAACCAGGTCTGATTGAATTGGTGACGCTTTAGGCAGATGCATTTCGATCAGCTGAGGCAGTGTTTTTCACATCGTAGGCTTTTCAGCAAAACATGGCACAGCACGCACCGTTGCTCGCGGCTGTGCTTCTTGGCAAAAGCCCAAGTGAGACCAGCAACAGGGCTATCAAGCCAGGTAGTCAGGCAGCATCAGCACAAGGCTCGAAGACGATCCTTTCAGGTGTTGGTCTGGTTCCAAATGCAATTGCTTACATGATATGCGCCTGTCATTGGTTTAACTCTGCTTGAGCAGCCTCGCTACATCTTCGCAGCACACTTTGCACACAAACTTTGCCATTTGGGGTTTGCAATGATTGTTTGGACACAGCAGCCTTGCAATTGGTGTTGCAGGCTGGAGCCATCCTGGCTGTAGCAGCAACTGCTTCACCAGAGGCATCAAGCTCCAGCATGAGTATGTTGCCACTCAAAATTGAGTTTGACAACAAAGGAGATCCCAATGTGACCCTGGTCTCCATATCTGGGCCAGATCAAGCAGACTTGCTGATGCAGCTGACAGGCGCCTTCAACAGCTTGCAGCTGATTGTTGTTGCTGCTGAGATCATCACCACTCCTGAAGGCAGGGTGAAAGATCTGTTCAAGGTTACAGACCAGCAGCATCAGAAGGTACAGCAGCTAGGACTACCTGTACAGCCAGACACAGCCTGCTACTCAACCAGCAGTTGATCAAATTTTGACTTTTGCATACAGATTTCTGAGGACGATTGGGCCAGCTTGAGGAAACAGCTGCTGACGTTGATTTCTGCCACCAGTCGCAGTTCTAAGCCCCAAATCTTTGGTGCTGCTCCAGCAGTCGAAGCCAAGCAGATACGTCAGTCTGCAGGACAGTTGCAGGTGACTTGTGTGCTGATGCAAACTTGAGCATCCAGGTAATAATGCATAGGGCGCAAAGTTCAGCACCTCCAGCTCTTGTTTGCTTTGCAGGGTGGTGCATCTGCTTTGGAAACAGCTGCCGCTGAGATGCAACAGGCTGCCAGCTCCTTGGTGGCCATTGAAAGACGCATTGGGGAGCTTTCAGAGCAAGGAGTGAGTTTACATGCTGAGACGCTTCTGGCATGTGCAACTCCCATGCTTGACTTGATTGCTGCATGCAAGTTGTTCAAATATGCTGCGGCAGTGCACCAGCATTAGCTGCGGATGTCAGGTTTGTTGATGGCAGCCAGCAGTCTGGTGCATGTCAGTTCTTGCAGCAACAGCCACAGCAGGACTAGCAGCTTGAAGCCTGAAAACAGGTGCTGCCAGTCCCGTATCAAGCAGCCACATCAGTCCCTCAGATAGAGCGTCAGCAGGAACACAGCAACACAGACAACAGCAGGAACAGCTGTCAGACCAGCAGACTTCCCCATCACACATGGGCAGTCCATGAACCATAGCAGCAGCAAAAGCTGAGGCACTTTGGTCAAAGACAAAGGCATGGCAGCTACCACCCCCAATAAGCATAAGAGCACAAGTACAAGCCCTCACACTCTGCCGAGGCAGACTTGGCAGCATTGCAGAGCCGTCATGCCACACGCCAAGCAGCATGCCAAAAGGACGACGCATATCTGTACAAGCTGTTGCAGTCTGCTGGTCAGATGATGAGCCAATGGCAGACTCATCAGCGCTGCCAGACAGTCTTACCATCAGGACCAGAAACAGCCACGGCGCATCTGGAGCCACAGCTTGACACAGCAAACCACACATGCAGATTAACACAACAGGTTTCAGCAACACTGTTGAATTGAAAATAAGTCCATCCATCATCACTTCTGCGTGCCAAGCTGAAGCAAAGCCTAGCTTAGGCTATCCAGCCGTAATGCACCGTGTACAACTCTGACTGCATTGCGAGCTCGCTCACGGAACAGTCACCAATCCCAAATGCACTGATGCAACGCACCACTTGTATGCTGCTGCAGGCAGAGTCCAGTGCATTCACAGAGGCACAGGTGAAAAGGGCAGAGGCAGCAGCCCTGCTGGAGCGGCGCATGGCAGCCATGCAGGCAGTCATGGCAGCACGCCGTAACCCCCCTGCCCAGGCTGTTGAGCCTCAAGCTGCTCGTGGCCCTGGAGCTGACCTCAGATTTCAGGTCAGACCCTTTTCCTGGTCACAAGCAGCTGTTCCAGCTGTCCCCCGGCTTTTGCAATCAAAATGACACCTCATATTGCATTTTGCTAGTCCGTTGGAATATGGGTCAGTGAAGTCTGGCTTGTACATGTGGCAAGGCATATCGCTGTTTAGCGTCTGCGTGCTTGGCACCTGCTTGCAACTTGGTTGTTGATGGCAAAATCCTTGTGTATCTGTGGTTGTCAGCCCTCCTGAGCTGGCTTGGATCCCATAAGCAACTATCCCACATCACTGTCAGTCATCCTCTCTAATTCAACGTCCAGCTTGTCTTTTCTATCAAATTCTAAATAGTTCATACCATGCTTGTGCTGATCAACGTCAGGCTGAGCAGTGTCACCCCAACGTTCCTAGGTCCGTACCACCCCATGCACCATAGCATACACATACTGCTATCCTGAGCCGCAGGCTTTCTTGTTCTCCTCAATCGTGTTCTGAAATCAAGTTTGAGGCGACAGCTCAACTATTCTATTGCTTGTAAAGTCCTTCCTGTGTGAACCTCTAAATCTTGCTTACAGACAGGTCAGAATTGAAGAGTCTTGTCACAATCAACTTTGCAGCATAACTGTGTACATTTGGACACCTTTTGTGCTTTGCCGTCTAATCAATACAAGCAAGCACTACAGTATGCAAACGCCTGTTGGATAAGGTTCTCCTGTTGAGCAGGTGCATGTGTGATGTGCAGGCTGGAGGTGCCACCTCATCTGGTCCAGCTGCTGGCACAGGCCTGGAGCTCATCTTGCAAGGCTTCAACTGGGAATCTTGCAAGGGTGACTGGTACAAGGTCAGCCCTTGCTCTGCTGCACCCCTTGCCTGACTGTCTCTCAATACGTCTGATGGGCTTGATCCTTCTTCCACAGACACTGCAGCAGCTCTGTCACATGGCTGTATACATTGGATATGCCAAGTGCTTTCGATATATCACTGTACATGTCCCTGCATGCAATCATACCAGGTGTACATTTTTGCACTGCCTCTTGGCTCTCAGTGCTGTGCACCTGCGCGTCAACATGGCGTTCACCATTGCTGTGATTAAGCCAACTCTGGATTGTACCATGCATGGTTTGTATGGCTCAGTTGCTGTGTTGCCTTATGCAGACGCTGAAAGAGCAGATGCCCGGGATCGCAGATGCAGGCTTCACAGCTGTATGGCTTCCGCCCCCTAGTGACGCAGTCAGCGCTCAAGGCTACTTACCCCGAGACTACTACAACATCAACAGCAAGTATGGCACAGAAGCTGAGCTGCGGGAGCTGCTGGCAGTCATGCATGAGAATGGTGTGAAGGCCATTGCTGACATCGTCATCAACCACAGATGTGCTCACTTCCAGGTACATGCCATGGCATGCTGTGCAGCACCCTTGCGTCTGCAAACAGCCAAATTCCATGACTCAATTTGCTGCTGCTTGTTGCCAGCCCAAGGGAGCCTCAGGCTCAGCTCAATGTTGGTTCAGGATGTCTCTCATCACCCGTTGGAGTGCAGGTTCACATCCCGCGACCACAGAGTCTTGTGTGCATGCAGCAAGCATGCAGAGGATGCATGCAGTGTGGGTCTGATGTGCTGTAGGAAGATGGCAAGTGGAACAAGTTTGGAGGGCGACTGGCCTGGGACAAGTCCTACATCTGCAACAACAACCCCTCCTTTGGGGGCACTGGCAGCCACAAGCCCCAGGAGGACTATGTTGCAGCCCCCAATCTGGACCACAGCCAAGAGCGGGTGCGCAAGGACATCACTGCCTGGATGAAATGGCTCAGGAACAATGTTGGCTTTGATGGCTGGCGTTTTGACTTTGTCAAGGGCTATGGCAAGCAACTTACTTTGCATTCTCTGGGTTTTGCTGCCGCGGTCTTCCTTGCCATCCAATGTTGCATGGCTTCCAGCCCTTTTGCTGACATGCTTTGCATCTGGAGTAGCCATGGCTTACATGGTTGTGACAGGATTGCTATGACACAACAGTGAAAAGGTTGATGCATCTGCATCTGATCTTGTGACCTCCAACATCATTATGACGTTCAGCACTATTGCGCCATGTACCCATGCCTTGGAGCTGCTCAGCCAACAGTGCAACAGTGGGTTTTCATTGGGTTGGATGCAAGTGACAGTCTGCAACATTGTTGTTCTGAGCCTGTGCTGCCAGGTCTGGCTAGTGCAACCTGACACAAACAAATCTCGGGCAACAATGGGCAGCCATTCATAAGCACACCTACCTGATGTCCTCTGTGTCTGCTGCACCAAACAAACATTGCATGTGTGATGCAGCGTCGGGCACATCATACACGGCTGTTGCCATGCCATACCTTTCATCAAGTTGGAACATATCGGGAAGGGGGTGTGTTTCCAGAATTTGCATCTTTTAGCGTTTCATTATCTAGTGTTGCTCATGGTTGATACTGTGCAGCTGGTGAAGCAGTGAGGGAGTACATCAATGGCACTGTGCCTCTCATGGCCTTTGGAGAGTATTGGGACACCTGTGAGTACACTGATGGCGTGCTCAACTACAACCAGGATGCTCACAGACAGCGCACTGTCAACTGGTGTGACAAGACTGGCGGCACTTCTGCAGCCTTTGATTTCACCACCAAAGGTACCGATTGCTGACTTTGCTTTCAAACTGGCCACCAGCACTGAATGCCAATTGTGGCCTGGAATCAACTTGGTTGGCAACTGTTTGAAAGTCATGATGCTGCATGTTGTCCCATACTTGCATTCGCCATTGTTATGCTTGTCAAATGCTTTTTTACCAGTTTTGCGGGATACATTTTGAAGTCTCAGGTTAGCTGACAGTCTGACATGTTTCCTGATGTACCACTATATACATGTAGATGATCACACCATTTGTAGCTGTAGAAGCCCATGTGTCATAGCTGAACATTCTGAGCAAGCACAATACAGTCATTCTACTTTTCGCAGCACCTTTGGAACTGACAGCCAGCAGCTGCATACAGACTGGCAGCAGCCAGCAGCCAGCAGCACTCGGAATGGCAGTCATTTATACTCCCAGCATAAGATGGCAACTACGCAGATGGATCGACAGCCACCAAGCACAGAAGAATTCTCCAAACAACACAGCCAGCACTAGTTGAAGACCCATGATTTTGTTGTTGTGAACAGCCAGCACAAGCTCTCTTGCACATCCACATCATCAACCGAAAGTTTACACTCAACAAAATAAACGGCAGCAGAAAAGTGTGGTCTCAATGAGCATGCGAAAGGAAAATGCACCTTACAACATGCACAATTCAGATTACACCCAGCAAGGATTTCGATTTGAGATGGGCATTTGGGATGTGCAGGTATTCTGCAAGAGGCCATGGGGCGAGGGGAGTACTGGCGGCTGGTGGATGGGCAGGGCCACCCCCCTGGCCTCATGGGCATGTGGCCCTCCAGAGCTGTTACCTTCATTGAGAACCATGATACAGGTGCGTCACTTGAACATATATGAAATGCACACACATGCAAAATTGACGCATTGCCAGCAGCTTGACTGTGGCATCTGCATGCATGCAACCTCTAGCTTCTCTGACACAACAGATCACAGATTGAACACTTTGGTGCACTGTTCTTGATGAGATGACCATATGGTACTTCTGTTTGATAATCTGATCTGTGGAACTCACAAGGCAATGCTGGGCAGCATCCACAAGATGTCAGTCTGGGCCAATTCACAGATTGAATGCGTTTCCCTGTTCTTGATGAGATCACCCTATGGTCGATCAGTAGATAGAGCATCAGTGATCGATACCGACTGCTGAATGATCTGGTGCGCCCGCTGTAGGATCAACTTTGAATCATTGGCCCTTTCCCTGGAATCACTTGGGAGAGGCTCATGCCTATCAGCTGACCCATGGCGGGACCCCCTGCGTCTTCTATGATCACTACATGAATGAGGGTCTGCAAAAGTCCATCAAAGCCCTCTTAAAGATCAGAAAGCGACATGGCATCAGCAACAGGTCCAAGGTAGGCTCACGTCACTCAAATCACATCTGCAATATTGCCAGTCACATTGCAGGTGCACACAAGTACCAGGCAATGCTTGCCATGCAGAGGACATGCTAGAGAGCAACACAGCGCTACGCAGAGACTGGTTCACATTTCTTCATTTTGTGTTGCTTTTCTGTATGGCTGTCTAGGGCTAGTCCATCAGCACGCTGCTGAAGTGTGTTTGTACCCTGCAGGTGGCTGTGCACAAAGCGACCAATGATGTGTATGCTGCTAGTGTCGATAAGAAGATTGCAGTCAAAGTTGGCCCAGGTAACTGGTCCCCGCAAGATGATGGCCTGCAAATAGGCCAAAAAGATTGGAAGCTTGCTACCAGTGGGCCAAACTTTGCAGTGTGGGATGCCTTGTATTAAGCAAAGTCCCCAATAATAGATGTAGATGAATGTGTTTAGTCAAGTGTGCAGCAGCATTGAAGCCAGCAACATAGTGAGCCTGCTGTATATGCAGCGCCTTTGCACTGCAGTGGTACAGCAGGAAGCAGCAAAATGAGTGCGCGGCCTTGCAGCCACATGATTCCTTGATGGAACACTTGCATACTTCATGCAGATTCCGTGCATCACCTGTTGGTGTGCATGATGATGTGAAGCTCATTACCAAGCGTTTGACTTGCCTACAGATTATGAACACCTTCAAGTTGCTTGAGCCTGTGAGTTGACTCAGAAATAGTACCAGCAAGAGTGCAAGCGTTTACGCGTCACTAGTCAGTCAGGCAAATACCAAGCATCAAGCATACCCAAGAAGCAATATACATCTTTGGCAGGCATGTCTACAAGACTCGGGTTTTTGAAAGGCCACACGCAGGCAGTGTTGTGCTGCGAGGCCTTGTTTGACCAGAGTCGGCTAGCGTCAGGTGACGAGGTGTGCTGCTGGTTCTGCTGCGCACAAGGCCAAGTGCTGTCACCTGACAGTCGCATAGGCCAAATCAAACAATGATACCAGTAGCATGCAACTTTGCAGGACGGTGCAGTATGCATACACGACTTGAGAGCACACGCTTTGACGGCAAGAGTGCAGGTCAGTACAGAGGAGGCTGTGCCATCTCTGCTGCTAGATAAAACACAAGAGTACCGTGTGTTGGCATGTGCCGGCAATGCCATTATTGAGCTAGACTTAAGGAAGGTAAGGATACTGCACTTAGCATTGTTGTTGATGACCTGCTCTGCCAGGACATGCTGCAGTTTCCAGCGAATGCACAAGTAGCATTGGTCATGAGCATGCAAAAGAGGACATTTTTACCGTTTGCAGGGTGATGCAAACTGCTGTGTGCGGCAACACAGTTGTACAGCAGCAGAAATCAATCAGCTGACTGCTGCGCCTGAAGGCAACCTGCTGGCAGCTGCAGATGATGATGGTTGTGTGACAATCGTAGACCCCAGTAATGAACAGTTCCATTGTCAGAAGCTGAACGGCAGACACGACAATATCTGCAGCAGTGCAGTTTTCCGACGGCATAAACCAAATGAAGGTCAGAATGCATGCATGCTATCAGCATTTTGCTTTTTGCATCAGCATTGCATCATCTTTCTGCAACCTCCTCATGCAGCTTTTGGCTATTTTCCCCTTGCACTATGCTGCTGCATAGCTTTGCATGGTCACTATAGGTGAAAATGGCATTTTTGCAGCAGGATGTGGGCGGAGACGCATCTTTTTGCTGCAGTGATCAGTGGAGGTCTGGACTGCAAGCTCATACATTGGGACACCACAACAAGAGGAGTCATCAGCACCAGACAAGCTGGTGAAGTTACTTTCTATCTTCTGCAGGATGCATGCAAACTCCAGCTGTGTGGCCTCAAAGTGCTGTAGTCTGACATTGGATGACGCTGCCATTGCCAGTATGATGTAAGGGATGCATTCAATGGTTGAGATGACATGCATGACATAGCTAGCTCTGACAAAAAGGCTGGTTATGGGTACATCAGTTCAGAACTTGACAAGGGAGCACCAAATGATGGGTGTATGAGCTGCCAATGTCCCTGCAAGGTGTATGCTACTGAGGGCTAAGTTCTGCATGCACAAGACACACAAAGCCTAGATGTGCATGTGTTGCTGCCTGATGTGATGTTTGCTGCTGCAGGTGCTGAAACTGCTACAGAACCTAAAGTGACAAATCCTCCGATGATTCACAGTCTAGCAGTGTCATCAAGTTCTGAGGGCCCTGCTGCGCAGCTTGTTGCAGCTGCTTGTGGCGATGGCACTGTAACTGTCTGGGACCTGGACAAGGTGCACATGGGCGTGTGCTCTCATTTCTCAGCTGACTATTTTGTTGACCTGAGGAGCCACATGCATCGTCATGCTTCTTGTTCATTTAATGATTGCTGTGCTGCGCTCTGAGACAGCATTGAGAGTCTGGTGGACTAAGACAGGCACCAATGAGAATCTGCTGGATACAGAGTTTGAGTGTTTGCCTCAACAGACCTGACATCAGACGGCGCAGCGTTTTAATGTGTTGGTTGCACAGCTGATGACTAACACAGTTGATCTGCAGCAGGGCCTTTCAACTGCCAACAAACGGACTAGAGCAAGACAACGACGCCCTGAGTATGTGCTTGGCGACGACCAGATAGGGCACCGAGCTGCAGCTACATGCGTGTGAGCCATTTCACTAGCAATGTTGATGTATGCATAATCTCTCGGCAAGGTCGCTGATTGCTAGTACCATCACTGCTGCTTAGTGTGACTAAAACAGGCATTTGCATAAGACAACGCTGAGATGTTGCTGCACACCACCCCAAAAATAACATCAAAGGTCAGCAGTCCCATTTGGTTTTAGGGTTCTGTTTCTTGATGCAGGAAATTTGTTGGAGCAGACACACAGAGACTGCTGTCAGGTGGCAATGACCGCCAATTGCTTCTGTGGCAGGTCAGCAGCGATGACAGCGCATCTGGTAGCAGCAGCATGTCATGCCCACAAGTGGTTGCTTCTTGGCAGCATACACGAAAGATCAATGCCATGGCACTGCATGCCAATTGTATTTGTGTTGGTGACACATCTAAACTTGTATCTTTGTATAGCTTAGTGTGATTCCTGGTTGGCCTGTGGTCGTGGCACATGGTAAAATGCAGAAACGTGCTGGTGAGGCTCGCAAGAAAAGCCAGCAAATCAAGTGTAATTCTGCTGTGATGATGCAACAATAGCTTGATCCAGCATTGTCCCATCATCACCACGCTTGCAGCTGCTGCGTCCTGTACGAGACACTATGGCCAGTTGTATACATTTCAACAGCCACACCCTTAAAGCTTGAGCATGCTGCTTAATATGTGCTGACGTGGTACATATTGCCACTATAGCTGCTGCCCCACACACTGCAGTGCACTATCAACTAGTGTGTCTACATCTGCTGACAACATGGCCAGAAGAAACATGGCATCTATGTCACAGGGCAGAGCGCAGATCTGTGCACACTGCAGACACGATTAAGGAGAGATTGCTCAAGAACGCTCAAATACCTGCAACTGAGGCTGCACATCATAGTAGAACACACTGGGCAACTGTGTTGCTGACTGCCTCAACTGACCAATTGGACTGAACTGTCAGGTGCGGCAAGAGCCGTAAAGCACCTAGTCTGCATGAGTGAGGGAGTATTTTGCCATACAATGACTAAGCGTAAGCTGAAAAGGTTCCTGATACTTTATACGGGCAGCTGAGGCAACAAGTCATGCAATGGTTCCTGATCTCTGAGCTTTGATTCTCAAAAAATGCCAAAGTCAGCGAGATTGTTGCAGCAGGATCTGTGTGCCTGTCTGCAGTAGTATTGTCTGACTGCATAAAGTGTTGACTTGCTGTCACATGCACTGCCAGCTGGATAAATTAGTAGGAAAATTCTATGATTCTATGTTGCCGGTCGACCCCTGCAGGCAGAACCGAAGTGTGTCAATGTGTGCTTGAGACGACCCAGCAAGGTAAGCGGCCAAAGGTAATCAGATATTGCTTTGGCTACTTACGTTGTCTGCATAAGTGTGATATTGTCACCCTTCAAAAGTATGCGCCCTGCAGTACAGCGAATTCGTCACGTATGATATGACTTGCAATCATGCAGATCAGCCTGATACAGACAAAAACAAGCATAGCAGCTCACCCAAAGGTTTTCTGCTTTTGCGCTTCAGTGATACCTCTTCAGCCTCATCTAGTACAAGGTTCATGTACTCATCAAATCCCTACATAACACGCCATGTCTTGAACACTTTGAAAGTTATACCTGCTTGCCATACATACTCAGCCAATACTTACGATAATGCGGCCTTCTATTCGGAGCTCCTTTTGCTCGAACAACCAGATCTGCACTTTCTGCCGACTTTGCAAGAATCTGAAAATCAAGTTCTGCAGCAATAATGCTGTCAGATTTCGCACAGACAAGTTTGATATCGTGAAGGTGCTTCCAGGTGCAGGACTCGAACTCACAATTGGTTGGGTCATGATCCTCTTGACTTTAGGAGGCATCTTGGCGCACTGTCGTCAAACTTGCGCACGCGCTTGATCTAAAAGACGCCCGAAAAGTTCAAGACTGCGAGCAAAGGCCGAGACAATAAAGTGTGTAAAGCAAGCGATCGATCTTCCACTCTGCATGGCTGGACTGCCTGGTGACGGTAGGGTCAGTTTTAGGTTTTGAAGCTGAGCATGAAGTTGCCGTTATTGCACGCGATACGTATTCACGGAGTACTGATCGTCTCCAGCAGCCGCCGTGATATATATCGACGTTGGTGCGGGCTGATTGAAGCCTCTTCACCTCGCAGGTCAGTCTCCCTACACGCATTCATAGTTGTTGCTGTCTGTATTCGTGCACGTCACCTTGCGCTTGGCGCAGTTTCTTTCTGCAGCTCGCACCCCTGCTGTTCTGCCTTCAATCAGCTTTCCTGTTAGAAAGTTGCAAGCCTAAGGTTCCTTGCTGCCTCCTTACTTGTGCCCAAGGTCGCGCTGATCGTTACAGGCAGAGATGGGGCGTGTCATCAGAGGACAGCGTAAGGGTCGTGGATCAATTTTCAGGTCCCACAACACCCACAGAAAGGGTGCTGCAGCTCTCCGTGTCTTGGACGCTGCGGAGAGAAATGGCTACATCAAGGGTGTTGTAGATGAGATCATCCACGACCCTGGCAGAGGGGCACCTCTAGCCAAGGTGAACATGGCCTGTCAGTCTAATGCTCAGCAAAGCTATACCCAGAACAGATACAATGTAGTGGCAATTCTTGCAGCATCTGGATTACACCATTTGCTCCATTGTTGCAGGTTCGCTTCAGGAACCCAATCAAATACAAGCAGGACAAGGAGATGTTCATTGCCCCAGAGGGTCTATACTCTGGACAGGTACTGTGCAAGCCTGGCACCAATGGCTGACCTGCTGCTATACTGCACATAGCAAATGAACTCCAGGAGTTGACAGTGGACTCAATTCATCACCTGCACTGCAGTTCATCTACTGCGGCAAGAAGGCCACGCTGTCCATTGGCAATGTCAAGCCTGTTGGTGACATGCCAGAGGGGTCCATTGTATGCAATGTTGAGGAGGTAAATTGCTTGATGCACCTTGCAATGATAGTCCAAGGATTATGACAAGCAGTTTGACAGCTGTAATCTTCGTCTGGCTATTCATCACAGAATGCGGTGACACATCCTGGTAATGCTGCAGCTCTCATGCATCTAGCAAGATTATTAGTTGCAGAGCACTTGAGATGTGCAGGCTGCAGAAAGGTCCTGCTTGTATGTTGCAGAAAGCTGGAGACAGGGGATCTTTGGCTCGCGCCTCAGGTGACTACGTCATTGTTGTGGCACACAACCCCGATGCAGGAATCACCAGAGTGAAGCTGCCCTCAGGCGCCAAGAAGGTGTGCTGCCCTGCATCATATCTAGGGTGTAGCATGTGCATCACCTCCTGAGTGCCCAAATTGATGCAGACAGTCTTTTGCCATTGTGCAGAGAGCATACGTGAGGCAGTAGCGCATTCTTGCTGTGTTCCAAGTATCGCAAGTCACTTTTCACGCTGGCCTCGTAGCACAGCACTTGATCATGTGTATACCAATGGTATCAAGTGACAGCCGTGGCCTTTCACCAGCAAGTGATACTATGCAGGTGTAGGTAGTCTGCCACAGAAATAGCGTGAACCCTTTGTTGAGCAGCTGTGACTGATGCAAAGCGCTCACTGTGCAGGTGATTCCAAGCACATGCCGTGCCACAGTCGGGCAGGTGTCAGGTGGTGGACGAACAGAGAAGCCAATGCTGAAGGCAGGGCGGGCGTACCACAAGTACAGGGTCAAGAGGAATTCATGGCCCAAGGTTTGTGCTTACTTCGATCTACACATTTTCTGTCACATGTGGTATGTCAAGCTTCTGACTGCACCAGCCACAACGGATCAAGATGCTTCAAGATACAGTCAATACAGCTGCGCTTAGGAACTGCAATACAGGAAGCCCACATGCATGCGTACCTCAGTCATTCTGATGCTGCATTTCACAATCACAAGAGACACTGTGTGCCCTGGAAGCCACCACTCAGTGGTTGGCTGCATGCCCCTGTGTCTGTGAAGATACAAAACCTGACATTTGTTCTTTGCTTGGTAGGTTCGTGGTGTGGCTATGAACCCTGTAGAGCACCCTCACGGTGGTGGTAACCATCAGCATATTGGTCACGCATCCACAGTACGCCGGGATGCTCCCCCTGGACAGAAGGTCGGTCTCATTGCTGCCAGGAGAACAGGTCGCCTCAAGGGTACAGCCAAGACAGCTGCGGATAAGGAGAAATAGACGCTGTTTGCTGGCAATGTGCATGCTTTGTGTTACATGTTGGTCCATCGACATGGATTGCTGTGTCCTTGTTTCTGTAAACATGAAGCATGTGAACAGAAAGTGCGTTTACATCTCAGGTGAGTCAAAAAAAATGTAGGGGCAAGAAATCATGCATGAAGGAAATCATACCTTCACTCAGATCATGCCTCGAAAACAGAAAGCCTTCATGCACTGTATGACGTTTGTGCTAACTATGACATGTCACCGCCTGGCGAACCAGAACAGGCATCATGCCAGTCATTGTCTGAGGAGGCATTACAAATCGCTGAAGCTCCCGCAAGCCCAGCGGAACTTGCTGTCAGACAGTGTCATGCACAACTCACAGACATAAGTACAGACTGTTAGGAAATTTGTCCATGGACCAATGACGCAACTCAATGTTAAGTAATTTGGTGTCTCACAATGGTTTGGAATGCACAAGCTCAACATTGAACACCTCTGCAAAAGCATCAAGTAACCCAAACTGGTATTCATGTATCAACTCTTCATCAGAAGCACCTTCATGCACAGCAAGCTGTTTCACACTTGTCACACCCCTGCTGGAGATGCCACAGGGAACAATATGTTGGAAAGGCTGCAAGTCTGTTGTGACATTCATTGCAACCCCATGATATGTGACCCATTTCTGGGCCCTGACTCCAACTGCGGCAACCTTTTCATTGTTCACCCACACCCCCGTGCAGCCTTTGATCCTCTCCCCTTTGAGGCCGGAAACACTGTCTAAGGCTCTGCAAGCTCATAGTAACCGGTCAGACTTGGACGGCTGCCTGTGACAAGAAGTTTCTCCAAGGCACAGGCAACCAGTGATCAAAGCGCTTCTAATCTAGTTTAGTTGCATATGCAAATATGCATTGCAGCTGGTATGGGTATTTGTGGTGATGGAACATACATGAACTAAAAGTCATGAATATGTGCTTTGAATCATGCCTGATGAGACTGAATGGTATACTTTGGTCTGCTATGCACACTTTCCACTTGACATTTGTAGTGGTAGCTTGAATTTAAAAGGTCCCCAAAGTGAAGTGCATCCTGGATGGCATGTTCACGTCTGGGGTGTTACAAAAACATGTCACATGGCAGAGTGATGTCTGGTGTATCAAGCATCTGACGGCTGCCTTTCATGAGCCATACACATGTCACTGACATGAGAAGCTTGATCATGAGTCTAAAGAGGATCATAGAGGTCGCAAAGCAAGATTACCTGATGACAACCTCTTCCAGGCTTCGTAGATACCAATGCAGGTCTTGCACGTGCATCTTGAGATTCATGATGGGGTACAGTACCAACTGCCCTGGTCCATGATATGTCACCTCCCCTCCTCTCTCTGTTCTGTACAGGGGATGCGGAGGGGACGCAGGATCAAATCTGAGATGATCAGTGGTGCTGCCTGCACCTAGGGTGTACACAGGTGGGTGCTGCAACAGCAGAAGCGTGTCTTCAGCAGGCTGGTGACCGCTGCAGCGTTCTGCTACCAGATCTTTTTGCCATAGCCAAGCCTGCATGGCGATTTCAGCTATTGGAATGCTAAGTGTGTCTGGTAGCTGACAAGAAGAGGAGGAAACCTGCTGATACGGGATCGGCTCGTGGTGTTCGCGACAAATACAACGCCGCTTGTTGCTTTGTAGGCCCAGAGGTGGCTGTGCAAGGGGTCTCTGCGCGGTGACAGGCTTATATGCAGCTGCGGAAGGTGCAGGGCTTGCAAGAGCTTGCATGCAATATGTCCGATGCACGAGTGCGTCCCTGCTGGACAGCCAAAAGCTGTGAAAGCGCGAGCTTGCACAGCCCTGCGACGCACCACCCCAAACCCCACTCGAAGCAAGTGCAAAAGGGTGGTCAACCGTTCACAAAGTTGTGAATGCCAGCTAGACTTCGGTCAAACTTGCAAACTCGTCTGTTCAGTCATCTTTACTGATGTGCTGGATCATGCGCGACGCGGTATGTGCTTAAAGCCTTGCAATTAGCATCCATAGCAGCTGTTTCGCGTTGCATGCACCTCGCGGTCTGGCTCGAACCGGAGTGCTGCGTCCGACAGAGGGCTGCTGACCATGAGAGCCGTTACGTCTTTGCTCAGAGCAGCCTCAAAGCTTCCCGCAGGACTTTCAACAGCTCATGAACAATGTTCCTTTGTGAAAGTTGCGTCCACGGAGCTCTTGCGACCTGCGCAGTTGTCAAGCGTAACGGCGACCAGGTCTCATGCATGCGCTTGGGGATGCATGCACACTGTCGCATCAGCGCCTACCGGTCTGCAGACAGGTTCCAGCAGTGGTATTGCATGTAAGAATACAGTTATGAAGAGACGCAAAAGTCCCCTCGATAGACTCAACGATATTACAACATCATGCAGGGAATGAACATGGAGCACAGGGCAGACGCAAAGCTTCTGTCAACCTGCCTCCAGTTCAAACCCAGCAAGCTGGCCTCTGGACCAACAGCCAAGGTGAACTCACCAGGCAACAGCTTCTTTCCTTCCCATATCGTCCCCTCTCCTAGCCAACAGTGCCCCCAACTGTTGCTGACATGGACATGAGCACTGCAATGCTGGACATGTGCAGATGATGATGCTGCACAGCCTCATGGACAGCACAGGCATCACTTTCACACTCAGTACCATCAACAGCAGCAGCAGCAGCAGCAGCAGCCAGCAGCCGCAGACGCATCAGTGACAACAGCAGCACCAGAGGGCATTGCAAGTAGCAGCCCTTTGCCTAGTAGCCCCCAAAGACCGACTCTAGGGTCGCCAAACAATCCTGTGAATATCTCTGGCGTGCTGTCTCCACAACTTGCATATGACAAGGTGAGAGTGACATCTAAGCAACTTCTTTGTTTCCCGTATGATTCAATGCTGGACCCCAAGATCTGCAGCATGCCAGACTGCATGCTCTGAAGCTGTAATGTTTGCTCAAAGGCAATGATGTCGTCATGACATGATTGATGCATAACAGGCTGTTGAGACAGGAGCAGCTAAGGTAGCGTACCAACCATGGAAGGCCTTTCTGCTTGCCAACCTAGCAGGTACAGTGGTGCTGCACAATGTGCATGTTGAATGGGTATGTTTGTTGCGGCAGTCATCTCAAGCTGGAGCCACATCCTCATTCGCCTCACAACGTCAAGGCTGTCTTTGCACCTTTGCGCCAGTATGTGCAGCTTGGGCCTGTATACGACACGCTTTAACATGAAGTTGAACTGTGTTAAAAGGTACATCAAAGCACAGGCTGCACTGCCTTTTGCAGGTGTGTATGTGGGCTTCGGATCATTCTTGGCCTTCACAGTGGGAGCCAACCTGCAGGAGATGGCCATCAGCAATCCTGGTCTACAGAAGTTCTTGTATGGAGCAATTGGACTGCCAGCAGGCCTTGTCATGGTGAGCAAGAGCGTGTGAAACATATTGTATCAATCAGACAGACTGTTTTTGCAGAAAAGGGAACACCTCTTCATTGCTGCTGCTATGATACCAGCTGCCAACTCATTAGCAAAAGCCTCATTGCAAGCCATCCGCATCAACTGCCTGCGTCCAAAAATGCTTGTCAGACATGTGTGACAATATCCAAGCTGTGGCCACGCTGCACATGGCGCGTTGACGACTCTGGGCACAGTTGCACATGATGAAGCTGCCTGTGTCCGCTGAGAGGCAATTGTCGACCATCGCCACCATTCCACTGCTGTTGCAGGTGTTGGTATGTGGTGCTGAGCTGTACACTAGCAACACTGCTCTCATGCCTGTGGCGTACTATGAGAAGAAGGCAACTTTGCAGCAGGTAATGACACCTGCTTGCTACCTGAGTGATGTCACGCAACTGGCTTTGGCTGCAGGTCACACTACCTCATGATAGCAAAACACTTTGTAGTGTGGCTTGACATAAGATGCATAGCAATGTCTCTAGACTGGTCAAAGCTTGCAACCACTTGCATTATGCATGACAGCAACCCTGTTGCTCAAAGCACTATTTTTTATCCTGCTGCTTCTTCCAGCTCGTCTTGAAGCTGCTGCATTCCTCCAGGCTGCATGCAGAAACTGCCACCTCGGCTGAGCCTGCCTGCCTGCCTGCCCGCCTGCCTGCCCGCCTGCCTGCGCAATGATTTGGTCAATATATAGATCTTCAGCTTGTGACAATGTGGCATGTCAAATTGTCACAAGCTCAAGATATATATACTGACCAATTATTGCGCAGGTGGGCAGGCAGGCAGGCAGGCAGGCAGGCAGGCAGGCAGGCAGACAGGCACGCGCCAGGACATCCTACACACAATATATATAATATAAATATATTGATTGCTCTTGCAGTTGGCACGCAATTGGATGATCTCCTATGGCGGCAACTTTGTGGGTGCTTTAGCCCTAGTAGGGCTTGTGGCGTCTTCTGGCGCCTTCAATGAGGCAGCAGCCGTGGGCCCATGTGCCATTGCAGAATACAAATGCCACCACACCTGGCTACAGGTCACACACACACTGTCCCTGCCTTGATTGCATTGCCTCCTGAGGAGCAGCAGTCAGGTGTCACTGTATTGTTGCAGAGTATGGGTTTTGGCATGCCTGTTGAAAGACACGCTACAGTCAAGACACAAATGGGTCGCGTGTCAGGGAGCAGTGGCCAATGGTCCTGTAATGTTCAGGCGCCGCCATACCTGTCTTGCAGATAAATCACGTGCTGTCATGTCGCAAGCAGTCGTGAAGCATGGCAGCTCTGTTTTCTCAAGCAAGTAGATTGCAATTTTGAGTGATTTTTACACAGATTGTCTTGAAAAGCTGTCTGAAGCCGTTCCTGGTGCATTCCTGGTTGCTATGTCCTCATTGTCTGTCTGCTGTCTTGCAGGCGATGACTCGAGGCATGCTGTGCAACTGGCTGGTGTGCATAGCGGTTTGGCATGCCAATGCAGCAAACACTCTAGGGGGAAAAGCCATCGGTGTCTGGCTGCCCATTTCAGCCTTTGTTTCAATGGGGTTGGAGCATTGCGTGGCCAATATGTTCATGATCCCATGTGGCATGAGCCTGGGAGCCAACGTCACAACATACGAATTCCTGGTCAACAATTTGATCCCTGTCACCATTGGCAACACAATTGCAGGGGCCACGTTTGTGGGTACTGCATATTCTTTGGCTTATGGTGGTCTTGGCAAGAGAGCAAGCAAGGCTTTTGCCAAGTATGGCCTGTGAGCACAAACAATTTTTCGGGTAGGCTGAGTTGGTTCATTTTTGGCTGCAAGTCTGCATCACATTCACAAGTGGTTTAAGTCAGAGGTGTTTTGAATGCATGTGGTACTATAACCAGCTGGAGCTGAGGTACTTTGCTGCTGGATTTCTGTTCAGCAGGAGCAACTGAGTCACTTTGTGTTGTCATAGCCGTGCTAGACAATGGTAGGCAATGTCATGTTGTTGCTCACCAACATGCTGTCAATTTTGTCTGAGCCAAGCAGGTCATGAGACTATTGACTCCACTTTCTGCTGCACTACTGTGATCAGGCCTCCTCCGACCTGCTATGAGCTCATAACCTCAAGGCACAGTACTAATCTTGCTAATAAATGTCATGCCTCATGGGTTACTCATTCTGCCTACTGATTGTCTGAGATACCAACTTCAAGAGACATGCAACTTCTGAGTGGAATACACATGACCTTGCAACCAAGATATCTGATCTGAGACCTCTCTTCCAGCACTGCCTGGCTCAAGCTTGTCTGCGCATACAAATTTCGAATGCTCGACAGCCAGGCTGACTATTGGTCAGGGGCCAGACACTACACTGCATACGCCACAACGGGACAAGCCGCCAGGCTGATCTACCAAGTTCAGAGAAACCTGTTCTCTTGCTCGCCTGCGCTGTGACTTCTCGTCTGCGGAGCACCTGTACTGAGAACACAGGTCTCCCAATCATGCCCAGATCACCTTTGCTGCACCTCCCGCTGCAAGGCGTGTGCAAGCGGACTTCAACAGGCACGGCCACAGATGCAAGAAAGAAGTCAGGTGACTTCCCGCGTTCACCTGCTGGTTGCAAACCCAGCTGTCATACTGTAAACCTTCCCAGCTTGTGCTCAGTCAGCAGGGTGAGCAGCACGCAATATCAAGCTCTGACAGCCTTTCCGTTGTCTGCAGGAGAAACTGTGTCAGATGAGCTGTTTCCTGATGTCTCATCTGCTGCACCTGCACCACAAGCAGTGAATCAGTATGAGCAAGAGGTAGCAGCCGATTTGCATGCACACACTCGTATGGGCATTCCTTCTGACACTAGTTAGCGTGTTGGCTGAATGCACCTCAAACTGCTTTTATTGTGTTGGGACCAGCAAACAGCCAAGGAACTGATGCACTTTCTTGCAGCGCCTTGAACGAATGCAGCGCAATGCTGCCAAGCTGCAACAGCTGGCTGTGCAGCAAAGACTAATTGACCTGCAAGAGCCAGTTACTGCTGCCACTCATACCAATAAGAGTCAGCAGCGCCGCAGCAAAGCCCCAGCACAGCGAAGACAGGCTGTCAGAACCTCAGCCAGAGTGAGAGGCATTGCAGCGGAACCAACACAGCCTCTGACCACAGACGCAGCAGATCTAGATGCGACAGACACCATGCAACCAGAGGAAGCAGGCCAAAGTGAGATCATACAGGAACAATCTGCTTGTTGCCTGCATTAATCGCCCAAGTGCTGCCAATGGCTTTGCAGCCCTAGCATGTAAATAGATCAGTCGTATGAACGTGGATGAGCATTCTTTGTCTGGCTGACTTGCACTACATGCTCTGGCAAACTGTACAGTCATTCCTGTTTCCATCATGCCTGGCATGCACAATGATGCATGCAAAATGTCATCAGTGCAACAAAGACATTCTTGTGCAAGCAAGTCTCTCAAGGGAAATTGGGTAGGCTGCAAGTCTCTCAAGGAAATTTGGGTAGGCTGCATGCAAGTTTGTACGAGCACAGTGACAGTCTGTTATGCAGCAAGCTATTCAGTGTGATCTGCTTGCTGCAGGCGGAAGAGACATGATGACTCAACAGGAGTACATGCAGTACACAGGCATGCAGGCTGACAGCATTGCATCAGATGGTCATTTCAACGGGTACGCAAGAAGCAGCTTCCATGTAGCAGTGCAGAGTACATACAGTAACTGTCATGAATGCCTGTGTCAGGGCCTTGCGCTCTCCTTTCAGTAAAAAGTCTATGGATTTGCCACAGATGCTGTTGTGCAGCATGCCAGGCATGTGCATCAGTGCACTTTCTAGCTCAGCAGCTGTAAGTGCGTCAGCTGCTGCAGGTGGGTCGATGCTGCTGTTTGCCAGCAATGTGGGATTGCAAACAATGCATCAGATGCCTGGAGCCAAAATGGTGGTGGTAAATTCAGTTTCAAGATTGACAAATCAGGTTAGCTCATAGCAGACAGTCTTGTCTGTGTTTGTCAGACATGCTGGGTGATCATCCAACCCAAAAGACTTTGTGGCATCTGTGTAGGCAGGACCTTCAATGCAATTTAGCATCCACTTGACCAGGCATTGGTGATGCACATGCTAGCCCTGGGCAGTTCAGCAATCGCTGAAGTTGTCTTGCGCTGCTGCTGCAGCTATTCCGGCCAGCTTGAAGGCTCAAGGGTGGAGCAATGCTCGAGCCTTCTCTGCTACACAGCTCAAACAGAACCCAAACACTTTCTTCTACAGGAATGTGGCACCTGGGGAAGTGCAGGTAGCCCTGCTACAGCACAACATGTCTACATGCTGCTCATGCAGTACATGCAAACCGTTGGATTGCACCTATGATTTCAATTTGCAGGCTACGCTGCCTGTGCAAACATCCTGCAGGCTGTGAATGTAGTTGGTATACTCTTTGAACGTTTACTGTAGAACCCAATGCACATGCACCCCATCAGAGCATTGTAGCAGCAGGGCATCATTGCATCTTGCATACTCTTGCACTGGTCCATCCTGCAATGAGTATGAGCTAGAGTCTGCCGTGTCCCAGGCGTTTGGGGACTGGTCTGAAGACGAGCATAAGTTGTTTCTGGAGACAGCAAAGAAGTATGGGGTTGGCGATAAGTGGGGCTTGTTTGCCTCCTATATCCCACAGCGTGTTGGGTATCAGTGTTCCGCCTACTACCGTGATGTCATCATTCCTGCCTGCCTGGTTCTGGATGCACGCTTTAAGCTGTCAGCTCAGGGTAAAGCAGTGTTTCAGGGTTGATTGACGGCTGATTTCCCATCGTGAACTGCTGACAAATATATTCAAAGTATAAAGCAAGGCAGCGCTCAAAAATGCTACTGACTGGAAACTATCACAATCTCAACTTGTTCACACAGTGTGCAGAGATGCAGTGGAATTTGGATGTATGCTAGAACGGCAGGAACAGATGAGCATGCACGGATGATTCAATCAGACTCCTCTGCGGCTCCAAAATCCATTTTGGCAAGGTCTGAGGCAACTCTAAATCCAGCCAACCCTCCTGAGGGAATGAACTTCTTCCGGGCCTTATGAGCATCATCCTTGCGCCTTGCCATGTCATCGTCATCCAAATTTATTGTGTTGTTGTCTCTCAGCTCCTGCAAATCGAGTTGTGTGCATGATATGACCCCATTGACTTCACAATGGTACCAAGTGCATGACAAATGCAAGAGTGCACAATTCTGGTGCACACAGGCATCATCTCAAAGCATCCCTTACCTCCATCTTGGGTGGGGGAAGGTCCTTGGCTTTGGGGTCATAGAAGTCCCTGTCTCGCTCCAGCATCTCCTCCTTTTCAGCCTTGGCTGTTTGGATGGCTGCCTGCAGTTCCTTCTGCTGCTCCTCGATCTGCTTCAAGGATTGCATTAATCTTTGCAGCTGACTTTGCTGCTCTGCGTTGGGTCCGGCGCCATCTGCACTTAAGTATGCCTATGTCAGTCCAGGCAGCTAGCTGGTACCACTGCAACAGCTGCTGAAGACAGTCTGTGGCATCCTTGATTACAGGGGTCGAAGTGCATTAATGGGAGAAATGTTGCGATGCAACCCTGATGAACACCACGTTGCGCTACGCACCCTTGTTCACGGCTCCAACCAATTGTGCCGCTTGTGCTTGCACCGACCGCAGTTGCTGGGCCAATTGCGCCTCCAATTCCGCCGGCTTTGGCATCCTGCTGTGTCTGCAACGGGCAAGAAGCTTCACAGTACGGCTGCTGTCACAGGTCTGTCGGACTCAGTCAGGTCAAACCAGCAGAGCCATATGAAAAGCGATGTTACGGTATCTTCTTATACTTGCTGTACCGTAAGCTTCTGCAATGCATGATCAAGCCAGGACAGGAGCGGCAATATGGCTGCGCGCAGATCCACCCAGGCCTTGACACTTCAAGAATAGCCAGTGCTGTTCTGCGAGGAGCGCTCAGTTACCGCTGTAGTCACTGGACTTTTTCAGCTGCACCAGCTAAACCTATCGAGTTAACTGACCGTATTTGTACAGCGTTTGCTGAACACTGTGACATTTGAAGCATGGGTGCCGGTCGAAAAACGTCAACGTACGACATAGATACCGGCGCCCAACAGCTAGGTTTCGTAGAGCGGCAGCGCAATCTAGGAGAAAACCTCGGCGGTGTGATCTTTGGTGAGGGTTCCCTTGTCTGAGCCTTCTATGCACCCGGCTTGAGGGTGTTGTCAAAGGGTGTGTGCAAGCTATGTGCTTGCCACTGCAGGCTGCAGTCATGACACTTACGATGAGTGCGTCAACGGCCTTATATTCGGATTGCCTAGGCCACATATATGCTATGTGCAGTACATCG
>JAABUK010001133.1_pt1 | contig 52143 bp, 59 predicted proteins | sample 5559141 | NCBI WGS metagenome assembly JAABUK01 (sample SAMN10711869, study PRJNA513367) | rock metagenome | isolation source: Antarctica rocks | place: Antarctica: Victoria Land, Pudding Butte nord | collected 2016-01-03 | reverse complement strand
CAGGACAGGCGCATCAAGGTAGTGATGGCAATACCATGCCACTCTTGTGCTGTGGTTGCGCATGCTGATGTCCAATGGATCTCAATGCACCATTTTGGAAGTCAGCGCGTATCACAAAAGCTGTGATCCTCTTTCTTATCCTCACAGCCACCAATCTGTACATACACATAGACACAAGCAAGCATGTCTCACGAAAGCATTGTTTGCCCAAGACTGCTCAAAATGTCACCCAAAACATGACAGCCACAGACCACACACACAGTCATTTGCGTTCATGAGTGCTTGGTGACGACAACAGCACTTTTGTACGCCCAAAGAATGTTTCTAACCTGAAAACTGTTACAGTACAGCCCTTCTTTCTACGCATGGCCTTCAGTCTTATCTCGCATCAAGCATTACCCCAGGATATGTCACCTGTTGGCTTTCCTTCAATAAACTGGCATACATCTTTTCTGTTTTCTTTTCTTTTCTGTTTCCTTTTCTTTTCTGTTTTCTTTTCTGTTTTTCTGTTCTGTTTTCTTTTCTGTTTCAACAAAGCACAGCTTGATCAGGCTTGGCAACATTATGCATCCAACATTGCACATCTCAGTTCTGTAGGTGTCACTCTTCATGCAAGAAGGCATTCAAGTGGATGGGGCTCGTGTGGTACTGCCCCAGCCAGTATCCACTGGGTCCATCCCACAGGTTGGCACAGCCACCAGCTATGCTGCTGATGGTCAGCCCTCACCTCCAATCCCCCCTCCTGCATGCCATGCTTGCTTTCTTGCAACAACAACAACAACAACAACAACAACAACAACAACAACAACAACAACAACAACAACAACAACAACAACAACAACAACAACAACAACAACAACAACAACAACCACCATGACCATAATCATAATCATAATCATAATCATAATCATAATCATAATCATAATCATAATCATAATCATAATCATAGTCGTAGTCATAATCTTAATCTTGTTAACAATAATAGTAATAACGACAATATTAACAACAACAATAAATAAATAAAAGGCTTTCCAGCTCATGATGAGCTAGACAGATGCAGGACAAGTCTTGTCTCTCCACAGCAGCCTGTCTTGTGCATCCCTCTAAGGCTTACTAAGACAACTTCCTTGCTTGCAGATCCATGACAGTCAAGCCAATCAAGTGCAATGCCACATAGAGGAGGCATATGTGGCAGTACATGCCTGTGCTTCTGCATGTCTTCATGGGGCTCCCAGACTTGGCTGAACAGCTGATGCATCCACACTTGCTCATGCTTCCCACAACACGCACATGTCTCATGTATGCACACCTGCACAGGGACCCGCATTTGTTTAGTCACCCTTGGCGGGCAGATGTGCCGCCAAGACAACCAGGGCTTGTCAAGTCATAACGGATGCCTTGGCAATTGTGTGTGTTTTCCAGTCCATCAGTCAAGTCCAGCTCAGCACAGTCAAATACACCAGCAGATCCCCCAGGGAAGCCCAATCCACCCCGGGGCTCTTTTGTGTTCAATGTCATCTTCTTTCCTTTTCCCTTCTTTCTTTCCACCAACGCACAGCAGCATAACTGCTCAAGCGCAACCTGCAAACATTGCAGTGGCCTGTACACCCTCACTGCGTATACCATGTGCACCTGTGCAGGCAGTGTACAAACCAGAAGCCTGCAGATGGCAAGCACACAGGGCAATCCTGCAGACTTCTTTCAGCATCCAACGCCCCTAGGATCCAATCTGTATGATAGGGACAGGGCCAGGGCAACTCCCCCTGAGGGCTGCCAGATTGGTTTTGGGGGTCAGCCCAACTTGCTGCCCACCACAAGCACCCCAGCAGAGCCTGAAACGCCTGAGAAGGTATGTGAAGAGGATAAGGAAGTCAATTCAGGAACGTGAGATTGGTTTTGTTTTTCAAAATTATGCTTTATTTAAACATATGACAGTTTATGAAAATATCGCTTTTGGACTCAACATACGCAACATTGATTCTTTTGTGGTATCAAATAGGGGAGTGACATGAAATGATTAGTGATCAAATGACTGAAAGTAAAGAAGGCATGAATGAATGAATGAATGAATGAATGAATGAATGAATGAATGAATGAATGAATGAATGAATGAATGAATGAGTGAGTGAGTGAGTGAGTGAGTGAGTGAGTGGATGGATGAATCAATCAATCCATCAATCCATGAATTAATGCATGATGGAAAACTGAATGAATGAATGCATGCATGCATGAACGAACGCATGATAAACGAATGAACGAATGCATGAAGGAATGTATGAATGAACGCATGACCGAACAAATGGATTCATGAATGGTTGCACAAAAGACTGAAGGAATGGAGCAATGAATGAAGCGATGTGTTCAATTTCATGTTTTTGGTCACGAACAAACTCATAAATGGGCGGACAAAGTATTATGGAGTACATGAATGAAGGAATGCATGCAACCAATGCAGGAGGCCAAGCCTCACACAGGATTGCACGAGCTGAGTTTACTTGCACAGCTCATCAAGCCAGATGCCACAAAGGCCTCCAACTTCAAGCTCAACCTGTTTGGTGATGCTGCCTTGCCAATTGCATCAAGCCCGGGTCAGTCTCTGCTTTCACAAGCCTTGTATGAGGTTTTGCACTGGCCACATGCTGTCATTGTTCTGACCTGCCAGTACTGCTTCCTGTGCTGGTCCGCCCTGTTAGCCAGCTCTGTGACTCTTGCAAGCCCTTGTCTGCATGAGTTTCCCCGCAGTCTTGAAGTGCCCTGCCTTGCACTTGAGCTCTGTACCAGTGTACACTATTGCTCCTAGTGAACCCAACTCTGTCCGCCCTTCTGCTAGGGACTCCGCCTCTTGCTTGTCACAGGCTCCTGTGTTTGATCAAGTCACGTCACACTACCGTTTCACACTGCATTTGCCTCCATCTTGCACATTCGGGTCACCCTAAGCCCTGTGATTTGCAAACAGAGCTTTGGTGCATACAAACCTTGCGGCTGAGCCTGTCTGCTGGTGCTGGTTGCTTGACCTCATGACGCACTTGTGAAGTGTGCAAATGGTGATGCAGGCAAGGAGGCTCAGGTTCAGACATTGACTTTTGAGCAGCCTGGTGGTGTGTCAACAAAAGAGCTGGCGCTTCAACACCTGGCCCTTGACAGCACAGACGAAGAGCAGCTGCCTCATGATGACGGAGATGATTTGTTAGACTTGCTAGATAGTGTGGCTCAATGAGACAGTCTGACTGAAATGCACAGGCATGACCCAGGTTTGTGGGACTCAACAACAACATAAGTAGAGTAGCGGTGTCACATCCCATCGATTGTTATTGCTCTGCTGCCTTCAGCTGGCCCGTTAAGCGGCGGATTAGTGTGTTGAGGCTGTGTACGTATTGTAATTTTGGTGTGAATGCAGCTGCGTATCCCAAGCAGGATGCAATGAAAGTGATCAGGTTGAAATCAGCAGGGCAAAATGGTCACGATGCATGAGCCTGCTATCCTATAGGCTTCGCCCACCCCAAAATTCTGCTGGATGCGGTTTTGCGTGGGCAGCCCACCTGTCACAAAATTTCTGTGCGGGCAAGTTATTATTTTTTGGATCGCACATGCAGCTGTTGAATGCATTGCAGCAAGCTTATCCATGGAGACAAGTACAGCGATGTTTACAGACCCAGTGCAGCTTATACACCGGTGTATTGCGATCTTCGTCACCACCAACAACGTCAGTGTACATGTTCTGAATCACAAACTGATCAACAATTTCAGCTACTGCCTCATAATCATCACTGATGTCTATTGGCTGTTGTAGACCAGCAACTTCATGTCCATTCTCTGCACATCTGCCTCATCATTGATTGCTATGAAATCACACTTCAGTGTTGTCCGCATGCTCCAGTCAGGCTCGGCCATTTTGCGTGGGTTGCCCGCGTGGGCGCAGTTTTTTTAAGGGGGCCTAGCCCCCTTCAGAAAATGAAATTGTGTCGATTTAGGAGGGCAACCCCCGTCCGGACGCGGGGATGCCCTCTCTGCCCGCGCGGGATCTGGGTGGGCAGTCGAACCCTGCTCCCGAAACTTCATGTCTTAATCGGTCTGACGTTGTGACCTAAGAGACTTTAAAGACGCTTGCAAATATGTGCCATTTAGTATGGATTCTGTTATCTGTCTGCAAGAAGTTGCATGCCTGTACAACCCAGTTGATTGGCTGAACATGTAAACTCTCCTGCCCAAGCTGCATGACACTGATCATTCGGGGCGCCCCAGCTTGCATACTCTCAATCAAGGAGTGCATTGATGCTCTTCGTCAAGGAGTGCGCAACAGAAAACCATCATGGCGTTCTACAGCTTCTCCAAACCTCTTGATTTAGGATACCAGTCAAAATCCAAGCCATAAACTTGAGCTGGTCTGCAATGCATTCATGATCAGCTGTTGATTCAAGTGAGAAACAGAGGAGCTGTCCACAACGAAACAAATTTGTCTCGTTGTGGAGTTTGAGCTCCAGGCGCCCATCAGTTGAGGTCACATCTACGCAATCCGAACAGGCTGCTCTGCCAAGCTGTTACAGCCTGCACAACTCATGAGAAGTCCACAACTCAGCTTGACCTTACAGGGGCTGGCACCATTGCTTGATCACCTTCCAGCACTGAGCAGCAATGTGAGCAATCTGCACAATGAAGGTTCTAAATATTTATGATCCAACTTCTGAGTATCGTACATATGTGCAAGTGAACCTGGTTTTAGTGCTACCAATAGTGCTGTCAATGCATCTGCCGGTCAAAGAGACACATTCCTTCTGCTACTGAGATCAGATTGACTGGCAAGCAAGCACATCAGTCAAATGCTTTCGAACTGCTCATTACAGTGCTCTCTGTGGGGTTTCGGTGGAATACTCATGCAGCAGGTATTGCTGGGCATATGTTTGATAATCTGTGAAGACATGAAAGCATGAGCTTTTGGACTCAGAAGCAAAAAACTCGTTACGAGAAACACTGACCTAAGCTAGCCCACTACTGATGCCATCAGCAATGGCTGATTTGGGGCAGTCTGCACCTAAACATTTCCTTTCCAAGCTAGACCACAGTCACCAGGCAGGCCTGATTTAGAGCGATCAAACCAACCAAACGTACTTTCCAGAGCTAAATCTCTACTTTCTGAGCATGGCAGACAGCAAATAAGATACAGAACAAGAAACATCAAAGACGTTGTTTCACCAGAAAGATCAAAATCTGATACACAAAGGCAATATGTCCCTACAAGCAACTGGGAGTGACTACATACTGCCACAGAAGTTGTCGAGCCACAAAAAGCTTAGCTGTATCATTGCAGACAAGGTTCAATATAAAAAGGCAGATGCCCAGGCTAGCGACTCAGTAGGTGCCAGGGTGCAAATGCCAATACAACACAATGGTGCTACAATTGATGTGCAGATGCTTCTTCAGCATGGGGAAACATCAGAACCCTCTGAGTGCAGGTCTGGGGTGGGGGGCGCTCCCGTGGGGGGTCCAGACCCAGAGCCTGCTGCCATAGGCCCTGACTTTGGGGCTGATGCCAAATGCCCTGTCTCATCAGCCAGCCCTGATGATGGCAATGCAGCCAGAGGACCTAGCTTTAGGGCTCCACCCAACTGCCCTGGGGGAGGTGCTGCTGCCCGCAGCCCTGCTCCAGATGACTGATCTACTTGGGCAGTAACAGAAGCTGCCATGTTGTAGCTACCAGTAGGACTTGCTTGCCATCTATGCATGATGTCTGCTGAAGGCAACGTCTCAGGTACATCCGCTGTGCTAGTTGTCGCTATGCCTTGTGGAGCCGCTGTCCGTGGTATCAACTGTGCTGCTGCTAGTACAGCTTGAAAAGGTGCAGTCATGCTGTTCACTTTACGAGACAAGTGTTGACAATCTCGGCAGGACTGCAGCAAGGCTTCCGCTGAAGCAGCGTTTGGCATGATGCCAATTGCCTGCATTACAGCAACACCTTGCGCTGACAGCAGCGTTTGAAACTGCAAAGCCAACAACGTGTACTTCTATCTGCATTGCATTCTGTGCTGACACACAGATTTTCAAATACGAAATGGTTCTGGACACAGCTCGCTGACATGCCTTGACAGGCCTGTCGGCACAAAAAAACATAAATGTGTGCAGCGCACAGATAGCACTAGATTTCAATCTGCTGCATGCCCGCCCACATATCAGGAGCAAAAGCAGCAGCAGCAGCAGCAGCAGCAGCTCAATTCTTCTCAAAGCAGCTGCATCATGTATGGTCACTGTCACAATTATGCTGACAGATCTGTTTGGTGCAGCGTCTGGGGTGATTGTACAATGAGTGTGCCAGTTTTGCTTGTATGCACAATGGTGCAGGCAATGGTAAAGGCAAAAGCATACATTGAAGTAGACAACTGTAGTTGACAAAGCCTTCAGAGTGCACAGATTGCCGTGCTTGGCTTGCTGACTGTCTCCCAAAGTAAGGACTCATAATGTGAAGGGACAGACCTGCATCTCTTCCCATACTTCAATGGCTCGCTCTCCATGCTGCTCAAGTATACAGCAGCGCAACACAGCATTGTATAGCTCCACATTCAACGGTATGGAGGCGTTGCTTGCAGCTGTCAGAACATCTTGTGCTTGCTGTGACTGGCCACAAGCTTCAAACACTGACAGCAGAGCCAAGCACAGCGGCTGTCCAAGTGCAACACCTGTATGGTGCCAAGCAGTCTGTTAGCTAAGCTCAGATCTAGCATCTGGACTCAGCTAACATTGTATACAGACTCGGCACGGCACAGACAGGCTTCACAGCTGACATTGCATGCAGACTCAGCACAGCACAGACAGGCTTTAGCGCTCAGCCGTGAGTTCATGCTCTGCGCATCAAGGCTTGCGACTGGGGACAATAGAAAGGAGTCTGTCAGACATGATGTGGGCTAAATGTGCTTGGACTGTGGTTCTGTCAGTGTGACAGAAGAGACATCACCTGCTGCTTGCAACTCAAGGAAGACCTCCAGCGCTCTGTTCCAAAGCTGCTTGCCTGCTAGATATTGCATGATTTTGACGTAGGTGTCTGCTGAAGCTGCTCCGCCTGCCTCGTGCAGTTTATCCAACAAAGCCAAAGCTTCTGCAAGCTCGCCAGCTTTTTCGTAGGCGCTGATGAGAGTGCTATACGTGATGTGATCTGGCTGTAACCCCGCCTCCTGCATCTCGTCGTAGACTTGCAGAGCTTTGTCTAGTCTGCTTCCCGCTGCACATGCACTGATTAGGGAAGAGTACGTGATGGTATTGGGAATGCAGTTCGGGTCGGTGAACGCTGCCTGCTTCATGCTCTCGAAGACATCTAAAGCTTCCTGCCATTTTCCGGCTGTTGCGCAGGCGGAAATCAGTGCACTGCAGCGCGGTTAAGCAAATGCTCAGTTCCGGAAGCCAGGTACGAACCAGTAGGGAAATGCCGTGCAAGGCCTCAGGTTTGCTACATAGTGTCGAACAATGCCAATGCAGCACAGCGAACTTCAGCGAGCACCTGTAGTGAACAGTGTTTGGCTTTACGTCAATAGCTTCGCTAGTTGCCATCGTGTCGAATATTTCGATCGCTTTCTGCACTTGGCGGAACTTAGCACATGTCTGAATCAGGCTAGTGAACGCTGGTGCTCTAGGCTGGAATGTGGCGTCTGTGATTGCACGCTTGACTTGGCCAGTACCAGGTATGGCTTGCGATATGGCCATCTTGAGTGAATCCATGTCGCAAGGCCGCTTCTGGCCCGCAGAAGGCCGTGCGGCATAGCCAAAGCCTGAGGGATAACCGAGGTTGTGAGAAGCACCAAAGATAGACCCCTCACCCTGTGGTGTATGTGCCATAAGTAACATCAGCGCTAAGCTGCTGTAGTATAGCTTTGAGGGGCACGGATCGCTACAGACAGGCTGTCAACGCGCAAGGACAGAGTCACCATGCCTTTCGGGCTCACGTTTGCATCCGCTGGCATGCTGCCAGGTCGTACAAGCGTGCGACACCTATCAACTTCCTCACACATTTGAAACATGCAACGCAGCTGCAGGAAGCCTTTGCCACAGGTCAGGCCTGCAGCAATTACGCGTACGCTCCATGGCATGACGGTCGTTGCCACCTGTACTATTACGCCTTAGCATCGAAAGCATAATAAACTACAGTAGTGGATTAGTACCATCTCGTTGTGGATAAGCCAAAAGACATGCAGAGACGATTGACAGAGCCGATATAGTCGGGCAATACGTGATTCACATGGATACCTCATGGACTGCTGAGGTGTCCTGGCGGGAGCATGCGGAGGTGTTGTTTGCTGCCTCCTGTTGTACCACGTAGAGAGAGAGAGATTACAATGGCGCCACGGGCCACAAATGACGCCCCAGGTAAGACAGTGAAACGCTTACTACAAAAATCGTCAATAGACGCTAAATGCAATTGTCGTAACAATCACACCATCATTACTAGACTAATTTTACTGTGGTTACTAGCATATCATGTCGATCTTGCGCATCATTATCCAGCCATGCCGCAATGCATTTGTTTTTTGGCATCACAGCATGATCGCAACGGGTCAAGCTTGTGGTAGGATCTGCATGCCTCAGCTCGCGCGTGAACCCAAGCCTAAGTTGCACCTGCTGCAGTCTAAGGCATTCTGAGTTCCCAACATGCACAATGCGCTCAGTTGCGGCTTGGCTACTGCGCCAGGAGGTCCACTCGAAGGTCGTATGACAGCTCCCCTTGAATCTTGACTGATGCACGGAGCAAACCTACTAGTCACGCATCACAGCACAACCACCTTTGACCAAACCCAGCCACCTTGACGTGGTTTTGCCTGTCACGGACCTTGGCGTGGTAGTGGCTGCTTTGTCCCTCAGACCAGAGAAAATTTCTCATTGTCTCAATCAGCTTGGCAACAAACTTCCCACTAAAGAATGTATACACAACAAACAAATTTGCCTTGTTTAAACCCAGGTGGCCTGCAGCTGTTGTCAAGCATCCTCAGGTGTGCATCCTCAGATTTTTTGTTGTATGATAGCAATGCATGTTGCTTTTGCTTCCATTTCTGCATCAGGTGGTACTATGCGATGAGGACACTTCGCATTAAACATGCAGATGTGAATTTCAAGTAAAAAGGACACTGTGCAACATATTGACAGCAGATGACAGGCTTCAGATACAAGGCAACACACAAACAAACAGCGCAGAGTGCCCACACTACAAGCTATTGCAAGCTAAAGAACTGAAAGGACCAGATTGCACAACAGCAGCTACACAAGCAGAAACAAGAAAAAAGCTAGGATAGCAGCACAAAAATACACCCAAAAACTGTGCCAAACATGTCTTGAGATTGATCCTACATCAGATTGCAAACCTGCAAAGCAAGCATGGCCATATATTATGGCAGCACACTAGAAGCCACACCACTGCCACACTTACTGCTGATCAGTGCAACATAGACTGCTGGTAAGGGCGTAACTATCTCTAAACTCTCCAAGAAGATGCCCAGTTAACTCCTGTAGCTTAGTGTCAGCAGCAGAGCAGTCCCTGCTTTTCAAACATACAACTCCATTGTGAACTACCACAGCAGCGTCTGCATGTGGCTGTACAGCACTACTACTGCATATGTGCACCAAGCTGCATCCCAGCGTAGCTTGTGTGATGGTTGTCAGGAACGACTGCTCATGCAGCAGCCCGTTATAATATTTGGCTTCTCATTAAATTGACGCCGAATGATGTAGTTTTTCTTCTTCTTTTCTTTCTGTTTTTTGCCCTTCCGTTTTCTCATGCAGCAGCGGTGCTCCTGTTGTAGAACTCCTCTTTGCTTGAGGGGGGCTGGACCAGTTGAGGCATCTCGTCCTGGACGTCATTACTGGCAGTCTCCACTGGGTCAAACTCGGGTCCCATGCTGCACAGGAACAGACAGAACAGATGAGCAGTAGAACACACAAGGAGAAGAAGCAAAGAAGAAGAAGCAGAGAAGAAGAAGAGCAGATGAAGAAGAGTGACAGCAACAACATGGAGAGCAACAGTTAGCTGGCCCCAACGACTGCAAAACCCCTGATCACCACATTGCTAATCAGCATTTCACAGCTTTATTGGCCCCGTGGGTCAAAACTCGGGTCCTATGCTGCAGCAAGAAGAGGTATCAAGACATGGGACCTCAGACCAGATGGCCCATTAAGTTTACCACACAGATGTCTTGACAGGTTTGATACATCAGTTTGAGCAAATCTTGAGCCCTTTCTTGTCTGTGTACTTTACGTCCAAGGTCAAACCCTAAATGTAGACCACGCTTTTTTGTTTGACTTCTTTTCCACTGGTAGTGCCAGTGGCAGTGACAGATGACTCACGCAGTCTTCTTCTGCCACTCCACATATTTGTCATCGCTAGTCATCTCTTCCTCAGTCAGGTACTTGCTCTTCTGCGCCACAATCTGCTCAAACTTGATGGGCGGATACTTCTTCTTGGGCCCTTGCAGGATGGTCCTGGCCCTCCCATTGGCAAAATAGGCTATGCTGTACCTGTCGCCCTGCATTGCCAGATCAGCAAGTATGACTCATTGGTCGTTAGTAAGCATGAGGGACATAACCCATAACAGCTGTGCAGAACAGCCCTGCAGCATGGTTCTGCCCCTCCCATTGGCAAAATAGGCTAGGCTGTACCTGTCACCCTGCATTGCCAGATCAGCAAGTATGACACATTGATGCTTAGTAAGCCTGAAGGGCATAACTGCATTACTCATTGTGTTCGTGCTTGGGCATACAAATCCTGACACAATGACAACAGTTTCACAATACTCATGCGGAAAAGAGACTGTTCCGGCTCAAACCAGGTTTGTTGGCTACCTTTATCATTTGACAGAGGGTGGACAATTCCCCTATAACCCAAAAAAGAAAAAAGAAAAAGGACAAGAGACTCACTGCGTAGTCCTCAGCAGTTGGGCAGCGCACACAGTGGTAAGTAGACTTACTGCGTACTCCTCAAGCGCACACGGTGGTAAGTAGACTTACTGCGTAGTCCTCAGCAGTTGGGCAGCGCACACGGTGATAAGTAGACTTGAGTGCACCATCACTCCAGTACTGCAGGCTGTCCCCAATGTTGATGGTGATGGCCCCCGGGACCGGGTCAAAGGCCACCCACTGGGCCTCCTGAGCCTTCTTGCGGTCTGTGGTCAACCCTGAACACACCTCCAGTCCTGTCTGGCCTGCACCAGGGGCAAGAAGTCATTCGCCAGACGGCAGGAAGTGGATCGAAAGTCATGTTGCTGTGCAATTTGCTGCATTTGCTGTGCTTTGTTGTGGTCTGTGATCAGCCCTGAACACACCTCCAGTCCTGTCTGACCTGCACCAGGGTCTGACCTGCAGACGGCAAGGTATGTACCAGCTGAGCATGGAAAAGCAAGCAAGTGTTGGAACAGGACCAGCGAGAGTTCTGTGCCTTCTGATGCGGTCTGCAGTCAGACCGCATGCACATCCAGTCTGACCTTATTGCCCTGCACAATGGGTATGAAGTCATATAGGACAAGGCGTCAAAAAGTGACACATCCATGGACTGCTCGGCAGGTCACATTTCCATGAGATGTGCTGCATTTGCTGTGCTTCTGTGTGGTGTTTTGGCAACCCAGCACACCTCCAGATATGTCTGACCTGCATCACAGGCAAGCAGCAAAAGGCCTCTGACACCAATTTTCGGCTGGACATCTTGCTGCTGCATCAGCAGGAACAAAGCTGTATACTCAGCTCAGCAGTTGTTGTACTTGCCGTCCTGCAGTCTGGCAATGTTTGGTGACAGTGTTGCATTCACCATACAACACTCTAGGGCCATGGCCCAATTTGTATGACTGTTAGAACACCAGAGTGACTGCTTTATAGGTCATGTGGGACTGGATAAACAGGAATTACACCACAACTAACACATGCAGCAACACATGCAGTAACAACGGTGATGGGGATGTGCACCAGTACCACTCATCACCTGGCTTCTGAAACAACAAGGTGAGGGCTTCATAGTCAGTATGTGACCAGATGCGCTGGGCCCCCGGGGGGAAGGTGTGCCCCTCTGTGGAGGGGTACATGTTCAGGTTCATGCTGGTCATGTTGTCCTCATGATGCGGGCTCATCTCCTGTGGTGACAAGGGGGACATTTTTAGTCACACCACCAACTACAGAATGAAGGAGCCAGCAGGCAGCTGCAAGAGGATGGAAGACAAGGCAGCCACAACAATGCCTCAGAAAACTTGAACAGGCAATCTATGTTTGCAGGCAGGTGCTCCGAATTCCATGATGCACTGCTGAGCAGCACACTTGCGTGGTCCAACAGCATATCAGTTGCAAGACTGCCACAATAACAGCAAGTACACACGTGCTAGCTGTCTTGCTGCTAGTTATTAACTAGGTGTGTCTGAAGCTAGGGCTATGCGCCAACATCTGCTCACATTCAGCACTAAATTGCAGGAAAGGCGTGTGTGCGCTGACAGGGTGAGTGCCATCACAGATGCACTGGTAAGGAATGAAATTATACTCCCATTGTCATTGTATCACTTAGGCTATATGGGTTGCAGAAATACAATGGACATGACACAGCTGCCAAGCAACAAGCTGGTGTTTGCAGCTGGTGTTTGCATGGACATCATTTGTGGATAACAATGTCAGCATTTGATGCCCTTGAAGGTCCGGTGACCACGCTGATGTCTGCCTGCCTGGGAATCCTTCTGGAGTCCCAGGCAGGCAGACATGTACAGACAGACAGGCACTGGGACATGACGTGTAAATACAATGGCGTTAGTGTTTTACATCTTTGAAGAAGTCCTCCTTGAGTCCCAGGCCTCTGGCAAAGCATTCCATGATCATCTGCACCACCTCATGGCACGCGAACATGAAGTCCAGCATCTCCTCCCTGCAATCAAGATTTGCCAGAGCTCAAGGTATGAACCTCAAGGCATGACCTCAAAACTTGTCAGAGCTCAAGGCATGAAGCTCAAGGCATGACCTCAAGACCTGTCAGAGCTTGAGGCTTGACTTGAGGCATGCTTACAGACACACAGACAGACCCAGCAGCACTCACGAGCCAGGCGCTCCATGACTTCATACACCTCGCAGCGCTTGTAATTCAAGCTCTGCATTTCTTCTGTTCTGTCAGGTCTATCAATTGTGGTAAACAAGTCCATGGCTTGCGCGTGGGGTATGCATGCACAGACAGACTCTACATTCTGTGCAATGTGTTCAATGACAATGTGCATCATTTGGTTGGTAATCAAGTGCAGTGTCTGTTGTGTGCAATCAAGAGTGTATTGGAAATACTCATGCACAGACAGACTACAGCAGCCTTCAAGTCATCTGCATCGCCTCAGCAAAAGCAAAGCCTGGCTGCAACTTAACAGATATCTGCATGGCAGGTCAACAAGCCTAACAGCACCATGTTGCAGCGCTGTGTGCATTGTAAGGGATGCCTAGCAAGCTGTTGTGCAGGCAAACTACTGTGCACATGTGCATGCCCCTTGCTGTTTTGCATAGACAGGGGGAACATACTTGAAGCCTGGACATTGCTTCTCTGAAGGCCACAAGCCCTCCATACGAGGCAGATCATACCCAATCAACAATGCCTCCCTCAGTGCTCCAGCTGCAGACACCAAAGCAGATGCAATGAGCATGAGGTATTGCTCAGAATGTAGCATCTCAGGAATAGTCATCGTTAGCCCTGTTGAAAGCTCAATGGGCTCAGCCTGAATTTGGAATGCTGCATGTATACATATGTAGCAGCCTGAAGGTTGAAACTGCGCTGAAAAGAAAGGCAGATGTGCCATGCAGCCTTGTCATATCCTCTCTTTGTACACAGGGACTGGCCACACCCATTTGCTTGTACACAGAGCCTTAGCAAGAGGCAAATACAAGCATGCACATCAGCCAAGACATCTGGTGAGTTGAATGTTGTGTACAAAAGGGTTCTGACCTGCAATCTTTTCCTGAGACCAGCCAAGGATGTAAGCAAAGCTCTGCTTCTGCATAGGAGGCTTCTCTTCCATCGCCAATATCCTGCATGTATTTCGGGGGACTAAGTGAAGCACCGGTTGTGGCAGACACAAAAGACAAGGCACAAGGCGCTCCAAGTGCGATACCCTTGTGCATTCAGTGTTGGATGCTGAGCTTGAGTTTGCTTACTTTTCCGTCGTCGCAAAGCAGCGATCAATCTTTTCCTGAGGCATACCATGACCTGTCACGTAGAAGAATCTGCACACGGACTTGAGCCTTTGTCACTTTGACGAATAAAGTCGAAGACAAAGAAGCGTATAGAGTCCGGGCAGCCAATAAGCGGTCACGGGGGATTCCAGACGTCAGAAACACACCCTACGGTTGTCGCTGCTTCCATAAGCTGCTTAGCGATGTCGTGCTTCCTCTCGGCATAGTTCGAGAGGTCCACGCAAGCAAGTCGAGCATCACCCTTTAGAACTCCCATCGCTGTGCTCGCTGTAAGAAGTGCGAAACCAGCAACGGCCACACGCTGTCAACTTTTGCCGTGTTTTGCAAGCGCCAAATTTTGGAAAGGGGTTTTTGGCAACAGCCCCTGTCGCAGCCGAGGTTCAGGCAGCATCGTTGCGAATGTTAGTCAGTATTCTTGTAGTGTGTTTGTTCGTTTCGAAGCTTTCAAAAGGTTCAAAATGTTTGCACGCCTTACGTACGTACGCAGAGCGTGCATAGTGTTGTTAACATTTAGCAGTTGTTTGGTGAGGAGCGGCTCGTGCAGATTGAGCGAAGGAGACATAGCGTGAGGCTTCATTTGAACTGACAGGGACCGTTGCCAGCCGTCAACGCGCCTGCTTGCTTGGCAAAGGCAAAGTTGTCACACTGATCATGATCAGTGGGCAACTTGCTTTTGGCCCTCCGGCGTTGTCAGCCTTTTTCGCACCAGCTCAAGTGCAGCAAAAGCTGTTTGGACGGCCAATTACCAGATTCCAGCACACACGGACGAGGACAACACGGAAACGTGCACAGCCATACACTGCAGAGCACGCTCAGCGTCAGCAACAACAGCGTCCTGGTAAGCCTACACCTCGTGAGAGAGACCTGAACTTGCCATCAGCACATGATGTTGTTGTGCCTGATTTGCTGCACCTCTTCCCGCAATGCTGTCAACACCATTGTCATGCAGAGCCTGAGGTCACTACAAGGCGAAGGGTCTTGTTGGCTGGCAAAGCATTGCTGCTGGCAGCAACATGTCCCTGCTGTGCACAGCTGGCTCAGGCGGAGGAGCATGCTGCCTTCTCATATGCTGGTGATGATACGGGACCCTCAGCATGGCCAGGTGCGCTGTGCATAGCAATGAAACATCAGTGAAAGTAGCCAGACCGGGTGATAGACGAATGCAAAAACCGCAGTGGAAGGTTTTGCATTGCAAGCTCTTTTGATGTTGCATCTTCATTGATGACGCAATCCTGTGTGCAAGGCGTTGCTTGGACACAGATCGTCCGGGCTGCGCAGCATGTAGAAAATGTTGCTGATGTATATGCACAAGCTGGCTGATGCTAGCGCTGCATTTCAAGTGTCAGTCCAGCAACCACCTACAACTGATTAACCTGACCAATGTTATTTTGGCTTAACACATGTTGCCACAAGCAAGTCTGCTGACTACACATTTGTTAACCCTTAGAAGATATTCAGTCAACATATGGTTGCAGTAATGGACCTAGGAGAAGTCAATAGCATGAACCAAACTGAAGCATCAGAGTTGTTGGACCTTGGCACAAAAGTCATGCAGCTGAGCTGACAGTGTTTGATATAGGGACGTGTTCCATTGGGGAGAAGCAATCGCCCATAAACATTGCTCTGGCTGAGCACTTTGCCGAGAGCACTCAAGAGGCCAACAATAGTCAGAAACGGAAGATTGGAGACATGAAAATCCACTTTGAGCAGAAGCAAGATGGTATTGGGGATCTGGGGTTTGATTTTCAGCATGAGCTGAATGATGCTGAAAACTTCAAGTTTGACATTGAGCAAAATGTGGAAAACTTTGGGAACATCAAGTTCCACTTTGAGCTCAAGTTTCAGCAAAAACCAAAGCGGTTTGGAGACATCGGTTTCCAGTACAACAACCAAGTTGGTGCAGTGGTGAAGAACACAGGCCATGGGACTATGCAGGTGAGCAACTGCTTGATATCTTTCCTTATTGTTTGATGCAGCTCTGTGCAGCGCATGTACCATAACATTTGCAGTCAGCAAACTACGTCTGACTCAGACAGGCATCACACTAAGCTGATGTCGCCAGTGCTACAGTCATGCTGCATTGCATGCCAGAGACGACGGCAGACATGTCAAGATAATATAGAAGCACCACCTGCTTGTCTTGGTTTATTGCACAAGCCCACCAGCCACAAGTTGTGGGTAACTGCCCCACTTGTCTCAGATGCAAGCATCAGCACGTTTAGTACATGAGCTTACGAGGTCATCAGCATGTGCATAAGCTACAGAGCACTGGTGGCAGAGTTTTGCAGCTTGACTGACGCATTGCCTTGCTCTGCGTCATTCAGCCCTGCCCAGCCTTGCCTTGACCATGCTGAGCACCATGCAGCCCTCATTTGATGTATTTACCAAAGCGTACATCACAGTCACCAACCGCCGGCGCCTGACTGTGGTGCATGATGTCAAACACCACATAACAGATTGAAGCAAGTCCATCAGTCCTAATGCATGTTCATCATGTGCGCTAGTCTGTACACCAGGTTTGACAACACATATATTGGGGTCTTGACTTTGACTTGTTTGACCCAGATCAGTCCACTGACAGATTGCAGGACTCATGAGTGGAAATACTGTTTTGCATGTGTTTCACTTGCTGCGTCGGTTGCTACTGGCTACTTTCACACAAACAGTGTCAGCTACTGTGACACAAATAGTGTCAGCTGGTTTGACCCAACATATCCTTGCTGCAGGTGAATGCTCCAAAAGGGAACATGTCCCAAGTTTCAGGGAGGGATCTGGAGCTGGTGCAATGGCACTTTCACACCCCAAGTGAGCATGCTTTTGATGGGGCCAGGAAGGCCATGGAGGCCCACCTGGTGCACAAGGACACAAAGACAGGTGGGGTTGCACATTGATGACACTCCACGCCAAATGTGTAGGCTAGGAGTTTGTTACATCTTGTTACGTGAGGCGGCTCACAATGCGTGTTACACAGATAGCACTGCTGTGAGGAGCGCTGTTGTAGACACTGTGAGCAAAATGCTGTTTGCAGTTTGGTGACTGCAGCTTGTGTCCAGCCACACAAACGTGATGTAATAACTGCATAGGCCTGGGTTCATGTCTCAAGTACAAATGCAGTCTGCTTGCAAGACTGAACCCAGCACTGGAGCAACAACCCCTACCCTGGCATATTTGCTCGAAGCTTGAAGCACCATACATCAAGTTGGCTTGGTCACCTGTCACCAGTTCGTGAGTCTGGCCACAGGACAGCATACACGTACAGAGGCCATGCATGTCCCTGAACGCATTTCCCAGAAATTTCACACAAACATGTGCAGGTGTCCGCCCTAGCTCTAGTTTCAATGATGTTGCGTTGCGTGATTGTCAAAATTGTCGAATTTGTAGACCTTATAGAGATGCGCAAGACAGACCACTTTGGAGAGATAAGACTTGTCCCGCACGTACTTAGCTCATCATGAGCTGGAAAGCAAATTTTTTATTAGTATTGTTATTGTTGTTAATACTATGATTATTACTTTTACTATTATTATTATGTGCAGGTGGGCTGGCTGTGGTGGCTGTGCTGCTGGACATAGGCCCCTCGCCCCCCAACCCAGCCCTGCAGTTTGCCCTAAGCCTTGCACCTGAGGCCACTCATGAGCAACAGACTGCAGACCAGCAGCCCATGCAGCTTGAGTCTCTACTGCCTCAGCAGAAGGCCGATGGACACAGACCTTACATCCACTATGTGGGCTCCTTGACAACACCCCCATGTTCTGAGGACGTGCAGTGGTTTATCTTTGCAGATGCGGTCACTGTCCCTTACAGCCAAGTGGCCCAGTTCCAGGAGTACGCTGGCAAGGCAAATCCTGGATTGCGTGCTAATGCCAGGCCTCTACAGCCAATCAACAACAGGACAGTCGACTACGCTGATTTCTTGTAGCTCATAGAACAATATAGTGAAGCCAGAAAGCCTAGGCCTGAGCCCTGTGAAGCTTGGGGCTTGGACTTTTCTGTTTTTGAATCCCTTACAGAAATATATATTTATAATATTTGTTAACTGAGATTATTGGTTGTGTGGAACAACACCTGCTTGTGCAAGTGAAGATGCTGTCAAGAACTCATTGAGGTGTGTCATTATACTGCTAGAGGCACTAGTGTACTGTTATGGGTGCAAGGCTGTTCAAGGAACAAACTTGCCAGCGTCACCAAGCTGTCTGTGGCATGTGAGGTGGGCTTTATAAGTACACTTGCCCTTTGAACCCTGCTTGGCTGCATTGTGTAGGGTAGGTCAGGAGTGTGAGTGAATGTAACAGTGAATGCCAGCGCATTGTGTGTGAAGTTGTGTGCAGTCACATGTAGCTGCCTTTAAACAATTGTGGCTTCTTAGTAAATGTTTCTAGCTTGCTGCCAAGTGTGCCTGCACAGCTTAAGGCACAGCAAATCAAGGCAATTGCAAGCAAAAATATTTGAAACATTATGTGGCCAGTAAAAAGCTGAGACACAGTGGATTCTGCTTGCAGTAAATTTGCATGACTGGTGGAGACTGCATGCTCAAATGTATAGTAAAAAGGTTGGAAGCACAGTGTTCTTGGTACCACTTTCAACGAGGGATCACTACAACAGTGGCAAACACTGCTGGAACTACACCTTACAGTGCCCTCCTGGTGAAATCGGGCTTGCTTGTTTTCACGTTTGTCTGCAGCACCAGCATTGCACAATATTTGTGAATTTCAGGTCTGGTGCCGGTTTTACAGGTCCTTGATCAGAGTCTGTAGTCAGCAAAGTACCTATATGCAGAACATGACAGGAAGAGGCATAATGATCATGACTAAGGATGTTGTCTAGCAGTTGATGTTCAATGTACGCTGCGAGCGTCCGCATCACTTCGAGGCCTCGCTGTGCAAGCGGCAGCTTGGATGGTGTCTACAGACGGCAACGGTACGCGAGCGTGGGTCACTATCGTACTTATATCGTCCACTGTCATCTGGACCAACATCTCCCTCACACTGCTGTGTGTTGTCCTGGCGAAGGTGTGCAGGGCAAATACAACACAGCAGCGCCTTTGTACAGTTCCTTCTTGGCAAACAAGCTGAACATGCGCAAAGTTTACCAACAATATGTTTTGTACATGGCTGGGGTAGCAGTAACTGTGACATGGCAACTCGTTTTACCAGGGCTTGTAACTTGATCAGGTATGTCAACTACAGCAAACACGGAAGACAATCAGAGGCAGAATATGCGGCATGGATGGCACAAGCACAACCTCATGAACTGGAAAGGGCAGAAGGCGTGCTCTCACGATTCCGGTCTGGGAATGTCAACGCTGCTTTTGCATCTCCTATGCTTTGGATGGCCTTCAAAGCCATGCCCAGCAGTGCTAGCTATAGTAGGTGAGTATCATTTTGACAAACCATTGAACAACGTGAGCAGGTATGGTATCAGGCAGCAGTTGGCTGGCCTGAGGTTGTGGCATATATGATCAATCGGCATGCAAACTGCTGCATCAGTCGTTGGGGCAGGCGGTATTTCAAGATCATATGCAAATTGGCAGTAGTTTGACCAGATCGATTGAATAGGTCATGTTGACTACATCAGTCATACAACACCTGGATTCCATGTTCCATGCAGATGAAGTCCGTCACAACCTTATGCAGCGCATTTAATTCCATCTTGTCTAGAAGGTTCAATTTGTAGAACTTCCAATACAGTCTGTAGCTAGACCTGTATAGAGCTGAGCACTTCAGTGCCTAGACAACACTAGCTCACAAAGTTTGACAGGTACATTCTGCACTGTCATCTTGTATTTACATCCTCTAGAGATCTGTTTCAACTCTGCCTGCATGCACTCCCTGCATGGCATTGCATGCATCAGCAGTTGCATGGCAACGCTTGTTGAGTGTCACGTGTTCTCCTTCGTACGTGTGGCTCACCATGGTATCTCCCAGCTTTTAGGGTTTGATGCCTTTGCTGATGTGTGGGACCTGCCAACATTTGCCTCACTGAAGAGGTGGTTGTGAGGTACAAGTGCATCAGAACTCATGTTTCAGAAGCTCAGCTGATGCAGCAGTCATGCGAATTGCTGATAACATCCGGCCAATGGCTGCTGCAAGTCTACACGCACAGCTTCGCCAAGACAGATTGTAGGATCTGGGACAGGCAGACGACTTGTACCTTGAAATTGACCCAGAATTTGTGTGAAGGTGTCAGAAGGCAATAGCATTTGCTGTCACCTTTGATTGTATGGTTGCAATCCTCTATAGCGGGACACAGGAAAGTGCAAGCTTTACCTCACAAGTATGTCCCAGCAGAAAAACAATGACAAGGAGAGTCTGCAGGTGAAGAAAAGGATGTCAGGCTAAATTGAAGACATAACACCATTTCATCATCTGCGCATCATAGACAAGGCACAGATGGACATCAGTATCAAGCTAGCGCTTCAGCGCCATTGCATTAGTACGTACGTGTTGAATACATGTTGGATGCATCAGGGTCTGATAGACAAAAGGTCATGAAGATGTAAGTGCAAGATCCGCACATTTTTCATCACACAAGCGGTACCAGCAGATATGATGGACTTCCTGATCAACTGACAAATAGCTATCACCCTGGTGACTTCCTCACAGTCAGACATGTACATTTACCCTGAGCAGATATATAGAGAGAATTCAAGCAAGGCTGCCTTGTCTTCCATGACAGCTACCCTGTTCTTCATATCAGCATACTTCTCATGTCTGGGTGTGAGTGCACATGAGCTTGTTCATATACGCTAGTAGATACTTGGTCCAGTACTCAAAAGACAACCGCTGCACACTTGTCCTGTCTCACTTGACTGCCTGTACAACATCCTAGCTGAGACTCACCTGCAATGTAAATCTATACATTTCATTAATCCTGCGGTGCTTCACAAAATTTATGAATAACCGCAGCTGATCAAGAGCAAGGATGGCCTGAGCGCCTAGGCAGTATCAAAACCGAAGCTACACCTCTGTGGTGAATGTACAACAGTAGCTATACAGGAATTCAATTGCTGCAGTGTGCTGAATCCTTCTGTAGGTTCGTCACACGAGGGAGATTCCAGATTTGGAGTCGATCACATGGGCCCACAGGGGTGAGATGATGACGCGCTCATCAGCTGGGGCATAGGCCGAAGCTGACTCAATCAGTGGTGCCGTGAGCTCAGCATCTGAGCTGCCCTCCTCTGAGCTCTGAGCCTTGAGACAGCAAGACCACATCAGGTGCACAGAGGCAAACAGTGCACACAACACCAACTCCACAACTACTGCCATCCTGATGAGCTCCTTGTGATGACAGAGCCACCTGTAGGTCTGTCTGATGAAGCAGCTGTGTCCATGACCCATGTGACCGTGGCCCATGTGACCATGGTCTCCATGACGATGGCTGGTGTGGCGAGAATCTGAAGGTGATGAGTCAGATGCTTCTACCATAGCGTAGTCACTTGCAGCTGAGATCATGCCATCCCTCAAAGGAGCCAAGTCTTGAGCTGATCCCTTGAGTGCCATGCCATTGAACTCCGGCGCCTGCAGACAGCAACAGCAGAAAAGCTCATCAGCACTGTTTGTGACATTGCAGTCACATCACTTCTAAGCAGACATGCTGAAATGCAGCATTGAAGGCAGCCTGTGCAGAAAACATGTGTCTATGCAATGATGCGTCAACAAGCTGTTGGCTGTCATCCCAATCAAGACAGCTTTGATGGCGTTGATTGAAGACACAAGCACATACAGTTGGGCGCAAATCAGGCGAACAGATGTATAGATGTCATTTGTAAACAAGAGACAAAGACCAACATTTTGAGTGCGCACCGCCAAGTCAAACTTGTATGTCATTTGCAGACAAAATGCAAAGGCCAAAACCAAACAGTGTGAGTGCGTACCGCCAGGTCAAACTCGTATGTAATTTCAACATCCATGTCCTCGTTGGCGCCAAGGTCATTCAAGGTTCCCGCCATTTGTGAGATGACTTCTGCCACATGAGCAGTGATGCTGCTCATGTCTCCAGACTGCTCAAAGGCAGCAAAGTCTCCAAACGGATCAGCTCGATCATCCACCATTGATGCAATCCACTCAGTCACGCCCTGAAGGATCTGCCTGATTTCGCTGCCTGCAGATGCGGCTGATCTCAGTGGTCAGTACAAGATAGTTGGTGTACATAAGTCCAGCTGCATTGGACCAAGAGCATGCAAAAGGCAGCTGGCAAAGAGCGAGCATGACAGATATCTGACAGGTAGAGAGACATAGAGACAGACGGCCAATCATACAATCATGTGATGACAACATGAGCAACTGCGGTTTTGACAGCCTGAACAAACCAAAGATTGCAGACACATCTGACATCTTCCATGGCAAAAACAAACTGGCACTGGATCTTTGCTATGTGACTTCGTTCTGCGTCATGGGCACGTCACATATGAATGATTGTCTAATGACACACAGTATATGCAGCATGATGGTTGATTTGTCTTGCCAGATACTAAGTCAGGTTGTCATCATATGTGCCCAATAGCTCAGACTCACCTGACACGTCTGGGCCAACCTCAAAGTCCACCTCAGCTGTCAACTCTGCAATCGAGCTGCTGAGGTCTGAAGTCCCAATAGTAACTCCTCTCCTCACCAGCCTTTCACCGCCACCTAACTCCACATCCACGGTGAGGTCCAGAATGATGCTGGAATCTACACCACCATAGTCATTGGCTTCAGCGCCCTGCTGAGCTGATAGCTGATCTGGCTGAGCAACACTGAGCTGGTTGTTAATCTCCTTCATTAGGTTGAAGTTGGCATCAACAGAGGATATGTATTCCTGTGCATCTGAGCCATCTAGCCATACACCCACTGCAAGACAGACAACAGGTGAGAAAGTGCAACATGTCGATGTGAGTGAGCCTTGTTGAGAAGTTGCTGATACAGCCTGTGACACAGCATGAGTGGCATGCAACTGTGTGGTTCTGAGGTTTCCAATATTGAGGGATTTGGTTTCAGGGTTCTTGCACAAATTCAGCGCATCAAGCCCAGCATAGCAAATTCCTAAGCCTAGGCAAGGCACAGGACTTTATGATGATCATAGCCCAACTGCTTTAGTGCAAATCGGCTTGTTGCTTTTCAGCCAGTTTGCATCTCAGTACAAAGACTCTGCAGTGAACAGGATGCTAACCTTGCTGGTTTTGTTTGTCGCACTGGATAGGAGCGCTGATGTGTCCCTCTCCGGGGCATTGCAACAGCGCCTGCCTCACATCAGCTGTCATCATAGCTTGAGCCTGGGTGCTGAAGTCAGGGTTGCTGCACAACACAAAATCGCTTCATCAGCTAGCCTTTCACCACATGCTGATAGCAAGCTGAACATTTCACAACACAATGCCATTACAAAGGCATGAGATAAGTGGCAGCCTTGATGACAGAGTCTGGGAGATGAAAATTTTGGTTTTGTGTGTGCAGCAGAGAATGCAACTTTGCTATATCGACTTGCCCTCACCAGAAGCAGTTGAAGCTTTTGAGCACTGAGTAGGGCGTACAGCAGGTAGCTGCTAGTTTCTCATCTCCAACTGAAGAAGCGCACTGGGAAAACACATCAAGGGCCACGCCACAGGAGGTTCCAATGACATCTTCTGCAGTAGGTGGTGCTGCCCAGCATGTCGACCCAACTGCCACTGATGCAAACCAGATCAGCAGCACGGGCTTGAGGCAGCCCATGTGAAGACCCTGCAAGCATTGAGGTGTGTTCAGAGACATAACTTGTTCTGTCCCCCTGCTGTTTGCTGCCAGGGATCACAATTGTTCCAAGTGACAGTTTCCTTGCTCTGAATGCAGTGAGCACATGAAATTTAAAGCGCAGCTGATCCAAGCGCAACACAAAGCAGCTTTTGTCTGAGGCGGTCGGAATTAGCAAAACAGTTGCTCTGACAGCTTCGAGCAGTGTGGTGAGACGCCTTAGCTGCAGCGCTCCAACAGCAACTCAACAAAAGAACAGTGACTGACGCAATATGCTGAAGCGTGTTTACACCTCACAGGTAAACGAGTCAGGGGTTGCGGCTCGCAACCGACAAGCACGTGCAGAAGAGCTGATCTCGAGACTCGCACCTTGCACGTCAAACCGACTTCGCCCACACCGTCGGTCTCCTCGCTTATACGAAAACCAAACAGTGGCTGCTGCTAGACCCTGGTCGTTTGCGTAACTTAGCGTGAAATAGCAGGCAGACGCCGTCCCTGGACGATATTCGCGAACGCTGGAACACAGCAACAAACCCCAGCAAGGCCACACCTAGGTTCGCTGCAAGAGTCCAGTACCACAGGCGGACGAGCCGACAGGCAAGCGCACATGCGAACGTCAGCGAAGTACCTCTCCAAGCAGCGGGCCCAAGTGACCTATCGACTTTGCACGGAGAGCGTCTCACAAGCCGCGTGTCCTTGTCAAGGGGATAGACTAATCTGTTCTGTCATCCATCGGTCATGTCTTCAACCCCAAGTCCCTCAAATGACTCCAGGTAACGTGCACGCGGCTCGGGAGCGGCCGAGCGACATCACACGTGAGTATGATTGTATTCGCTATTCCGCTCTCGGGCGACTTTTTAGTCGTTCCCCAAATGACTCGACCTATTTTGTTGTCAACAGGAACTGTGCAGCCTGTAAGCTGAAGTCTTCGTTTCAGGTGTATGAGTGGCACCGGATGGCATCAGTATGTCCTAGGTAGGCCTGTAATTTGCGTCTCACAGCAGATCTGTGGGTTAAGACCTTCTCCTACCTTGAGTCAGACCTTCCAAGTCTGTCTAGCCCCAATGAAATCGGTGTTCTAGCATACTACGTAGCCAACGCACTTCCGATCAGTAATTTTGATTGTAACGCTTGCCATTCGCTCTTTTTCCTTGGACATGCCTAGGTCTCTTGTATCATAAGCACGATGTGGCGCTATCAATCCTGTGAGCATCTCTGCCCTGTTCCGCACACGTCGTCATTTTGCAAATTGTCTGGGCGACCACGCACGACGGATCGGCTGCATGGAGTGTCAGCCTGTCATCAGGATGAGAACTTTGCTCTGTTGCGTGTGTCTGGTTTTGTGCCTCACCTGCAGTGAAGCATTGCCTGAGTGAGTCTTTGCGCCGTTTGTAATGCGTTGCCACGCTCGATTCCCTGCTGATGGTGACACTTGCTGCAACGGCGGGGGAGTGTTAACTTGATCTGTTGTCTTGGACTTGATGTCCAGGCCTGCCGCTGACATGTAATGTTCTGCTGCAGCAATCAAGGAACAGGCAAGAACTGCATCAAGGCTAGTGATGGCCCCGGCGGACCGATGTGCCAAGGCTTACAAATTGGGTTGTGCTGTGATGCTAACTTCCACAGTGACAACTGTTTGACGATACTGGGGGCCACTTCCGAAGACGTCGACAACATAATCCCGACCGGTTCTCTCCCTTCATGCGCAAATTTCCCCTCGGCCACCGCTGAACCGCTATCGCCTTTCTGCTGCGACGAGATGGATCTGCCAGACTGTTACTACGGCACATCCGGAGCGAGCTGTGTGGTACATTAAAAACTCCTCAGATGCACGCTGTGTGCTATGATCAGGAAGCTCCCAAAAGCGATGTTGTCATGCACGAGCTTTCATTAACATCAGCTGAGATATTGGTGCCAGAGACAATATTGTTTGCAAAGTGACCACCGCTTATCATTTGCTCATGCTTCCCTTGCTAAGCGACTTTGGAAATCACAGACTATCAGGTCAGTGTAGAACTTCCAGACGTGTTACATGCTGGGCGTACTGAGGCTAAAAGAGAACAACACGGTCTGCTAGCTATAGCTGCAGGTCCTGACGGCATGCTGGATGCTGCAACAATATCATAAGCAAACACTTATGATGCTCTGGCTCTTGCAGGGTGATTCCAATGTGTTTTGCTGTGCACATGGGGGCAACGGCACTGGTGGTGAGTACCTCGCATCTTCCGTAAGTGCATGATGTGGCAGAACCTTGTTGCGCATATTGTGCATATCAGCAACCCTAGGCCTTGCTCGTGTCATGACAAATCTGTAGAGCATGCACAAGCAGAAGTGAAAAGGTTGAGATGTTTGTGCATTGCTTGCAAGAGCTTACAACTGTGCACCAAGCCAAATGTATTGACCAAGCTTTCAGCTGTTAGCAACCCCCTTGTTTTGCTTTGTACCAAATGCCCACGGCATGCGCCAAGTGTGCAGCTTTGACCAAGCATTCACCAAATGAACAGGGAAGCTGCATGCCCAGCGTCACATGCTATCAACTGGTTTTGATATCAGACGCTACAAGGTCAAGGTCTGTGGTTCTGCAAATGTGAAGCACTGCAAGGCTTGGCGTTCATGTTAGCATGTAAAGCTTTGCTGCATTTTGCTTATCTCTTCCCTTTGAGACCCAGGGAGCAGCTCTCGCGGTGCCAATGCAGGTAGTGATTGTGTCAACCCCTACACCACTTTGCCTAGTGGTTGTGCCGAGGGTAGGCCAGACTTTTATTGCTGCTAAAAGGAGATTGCGCTTGGGCTTAGCCCTTAACATATGTCTAAAATTGCTGGGATGGTATGGTGTAAAGGCACAATTACCAGCCGTCAGTGCTGGCCTGATCTGTTTCAGCAAGCACCAGGATCAGATGTCACGAGCTCAAGGCAACATAATGCTTGATTCTGCAGCTTAGCATGCCAATTTGGTGGTGGGCAGCGAATCAATCCTAAATGCTAAATATATAAGACATTTGTTCTGCAGTTTAATCCGTCTGCACTCTGCATGTGTACTTGCATGACATGTGCATCACATTGTGCAGTTCATTTCGAGCTTGATATGTGCATTATGCACATGTCTTCTGTTCAGCTGCTCATGCCCTTCTTACTTTGAGTAGATCGAATACTTGTGCCACAATGTTGGGGGTTACCATGCATAAGTAGGCTTTGTTGTTGATTGTTGGGATGGGGAATCACTTGCAAGTCATAATGGATTTGAACATAAGCTACAACGTTGTTAGTCATTAGTCGAAGCTGTAGCTGTCTTGGCGGCAGAAAGTACTGTGCGGCTTGCACGTCTTGCTGTGTCTGTCTATCTTAATGTCTGGTAATACAGAAGAAGCAAGTGCAGCGCCGCTAATTTCAAACATGCTTGCAAAAGACTTCAGCTGTATGCTCAGGGCTTGGCCAACTGAATTGATTAACGGAACAAAACACGACGACCAGCGTTATATGTTGATGCACATGCAAAAGTTTAGTTCTACAGAAGTTGTTCCAAAGATCTACCTAGTGATCTACATGGCATGCGCAACGGCAGGTAAACAAGGCATTTTGTCGTGTCAAACATACCAAATCAAAAGTTGCAAGCAGACTATCACCTGACACAGTAACCAATGACACGAAAGCCGTCCAAAGCAATCAAACTCATGCGCACAATCTGTCATGCTTTTGTCTTTGTATATTCCTACCCAAACTGGCAAAGTATCAAGCTAAAGCAGAGTCAGCATTCACAGATGTGGCCACTTGCGATATTCGCCTAGGAGGCTTGAAAGGCTTCTTTAGCGATTGGAAAGCAGATTCGTTATCATGCTTCTCTGCGCTAGTCATTTGATGGAAGGTGTTCCTGGGCTGTAATGGCTTGGATACAGCAGAACCATGTACGCTGTCATGGGGCATCCCTCCCAGACTAGCTTGGGCAGGGCCGACTCCAGTTGCAAATGGGAGAATTTGCACAGCGCTAGTAGATGCCTGCTGTCAAAAGCGGACAAGTTGCATTCTTTTGTGGTCATTGATCTGCACACTGTGTGCATGTGCATAATGGAGTGATAGCAGCATTTGCTGCCGCTGTGGGTAATTGAGTGCGAGTACCAAAGTCCAGCAGAACAGAAAAATTGCCTTGCTGCTATGTCATCACATTCTTCTTATGTATGCATTGTAGGGCGTTTACAGCTTGCTGAACCAGCAACGCGAGGTTCAAATGGGGTGAGGATCCTTCTCCGGAGGAGCAAGTAGCAGTACTGACCTCAAAAGGCTTTGAAACATTCAAGCCTTGCCTTTTAGGCTGTGCCCCAAACTTCGCAGCTTGAGCGAGCTGACAAGCAAGCTCATGAACATCACGCTCTGTTGTCATCAGATTTGCCCCTAGCCTCTTGCCTTTCTCAGTGTGCCAGGTTATACTGCGTTCTCTAGCTTTCACGACTCTGTGTAGCCTGGCCACCTCATTCTCTAGCTGAGAGGGTTTAGCCCTGCACATCAGTACATGTAAGCTCGCAGTTGCTTGGCCGCAATAAGGTATCTTGTCGTTGACAATTCGTACAAGATCAAGCTCACACGCGATGAGCGATGTGAGCGATTGGAGCAAGACGATTGTCAGTGCAATGACACACTAAGTTTTGTGTCATGTGTATACTTGACAGCTGCCGATGAACCCTGTGGACTACTATCGATCGGGCATTAGATCAAGCATCCAGAATAGAGCCTTCTGAAAAACGCTTGCCTGGCATTGTTCACCTCCCTTTGCAGACTGCTCTTCTCTCTATCAAGGGTATCTGTCCTTGCGTCACGCTTGCCACGCCTCAGAGTGATCTCTTGACCTCCAACCCAATTTTTGAAGCGGCAATTTAATGTGTTGTGTCATCCCAAATCCTGAATCAGGCGCGAACTTTGTTGACAGCAAGGTCGACAGCCTGGTGCAGAGTGAGGTTTATCTCAACAGCAGTGGTCCCTTCAGGGCCTTGCATAGCATTTTTAAAGTCCAGTTGCATGGACTTCCATGCAATTGGTCTGATTCACCAGCCTTGTGTTGCTTTCAGCCAGTGAGTGTGTGCGTCATCTGAACAAGAAAACGCAAAGTGCCGCAAAGACATAGCTGCATTTGTTGTCTATGAAGGGGCAAAAGAATCTTCTCATACATTGCTTTTCACTGTGCCACTGTCAAAAGGTTTGCTTCTTAATGCTTCTAACGTCGAGACATGCTTACAGCATCAATGTTAGTCAGCTACCTAAACTGGAATTCACACGGGACACATTTCCACAAACTGCAGTTGTTTGGATGATGCGTTGCAAGATACGCCAGACACAGGAAGACCGGTAAATCAAACCCTGGTCCCTTAGTTGTTCTGCTGCAACAGAGGTGAAATGCCAGGCATGCGCTGCACCTTTTGAGCACTTGTACAATGTCTATCTTGGTTGCTCAGTGATTCCTCAAACTCATGAGTGCTGCCTGTCTGATCAAAGAGCGAATTGAAATGCATGTGCTGCAAGGGTCCTCTGCCCTGACCTGAGCTGGAACGCTGCTTGAGCTGGGGCTGACCAGAGTCCTCTAAGAACCTGCATCAACTCAGCATGTCACAATCAAAGGCTTGAAACAAGTGTAGACTGAGCTTCATATGGCAACTCCAATTGTGCATCAGCTTGCTAGACAGATTGCAAGTGGTTTGCTGCTGTCACACGATACACATTACTTATACCAAGCAAGATGGTGTAGATCTCACCTAAACGGCATCTGGTTCTCTTGATCAGATTCAGTCGTGTCCTTGGCGTGACTCCTTGCACTGACAGGACTGCCATCCAGTCCGCCAGTGTTGCTTTCAGGGCTACTCCTGGGCCTGCCCCGGCCCACTCCAGAAGCCTCAGTTAGGGGGTCCAGATCACTGCTGGAAGTAGAGAGCTCCCTAGGGGTGACTGATCCTACACTACCCATGCCTGGGGTCAAGGGTGAGGGATTCTGACCAGCTTGGGCGACTGCTAATGGCCTGTGCAGCCAACCCGATACTGTTGGACATAAGTGTTATGTGAAACTAAAAACCAGTTGCTTTCCACTACACCAACTCTGTATGCACTGAACATGTAAGACCAGTTGGCTGATTGCGCTATATCAGCAATGGTTGTTTTATTTCGCCACAAGCAATCATGACAATATCAGGGCTGCATGACAAACACCTTTCAGAGCTATCAAAGTGAGCATCCTGACTGGTGTATAGCAACATGATTGCAGCCTGATCAGTCCTGTATGTAATCATTGCATTGCTGGGCACCCACCAAGGCTGGTGCTCATTGACTCTGTGACTACTTTCCCCTTCGCGACCTCTGTGTGTCGCAGCATCTCTGTCGGGAGAAATGGACCCTACACTACCCATGCCAGGTGTGGGAGGGAGAGGCTGACGGGCCAAGCGCCTGTCCATCTGGTGTAGGGTCCCCCTGGGGTGGGGCTGCAGGCGAGGGGTGCCTCTGCTGGGGTCCTGCTGGTGCAGCTGACTCAGCAGCGCTGCGGCTTGCTCCTGCATGTCCGTAACAGTGATTGGCATGCTGTGGCCTAGTCATTCATTCATTCATTCATAAACTGAATGCATTCAATAATTTGTACATTCATATACTTATCCATTGCATACTTGTCCTATGGTCAGGTACATGCAATCCTGATCAGCTTGGTAGCTGCATGATATCATGGTCCAGCAGTCAACGGACCAAAACAGTGTCTACTGGTCTCATCAGCTGGTACATTTGATTATGGGCAAGCTTTTTGGCTGGAAGCAAAAAAATGCTCTAGCTAATACAAATGCATCGTGGCGTGCAAGCTACATGGTCTGAGGAAGACTGCCCAAAACAACTGAGCAAGGGCAAATGTCACATGGCCATTGGGTTGCTGCGCTGCGCCGGGAGCGCAACAAGTAGCTCAACATATGTCCACGTGTAAAATGCTCGGCTGAGTGCACAACAATCCGTGAGGAACCCTTGTCTGACAAGCCATCAATTCTGACCTGTGCAGCAGCCTGGGATGCATAGTGAGCAGCGATGTACTGCTCAACAGCTTCCTCAGCTTGAGCCCGCCGAGCTGACTCAGCAGCGAGCTGAGCTGCTGACTCGGCCTCAGACCTCAGAAGAGCCTCTTGCATTGAGGCTGCCTGCTGCAGTGCAGCTTCCTGTGCAAGGGCAAAGGGCATCAGCAGGCACAAGGGCTATAGGGCATCAGCAGGTTCAAGGGCAGTAGGACATCAGCAACACAAGGGCTATAGGGCATCAGCAGGTTCTAGGGCAGTAGGGCATCAGCAGGCACAAGGGCTATAGGGCATCAGCAGGTTCAAGGGCAGTAGGGCATCAGCAGGCACAAGGGCTGTAGGGCATCAGCAGGTTCAAGGGTAGTAGGACATCAGCAGGCACAAGGGCTGTAGGGCATCAGCAGGTTCAAGGGCAGTAAAGCATCAGCAGGCACAAGGGCTATAGGGCATCAGCAGGTTCAAGGGCAGTAGGGCATCAGCAGGCGCAAGGGCGTGCCCTGCAGGTTTCTGTCATGAAGGCGGTGCAACTTTGGTGATGGCGGCAATCTGAATGGGTGAGTCAGGAGGGCGTAGTGTACAGAGATGCTGTTGGGACACACAACCATTAGCTGTACAGCAAACACATGCTTGCACCATCAGGGCTGCACTATACCTTTTGTCCGGGTGAGTACTAAATCTGCACAGAATGTCTGTTGGGCTAGAGTGCTTCAGCTAACTGTGACCTGAGTGCCTGTTCATGAAACAGGCACAGATGCAACGCTGCAGGAACCAGATGACAACACTGCAGAAACAGCTTGGAATGCATTTGTGTCAAGTTTGATCAACCACAAGTAGCACTAAGCGTGCTGAAAGCACAGCTGGGAAGCACCTTGGCCTGATGAGCCTCTTGTAGTGCAGCCGACAGGGTCTGCACTCTGTCCAAAGAGTGCTGACAGGACTCATCAAAGGCAGACAGCCGCCCCTTGGCCACAGCCAGATCGCTCAGCAGCGCCTCATGAGTCCCTCTCAGCGACTCGAGCTCCTTTCGAGCTGAGGTGGCTTGCTGTCTGGCTGCCTCTGCCAGCTTTGCCTCTTCTTGAGCTGCTGCCAGCGCTGTGCAGGTGTTCTCGTGGTTTTGAGCTTGTTCCTGTAGCACAAACAGAAAAGTAATATCATGAGGACAACCTGAATTGTACATGAATGCGTGTTGGTGTGCACTTGTACTTTGGCTTGGCAGCGCTCCGCCAGCCTAAGTTGAGTTGCTGTCATTCATCGTAGATGCGCTGATTAATTCACTGTTTCAATGTTTGTGCATGTACCCTTGCAATCATTCATGCAGCCACGCATCCATTCAAGTCCCTCGACATGCAACTTGCTCTAGCTTCACCATAAATCGACCACCTCATATGCGTAACATGCAGCTGGCCATGATCAAGCCAACCTGCTCATGCACAATTTGCAAAGCACTCATCACAGTGATGACGACACACCTGCAGCTGTTGCCGAAGCTGTTGCAGTCTGACTTCTTGCCCCTGTGAGAAGGTCTGCAGCTCCTCCAGCATGTCTTGGCAGTCCCTCAGGGCAGTCTGGTGAGACTCAGACTCAGCCTGAGCCTCCTCAAGCATGGCATCCAGCTCAGCTATCTCCTGCTCCTTGGCTGACAGCTGCTCTGTCAGCTTCTGCACATGCAGCTTTGTCATCATCAAGGAACGTCAGACTGAAGCATGACACAGTGTATGCACCATAGCATAGAGGCTCTTAAAGGATCTCTTCATGACAGAGTCCTCACATGGTACAGGGATTCTGTGTGAAACCCTGTACCCGGTTTCTGTATGAAACATGTGCAGTTGTCTGCTCATATTGCAGCTATAGATGCAGCGCCTTGCGCTACCTACAGCGTCTGTGCCATGTGCCTTTCACTCTTGCCTGACATAACAGAGTCAGAGTTGCAAATTGTATTGCAGTTTCTTGCTGTGATGCAGAGCTGCAGCCCCAGCAGTGATGCGTTGGGACTGCCATATGGTGCCTGTCAACAACGTTGTAACTGCGCATGATAACAAGAAGTACATGTGCAAGTTTACAGCATACCTGTGACTGGTGTTGCAGGTTGGTATGGACTGCTACAGCTGCCGCATGCGCATGCTGTGCTGCGCTGGCGTCTGCCTTGAGCTTGCGCTCAGCTTGCTCAAACTCAAGCTGCAGGTTGATCAGCTGCACAGCATGCAGCTGCTGAGCCGATTCAGCACCCTCTCTAATATGGGTTACTGATGAGTCATGCTCGCTTGACAAGTGACTCATCTCAGCATCATGCTGTGACTCAGCTGCCTGTAGTCTCTTCTGCCAGCCATCAGTCAGGTCACTGAGTGATGAGTCATGCTCCATGGTCAGGTCCAGCAGCTGCTGCTTGTACTGCTCTTGCTGATCTGTCTGTGCATGTGTCCGGTCCAGTTCAGCTGAAGCCATACTTTCAGCATGCTCATGAGTCAGCTGCTCCATGGCCTGAGTGAGGTGACTCAGTGACTCAGCCTGATCCTGAGTGCGTTGAGTTGCAATCACTGTCAGGTGCTGCTCATGCTCAGCCATGAGTGACTCTAGCTCGGTAGCATGAGCAGTCAGCAGCGTGCCCGCTTGAGCTTGGCTTTCTGTCTCTGAGTCATGAGCTGCTGAGTTGAGTGCCTGCCTCAGAGCTGTTTCATGACTACGTCCTGCCTCTGCAACTTCAGCCTCGCATGCTGACTCGATACTCTGGACAGACTGAGCATGCTCAGCGTGTGCCTCGTTAAGTGAGAGGCTGAATGCTATCTGCTGAGTCTGAAGCTCAGTGATGTGCAGCTGATTCAGATTCTGAGTGAGATTGGATGTCTCAGCTGTCAGGGCCTGAGCTGCAGCCTGGCTGCTTGCAGAAATAGCATTCAGAGCATCAAGGCTCTGCTCTATCATCTTTGCCTGCACTGAATCGAGCTGCTGGTCATGCTGAGTGACTAGCGAGCTGAGCTGTGCAGCATGTGATGTGCTGAGCTCAAGCATTGCATCGTCCTTCTCCCAGGCAAGGAAGGTGACAAGCTGAGATACCATCAGCTTCTGCTGTTCTGCCTGGAAAGCTAGATTTGAAGCATGCTGCTCATTGAGCATATCTGTTGTGCCCGTGAGCTGATGATGTAATGAGTCAAGCTCACTCTGGTGCTGCGAAATGATGAACTCCACCTCAGCTGAGTGCTGAGCATTTGAGGCAGCAAGCTGAGCTAAGGCTGAGATGCTAAGCTGCGAGGCTTGGGATGTCAGCTGGTGGATGTACCTTGCATGCTCTTGCTCTTGTGCATCCGTGTCATCCTGTGGAGGGAATCACAGGCAAATTGCGTCTTGCCAATAGACAATGATGAGACAATGAAGCACAAGTGCAGTGTTCTACTTCTGCAGTCTTGGCTTGGCAACACTTGCAAAGCTTCAAGTTGAGTTGCATGCTTGAAGCTGAACTTGGCAGAATTTGCAGAGCTCAGGAAAACTGCATCTCATATGCACTAGCTTGTCATGCAGAAATTGCTCCACTTGTTGCCAACATCCAAGCACAGATAGGGACTGTTACAGATGACTGTGCCAGCATGTGTCTTGATGTTTTCCACATCTGACCTTCGTCTTCTTCTATATGTGATCAGACTTGCTGGCGCTGGCTAAAGCATTGTAATCTCTCTCTCTCTCTCTGTGCAATGCCAGCAGGAGTGACATTGCAACTAGTGTTGATGTAGTACATGAGATCATGCCAATCAAATCATTTGTTGCGCTAGCTGACATTGCGTGCATGACTGCGACATCATGGTATTGATACAGATACAGATACAAATGCAGATACCCTGCCATGTGTGTGAAACAAAATTGCATAGAACCTGTGTGTCATGTTGACTTTATTGGCGGTGATGAAAACATACCTGATGTACTTTCAACACAGCTTCCATGCGTGCTTGATGCTGAGACTCATCTGTCTGCAGCTGCTCCTGCAGGTCCTGCAGCTGCCCCTCCAGCTTCTGTATTTCATCATCATGCGCTTGCTGTCTGTCTGTCATACAGGCTTCAGATGCTTGTTGCAGCTCACCCTGCAGGTCCCTCAACTCAGCCTCATGCTGAGCTTGCAGCTCCGTCAGTGACTGCTCACGAAGCTGCCTCATGGAGCTCAACTCAGACTCAAACTCGGCTTGCTGCTGCCGCAGACCCTGCTGTGCTGCTCTGTCCAAGCTTCCCATAGCAGCAACCAGCTGTTGATGCTGCTGCTCAAGAGTCTCAGCATGTTCGGCTGCCTCGTGGGCGGACTTGGCTGCTGCTGCTTCTAAGGCAGAAGCATGCTGGACGCAGAGAGCAGCAACGGCCTCCTGGTGTTGCTGTTCCTGCATCAAGCAGGTCTACGATCACACTGAAGCTGCTGCTATAAAAGTCATGTTGAAATGCACATTGCAATGGTGTTGCTGTTCCTGCATCAAGCAGGTCCACGGTCACATTGAAGCTGCTACTGTAAGATTCATGTTCAAATGCACGTTGCAATGGCTGCAACTGCTGCAGGCTTTGTGTACATTGCAACACCCGCAGCTGCTGCTCTGCAATTCAAGCCAATACGTAAAGCCAGTGTTTCAGGTGCCTTGAATTCCTTAAAGCCCCAACATCCCTGTGTGTCTGCAGCCAAGCAATGCTTTTGGGTGCTACACGCTTCATCGCCAGCTTAGCTTGCAGTGTGACAGGGCACGAACCCAAGTATGCCTCTGAGCACAACACTGGCCATCTTTACCTTACGTGGGTTCAAGTCTGGTTGTCACTGACGGTGTGAAGTGGCTCCAAGCAGCAGTCATCATTCATGCTACAGATGCTAAATAGGCAGTGATACTGATTTTGCATATAGTTGCACCAGACCGTCGGTCTGCACTTAGTCCTACAGCAAGGCAGACAGGTTTGAGTGAGGCTCACCTTGACAGCATGAGCAGCCTCGGCTTCTGCCAGGGCTACTTTGCGTGCATCAGTAAGCCGTTGCACCTCCTCTTCATGTTGTACCTGTGCTTCAGCCCTGGACTGCTTATGCACTGCACAAAGCCGGTCCAGCTGTTGCTGGCCTGTCGTGCGTGCTTCAGCCAGCAAACGCTCATACTCGACCTGCTGCTGCTCCCTCTGAGTCTCTGCCTGCCGCTGTGCCTCTGCCACAGCTTCCTCTTGCTTCTGCTGCTGTAGCAACTGTTGCTGCTGCACCTGGGCCTCTGCTTGCTTGGATGCATCTGCCAATGCCTTCTCATGCTCCTGCTGCCGCTGCTGCAGTTGGTCCTCTGCCTGTTGACGCAGCTGCTGGGCTTTGACTACAGCTTGCTCTGACTGCGCCTGCTGCTGCTGGGAGCGCAGCACGGCTTGCTGATGATGACCGGAGAGGTCCTGGAGCTCTTCGTGGTGCTGTGACTGAAGCTGAGCTGTTGTCTGCTCCTGTCTCAGCTTCATTGCATCCAGCTCTGAGGCGTACTCTGCCTGGTACTCAGCCAGCTGACTGACGGCCTGATGCTGTTGGTCCCTCAACTCCTGGAAGCAACAACTTTAGCCTTAATGTGTCCACTCAGTCATATTCAACTCTGTTGCGGATGTAAAAGATGGGCCCAGTTTGGGCGACGGAATATTACAGCGACTGCACTTGCTCTCAGACAACTCGTTACTACATCATGAGGTCACTGTCTGGACATGCAATTCTTATAGATGGTTGACACAATGGCTCAGATTGACATCAGGTGCACAGAAACCCTGCAATCAGGCAGGTAGGCTTGACATGCAAGACGTTGACACAAGAGTGACTTCACTGCTTCTTGTGGCAACGGTACACAAGGATAGCTGTCTTGTTTATGTTGAGTGTCAGAAAGAATTCCACTTTGTTCCCAACGTTACAGTCATTGCATCATCATTGGTATGTTATAGCATGCAGGTGCATCAAGACAAAGCTGTACATGACACAGCACAGCCTTATACTGCAGCAGATTTGTGGCTTTTGCTCACACATTCAACACGCTTGAGTTTGTACAATGCAGAAGACTTGACATGAGTGAAAAGGGGAGCATGGAATCATATGGCGACTCAGTTTATGATACAACTTGCCAGAGGCTTGTCTCACCTGTGCAGCAGTTTGCAGCTGCAAGTGCAGGTCAGCTGTGCAGCCCTGTTGCTGCTTAGTCAGGCAATCCACCTCAGCGGCATGCTGTGCCTGCTGTGCAACCAGCTGCTCACGCCCCTCCTGAGCGTGAGCCCTGAGACTGTTGCATTCAGCCTGATGCTGAGCAAGATGCTCAAGACTGGACTGCTCATACTGCTCCAGCTGATGAGTCATGAGCTGCTGATGCTTTTCCATCAGTTGAGTTAGCGCCTGCTCATGCTGAGCAGACAGGCTTGCAATTTTGTCTTCGTGGTGTGTCTGCGCAACACCATGGCAGGTGTGATCTTTGGGGTGAGTGGGGTGGCAGATGTAGGCAGAGGCAGTGTGAAATTTCAAGCATTTGCAGCAAAATATTGGATCACCACGCAAGCGAAATTGATATGAAAAATGCAGTACAGGACAACAGACAGCATATGCCGTATATGATGCATGGTGCATAGTACACTTTGCTGTGAACTGAAGATCAGGAGGCTGATGCAGAGTCAGAGCAACCCATCAAATTATGAAAGAGTGGTGCTCATACAGTGGCAAAAACTGTATCCCACAGCGACAGTCCTAGAGGGAGCTTGCCTGCATTTTGGCCAGGTCAGCCTGCTGTTGTGCCAACTGAGCATTCAAATCTTGCTCACGCTGCGACTGAGACTGTGCAAGAGCCGCCTGTGACTCAGTCATCTGAGTCCTGAGCGCCTGAAGCTCAGCCTCATGCTCAATGTGGGCTTGAGCACTGAGCTGAGCATGCTGCTGTGCAAGAGCATCCAGCTGGGTCTCAATCTGTGCCTGCTGCTGCTGTGCCTGCTGTGCATGCTGAGCCCTCATGACCTCATGCTTGAGCTCAAAGTCAGCTGCAAGCCTCAACTGCAGTTGACTCAGCTCCTGCTGAGCCTCAGATCTCAAGTCTTCCAAGTCAGCAGCATGATCATGATCACTGCGTGCCATTGACTCATCATGTTGCACATTCAGGTCTGCTAAGTGGCTCTGATGGTCCTGCAGGAGCTGAGTCAGCACTGACTCATGCTCCTCACGACACTGCGTCAGCTCAGCATCATGCTCTGCCTGCTGCTGAGTCAGCTGAGCCCTGTGGTCCGCACTTGCTTCCTGCATTGCATCCACATGCTGCTGCTCCAAAGCTAGCAGGTGCTTCTGGTGGTCTGCATGGAGTCTGTCCATGCTGTCATTTGCTTCATGCTGCTGTGTCTGTAGCTGCAGCTGCAGCTGACCCACTGTGGACTGTAGAGCACTCATGAGGTCTGCATGCTGTCTCTCCAGCTCAGCTTGGCAAGCCTGAGTCTGAGACGCATGCTGAGCCTCAAGCTGTTGGACAGTGTCCTCATAGTCAGATCTCCACTGCTCTGCATCACTAGCATGATCCGCTTTCAGGCTACATAATGCCTCTGCATGCTTGGCTTGAAGCTCTGTGACATGCACAGCATGCTCAGCACGCAGCTGCTCCTCAGCAGCTTGCAGCTCAGCCTGAGTATGCTCAGCCTGCTGAGCTTGCAGGCTTGCCACAGCCTGAGCATGCTGACCTGCTAGGCTGTCCAGCTGTGCACTGTTCCTTTGCTTCACATCATGCTCCCTAGCATGTGCTTCTGCCAGCTGGAGCTGCAGCACATGCAGCGTGTTTTGAATCCCTGACTCAGCAGATTTTGCGTCCTGCAAACCCTCAATCCCTGCTTCAAGTCTTGTCACAATCTGCTGTGTGTCCCGCAGCTGCTGTTCCACACTACTGCTGTGCCTTTGGAGTACAGTCAGCTCAGCCTGATATTGCTCTGCAGCAGCTTCGGCAGCAGCTTCTGACTGACCAAGCTGCTCCTTCGCCTGTGCCACGTCTGTGTGTGCACGTGTCTGTGCCTCAGACAGGTCTTGCTGCAGGTTGCCAATTTGCTGCTTCAGCTGCTCAATCTTTCTCAATCGCAGGGCAGACTCCGCTCTACTAGACTCAAGCTGCTGCCGAGACTCAGACTCAGATGCAGCTGAGCTAGCAGCTGATACCTGCAGCTGCTGTTGCAGCTTCTGGAGCTGCTGCTGCTGGGCAGCAGATGTGACCGAAGCTGTGTGAAGCTGCAATTCCAATTGGGCAACTTGATCATCCTTGGCATGAGCCTGTTGCAGCTGTGAGCGCAGCGCTGAAAGCTTGGCCTGTACCACATCAAGCTTGCCCTGTTGTCAATCTTACAGGACTGGAGCCGGCTGAAAAGGATGGTCATGCGTCAGTGCATTCAGAGCTGGACTCGAGTCACAGGTGGCATGAGATGTGCAGGTTTCATGCTGGTGCCCCAGGACCAGGCAAAAAGCAGGTAGGACAGGTCACTGTTAGCTGTCAATGCATACCAGAAAAAGGCAAGGTCATTGCCAAGAACCATGCTGGAAAAGTGCCCTATTACTGGGAAACAGAAGGCAGACAAGAGGCAAACAACAGCCTGGATAGCTGCCCTTGTGGCCATGCCACACGCTGGCTACCATCAAGTCAGTTCCTGCCCTCACCTGGTGGGCACTCTCAGCCTCGTGTAGCTGCTCTCTGAGCTTGGAAGCTTCATGGGTGCGGTCCATCAGCTTACGCTCTTTGACTACTCCTCTCTTTCTTTCCTCTGCCAGCTCGCCGACTGCCTCCGCAGCTGCTTGCTTTAGATCAGCCAGCTGGCTTTCAGCGGCCTGTGTAAGAAGATGCAAAGAGCTAGGGACAAAGATCACTGAAGGGATCAAAGACAAAGGAAGTGTGGGCATCCTCACACAACCAGGCTCAAGTATTCATGTGTTTGTTTGTTTGCGGAGTTGTGGTGGCCGATGCACTGCATGGTGTCTATTTGTTCAGTGTTCAGGGACTGCTGTTGTATACTGATTGCCCTTGTAGAGCTTCGCACCCCGAGGGGCATAGCTAAGCTGGTGTAATCATACAGTGTCAAAATGGTGTCATGAGTTGCGCACATATGGACACATCAGCAAGCACAGTGCTCTGGAACCCATACCAGCATGGTGTTCTGCTGCTTGAGTTGCTAAAACACTGCAGCCAAGTGCAGAGCTGACAACAGGACAGTGCATGATTATGCCAATATATGCATGTTCCTCTGGCCATGACAAGCTTCTTTGGCCAAGCACGATGTGTGGGTATGTGAATGGTACCTGCAGAGCCTTGCGCTTGTCCTGAGCAGTCACAGCACCCTGCTGCAGCTCCATCTCAGCATCAATGAGAGCCTTGCGCATGCGCTGCTGCTCCACCCTCCCCACTTTGGTCTCTGAATCTGCACACTCTAACTTTGGGTCAGGTCATGTAGGTTAAGTTTGGCCAGCACTACGTTATGTGGAATCACACTGGAATTTCTACATCTGCGCGTTCTTGTTGCATCAAGTCATGCATGACTAGACCAAAAATGACTGCCTGTGGGTGATAACACAGACGAGCAGGTGGTTAACAAGTCTTGTGAATGACTGGCTGTCTTTGAAATCTAACCGGACTTGCTACAATCATATTGTGTATGGCATGTACTGAATTGGCCAACTATGCTTGGTGTACCGCTGCGCTGGAGAGGGCCTGCCCACATTGACTATTTCCGTATAACGTGTCAACAAGCTGCACAAGGTTTAATCAGCAAGCAATGCATTTCTGCTTCAAACAATGCCTTGGCCACAATGGTCGCCCTGGTGCATATTCACTGTCCAAATTGCGCTGCTCAGCATGCAATGCAAACTCACCAGCCTCTCTGAGCCTGTTCTGGGCTGCTACCAGCTCCGCCTTCAACTGCTGGAGCTCAGCAGCCTGTTCTTCCCAGGCCTGGTTGATCTGGCCAGTAGGCTGTGTGCCTGCTGCGCTGCCTGGTCCTTCATACTGTTGCTGCTGGGACATGTCCATCCTGCAACACAGCTGACTGACACCAAAAACTTGATGCGGCCATGCAAATGCCAAGGCACTCTGCTTGGCATTTGCTGCATCTGTTCCAACACATGCCAGCGAGATACATGGATTTTGAGGGCTCACCAGCCTGTCTGACTTTTTGCTATCAGCAGGCACATAAGCACATGAAGACAGGTACAGTGTCTTGTTCACAGAAAGGTAGAGAGTAGTACTAACAGAAGGGTGTAGTAAAGTTGCTGATGACTCAGCATGAGACTATGCTGCATTTCCGTAAGGGTAATTGCAAAAGTCAGCATCAGTCATCACGTGAGCAGTTGCTGCAGCCATGTTGACAGGTGTGGGCATAGAGGCAAAAGTGTTTCGCTTGATGCACGGACGAAATTTTGCCAGGAGTGTCTGCATGCCTGAGGGAAGAGATGAGGGCCTTCAGCTCAGTCATTTCATCGCCTTGACCAGGCCTTGTGTGCACGCTGGCAGCACCCATAGACCCCTGGTGGCTATGGGTATGACCCCCCACATGCCTGAGCTGTTGATGCTGATGCTGGGCCAGATCCTTCAGCTGTGTTGCAACCTGAGCCCTGCAAGTGTAGCTTGGAGGTCAAGCTGTTCTCCTATTTTGGTACAACAGCATGCATATTGTGCAGCAGGGGTGCATCTACAGTGGCATGTTAGGAAATGGTAAAGACTGTGTGCTGAAATGGACCCCGGTGTATGTGTGCGTTGCCATGCATGTCAGGCCATCATTGACCTTTGTTGCAAACTCACCATTCTGTGAGCTTGTGCTGCATGACTGCTTTGCTAAGAAGTGCTTCATACAGCTTGGAGGCCACTGCCTCCTCAACCGCAGCATCGTCAGGGCTTGTTCCCAAGGGTAGAGCTACAAGAAACTGGTCCACGTCATGCCGTATAGCAGAGCTGATTTGACCAAGGGTCTCGCGGTAATTGTCACGGGCCAGCGCTGCTGGCATGATTTGCGCAGGGTGGCTGTAGTGTTGAGTTGGCTGCTCATAGGCTGGCTGTGAAGGGGCCTCAGATCCATACGCTGCAAGGGTAGACAAAGATTGTGAGGCAGTGGGAAGAAATGGTTTGCGTGCTACTAGACAAGGCCAACATGGTGGTGGAGGCTTGAGGGTTGCTGCTGTACCTGAGCTGTGTAATGAATCCAGGGATGAGCTGATACTCATATGCTGGGTGGCCTGCCTCTCCTGCTGCTGCTGAAGCTGCTGCTGTTGCGCAAGCAAAACAGCAGCCTGCCGAGTGGCAAGACTGACAGCATTTGCCTTTGAAGGTGCATCATGTGCGGCACCAGCGTTGTTTCCGGCACCACTGTAGTTTTCCTTCCTTGGATACTTCTGGTATCTGCACGTAGCAGCATGGCAGCTCAGTCTGCATTCATACTGGTGCCGAAGTCGGACAAAAGATGCAGACACAGCTTGACATGACCTGGGATACTGGCTGCTCTTCATCCCTTTGATGAGCTGCCAGCACGGCTGCTAGAACTCAACTTCAAGGCTTGTAAACTGATCATGCGGGTGGAGGCTTCTACACGCCAACGGGCCTTGAGGAATCCACCTCGCAGCGCATGGATCTACATTTGTTGCAAAAGCCACGGCCCTCGGCCGCGCAGAGCTTTCATGCGTCCTGCCTTGCTGTTGTTCAGGCAAGTTGACTTGCAGTCAATGCATTTTCAAACGGGAACCTTCTTTTAAGAAAGCCAACATTGTTGATAGCGGAACCCTTGGCGAAGATTCGACTAAAGACGCTGACTGTCACTGTCTCCTACTTTGCTCAAAAAACAGTACTCATTTGCATCGCTTAGGGCTGCAACCGCTTTAGTAGGCAAGGAAGCTGAACTTGTGATCAGCTGGAAGCGATCACAGCGATCGCAGGTGTTTGCGCCACTGGGGACAAGCAGCTGCGGTGTATCTGCGAGACGGAAGCTTTTATATCATGGCAGTCTTTGGCAAAACAGCTCTTGAGCTGTATAAAGAAATCGCCATGTGCCCTCCTGAAGTGTTTCCACCCTACAATGTAAGCCATCCGTCAAGTAGCATAGCAGCAAAAGTATGGCTGCACTGCTCAAGCTTAGCACTCCGTGTTATAGGACGAGCTTGTGAGACTTGTGCAAAAAGAAATACAGGAGCATAAGGCGCTGCTGGATGCTGCTTTCATGTAAGCTTCTGGCAATAGTGCCAATGTTTCTCTCACACCATTGTGGTGAAAAGTAGGCTGGCGCATTCTATGCATCTGCTGAAGCAATGTTGTGAGATGTTTCAGATCTTGACAACCTGCAGCATACAGGGCAGCAGATGAGAAGGTACAGAAATCAGAGCAAGCAGGCACCTTTGGCTCAGTCCCTGCCAGCAATAGGAAGATTGATAGCTTCCCTGAAGATGTGTCCACCATTGTGGTGCATCACAGCAGCATATTGCGCAACAAACAGCTGCTCCTGGCATACAGGTGTGCTCATGTTGGTGCTGGGGTTGATCATGCACTGCTCGCATCGTGTACTTAGGCTCAACAGCAAAAAAGCTCCAATCTGGCTAAGTCATCACTAAAGTCAGTGATCACCAGGCATCAGGCAGACACTGGCCTGTCACTCATCCTGCAGGTCATTCAGGCGGTACAGCGCCACTGCAGAGGTCATACCGTGACTATGAGCCTTGTGCTTGCAGTCAAATGCGACTGGAGCGCATCAAAGCCCTCAGATGGCAAGGCAGGAGCCTGCCTGAAGATGTCAAGAGCAGCATGAGCACAGCAGAGCTGCAGGTCAGCCTGCATTCTGCCTAACCAGTGTCCCACTGCAAGCTAGCCTGCATATTGAGATGACAACAATAATGCAGTAAGAGGAACCCCACTGCAAGCCAGCCTGCATATTGAGATGACAACAATAATGTAGCAATAAGAATGATCGTAACAATAACAATGCTTTCCAGCTCATGGTAAGCTAGAAGCGTGAAGGACAAAACTTGTCTCTTGTCAGCAGGCATAGATGGTCACCATTTTGCAATTCGAGTTTGCACTCAAAAGTTGAGTGCACAGTTCATGTCTTGCTGTGTTGTCGCCAGCACCCTTGCCACAACTTTCAAGCCTTGATTGCTTGCAGTTCTTCAAGGGATATGATAGGCTTTTGACCAGATACATGCGCCCTGGTGAGGGTATTGGACAAGACTTGACAGTGGTATGTTGCCGTAGAGTAACGTAACACCATGTCCTTGATTGCCCTCATTGTTTCTGCCCAACGCTCCCTGCCTTCTGTATCCAGCAGCAAGATGAAAGGCATGTCACTTTGCCCAAGGACTTGCATCTGCAACTTCAAAGTCCTTTGCACAAGATGCAGTTCCTCAGCTTGCAGCAAAGTCACATGACAGCAAAGTCACATGACAGTTAAGTCACATGACGGAAGCGGACTGCAGGTCCAACACACTTGTGGTTGATTGATATTTGTGACAAACATCTGAGATGATCTGATCTGCAGGATCTGATTCCGCCCAAAGACCCTGAAATCCAGGTCAGAGCGCTCAAGGATTATGGAGAAATGGTAGCCAGCAATGGCACCATCCATTTCCAGAAGAATGCTGTCTTCTTCATGTCCCAAGAGGACGCCGAGCCACTTATCAGACACCGAATACTAGAAAGAATGGACATGGCTGACTTGCACTGACTCACTGACATTTGCTTTTGTATTTGCTTCAGCTAATGATTGCACTGTTTGCGCTATGCTTTGCACGCAAGTCATTCTATAGGTGCTGCGTGACCCGACGCAAGTCCTGCTGGATTAGTTTGGTCTGCTTGTGCTAAACATATAAGCCAAGTGCACTGTGACTGCATCACACTCTGCTGGCAACTTGCATATGCTGTCATTGGCTGTGCTAAGGTCATTGGCTGCGCGAAGGTCAGATGACAGAGGCTGTGCATCCCTGTGTATGTGCATTAGTGTTAGACAGTGCTACCAACGTAGATAGATGTCACAAGAAGTTGATCACGTATCTGGTGACACGCTGGGTAGTAGTACAAATATGCAGATCTCAAAGCCTAAGTTCCCAGCTATTGCCTTCAAAGGTCAGGCTTCATGCTTATAGAGTTGGCTTTGACCAAGAGAGTGACACAGCATAACAATGAAAGCACGGGAGTATGGCAAGTGATCAGTCAGGTCAATTGTTGTGACAGTATATTGAGGTAGGCATCAGCAACTTGCTGAGCGGCCAACACAACAGAAAAAGCCAATTATGTTAGCCAGGAGCATCAAGGTATCAAGTTCTTGCACATCAAAATACGCTGACGGGCGCCCAGCAGTGTCCTCCATCTGCCATCTCTCTTCAAGGGTGTGTAACCTGCTTTTTCATACGCTTTGACTGCAATGTCATTTGTTGTGTATACATGCAGTGCTGTGACATTCTGATCCCATTGCATTGCCTGCTTCTCTGCAGCCTGAAGCAACTGTAAAGCTATGCCCTTTCGGCGCGATTTTTCAGCCACAGCCATACAGGCTATGTAGGCATATGTCTCACCAGAAGCAGCCCCAAGAGCTTGTATGACTTCCTGCAAGCAATTTTGACTGGCTCTTAACCTGTCACAAATCAGGTGTTAAGCCTCAAAACAGATGGCTCACATGGCATGAAGCCCAGCAAGTGCAACCTTGATTAGTCAGGGGTCTTAAATTTACACTGTTGAACATGTAGAGCGCCATGAGCTGTGAATCATCAGCAAAAGATGATCTATGTGCCTGTATACCTGGCTGCTTTGCAACGACACCTCTACAACCCCTGTCAATGGAGTGTTGGGGTCACTGCCCTCAGCTACAAACGCTTGAAACCTGTAGCAAAGTCAGATATGAAAGGGCCTCAACTGATGATCGCTCAGTTTTTAACTTGCAATAACACAGAAGCATGTCACAAGCAGATCAGCTTGCACACTGTTGCAGCCTTTGCTGCAGAAGAATGCTCTTTGTGTCAAAAAAGGTTCCAGCAGAGCCTTACCTTGATTTGTCTTGATCCTTCAGCTTGGACTTGATTATACCTCGCACATCTGCCTGCAGAGGCAGCGGACTTGGGTCAAGTGTTGGCTGTGAGATCAAGCATGCAGCATGCAGCAGGATCAGGCATTTGAGTCATCTCATGTTTGCTGTGCATAGCCTCAGCAAATGCTGCTCACCTCAAATAGCTTTAAGAAGAAATCATCAATCCAGACATTATCCCACGGATCATAAAACGCTTTAGCCTGCAAGCAGGTGAGTTCCTCTACATCTTCCTCTCTGTGTATCACACCTTCCAGTTAGCAGATGGGTGTTTTGACAAGGCATCTACAGCAGTAGTTAGCTGCAGACCTGATCTCGCGAACAACTCGAGCAGCGTGAGATACGTGCACAGCTAGAACGGTTTGTCTCCCTTGTTTCCAGCTGCCTTGATTGCCAGGGCGCTTCTTTTCGAAGCTTGCTGTTGCTTGTGAGCCAACTCTGCAGAGACAAGTCTGCTTTGATGGAGCTGTCGAGCCTCGCAGCTCGCTGGGCCACTCAAGATACCTATCAGGATTGTAGGTTTCATTGCATGTACCTCAGCAAGCAAGAAGAGCGTTTTAGCGTTGCAAACGGGTGACTAGCAGTCCGCATGCTATGATACTACGCCGTCGCACACACGCGTTCGATGGAGCGCGCATGCAGTGTGTACGGCAACAGTGCCATGCTTGTTATTCCGGACATGCAAATGAAAGTCGCGACTTCACGCAGCATTGTTAGGTTACTTCAAGTCCAAGCTTAAACTCGACTGCTCAGGAATCTAACCACATCCGCTTCGACAGATTTCAACCTCTTTCTGTCATCTGCAGCATGCTGGTCACTTGCTGATGTACTAATGAGGGTTACAGGTAGTGGTGTTAAACGCATCATTGTCACTTGTAGCATGTGATCAGCTGGGCAAACATCTATACATTGATGAAGACCACTGCGAAGGCGTTTGTCTGTGAAGACATGACACTTTATAAGAAAATGTAGACTTGTACAGTTAGGGCAGAAATGTAGTTCAGGACAGAAATGTACCAGTGCTGACGTCATGAAAGAGTTGTACAGCAGACTGCGCAAGCTGCCCGGAACTCTAATGTACATGTACATACAAGCAAATTGCATTTAATTGGTGGCAGGCATGGCACTTGCATCAGCAAGATCTGTCCTAGCAGCTGCAGACATCCTGCCCACATTGTTGCTGCCAACACGCGCCAGCCCACCATTCTCACAATGCCTGCGCGGAGTGCCTAGGATACGCCGCATCAGAGCCGCAGGCATGAAGCTTCTTCTCACCATTCTGCGCTCCTGTGGCTGCTCAGCGATCGCATCTTGACTGCAGCCTTGTGACTGCTCTTCTTCTGCCACACGCACCTGATGTGCATGGGTCCCCTCAAATGTGGTGCCAGCAGGGGTTGCAGGGCCCATCCCAGCAAGTACAGGGCTGGCCCGGGTTTGCTCTCCAGTGACAGGGCTGTCTGCAGCATGGCCTCTACCCCTGCCCCACAGATGGGCTGTGGCAGGACCAGAAGAAGAAGAGGATGACGCCTGGTTGAGTAACGCACTGGCGGCAAACCCACGCATGTGACCTGGCCTGAAAGCTTGCAGAGCGTGTGACTGGTGTGACACCTCAAGCTGTTCTTGAGCAAGCTGGGGCCTGAGACTGGAGTGGCTAGGAGCATCGTAGTCATCAGCTGCTGAAGGGGCGGGAACATGGTACCACTCTTCCGCCAAGCTCTCCTGCTGTGGCAGACTTCCCACCAATCCTGCTGAGTGATGGCGCCAAGCTCCCTCCAAGCTCTGCTGCTGCTGCTGGTCAGCATTAGTCATGTCAGCAACTGCATGACTTGATGACGCTGCAAGCTGATGACTATGCTGGCCACCTGTCTGAGAGTCAGTCTGATGCTGCTGCTGAGGATGAGAATGTTGCTGCTGGGGACGGAGGTGCTGCTGCTGAAAGGCTCCAGCATTCTCTTCTTCACTAGTGGGCGCAGCAGCATCTTGATGCTGTTGGGCACGGGCCCAGGGCCAGGGTAGGAACATGCTAAATTGGTAGCTGACCTCCAGTTTGATGACTAAATTGCACATGGGGCACGTGGGCTGCCTGCTTTGCCTGCAACACATGGTGCATAAATTTCACTGTCAGCTACGATGTACAGACATTGGCATGTCACAAGCAGCATGGCAAGATGACAAGGCTTTGCATTTCACGAGCAGCATACAAGGCTTAGCATGTGGCTATACATTCAGGTCTGAGCATCAGCACCTGCTTGAAGACAGGATTGAGCTCAGGGCATGATGGCATGATGTGCAGCTTCATACCAGCTGCAACTGCCCTTGCTGACATGCCACATCCAGCATTTTGAAGCATACGTACCTGGCAACTCCAACTGCTGTTGTACGTGAACACTGTTCCAAGCACATGGCAATGCCACACCTCCTCATCAGGCATGCAGCTGAGAACTTGACTGATTTTACTAGTGTTGATTTAATAGCTAGTGGTTTTTGGTCAGGAACTTACACATGGCACTGCGCCAGCCACTTTGCTATGCATGAGTCATGGAACGCATGACCACATGGCAGAGCCTTGCAGGCATCTGCCGCCAGTGCCCCTTCATCTTCTTCCTCCTCAGCCCCTGCCAGTGGGTCTACCATCTGAGCAGACTGGATGTTGACCGGCACTTCCATGAACCCCTGCGGCCGCATTGCAAGGGCCTGATGCTGGGCCTGCTCTTCTTCCTCTTCTCTAGGGGTCTGGGCTTGGGTCTGCTCTGGGATGGTGGGGGTAGAGGAAGATGAATGGGCAGGGGTTGTACTCATGGAGGACCAACAGACTGCACAGTTGCCGTTCATCTGCTCAATCTGAGCTTCATTTGCATCCTGCATGCCACCCAACATAAGTACCCTCAGTGTCACACTTATGGTGGTGAGCTGTACATGCCCACAGCAGGGGGTGTCAGAGAGGTGGCACATGTTTTAAGGGCCCAGGTGGCTATCCAGGTAATCCTTTGCGCCCTGGAAGCCACCTTGAAAGCATATGTGTCCGCCACAAGGGATATGCACAGCTTATCTTTACAACTTGATGTTGAGTAAGGGTAAATGTTAGAAATGATATCTCTTGTTTGTTGATATCATGCAGTGTAAGACTACACACTCTAGTCTTCTATGAGCTTGTTGCAAGACAATGCTGGGTGATGCAAAAATTATCAGTAGGTTGTGTCTGTGCTCAACATTTTGCAGGCTACACAAGCGTGAAAGCTGCAATGCTTTGCCTTGCAATGCATGCTTAACTTGCATGCCTGCTGGACAGCCAAAGCAGCAGCGCAGATTCAAGACCAGGCCTGATGTCCCCATGGGGTTTTGCATTCCCAGATGCCTGATGTAAACTTCTGAGTTGGGCTCCCTTCTGCTCATCTATGCCTTGACAGAGAGCAGGAGGAGTGACAGACCTGCAAGCCGACAGGCACGACTCGGGTGAAGCGAGTCCTGAGTCTCTCCCAGAGCTTGGCGGCAGGCTGGCCCCAGAAGACCAGGGAGGCAAAGGAGCTGAACAGCAGGCCGGCACCGTACAGCCAGCAGATCGCCGGGAAGCTGTACAGGATGGCCTGCAGGCACAGCGTCAGCACATTTGGTGACATTTGGTTACATGCGGTGGGCCACCATTGGTGGCATTGGGTGACGTTTGATGGCATTTGGTGACATTTGGTGACATTTGGTGACATTTGGTGACATTTGGTGGCATTGGGTGACATTGGGTGGCATTTGGTGACATTTGGTGCAGTGCTGACAGGCAGTCCACTCGGCCAGTCTGATTGCACTGTATCAACATAGGAGGCTTGCTGGAGCGCTGACGGCCAAGATCCTATACAGGAGGCTACTAAACTTAACTGCCCCTGAGTATAGCTCTCAGTAAAAGTCCGTGATTCTGGCAGTCAGCGCACCAGCAAAGCCTCAACATAGATATGGCCGTACACACCTGACCCCAAGGGGCAGACACATGTGTGAGGGGTGCATCAGTGAGCAATAAACAAACACGTGCAAGACTGTCATTGTGCACATCAATTCTTCGCAGTGATTGTCTACTGACTCCCCTGATGAGCCCTGGAGACAGAAAGTATTGATTGGTTTTTGATTGGTTTATTGATTGATTGATTGATTGATTGATTGATTGATTGATTTATTGACTGACTGACTGACTGACTGACGGCCTGACTGACTGATTGACTGATTGATAGATTGATCGATCGATTGCTCGATTGATTGACTGACTGATCAGCCCATTCCTCACCTTCTTGAAGATGGTGCTGACTCGGTGGTTGAGCCATACAACCCGGCGAGCCACCGGCGGGGGGCGCTGCCTGAAGAAGAGGTACGCCGCAAACACGCTGATGAGCGTGAAGTACTGCTCGCAGCTGAGGCGCATGATGGTCAGGGCTGCCTCTACACACAGGGTGAGGTCCTGGTACTGACTGCTCTGCATGCGGGAGATCTCCTGGGTGTGTTTGGCCAAGTTGTCCAGCAGCTTCTGCTCTCCCTCACAGCCTCTGGAGACGTACTGCTCCAGGTGTGTGGCCAGCTGTGTGGTCTTGAAGACGCTGTCTGCAGCAGAGGGAAGCAACTTGGGGTGTTGAGGTCAATGCGTCACACACTACATGTTTTGTGCGTACTGCAGATGTGATGTTGTGTGCTGTTGTGTGGTGTGCAACTGTATTGCCTGCACTTACAGCTTCCAGTCTGCCACAAGTTTCCATGCTGTGTAAGAAAGGCAAAAGTCTACTAGGTTGTGCATCTAGAGGGAAAGGCCACGTCTACCAGATTATGTAATTGGAGGCAAGGCAGCGTCTACCAGGTTGTGCATTTGGTGGGCCCGCCATGCCTGTATGCTTTGTGTAAGACACAGCAGGTCATGGTTTCAATCAACACAGACTATCACAGGAGGACGCAGCATCGCTAAAGAGCCACTGTCACTGCAGAGGGCCTTCATCATCTGGCGGCTCCTTGACAGATCAAAGCACAGCAGCCACAATCTGTCCCAAGTCAACCCAAATCAGAAGCACACCCCAAGCAGAGCACAGCAGCTGTTGTGTGTGTGTCCTGGAAAGCAGAGTGTTACTCACCTGGCAGAGTACTGTTAACACCCAGTTGCCATCCAGTTGCCTTTGCAGCGTGCAGCAGCCCGACGCTGCGTGGGTGTGTGTGTATGACTCTCTCCAGGTGGAGGGGCACGTACAGAGCATTGAAGGCGGCAAGGCAGGAGATGCCCACAATCAGTGCCAGCACCCTGAAATTTGCCCTGCACCAGAATACACAACTCGTCTGACTTAGTTCAAAACATCATCTGCTGACGGCAAGACCAGCAGGGAAGAGGCTACAGGGACAATGTTTGTTTGGTGGGTGTGCATGCAGCAACTTGATAGCTGACTGCAGCTGCAAGCCAGCCTTGTGGTTAAAACAACACGCTGATAGAGAGCTCTCGCTCAGCAGGACTGCGGAAAAGTGAGGTCTCAAGCAGCAAACAGGGGCGAGTTGCATTCAGGCATATACACAAAGCGATCTGACTGATTGCACTACTTGACTGCTTGCAGAATGATATCCAGACGCACTACCTCAAGCGCCCTTGAAAGCCCTGATCTGCCTTTCGGTCTTCCCATAAGCCAGTCATGATGACAGGGGCCATGTTGGCAGCCTCCTCTGGGGGGGTCTGGTCAAAAGGGGGCACCAGACCCCTGCCAGCTGGCATCAGTAGCATCTTCAACCTTGATGACATGATCTGCAATGCAAAAGGGACAGACCTTCAAAGTGCTGTTAAGCAACCATGCACAGCGTTGGGATACTGCAGCTGATGCAGAACTGACAATGCTGCATGCATGTCTCAGTGAGTATCTGGATGCATCTTTCTGTGGGTGCTTGACTGCAATTCTATGGGATGCAACAGAGGCATCTCATGAGCCGCACATTCCAAGTTGGCAATGGTGATGGGTAAAATCGCAGCAGTTCATGGAGCACAGTGAGTGGCAATTAAGAAACCAGAAAGGCTGGAAAACTCTGCACAAGCATATCATATGCAGAGACAGCAAGGACAATGGTGATATGCTACACAAGGAAATTGGTGTCAGTGAGTACCTGGACACAAGGGAGGACCACAAGCAGCTCCAGAGCAAAGTGAGGCAGCTCAAACATTACACTGCTGCATTCAGCACCCCACTGCTGCTCCCAGCTGTTGAGCCAGTAGGGAATCAGGCGCCAACAGAAGCTGACTAGGCTCTCCTTAGTCA
>JAABUK010001131.1_pt1 | contig 52238 bp, 78 predicted proteins | sample 5559141 | NCBI WGS metagenome assembly JAABUK01 (sample SAMN10711869, study PRJNA513367) | rock metagenome | isolation source: Antarctica rocks | place: Antarctica: Victoria Land, Pudding Butte nord | collected 2016-01-03 | reverse complement strand
ACAGGCAGCTGAATGGAGTGAGAGAACGCGCTGTCATGCCGGCATGGTCCAATGCCATACTTGCTGCAAACCTGGTGGAGTTCAAGGACACACAGGTCAGCTAGCGTCCAGACCCTGATACACAACTCTCCAGGCATGATGCTCTGTACTGGCATACTTCAGAGCTTACACACAGACATTCCAAGGCATCACTTTGCACCAGACAGCTCTCTGTCTTTGGACATCAGCTTTGTCTGCAGTCCAAGTGTGGTTGTCACAAACTGCACGAATGTTTGCACAGGACCTGGTTGCTAAGAATGAGGCACTGCGGCGACTCGCTCATGAGCTTCAAATGAAGGCTGAGCAGCAGCTCAAGCAGAAAGACTCAGACGCACATGGGCGGGAGCAGCAAATGATGAAGAGCTATGAGGACTCACTGGCTGCTGCGCGTCAGCAGAATGCTGTTGCCATGGTGCGGTCCAGCATACGTCATGCCAACTGCTGTGCACAAATCTATCTACGTTGCTACAAAGTCCAAGCTGCAGTGCTGGTCACAAATACGATTCCTGTGTTGAACAACCATAGCTTTGCAGTCTACTGTTTCCCCTCATCTGACTTCACAGCAGTCAAGAACATGCCAGAGCACACCACACATAGAAGCCTGAAAAGCATAATCACTCAGCCATGTGCTTCAGTCCGGCAGTGTGCTGTTTGCTGACCCAAAATTACCACTGTACAGGAGCAGATGCAACATCTGATGCAGCAGCGTGACTCTGCACAGCAGGCAGCTAAAACAGCTACCGAGAGGCAGACAGCTGGGTCTGATGCACAACAGGTATCCGTGATGCTGATGCATGCTCTGAGTAGCTATCATACAGCAGCAGATGCTTTTGGCAAGCACAGAACTAGCTGCAGGTCCAGGCAATTGACACACATTGAGTGAACAAGGCAATGCTGCCTCCTGCAAGTGGACCATTAGGGATGGATATTGCATCAACTGCTGTGAAATTGCCTGTGATTTTGTGTCGCCAGTATAAGAACCTAAGTAGTCATGTGGCACCTGTGAATCTTGCAGGGTGGATCAGGGCAGTCTGAACGCAGCAGTGAGCTTGAACAGGAGCTGAGCAGGTTGAGGGAGGATGGGCATGCCTACAGGGAAGAGCTTAGGCAGCAGCTGGACACTGCCAGGCAGGCGGCCGCGCAGGCTAATCATGAGGCTGCACAATCCAGAGCAGCACTGAAGTATGAGGCCAACCGGGTGCAGCAGCTGCAGCATGACAAGGCCCTCACAGATAGCACAGTGGAGTCTTGGAAGCAGCAGGGCCGCGAGCAACAGGTGTGACAAGCAACATGCCTTGTGGTTTCCACCTGCAGCTGCTTCAAGACTTGCGACCTGTTCATCAGCACACAAAGGATGCGTGTTGTACACTTGTAGCACATATGTATGCAATATGCTGTGCTCTGTAATGTGCCAATTGCTACTCATAAAGTAGTGATGGTCACAAGTGTGGATGTGGCACATCAGAATTCAGGCTGTGATCCCTTGCATGATCCAAGCTTACGTGGTTTGTCTGGATTTGTTCAGGAGCTCATCTCCAGTTTGAACAGGCGTCTTGACCAGCTGCACAACCAGGCTAGTAGGGCTCAGGATGAAGCAAGCCAGCGCCGCCAGAGAGCTGCTGTGCTTGAGGCCCAAAATGAGCTGTTGAACAAGGACAAGCAGCGGCTCTTGCATGAGTCCACAGATCACGCAGCAGCACGTTATCGCCTGGAAGCAGAGCGTGACACTCAGCAACGGCTGAGCAGTCAGCAGCATGATGACGATGCAAAGGAGCGTGCCCGCTTGCATGCTGAGCTGAGTGCCATACAAAGGCAGCTGGCCGACTGTCAGAAGCAACTCACTGAAGAGCAGGCTTCCCACCGGCACAGCTTTACAGCACAGGAGGCTGCTGATGACAGGTATGACAACCTGCTCCTGTTGCTGTCAAAACCCAAATTGTCATCATCCTATGCCAGTGCTCATGTTTGTGTTGCAAGGTAGGGCATTCGGTTTAGCCATAGACGTGTATGCCTGCAGTGCTGGAAGGAGCATGTACTGAGCCTGTACACACAACCCTGCATAAGAGCTTAGCCATCCATGGTCTCAAGCCTGATATGTGTTGTTGTCTGTTCTGCATACAGGTTGGCCAAGGTACAGGAGGCTAGAGACAAATTGCAGCAGGACCTCTCCAGGCAGCTGGCCAACAGTGAAGCAAAGGTAGCAGCTCTGCAGACAGCAGTTCAGAAGGGTGAGGAGAGAGCAGCCTCTTTGGAGCTACAACTGAGTGCAAAAGCAACACCTGTCTCAGGTCAGATGCTGTTAGTTACCTTGCCTAATAATACCCTACCTGACCATGCCCTACTTTGTACCTGACCTCACCCTACCTCACCTCATGTCACATGAGGAGCATCTGTTCAGTATGTTCTACACATGCGTATAGCACTTCATCCAGCTCATACACTCTTACTCTAGACACAATGACTTTCAGATGGGTGGCAATGCCTAGGTGGTCCATCAAGATTGCGCAGCTGAGATCTCTGGTCCTGCCAAGCCGTGTTGTTTTATGTTGGTCTGTGTTCTGATCTTCAGCTGTTGACTGGTACTTTCAGGTGCTGAAGTGTCCACTGATGTTGGGAGCAGCAGCAAGGAAGCAGAGTTGCTACAGACAATTGCAGATCTGCGCAAAGATCTGCAACAGGCGCAGCAGCAGGCAGCCCAGGAGGCAGGCCATGTTGCCCAGTTCAGAAGCCTGGCAGAAAGTGCAGAAGAGAACACCAAAACAGTTCAGGTATCTGAAGACCAATATGTGGTGTCTCAACATTCCATTCAACAAAAAGCAATGAGCAGCTGCCGCCTGTCAAACACCTGGAGAGGCACATTGCCTTGAGACTCACTGACACAGGCCCTGTAGCATTGCATGATGCTCAAAACAACTTCTGCTTTTGGGGCGCCGCACAAATGCAGAGCTCTCTTGCTGCTCTGTAGGAGCAAGTTGCCAACCTCAAGTCTGAAGCAGCACAAGCTGCTGAGCAGTTACGAAAAGCCAAGTCAAAGACAGACGATGCTGAGAAGGATCTGAATGCAACTCGTCAGTCAGCTTATGAGGATTCTCAGGCTGCTATCAAGGACAAGCAGCAGGCTCACACCACCATCACCAACCTTCAGGTTTGTGCAAGTCTCTCTGACGAAAGACAGTGTCCACTCATCATACATGCTTTGGTCCAGATCTACCTCTGGCTTGTGCATGTACCAAGCTAGGCAAAGCTGACATCCACCTGCATGCAGCAGCTTCTTCTTCTCCGCGAGCAACACTTGTGACTGATCGTCTTGTTCATGCCATGAGGAAAGCACATGATGGCCCCAATGCATGATGCAGGCTGAGCTAGTGATTGCCAAAAGACATGCCACCACTGAAGCTGAGAGGTATCAGAAAATTGTGACAGACTTGGCAGCTGTCAACAATGAGCTCAAGCAGGCTCAGTCCAGCTACAACAAATCGGTACGTACATGATGCTGCCCTAGGAGCAATCTGTGTTTCAGTATACACAGCATTTTCTTGGTTGTATACTCTGCTGGCCATGTGCCTATGCTGCTTGCAAAACCTGGGTGCATTGTCTTAGGTGCCCCAACATCTGCATAATTGCTGCGCACTATCTAATGATGCTGGTGACCTTTTACTTCCAATCTTGCCTGTTTTATAATGTGATGGAGGCATGTTCTCATTTATTTGTGCTGGTTGTGCAGGTGTTGGAGCATGCAGAGACTGTGAAGAAGCTGAGTGAACAAGAGACTCGCGTGACTCGCCTGCAACAGGAGCAGGCTGCACATGAGACTGCTGTGGAGCTTGCTCACAGGGGCAAGGTACCATGAAGCATTGCAGAATCTTGAGTACTGCACGTGCACATGTGTGTTTGCCCATATTGTGCTGGACATCTGCTCTACTGCAATTGAGTGAGGTGTAGCAACGATGCAAGCAAGGCAGCAGCCATGGACGGTGATGGCTTGGTCAGACAAGTCAGCGTCCCCTTTTTTTAGATTCGTGCATACAAGCATGCTGCGTATACACACATCTGCATATATGCAGTGTTCCAGCTGGGGTTTTGTTTTCAGGCTGCTGCAGATCAGGCCTGGCAGCAAGAGCGCTCCAAGCTGCAGACAGCCCTGCATGCTGCTCAACAGCGTTTGCATGATCTGGAGAGGGTGAATGCACAGCTGCAAGTCCACCTTGAGACTCATGCTAGGGAAGCTGCTGGTCAGGCACCAGATGAAGGTACACCTGTAACATCTTATGGTAGTATTGCGGCTAAGTGCTGTGGCAGCCAGTAACCTGGGATTCAAGTTGCGCCTATGTTTTCTTGCATCACCGCACTTGCAAAGAGAGCCATTTTACGTGTTGTTTGTTGGAGGCAAACTTACTTTCTGCTGCATATTGCTTTTCCTGTCTTGCGTATAATGTGACTGTACACTTGTCTGAAGCGCACATTGAACAGTAAGTAGTTGTGGCAGAAGCGCCCACTTCACACAGCTTATGTGCAAGCTTTAGTACTAGTCTCCCGACCTTGCCTGATGGCATGCCAGCTGCCAATGCACTACACATAGAACTGTCACAAATTTGTACATTGCTTCAGGTTCCAAGCTGGCAGGACTGGTGCAGTACTTGCAGAAGCGGCTGCGCACCTTGGAGAGCGAGAACACCAGCTTGGAGCAGCTGAGCTCCCGCCTCAGAACTGACCTGGAAGCTGCATCCAAGAGAGCCACCCAAGCTGACCAGGCACGCCTTGAGACTGCTGAGAAGCTGCGCAGCAGCCTGCGCAGTCAGGAGGATCAGGAGCGGCTCATGCAACCAGGTTCAGGAAACCAACCTGCTGCGTGAAAGCAATGTGACACTCAGGTACAGCTACTCTTGTCTCTTGGAACCACTCCTTCACTGACTTTTCATTATTGCTAACACGCTTGGACTGATTAGGCGCAGCGTTTGCTCCTGTGATGTCCTGTCTGCCTGCGTCTCCCTGTCATTCGTTGATCCTTGTCCTGCGCTATGCTCAGTCAAGTAGATCCAAATCCTAATCTGCTGCAATCTGTGCTGTTCTTGCAGGAGTATGTCTGAGCAAAATCGCAAAGAGAAAGAACTCTGGAGCAGGCGTGCTCAGGATGCTGAGGCTCAAGCACAACCTTTGAAGCGCCGAGTCCAGGAATTGGAGGCAGTAGCAGAGTCTGATCAGCAGAATGTTGACTATGTAAGCCTTGTGTCAAGTTGTGGCATCTTGTGTCCACCTCACCAAGCTTGATCTTGCAATAGCCTGTTGCCCTGTAATGAACAGTATCAACAACAGCAACATGAATGTGCTTGTGTTGCACATGATGAAAACAATATTGTCAACAGTATGGCCTCAGATCATGATGTCACATCATCTGACATTTGGGTTGGCAATGTGCAGCTGAAGGAACAAGTTCAGAGTGGCCAGCGTCGTATTGCAGAGCTGTTGCATAAAGCAACTGCAGTGGACAAGGAGGAGTACGACCGTGTGGTTCAAGAAAGTGATGCTTTCAGAAACAAGTTGTCAACTGAGCAAGCTCTGGTCAAGGAGCTCACATCTGCAAACACAGCAGCCCAGAGCAGCCTGGCAAGCATTCAGGCTGAGGTGACACGGCTTACAGCTGCAGCTAAGGCAGATCAGGACAACCTGAGAAGTACGCAAGCTGAGGTGTCCCGGTTGCAGCCGCTGGCAGACCAAGCAGAGTCCCTGCAAGCCAGTGTGGCTTCCCTTGAGGTACCTTTCATGTTTAACTTTAGCGTCCTTTCTTAGGCAGCTTACAGTCCATTTTGCTTGTGCCTGACATTGAATGAGCACGCAAGTTGATCTGATCTCTGTTATAACTTTAGTAAACAACTTTGAACAAGCAAAGCTTCTCAGTTCAAAACACTGCTGATGTATAGCTTGTGTCAGCTACCTGTGTGTTGATGCATCATGCAGACAGAGGTGAGGACTAAAACGAACACAATTGAGAAGAACAGGAATGTGGTGAAAACGGCCCAGGCACTTGTGGCCAGCATGAATCCTGAGGGCCTAAGTTCTACAGACTGGAGAATTGATATGACACGCAAATTGCAGGAGCGCATAGACCTGCAGCAGCAGCGTGACAAGCTGCAGCAGGCAAGCTTTGTACTCTGCATCCCGGCCGTCAACGCGACAATGTTGCTGCTCCAGCAAAGCTATATTTTGAATTTGGTACTGAAGGGAGTTTGATGGCACAAGCCTACATGTGTGTTGCATTCATCGCAGTGACTTCAGCTGCTTGAGTCACCAGCAGATGTGCAGTTTCTGGATTCTGCTGCATAGGTCAAAGAGCACACAAGCTTGTGGTCAACTTCATTGCAAAGGCTCGTGTCACGTATCACCAGCAGGCACAGTGATATCACAAGAGTTACATTGCATGTGTATGGGCCGCAATTTGACATAATTTTGGTAACATTGCTTTGTGTAGAGTTGTGCCGGTTTGGAATCAGACAATGCCCAGCTGAAGACAGATCTGTCAGCTGCACAAGCTGAGATGAGCAAGACCTCTACTGCTAATGCCAGCAGCCAAGATCAACAACAGCAGCAGCAGGTACATCTGACCAAAAGTGTTTTCACTAGATGTCGTGGTAGATTTTTGCACCCTCATCTGTGTGATGCTAATACCATTTTTGCAAGCCGTTGACAAAACACCATGCTTGCCCATGTTACTGCAGCAATTTTTCATGACCTAAGCAAGCACACATTGTGAATGACCACAACCTTTTAGCAGCAAGTCATCATCACAGACTGCACCTATATCCCAGACTGCACCTATATCTCAGACTGTAACTATATCACAGACTGCACCTATATCCCAGACTGACAAAAATCATGACTTGCTTCATTCACTGTGCAGGCTGAGCTGGCAAAGGTCCAAGGTGCAGAGCAGTCTCTGCACCTGCAGGTCACCTCCCTAACCCATGAGTTGAAGCAGAAGGACACTAGACTGGAAGGGCTGAGCAAAGACAAACAGCAGGCGGAAGAGCAGTTGGCCAAGCTTTCTAAAGAGCTTGGTATTGTCAAAGCTCAAATGGAAGGCATGCCTGGAGCTGTGCAGATTGAGGGCACTGCATCCCATGTAAGCCTTCTCCCAACACCAGCTGCATACAGTCAGGTGCAACTAATAACAGCAGATCAGGTACATCTTGCCAAAGGGTGTGCTGTTGAGACTTGCACCAACAGTCTGGGTTGAATGCAGACTGCTTACTTGACTTGGTTCTTGATCACTTCTTGCATATACGCTGTTTGACCTCTGTCAAATGCACAGTGCTACCCTCGCGTGGCTATGATGCAGCTGTAACCAGAGTTTCACCAATCAGTTTTGAATAGGTGCAGGATCCAGCAGCCACAACAAGCAGTGAGCAGGAGCTGGCCACAAGGCAAGCGGCAGTCCAGCAGGCTGAAGCTGCTCTGCACACCCAGCAGCAGCAGCTGAACACTGACAAGCAGGAACTGGTACAACATCAGCAGTCCCTGACAGCCACCCAGCAGCGAATTCTGGAGCAGCAGCAGCAGCTGGCTAGACGTGAGCAGCAGGTGCAGGAGCAGGAAGTGGCATACAGGCAGAAGGCTGGCCAGCTAGATGAGCAGAAGTCACAGCTCCAAGCCCAGGAGGGGGCTTCCTCACTGGCTGCACAGGAACAGGGCCAGCGTCAGGAGGCTAGTGCTGCTCAGGTACTTTGACGTCTGTATCAATGTCTGGTCTCATTGTGTTTGATATGGCACCAAGTGCCAATTTGGTCAGGACTTATTGGGTTTTGGGACTGGCAATAAGCAATGAACAAGTTCCACACTTCCTGGGCCTGGTCCCAGCACTGCCAGGACAAGCATTTGTAGGGCAACTGTTTGTAGGCATGTCAAGCTATCAAGGCTTAGAAAATTTGGTCAGACCCTGCTGCTTCATACTTGGACTAAAGCAACTGTCTGGTGACATTCAGCAGAATGCATGACTGCGAGCATTGCAAAGACGCTTGGCTTTTACCTGTATCATGTGATCGTAAGCTCCCCTGCCGTTGCGCGAGCAATTAGGTATACGTGTGGGTGGGAACGACTTGAAACTCACTTTGTAGGAAACAGTTTGCATGACGGTGCTGGTGCTACAAACACTGGCATTTGGCAGCTTGATCAAGTACAATCACCCAATGTTGGTGGCACCAATCAGCTGTGCTGTTGCTGTACAGGTACAGCAGATACAAAAGCGTATGACTGACTTGGAGAAGATAGTGAGGACAAGGAACATCACCATTGAGGTGTGCATCAGACTTCACAGCTCAAACAGCATACCTTGCATGGAACATTGGTGCAAGTTTGCCAACAACAACAGCAGCATGCTGCAGTTGGCACCACAGTCAACAGCTTTCTTCAGGGTGTAGGCAGGCGATGCAAGTATTGCAGAGAAAAATTCTGCTGCATATGTCAAAATACCAACTGGCAGCATGCTGTGCAGCGATTCAAAGGACAAGTCAGCCAATTGCGGACTGCAAAGGCGAAGTCAATGGACATTGCCAAATGTACGGTTGAAGGCAAGGCAGAGGTTGTCAAAGCCCTTGAACAGCGTGTCAAGGTAAGCTGGGTCCACCTATGCTGGGCACCTGCCTTATCTGCACTACATATTTGCAACAAAAACATTTCAAGTCTGGTTGTGTCGCATGAGCGTCCTGACTATGTGTGCAAACTTTTACAAGTCATCATGACAACAAGTTGCAGAAGACTTCATGCTACAGCCAGATGCATGTGTAGATCATGGAGGAGCAGCTGACTCAAGCTGGCCTGGCAGTGCCTGATGAGATTGACACCAAGTCAATTTTCGAAACCGCTAGAGACAAGTGTATGGCAGAGAAGGCAAAGCTTGCTGCTGATGAAAAGGCAGAGGGACAAGCTTCACCTGGAGCTGCTCCCAAGGGTGAGCTCATTGTGTGACCCATCTCACTTGCTGCTGCACTTCTGGCAGTCTGCATTGCACCACAGCTCCTTGCTGCATTTTCCAACAAGACTGTGGCAACTTTGTTGCACACTTGTTATTGGCTTGTTGCTGGCAGCATGGCTGCATTGCTTGTAGCCGACAGCGTGTTCAGCAGTTGTGTGCTGCCTGCAGCTGTGACTGCAGCCAAGCCTGCACACAGCAGTGCTGCAGCCAATGCTGATGCAGCAGCTCCAGGAGCAGACGCTGCCGAGATTGAGGCAGTACGGCTGGCAGCATTGGCAAGCATGAACAAGCAGGCAGGTGGGGCGCCAGACGCCCTTGGCCTGGCTTCCAAACAAGCTGCTGGAGTGACCCCTATGCTGAGACTCAGGCCCACCGTAGTTCAGCAGGTCTGTGAAGCCTCGACTGTCCCAATCTTGTGCTTCAGGCACAACTGTCTAGCATATTGCAGGTCCATCATGTGGTTCTTGGATTTTCATAGCAGTCAGAGCAGCAGCTCACCATGGCTACAGCTACATGCAGTGTAGTGATGGTGTCGAAGTTTAGCAAAATTGTGTAAGAGCTCCATAGGCACAATGCTGGCAATGCAGAATTCAGTGCAGCATCTAAGCCACTGACGCTGATTTAAAGTGCACATGAGTGCTGAGGGCAAAGATGCCAGAGGCGGTCACGTGTGTTTATTGTGCAATTGCAAGCAAGACTGCAGAACGTTACATGGGTCCACTCAGTGCCATGCAGTAAGCGAGCTGCTGTCACACGTGCCCTCTGACCTGTGTCACTGACTGCTGCCAGGGTGGCAAGCGTGAGCGCGATGCCAGTCCAAGTGCACCTGCGAGCATTCAAGCCCAAACAGGCGGCGATCCGCCTCCTGCCAAGCGTGTCAGGGCCCCCACCCCTGTTGAGGATGCGCCATCTGCTGTCAATGCCCCTCCAGCAACATTGCCAGCAGGCAGCTCTGCTGTAGTTGAGGCAGATGCAGGCGGTGCTCCAGTCAATGTGATAGCTGACAGCAAGCAGCAGCAACTCAGTGCAGCAAGCCCTGCACCCCCAGCTGCTCAGCAGCATGTTGCCAGAGTGGCTGTTGCACAGCATGACCCTGACCATGTACAGGTCAACATTGAGCTGCCCACTGCACTTGTTAACACAGAGGATTTGTCTCACCAGCAGAATGCTACACAGCCTGCCCCATCAGCACCTGCTGAGGATACTGAGCACAACGCGATTGGTGATGTGGACATGACAGAGGCAGCAGCTGGCGGGGGTGATCCTGCAGTAGAAGCCAAGTCAGCTGCAGGGAGGGAGGAAGCAGAAGATGGTGAGCTGCCAGGTGCTGGTGACAATGTTGCCACAGGCTCCGAGGCACAGGGTACCCAGAATCTGGACTCTTCTGGTGCAGCAGCAGGTGCAGGGCAGACTGATGGCTCTGATGGTGATGGTGCTAACCCCTCTGCTCGCAAGCCTCGAGAGATTGTGTTTGCATTACCACCTCCTGCATCTGCACCACCATCTGAGGCTCCACAGCCATCTGCTCCTGCAACTGCTGCTCAGCAGAGAGGAGGGCGAGCACCAACTGCACGTGGTGGTGCATCTGGCAGAAGAGGAGGTACTGCTGCTGGCAGAAGTGTGGCCAGTGCTGCCAGGGGTGCCCCGTCAAAGGGCAGAGGCAGGGGCCGTCACTGATGCAAATACTCAGCACATCATAGACACTAGCGTCACTACTCTTTTTCATCACATTCGATGCAGTTCTGGTTTCCTGAATTGCTCTTGAGTTTGGATAATGTTGTGCTGAGGGCTGTTTGCTGTTTGAAAGCTGGCATCGTAGCTGATGACATGCTGTCGAAAGTAGTGCCCATTAATTGGTTCAAGAGAGCGACTGAGGATGACATCTGCATGCAATCTGCTCAGGCTGCATGCGCTGTATGAATGCATGCTTGAGCTGATCCGCCACTAGGCCGTACTGCCAGTCAGGTTGAGATGTCATCACACACGAACCATTCTGCTAAGCAAGGACGTCCTCTGAATGCGACGATGACTAAAAGGCATCACTATGTCTTGTGGCTAGACTTCAATGCTTCTGGTCTAGACTGCAGTGGCTTGGACAAGCAGCTGAATCAGCCTGAAACAGGTTCAATCGTTGCCCAACAGTGTTGCCTACAGACGCCGCCTGCACTTCCGTACAAGCGTGATACAGCAGGCATTCCTGCTATTCTTGAGCATCCCGACCTAAGCAAGCAGTTGTTGTCGCGCCAGGTCCCCCTTGCCTGCGTTCCAGAGCCAGCCGCCTGTAATTCTCTGGCACTACAGCTGCTTCAAGTTTGATGACCACAGCTCTGCGTACGCCAATTGCGCAGCACGCTCGGCCCCAAAGCCCCGACTCACCTGCCAAGCCTGTCGCTCACCCGTCCAGACGTGCAGTGTTGAAGTCTGGATTGTTCGGTAAGGTCTTGTAGTTGAGATGACATGTCGGTGTCAGCTTGTGTGACTTATCGACACGCGTGGCACTGTTTGTCGTCACCATGAACTTGATCAGACTGTGTTTTCAGCTGCAGCACTGCTTGTAGGCTTCGCTGGTCTAGCTGGTACCAAGTCAGCATCCGCTGATGAAGCAATACAAAGTTCTGACTCGCAGAGCCGTAATCAGAGGCGAGCACCGAGCCTAGATGGACTGCAGCAAAATCAGGTATGTCCTGCAAGCTGAAGTCACAGAGTTCTTGTTTGGACGCTTTTTGACAATTCACAATTGCTATGCAGATAGGCATGAGGGCTCTTGAAAACTCCCAGCTGGCTGTGAGCGTGTATCCCACATTCAGTAAGACTTGAATTTCAAAAATGCTATGCACACATGCATGTAGCATGACAACCAGCTGGTGATCTATGAAGCTCATCTGCAGCGTACAATGCAAGTGGGGGTGCTGGTATTGCTGAGACTCAAGACCTTGGTGATGGGCGCATGCATGTCACCTTTGATGCACAGACCCTGTACATACCAGATGTCTATAGTAAAACAGCAAAGTTTCTGGGGGCGCCCTTGGTTCCGCCCTTTAGAATAAGGATAGAACCAGTCAAGTTAGAGGTGATGATGACATGCCCTGCATATGCAACTGCAGTTGCTGCATTGCAAACCTTCCTGTCTGCGGCTAACAGAGCAAGAGCATGCCTGCAGGGAGTGATAAATAAAGCAACTGGAGAAGCACAGTTGCAGTTCATAGCCAACTTTATGTTTTCTGCTAGCAAACTTTACAAGGTGAATTGCCCAAGTCCATGCATCACTGTAAGACAGCTGGCACAGTATATCAAGTGCATGTACCTGTGGTTGACTGCTTAAGAGAAGTGGAATAAGCCAGATTGACAATCTGGTGTTTGTGCAGGCACCACCTCTGTATGTGGTGACCAACCTGACCACAGAAGGAGTTCAGGGTTCTCGGCGATCCGGTCAGGGAAAACGAATGGACCCCAATGGCTTCACAAAGTATGTTGCTGCAGTTCCTTCTGCTGTCATGGTCTGAGCTGCATGTGCTGGCTGTCACTCAAGATTCTTCTGGTTTTGCAGGTTGGTTGGCGTAGCAACAGTGCCAAAGACCCACTCATGGCCAATAGACAAGTTCTTGATGTTGCCAGATGAGACCTTTGCTGTCATGGTCACACAGTTTGTCTTCCCAACAGCTTGAAGCTGACTATTGGGAAATTGCAGAGTAGAGCGGGTGATTTCTGAGTAGAATGCATGGTATATCATTTGCACTGCAGCCAGGCATGTTCAGGCTGGCAGGCTTTGTGACCTAGCTACTTATTTTATGACTGCAATTCTTTTGCATCCCTTTACTAGATGCTGAAACGTCTCCTTGTGCTTATATTAGGCATGTTCACAAGCGAGGAATGCCTTCGAAGCAGCTTGTGAACATGCACAGGCCTCTGGGCTTTGTCGGTGATGCTGAAAACGTGCACCAGTGCACTGCAGAAGCTGTCCAAAACGTGTGGTACTTGATCAACAGAACCATTGCAAGATACAACTGGACAAGCTGTTACGAGACCATGGTGTCACCAGACAACAAGACACAGAGCATACTATAGAACTGACTGATCTGATGCACCCATCATATCATCATATTCGCCGTTTCTTCTTTCTGTGCTCATCTTGGGTGTTCAGTTGCTGTTGTGCCTCAGGCACCACAAAAGCATCAGTGGACAGCACTCTCTGCTTTTTGCCTGCAACATGCAATTGAGCATGAGTGAAGACAACATGTGAACCCAGGATGGCAAAACAGCATACGCAAGGGTTCAGGTGTGTCACCCAGACAATGTCTGACCTGCAGAGCTCTGCTTCTTGAGATTCTGCGCTAAGCTCTGCAAACCGTCGTCTGCATCTGTCACAGGTTTGGCAATAGTGCTTGGCTGTGTTTCCTGCAAAACAAGACAATGTTCAGATACAAAAGCATCCGGCTTATCAGGTTCAGAGCTACACTGCATGAAATTGCGCCATCATATGACCCCGGTGTGCGACAAAGAGACTGCACTGCTAAAGATCATAGACACGTAGTTCAAGCCTGCTAAAGTGCCAGAATATGTATGGCAGACAGGCGCCCATTTGATATGCAGCCGCACAAGCCCACGTCAGACACACTGTTGTTGTAAAGCATGTCTAGCAGACACAATAACCAAAACACTGCCTGCCTCTTGTGGTTGGAGTGACAAACACTTGTGTTGCAAGCTAGCATCAACAATGCTCTTTCCAACAATGTTTGGTCAAAGTCAGCTGCACCGTACCAGCACATGAACAGGTGCAAGGAAGCAGTGGCAAGGTGTGAGGCTTTGCCCATCAAGACAAAAAAGCAACACTTGTGGCCACCTGCAGTCTGGACATGCATTTAACAGACTCAGCAAGGCCACAATGCAATGGTGTCAGTCTGACCTCAGGTGGGACAAAGGCTTTGAGGCGGTCTTGTTGCCTTTGCTGCACGCGCTGGCGCTGCTGCTCCTGCTGGTCTGCAGCCTTGCGCACATTCTTCTGAGACTGCGACAGGAAGTACTCCCCAGACTCCAGCTGCAAATCCACCTTGCTGGGCTGCTGGGGGGGTGGGAAGGGGGTGTACTCAGGCTTCTTGACAATGACAGGCTTCTTGCGCTTGACATTCTTCTTCTGAAACTTGGGCAGGAAGCGTTCCCAATTCTCTGTGGCCAGATTTGGATCCTTGGCCAACTCACGTTTGATCATGAGGGTCTTGATGTGGTAGATGGGGTGGACGTTCTTGATGCAGTCCTCAACAACTCGCCTCACCTGCAGGTAAGCCTCTCAGTCAGTGCCGTTGCAGTGGAGTGCAGCATGCAAAGCAGCAGGCACAGCATTCTACGCTCCTTGCATGTGCAAACTGTCTGTCGTGCAAGCTGTCTGTTGCACATGCATACAGCACAGCAGCAGCTTGTTTCGCTGAAGCACTGATTACAATTGAACAGCCAGAATACCGATCTCAGGTCACGCATGTGACAAGCAGATATGCTAGCTAACCTGTTTGATGCCCTGGTATGAGCCCATGGCAGAGACAGTGTTGCCCTGAACCAGCACATAGCAGTTGGTCAGCAGCTCCAGAGCCTTCAGTGTGGCTCCATTAGGACCCAGCAGCCGCTGCCGCCGCTTCACAAACTTCTCCTGTAAAGTGTAGAACACACAGATCAGCAGCCAGGCCGTCAAGCATGCACATACAGACTTGTGATTGTCTGTCCGGAGTCATGTGAGCATGCACATGAAGGACAAACAGGCTGCAGCAGCGAGATGTACCTTGTTTCTGATGATTCCCCCAATCTTTATGACATCACACTGTACGTCATCTGCCAGAATCTTCAAAGCCTGAAGCACAAGTAGAGAACAATTTCACAGGGGAAGGGGCATAGTCACCAAAGGAAGGTGGACTTCGACTACACCAAAATCACACCTGCTGTGCAGGAACACTCCTGGCCAACAACTTGAGCAAATCTCTGGCTTTGATGATCACAAAAGGATCAAAGGTCTTGCGGGTGGTCTTGACAGTCATTGACCCCTCAACCTGCAACATACAAGCCAGATTGCAAATGCTGCCCAACTTGCTCGGGCAGCGTCGGCTTTAAGTGTGCTATAAGCGCGTGCACTCACCAGATTGAGCTCGCACCCAATGCCCAATTCTTTCAAAGATCGCGTCACAGCTGGCCATACTTCCCTAAGGTATTTTTCTGCACAGAGAAATGTGTTTGCAGTGCGCAGAGTCAGTTTGACATGAGCCAAACTGCTGATCGAACCACAGTCACTCACCCCTATATCTGGGATACAAAACTGCAAAAGAGCTCTCCTCTAAGATGCCTGTAGGATTGTCTTCCTTTGTAAACTTTGGAACAGTCCAGTGATCAATGCCCTCGTGGTCCCAAGGTTTGTCTTTCTTGTGCTGCAGCGAGTCCAGAGACGTTTGAAATGATGGCGCAGGCGAGGATCACAGCAGCTACAGTGAGGTCAAAAGGAGACGCTCACTTTGCCCTTCTGCTTAGGAGGCCGAGTCTCAGTGGCCTGTTGAGGCTCTTCCTCAGAGCTCATCAGCTGGTGTTAGCGCCAGTGTCAGTGTGCGTTCTGGTTCTTTCCAAATGTGCTGCTGCTACTGGGTGCAGAACTGCGAGTCAGACGTCGTGGAGTTGTGTGACTATCGAATCGTGACACAGCAAAAACGTGACAGGCCTAATCTAGGGTCCGCAACGTGAACAGTGTTACACCGGCATGAGAGGACAACCAAGACAAAGTCACAGACTGCGCCACCGCTCGAGCAGCGCAACAACAAAGTTGTGACAAGTTCCGGAACCTCTACGGAACCAACGCAGGCTGCAACCCTACATGCCATCGGAAACCCTACAGAGGAATAGAACACGAACAAAGCAGAGCAGACGATCAAAACTCGTCCAGGCGTGCGAAAAAGTCTGACTTATAGATTTGCGGACAACATAGTCTGTATTTGCAAGCCAGCATACTGATTGTAAACGTTGTACTCTGCGCTTGATGCTCGGCACCGCCCTGCGACAAGCCCGTTCGAAAACGTTGACCAGTCTGTGCTGTAGGTAACTATGCTAGTGCCCTGCGCATTTGTGAGTATTGTGCCTCATATGAGTTGGCTTCAAACCCCACAGGAGCGGTGTAGCTCAGCTCACCCAAGCCAGCTCTTGGATTGGTTTTGGAGACAGTCAAGATGCATGCATGCAGCAGGGATGGGCCGCAGTACAGCAGGCCTCCTTTGCTAAAGCCAGCAAGAGTAAGGCGAGGCTGTTGTCTGCCAGCTTTTGCATTTGTCCCTGTTTCTTCGTTTTGTGTCTAGAGTGTTGTACTGTTCTGCAGAAGGCAAGAAAGACGGCAACACAGCAAATGCCCTAGCAAGCTTTGATGCATCACAAGCAAGCAGGTCTGAAACCTGCTGTATGTCTGTGAACCTGATTACATGAATGCGCTAATGGGCATGTTCCAAGCTGGATGTGCTGACAAGGCACTGGCTGCAGTGAAATGACGCGTGCGGTTGAGTATTTGGAGCAGGAGCTAGCAAGCGTGCGCACAGGCCGGGCATCGCCAGGTCATAGCATCCCCTCTCCACCTTGTCCTGTTTTCTTCTCTGTGCTATACACTGTATGATTCCCGTTGTGACATTCAGGACTTCTGGACAGCTTGAAGGTCCAAGTGTATGGGCAGAGGATGCCTCTGAAAGCAGCAGCCAGCATCTCTGTGCGGGATTCTCAAACCTTGCTGGTCACAGCTTTTGATCCATCGGTGCGTTTTGATCCCAGTTCAGATTCCAAAGCGACAACAGCTACAATTTGCTCAATGTCTGAAATGCAATGTCTCAAAGTACAGTTGATATTATGCAGCACAAGAATACAAGCACTGGTGCTGTTGATGCTGCAACAGCTGTGATAACAGGCCGTGGCGTGTATTTGTGTGCCGACTGCAGACTGTGGCAGCCATTGAGAAGGCCATCAGTTCCTCCACCCTCAGCCTGAACCCAAGGACAGAGGGTCAAGAGCTTGTCATACCTATACCCAGGTATCACATGCCAAGCTGCTCGGCATCAGGACCTGATTGCTGCCAAGCATTCTTGACTAGCCCTCCAATCTGGCTCACAATCTTGCATCCTGGTGGTCCCATCCATTGCTATTGTTTACCCACAAATCTCGACAGTTCTGCTTGCATGATGTCTGTTCATGCTGCTTCAGATACAGCCCTGGTTTGACCAATGACGTGCAACGTTTTGCAACTTATCATTTCAATGATATATTGCAGTGTATCTGACTGCATGGCACATGCATACTTTATGCACACCTGTACTCCTTTTGTGACATCCAGGCTTTGCATACACATGACAGATGAAACTCAAGAAGGTTGCTTGGTGTTGTAGGGCAACAAAGGAGACATTGGCTGCCATGGGTAAAATCATAAAGCAAGCAGGTGAGGCAGCCAAAGTCAAAGTGCGGCAAGCCCGCAAAAGTGCTGTTGACCTCAGCAAGGACCTACCCAGCGAGGATGATCAGAAGAAGGCTGAGAAGCAGGTACATGTTGGTGCAGTCCCTGAAAGTGTGTTGTGGAAATTTGTGATTTGCTTCTGCTCATGTAGTTATGTGCACATGCAGGTGCAGAAGATGACTGATCAGGTGGTGGTAAGCATTGACAAGATATGCAGTGCAAAGGAGAAGGAACTACATGTGCTATAGTCAATACACGACTCAGCTAGCAATTTTGTACCGTAAGACCTTGAGCCTCTGAGTGGCCCTGAGCATCATGCAGTGCTCTGCTTTGATGACTGCTGTGTTAGCCAAATGCAGCAGCTGCAGCATTACAAACAAGTAAGGCTGTTGCATAAGCGGCCAGCTTTTGGTTGAGCTTAAGCCTACACAAGCTTCACTGCTGTCTGCACATTACCTGCCAGCTGTGTACTGAGGTATCCCTCTCGTTGTTTCCTCGCTTGTAATGCAGATCTCACTATAGATTTCCACACACAAGTCTCCATGCTTTGTTAGGGCACTAGAGCAAACCGCCATTTGTGTGGCCCTCACTGCTCTAGGGCTTCTGCTTGTTGCCAATTGATGGTCAACAGATCGCGCAATCAGCGTATGTTGCTTATCAACCATTGGACTGGGTTGTCTGGACGTGCAAATGCTGGCAGTCAAGGTTGGAGCGCATTCTCATTTTTTCAAACGGACCAGCTACCAAGTATTTCACACATGTGCAGTTCCTCCACACCAAGAGGCTCATTCGCACTGTAATTACAAGCACGCATTTAAATTTTGCATGTCGATACCTGTCAACATCTGTGGCTCCTTACAAACTAATTAGCTTCTTCATTGCACAAACAAATGATGTCTGTCTGGACTATAAAGCTGATGGGCATGTGATATGCATGGAAGGCCAATCATGCTGTTGGGAACAGAGACGTGAAGGCTCTGGGCTGCATGTAATGCCCTGCACATAGTCACTCCGAGATGCCTACTGGTATGAGTGAAGACAAGCTGATCAATCAGGTGCTCACTCAGCTGTAAAATAATTAGCAAGGTCAGCTCCCTACAACACTAGCTTTCCCGCAAGCCACATGTGCACACTGACTTTACATGTGCAACATCCTTATGATGGCATCAACAAACAGCTGATGCTTTGTATTCCTGGCATGCGTGCCACACAAACGCGTCAAGAAGACCATGTCAAGAGGACGTATATGTTTGCTGGTCGAAGTTGATGGCTGGAGCTTATTTGAACCAATGTCAGATTTGGCATGCCGATAATCATCTCATGAAAGACTTTCTTGTGCATACAATTCTTGGCTTCTAGACTAAATGCCAGATCATAGAGTCTCAAGTTGTGTGCTTTCAGGCGTGTTGTCTACTCTTTGCTGATGCTGTTCTGCTTTGTATTTGCTGCTAATCTGTTAACTAACAACCTTCTGCTGGGCTCCCAATATTCCGACTACTCATGATCATTTTCTGCCCATCAGGACTTGGACTAGAACACCCTAGCAGCAGAGTAAGCATAGTCTTTTCCACATCGTGTGCACGTCATGTGGTCACATCCCTGCAACAAACACAGCTGCTGAGCGGCTATCATCAGACTGAGCAGTACAAGGCAGTTACAAGTAGCTGTCAAGATGGGATTACCTGCGTCTTCTGTGTGACAATTCTGCAGCCGGGGCATCGCGCCAAGCCTTCCTGCCTTGCAAGGGACAGCACTGCCATGTCATCTGGTGCACCCTCATACTGGTCACAGGTGACACCATCATGCCAAATACATTTGCAGTGTACGCACACTGGCTGCCGGCAATGTGGACATGTCTGCTGTTGTGATTTGTAGTCTCTGCCAGTGTCAAGCAGTGAAATGGCTGAGCATGTAGGGTAGGGGCAAATGAATTGTATGTCTGCTGGAAGTGATTCCATGACTGCGAGGTCTGAAAGCTTCTCAAAAACCTGCAGACAAACTTGAGGTGATCACGCACAACACAGCAATCAGATGACAAACCAGCTAGAGCTTCGAGACAGCAAAAGTAGTGCTGCATGCAGTATTTTGTGCAACATGAGCTTGCAAAAGACAATTGGCTTGAACTCAGACACTGACTAGGCATCTGACATGCTGCTGTTGCACAAAGCAGATGCAGGCAAATTTGTGTCAAAGTGATGAAGCTTTCACCCAGGAATGGTAGTCAGGGGGACAGGCTGGACTGACCAGCTTGTGGTGATGCAGCACCACCTGACACTGCTCCATGTCAAGAGCTTGCTGGCATTGTGGCATGACACATCGCGGATTTCTGTTGCCGCCTGCCTCACTCTCAAGGTATTGTAGCAAACAAGCCTTGCATAGCACATGCTTGCAGCCATTCAAAACCACACTGTGTCTTCTTGGTACAGATTGCAAGCAAACAGGACAGGGCAACACCTTTTGCATTCTGTTCTGAAGGTCAGTGAATCTAGGCATGCATAATTTCAAGTGAGTTGTCAATCCGGAGATGGAAAAGGATGCACGTAACTGAGGCCTGTAAACCCATGTCAACAAAAAGTGCTTGCTGATTTGAACAATTGTCAAGAGTGTTTGCACACCTTGCTTGTAAACTGCTATACAGAGAACAAGCGCTGTCGTCAGCAGCAGAAGCAGCAGACTGCATTGTAGTAAGAGCATGGTCACATGGACAAGCTTGCCTTCAACAACAAGCAACAGCCTTGCTCCGTTACTGGTCCCCCATGCTGATAGCCAGAAATGATCCTCATTAATGAAGTGACTGGGTAGCTTTGTTGAGTGGCAGTGCGAGATCAGACTTGAAAAGAGGCTCAGAACTGGCGAGGCAGCATATCCTAGCGGCTGTGTCTGATACATGGCACACGTGCCGCCTGAAGTCACTAAGGTTGCCTTCACATCTCTCTGCAGCAGACTCAACAGAGTAACGACAGACTGGGCTTCAGAATGACATATGCTACTATACAGGTGTTGGAGCAAGCAAGCGCTCTTGGTGGTGCATCTCACTCACAGTCTGTACAACCTGTATACTTGTAGCTCTGGCCTTGGCTGCCACTATTGATCTCACCGTGCAAGAGTAGAGGAAAGCTAAGAAAGAGACATCGGCGCCAACTTGAATTTTTGATTTAAACTGTTCTCGTCAGTGCAGCCACGGCCGGTAAACTCTTGGGACTTGCGCTTCGAGTCAAGCTGTACGTATACCGCCAGAATATTCTTCGAAGAAGGGTGACGAGAGCTGCCGTGCCCATACAGCGAAGGATTTCGGCTCGTTTATGAGCTCAACTTGACACCACATTGCCAAGCAATGATACAGCTGCAAGCGCTGTGTGTATCCTCGTCTACTTCGAGGCAATCGGCCGATAGCCTGGGCTATCGATTAAAATCTTGTTGTATCCGCACGTGACCCTGTTATGTCACGTAAGGCACGTGCAGCCTCGTGAGCTCCGAGTTCGAAAGGGCTTTCTTGCTGCAACTGTCGGCGCGATCGTCTTCACCTGTACGATGCGCATACAGATGAGACTCTGCAAGAAATGCCGGCCCTATTGAACGCTTCCCGTCACACAGGCCCTTAGGCATCACATTTGTCACGTTGTGCACCTTGAAGCCCTTCATAGAGCGCTTGCGTTCTTTGACCCAGCGGTCGCCGTGTTCGAGACACACGCAGCTGCACTCGATCCACTGAACTGCCAGCGAAGGTACTCCACCGTGTGACTCAAAGTCGGGCTTGCACGTGCGACGACGTGTACATGTATACTGCAGCGCTGCAGCGCTCACGTGAATTGTGCATGTCCTGCACCGACCTTGCAGTGTCTGGAGTGCGCTAAATGCATCGAAGTTCTGAAACGGCCGCCACTCTGTTGCAATGCGACGTTGCCAAGTCGGTAGCAAAAGGGTGCCCTGCAGTCAACATAAGTGCACGCGCATGTAGGAGGAATACATACGTATACGGTGCACCATTTCAAGAGCGCAATGACCGCAAGTGATGACCCCGCTTTTCTCAGCGCCCCTGCTGTTGCACGCAATCCTGTGGGACCTCTGGTCACAGGCGAAGACGCTTTGGGCTGTAAAGAGGAGCACCAAGTTGTCATCAATGATCATGAAGGTGACAACCTGGATGCTCCTGAATACAGCATGGCATTGTGACCAGCAGCAGCTCAAAGAAATGAGCTCAACGGACTTTGGCTCACCTGCAGTGTGCTTTTGCAAGTCAACAAGCTGTGCAACACTCTCACAGGTGGAGGCGTTAAATCTGGCTGGTCACAGAAAATGCGTGGAGTCCTTGGAGGAAATGCTGGCTCTTTCTTTGACGGCGTGCTTACCACTTGTGCATCACAGGTACAATGCTGATGAGATTTGCTCATGGTTGTAGCAGTTGTTTCTGGGCAACAATAAGTGAGTGCATTTACAATTATGTCATGTGATCCCAGCAACAAACCATAAAGTAAGAAGAGCAACGTTGAAACACCCCGCTACCTGTCAGAGAACATGCAACTGCACAACATCGATCGAGTCTGTCTTTATGCAGAAATAAGCTGAGCAAAGCATTGTGGCAAATAATTGCGGCCTTCATTCGCATCACTCGTTTCAACTGCAGGTTGGCCAGATCATGCTGACTCTGCCAAATGCAATAGCCAAAACAGGCTTGATTGCTGGGCTCTTCCTGGCTGTCAGCAGCGCATGCATGTCCCTATGGACAATGTACATGCTGATTACCCTTTATCTAGAAAGAAAGAGGCGTCTGGTAAGCATAAGAATCAGAAGTAGCTACACACCATGCTTAGCAAGCGTCTGTCAGGTTCGTGCATGAGTGGCCAATGGACATTGCATGAGTGCTATCCAGTTACATGATTTGCCTCGCAGCTTTCTGCTGTAACGCCTTTATCAGGCACATTTGCCAGAGTCGTATATGTACAACTCTCCCCATGAGCAGTCATCTTGCTTTGCTCGTGGACATGCAACAGTTGGCAGCTAGCACTGTGGCCATGCATATATGCTGCATACATGGAAGCAGCAAGTGCAATTCCCCATGTGCAGCAACAGCTCGCATTCCTTGTTTGCAAGCACCGCAAAGTTACAGGCTCTCCAAGGTCATGCAATTTGGCAATAGACATCTTATCCATAAGGAATACATCAAAAGTTCCCATGCTGTGCAGATTCAAAAGGGTCTTTGGTATGATGCAAATGGCAAGCGTGCAATCATCACGCAGTATCATGAAGTCATAGGAAGCCTTCTGGGCATTTGGGCACAGATCATAGTCCAGATTGTGATCATCATCTCCCTTGTTGGAACCTCCTTCGCCCAGATTGTGGCCTGTGCATCTGATGTCTACTACTATGACTCATCCAAAACCAAACGTGAATGGTGAGCATCCTGCACCGCACAGCTGGTCAGCACAGCTGCAGTATTGATAGTGTGGCTTATGAGTAACCCTGGCTCACAACCTTGACTCAGAACCCTGATTCATAGCCTGAGCTGGCAAAGTGTGTGAAGTGCATAGCATGGGTCTGCAACATGACTTGCCATCATCAGCACTCAAGTGCACACATCTGTAGCAAGTCTGCATGCAAGGCAACAACTGTCATGGCTTGGCGGATCCCAAGCATGCGTGTGATGCAGGACAGTGATATGGGCTGGCATATCTATGGTGGCAGTACTGCTGCCTACACTGCGCCACTTCAGGCTTGTCAACATTGTGGCCCTCATGGGCACCACCTACACCACCTGCTTCATTGTGGCCCTCATGGGCACCACCTACACCACCTGCTTCATTGTGGCCCTCATGGGCACCACCTACACCACCTGCTTCATTGTGGCCCTCATGGGCACCACCTACACCACCTGCTTCATTGTGCCTGCTGCAGCCAAGCATGGCATCACACCAGCAGCTGCCTCCAGCTGGGCCACCACACCCTGCTCTCTCCACTTGCACACTGCCTGCCAGCCAATGCAGCCACAAACCGCGGTCAACAATGTTGCATATGCTTCTGACTCCAGATTGATGTAGTGCATGAGGCAAAACTGTACAAAGTGCAGCGTGCTTCTTCCCATTGCAGAATCTGCATGTTGCGTACAGCGTTTTGATTGTGCATGCAGCAGCTCATGTTGAAAAACGTTGCTGATGCTAGTGCTTGTGCGGCAATGCAGCTTGCTGCTTTGTGTACCTTGATGTGAGGATTTAGTGCTTCTTGTAGGGGCCCTCAGAACCTGCAGGGCTTCTATGTTGGGGCGTCCGTACTGTTCAGTGCCTTTGGAGGTCATGCCATGGCCCTGTAAGTGCTGCCCCCTCTGACTTTGTGCTTTCATGCAATGCTATTCATGACTTCAGCAAAACAATGAGCTCCAGCATATGCTCCAGCATATGTTGACAACTAAATTGCAATGGAGACATAGTTACACAAATGTGATGTTGCCTGCCTGCAGCAGGCATTGTTCTTTTATATTCGAGCACTCATGTGTCATTGGAATTTGTTGCTGCAAGCAACAGCTAGCTCAGCAGCAGGTGCCACACACCATGTCTTCACCTCCCTGGTGTGAGCTTGTAAATCGTGCAAACAGTCCAATGTGAGTCAAGAATTTCCAGAAACCATAACCTGCCCAGCCACATTCTGCACGGCTGCTTTGCCTTTGTCTTTTGAGGCACATTCAACTTGCCTGGCCTTTGCTGTTTCCTGGTCTCATATGCTTCCAATGCATTTTTTTCCGTTTGCTCATTGTGTGTGTGTGTGTGTGTGTGTGTGTGTGTGTGTGTGTGTGTGTGTGTGTGTGTGTGTGTGTGTGTGTGTGTGTGTGTGTGTGTGTGTGTGTGTGTACAATGACAAAATCTGATTGTGCAGGGTGCCTACAGCGGGATGATAGTGTGTGCATACAGGCAGATGATAGTGTGTGTGTGCGCATACAGGGAGATCATGGATGCCATGTGGGTGCCGGCCAAGTACTCCAAGGCCTACCTGGCCAGCTTCTTCTACATCTTTGTGCTGACCCTGCCCCACTCCATCTCCGTGCAGCTCGCCTACCCTGATGCCAACCTCCAAAATGGTATCTACTCTCAGCTGCCCTGCTGCTGCTGCTGCTGCTGCTGCTGCTGCTGCTTGTCATGCTGCAGCTGCCCTGCTGCTGCTGCTGCTGCACTCTTCTTGCTGCCTTGCATTTGTACACCCTTGTATTGTTGAGGTTGTGACAGCTGCACGATCCCTATTTTGTCGAAGAGCTTTGACTAAAGGCAAGGTCTGCTGAGAAGCGAAGGGTTGTGCTGCTGGTGCCCTCATGAGGTGTGGCCATGCATGCAGGCAATGTGTATGGGGTGCTGCCCAAGACAAGGGCAAGGGACGCATCCATCATCATGATGCTCATGCATCAGCTTGTCGCTTTCTGTCTCTACAGCGCTCCCCTCTACTACATGTAAGCATTCCAGCTGACAACCAGCACTGTTTGTCTATGACATGACTGAGATGAACATCCTGCCTCATGCCCTTGCACCTGCCCCTGATGCCTATCAGCAGTCATGTATTGTAGTACTTACAGATATGTCATAGTACATGATGTGAGCATTGTCTCAACATGAGCATCTGTGCCCAAGGCAGCTTGCTGCTACTGTCTGTGATGGCATGACTGAATCTGCAACTAGCTGCCACCATCATGCACCTGTAGTAAACTCCATATACTGAGTGTCACACTGCACAGTCACATGCTGGCTTTGCATGCCTCACAGCTTTGCTCATGGCACTTTGTCATTGCATATGCTGTCAATCAAGTTGATGAGCATGGACAACAAATGCTGGTGGCTGCAGGTGGGAGAAGCTACTGCATGTCCACAGCAAGTCCCTCTGGTTGAGAATACCATTGAGACTTCCTGTTGGTAAGCAACTGCTCATACCCCTTCAGACTCATGAAGCACCATGTTGCATGGGTTGCAGTGCCATTGTGCCCTTTGGAGGTCGCAGGAACATGCAACTATGACACTGCATTACATTGAGCAGATGGCATCATGCATGATGACTCATGCCAAATGCTGAAGAGCCGCCAAGTGTTCTACAGTAGATTTTATCAACCAAGCAGACAGCCACGATTAAAGCTGTGTGGTGTGCGCTTGGAGGCCTGCAACTCCCAACTTGGCAAACCATTGTGACTGCAGCATGTGCAAGCTGAAACGATTGCATTGATGTCCTTCATCAGCTGTTGAAAAAGGTTCCAGGACTTGTTCTGTAATGCTGCAGCTGCATTACAAAGCAAGTCTTGCCCAATCCTTTCTGAGTTATGCCAATGCATGTAGCAGGCTGCTGCACCAGACTTGCAGCTGTCATGTGGAGGCTCTGACAAGGGATGTGTGGTGCTGCAGCTCTTTTTGTGTGGTTTCTAGCGATTGCATTTCCCTTCTACGGCAACATAAACAGCATCATAGGTAAGTTCTGTGAAACTTGAGGCGCAGACAAGTCACAGACAAACTGATCCTAGCCTCAAGCACGCTACCCATTGAACAGCGCTATCATTGACTCCTGATATGCCTGATACTGTGAGCTGTGTGCAAGCTTGCATGTAGTGTGATGTGACCATGCACGCACACACAATGTGCGCTCATGTCTTTTATGAGCTTCTGCATTCTACAATGTACAGTCATCAGCAGTAACGTGCCTGGCACAAAGTGTCTGTCTGTCAGAAGGTATTGTGTGTTGCCCTGTGCATGATGCTTGACTGCATAGCATGTGCAGATGTCCTGCCTGAAGTGAACTGGTCCTCTGCAGGAGCCATAACTTCACCAGCCATTGCATTCATCCCATGCTTGGCGTACTCCTGGGTGTACAGAACCCCTCAAGCCCGTGCCAACTGCACTCTGCTGCCGCCAAAATTCATGCGCAAGTGGGATTGGGCGCCAATCTTTGTCCTGAATCTGTTCATCGTGCTGTGGTTTTTGGTCAATGGTGTCGGTTTTGGCATTGCATACAGCACAATTCAGATTGTGGATGACGTGAAGACTTTCCATGTGTTTGCGGAGTGCTACCAGTGTCCAGCAAAGAGTGCATTGTCTGGCTCAGGCTGACTTGCCATCCTGTTTCTCAATTGTGGTGCAAAACTAGAAGCATGTTCACGGCTCGCCAGTAGAAGCAAAGCTTTCAGACTTTGCAATGTCTCATCACAGCCAGGCTGGTGCATAAAGAAGCAACTGATGCGTTTCAGGTATGCCGTCACGTAGCTCGTCACAAGCAGTACTACAGCAGGCCGGCCTGTAGCAAAACAAGCTTTTCAAGCTGCTCAAGGACTTATGGATCACCACACTTGCTCAAGAACATCAATTGGTCAATGACACCTTGGCAATATTTGCTGCTTTTTTCATTCAGAACTGCAAGAAGTGTACATAGCGCTGCAAGCTCCATGCTTGGTCAGCATGGCATAGCTGCAAACACAGAGCACTAAAAGTCTTGTCTGACTGCTTCTGACATCTGCGACTACAGGAATAGTCTGACAATCAAATCATACACGCTCATCTATTGCTCCTGACTGTGCGCCACCTGCCGCCTGAGGCTGCATCTGACCTGCATTCAGACTTTGTGACTTTGATGGGAATAGCAAGAGAAGTGATTGAATCTGTTTACAAATTTGTATGTGGACATATGTTGGTTGAGTTGTCTCCCAGCATCTGACATCACTGCACAGTGCGCTGCATGCTTTGAATTTGAAAATGTGGAAGATGGCGGGGTGTGGACCACATCCTTTTCAGCACAGCTCAACAATAAGACTAAAAATCAGCTGTCCATGTGCGTTTGGAAGCTCCTGCACTGCGCTTGTTGAACACCAAAAGGAACAAAGTGTACCCATGGCCACTGATGATCAGGCACATCACAGCTCATGCACTCACTGTGACAACGCACAAATCAAGCCTTGGGATACATGGCAGTCTGCACCTCAACAACTTGGAAGTTGCAGATCAACTGCTTTCAGGAATGAGCGACTAACAGAGTTCAGCTTGCAACCAAAGAAGCCTTGAAGTGGTGCAGGTGTGTGTAAAGTACAGCACAGTTGTTGCATTCTGTGAGGCAGACAAATGGGGCTGGATGCAGTAAGAAGCAGTATCAACATGTGGATGCTGTACACCATGGCCATACAAAACAGCTGACAACAGCCACTGCAGCTCATGAGCTGTGACCACATCAACAGTCTTCTTCAACAAGGTACGAAACTCAACACAAAGCCCTTGCAGTCGCACTGGCTGACCAGTTGGCATTTGCATGACCTCAAATGCTGCAGTTGACTTTTCAATGAAGGGTCCCACAGGCGGCCTGCAATGATGAGCTGAGTAGCATATGCTGCAGCTGCCACTTATGTGACCCTCCAGCAGCTGTTGCTCTATCTGGTTGGGACTACTTGGTGTACTGACAAGACTTGACATTGTGCATTCCACTGATGGAATGTGGGTCTATGTGGACAGAGTGTGTATCAGTTCCAGGTCCAGGTAGTGAAGTATGATCATCATGAACAGGTGAGGTCGCCACGTTGACCCGAAGCTCAAAGAAAGCTGACGTCATCGTCCTGCCCCTTCCAAGGGTCAACATTTTAGAATTCTAGCAGTGTTGACTGCAGGCAACCATAGGCAAAGCGCAAGTGAGGCGACTCGTTTGTTCCCGCGCTCGGAAACATCTTCGAGAGGCGCAATGAGAAAAGAAATAGCAGTTGCCGCCACGTTCGTGGCGCTTGGTGGCGGGGCGTCACTGTATCAGTACCTCAGTCAAGGCAGACAGGTAGTATATCAGCTTAGACACGACTTTTGCGCAAACACGAACGTGCCGCTGTCGTACTCAAGAGCTGCACCTAGCATGCTAGGCGCTTGTCAACTCCCCACGAGCCTCGCTGCATCAGATTGGCAATCAGTCGAGATATGTCTGTATGGTTGCATCAAGAGCTTGCGTGTCTAGCTTGCGCGGCACAACATATGTTTGCGTCTTTGCAGGGCAGCAAAGATGGAGAACGTGAGTTTGCGAAGCTTCTTCTAGATGTGGGCCAGGTCAAGAAGCTGGAGGTGAGCCTGAGAGCTGAAACCCAAGACCTGCAGGAACGATCTAGATGTTTGCAATCGGTTGCAGCTGTGCACATCGTGATGGCGATGGAAAACCGGGACGCAGAGGAATTCTCGCTTTAACTTTTTGATAATTGCAGGACTTGGTCCGTGTTCTCCACAAGCAGGGGGACCATAAGGCTGCAGCTCGTGTTCAAGCTGCAGCTGATGAGTGGGCAGAGCAGGCCGCTGCAGAGAAGCTGCAGTTCACGGTAGAATTCGCAACGCCGACCAAAAGATTTGTATGTGCAGTTGCTAAGCTCGTTCGACTGTTGCTGTCGCATAACACTGCTATGCTGTGTGGCCCCAGTAGCAGATGCTATCCACCCGAGTGAGTCAAAAGTCTGAGCTCTGCAAGGTTGACCATACATGTGGGCAGACTGACAAAACAAACTTGATTGTATATTGTGCTCTGACACAGTCTGTGGGTGTCTGACACTGGCCAGGTAGCAGACCACATCAACGACACCGAACGCCACCCTCAACACTGATGCATGCACTGCTCTGCAAGATCTAGGTGTGAATCTAGGGATGACATGTGCCCTGTACAAGCTGCTGTACAGGCCAGGCAGGCAGAGACACTGTCACCCCTTTTCCTGTTACTGTTTGCCTGAGAGTTTGGATGAATTTGTCACCATTATGTGCCTCAGGCCAGCAAAGTTGACTCATCAGCCCTGTCAATGTGATCGTGCTTCATGCAGGCACTGCTGGATCAGCAGGACAAGGAGAAGGCTGCCCTTGTGAAGGACTTTGGAAACCGTGTAAGGCAACATCAGAAGGTGAACGCAGACCTGAAGCAGGGGTCTGGCAAGAGGGACGAAGAGTGCAAGGTACTCAAGCGAGCGTTTGCACAGCACAAGGTGGAGGCTTCAAACAAGCTGAAGGTGACTCCCTTGACCAGCTGTGATGTTGATCATCTGCTGTAAACCCAAATTAGCGTATACACGTGTATGGGCGGCACCAAGAGAGTGACACTTTCATGTAAAGTGGACAACACATTGCAGCTGCTTCTTGGTGCCCTTTGCACCAGCCATTGCCAGTGCAGGCTGCAGCCCCAGCATTGTATGCCTCAGTTAACCGTTTGCCTACACATAGGCCAGCTGCCTAGCCTTCAGGTGCTTGCAAATGCTTGACCGATGCCCTCACTGATGCTGTACTTTTGTATGTTGCAAGCACCGCTTGAGCTTGTGCCTCACCACTTGTGCCACTTCTTGTCATTTCTACTAGAGCTGATGCCAACTTGCATTGCCAGGCACTCCGTGAGGATGGAGTTACACATAATCTGAGCTGATGTGCAACTGTGTGACCAAGGTGTGTGACATGAATGCAGGCGAAGCAACAGGTGATCAGCAACCTGAAGCAGGAAGCGCATGCTTCGGGGGCTCAGATGGAGCAAACGATCCAACAACTGCAGGAGGACAACCGCATCCTGAGGCGTAATTTAGAGGTGAATTCAGCATTGTGTAGTGCAGATCCAGATTTGAATTTGCTGCAAGCCACATCAGCACGCCGTTACTTGAGACCTGACCCACGTTCAATCCATTGGTATGTGTCACAGCTGCTTACATTTGTCTGATTGTGCGTGTGATATGTCAGGTGCGAGAAGCTGCCGAGAGCAGTGCTGTCTCCAAGCTGCAGTGCCAGGTGGCGGCAAAGCAGCAGAAGCTGGAGCGCCAGGCCGCTGAACACTCAAGCCGCCTGAGTGAGGTCAAGGCTGAGCTACAGGTAGGTTATCTCCACTGGGCATGTCATTCACCATGTATGACTTCAGGCAGAGCTTGTGTGATAATGGTACTCTGTGTTGGTGGTGATAACTGATCACTTAGCCGTAGAAAGGGCTTACTCTCATGTCTTGTACGCGCATGGCAATTATTATTGTGTGTGATGCACAGCCAAGCCTGATACATGCTGTGCCATGGTTGTGCAGTGTGAAAGGGAGGCACGCATCAAGGCTGAGGCAAAGCATGATGCTGTGAGGTTGGCTGCCCAGCAAGAGAGCCAGGTTGCATTGAGGGCTCAGCACTCTTGGACATCTGAAAAGGAGGTAAGTCCATGCTACATGCCCATTGCATTACACAGTACTGCTCACAAGCGCAAAATGTGGTGCTGTTCAGTGATGGGAAACACTTCTCCTCCGCAATGATCTGCTTTGCTTGAGCGCCACTGAGCCACCTGGCTGCTCACATAAGCTCCAACACTAAGCTGTTTGAATATATGCTTAGCGCGTACTGTCTTCCCAGTCACTCTGTGTGAAGCCCCTGACAAGTCCCCAAGAACAGATCTGTACATTGTTTGATTGCTGGCTGATGGATTGTTGATCAAGCTGAGAACATGTGATGTGGGCCATGCAGGCACTGGAAGTGCGCCATGCCAGCAGGGTGGGGGAGCTGGAAGGGGAGGTGGGGGGCCTGCACCAGAGCCAGGCTGTCATGCAGGCAACCTTGGCTACCAGACTTGAGGAGAGCCAACTGCGCGAGCAGGTATGCACCACCACACCTGCAACACCACCTGTGTCTGGACTTGTCCACAACTCATTGATTAAGCAGCAGGCATGCAGGCGCTGGCTACACATTGCAAAGTGCTTACCTGTCACAGTCACACTTGAGACCCCATGCCATGCACTCACACTTGATCAACAGATCTTGTCATGCACTGCAACCTTTCATGTCATGTGGACAAGATTACATGAGTCGCTATTCACAGGGAAGCTGCTGACATGTGCTCCTGGCCTGCAGGCAAAGGAGGCTGAGCTGAAGCAGACTGAGTCAGCTCAAGCTGCTGCCCTGCAAGAGGCGCGGTCATGCCTCCAAGAAGAGCGTGAGAGGACCATTGCTTCTCACTCTGCTGAGCTGCAAGCAGTGCAGTCACGCTTGCAGGCAGAGAAGGGCATGCGCACTGCTGAGGGCGACTCCTTGCGGGCAACCATTCAGGTGATTTTGTGTCCATGTGCTTCTTGCTTTGATCAGATTACTTTGTATAACTCATCACAAGGCTTGGTTTTGGATGTTTGAACTGAACCTGGCCTGCATTTGCACATTCAGGAACAGTACCACATTGCAAACCCAATGCACTGCACTTGTGGCATCACAGATTGTTTCTGTGACTCATCATGAATGTCAGCAGACAATGATCAGGGGGCCCATGAGTACATGTGTTGTGAGCAGTTAAGCAGACACTTCATACATGCAGAGCCTGAGTAAGATGATGAATGCAGGATTTGCAGCAGGATTTGAGCGACAAGGGGGATGAGCTGCAAAGGGTTGCCGGTGCAAAGGAGCGCACTGACGGCAACCTGAAGCGCATGGTCAGCAACCTTCAGCAGGCTGACACCACCATCAAGGTACCCTCTGCTTCCTCCCTGCACTGCCATGCAGACCTTCTGAATCTGCTTCTCAGGATTGTGCCTTCTGAATCTGCTTTGTGCTGTTTGCCTTTGTTCTCTCAACCTGATGGGGTCTCCTTGCTTTATCCCAGCTTGGACTTCATGCTTCAGCCCTACCTGTCAGCTGCATTGCTTGATCAAGTCAGTGTACGTGCTCTGGGCTGGCATTTGCAATATGGCTGCTGTGATAGTAAACTGCCGCCAAACCATTTAAGCTACGAGTTGAAACCAGCTGGTCAAGATTGTTGTGTGGACACTCCTGTTTGAAATGCAGGCCCTGGAAAGCACCCTGGAGGAACAGGGCATCACCGTGAAGGAGGCCAAGGCTGAAGCTGCCAAGGCCAACAGTGACAAGCGCAAGACAGAGAAGGCCCTGCTGGTGAGTCTCCATCAATCATCACACTGCACCACTGTACACTAGCCACTTATCACCCACTGGTACAGCCCCTGATTGTAGCACTGCTCCTTAGTGTTGCTGCCTTGCCAATTGCTGCTTTCTGCACACAACTGCCTGCTGTATGGCCGCTGAAAGAGGGTGTGACATGTGACAGGAGAAGCAGGAGTCACTGGAAATGAAGGTGAAGAAGGTTGGCGCTCTCCAGAACAGCTGCGCTCAGCTCAAGGTGCGCTGTGAACATGAAGCTGATTGCTGTTTCCATTGTGCAACATGATGCGACTGTGCACTGTAGGATACACAGGATACATTGATACAGCTGATGTCTGATGACGCGCTTATGGCGCATGTCATTTGATCATGCTTGCACTGTGGTGACTTTTATTGTATGCTTTTGCCACAGAAACAGCAAACACAAATGTCAGTTGAGCTTGGACACTCCCGTCTGCTCTGCATGCACACAGTCACGTACACTGTTCTTGACAAGCGCCCACCCTGTGTGAGTCAGAACAAAACATGTGCAAGTATGTATTTTAGCATGAGTGTATATTATTATGCAGGGGGAGAAGAATGCACTGGAAAGCCAGGTGCATGTGCTGACTGCTGCCCGGGACTCTGCACGTCGGCAGTCTGCCTCCAAGGCTGCTAGGAAGAGGAGCAAAGGTCCCTCCAGCAGCACCTCAACACCTCAGCAGGTACGTCCATTGCTGGACTGCCCTACCAGACACTTTGTCTGCTGTGTTCCCAGTGGTGTATGTCTGTCTTTGTCTCCAACAGACACCACTTCCTCGAGCAGCCTTCAAACAGCTGCACATAGATCTCTTGCTTTGCCAATCACCTACTCCCTCTGATGGACATCATGGTGATGGTGCAGGTGGAGATGCCTGAGGCTCAGCTGAGCATGGAAAGCAGTGAGGCATCCCCAGAGGATAGCAAGACCACTGCGGTGGACATTGGGGCACCCCCAGGCGCCAAGAGGGCTTCCCTAAATACCTCAGAGGCTGCAGTCTCAGGCTCAGCTCTGAGCCCAGACGACACCACAGCAAGCAGTGGTGGGGTGGAGAGTGAGGGGGAGGGCTGGATCACTGTCCAGTCCCCCAAAAGGCCCAACAGAACAAGCACTGGGACATCTGCTAGGGGCATGCACCATGCATCCTCTAGCAAGTCCACTCGCTAGGATAGGTTTTGTTGTATGTGGTGATTCACCATGGTACTCATGTATATAAGTGCAATGTCAGATGGCAAGTATATGTTGTAGTATCAGGTGTGATGAAACTGTCTTTGTGTCCAGTGTGCATGTGATCATGTCTGGCCAGCAGCCCTTTGCTGATTCATGGCCGTGCTGCAATAGGGGGCAGCCACGGTCTATGATGAAATGCCCACTTGACTTTGTGAGTCCCCCTTCTTTCACTTTAGCATGCTTAGTCATGCACAATCTGCTGAAAATGCAGTTGCACAGGCTGCAAGAAAGCCTTTTTATCCAGTCTGGTGGTCTAATTTGCAGCAGCACATGGCCACACATTTGCTCGTGAATGTACCTTCGTATTGACTTTGTAGACAGAGTTCTTGTTCAGCGCTACAACAGCAGTAGTCTCTCAGCTAGGCTGCAGCAGCATTTTTATGCTGCACAGAATAGTTATAGAGTAGCAGACTGTAACATGAAAGTCTCCCGATAATCAGGGGCCAGATGATGAGCATGCACGCATGCGTATGCACTTCACCTTGCCAGTGTGCTGAGTATTCAGCTGTGGCAATGTACGACCTACATGCACAATTCTATTGCCGACAGCCATTGTCATTGTGATCCACACTTCTGTGTAGTGAGCTCATGACAGCAGGACTCCAGCATCAGAAACACAGGTGAACGGTGTACACTGCGCACCAAAAGAAAAGACAAAAGAAATGGGTGTGCGGGCACGCCTGTATCACCAGTAGATACCTCACCTGGCCCATATCTCCATGAGAGCATGGGTCAACTGACTTTGTGCCAGGCACACCCTGCGACTGAACCAGCGACCCAGCCATAGAAGGTACTATGAGTGATTACTGACCTGGGCTGCAATTTGTAACATGTGTATAGGCTGCATTTCTGTCACACCTGCGAGTATGGGTCTTGGAGTAGCTCACATGCCGCATGCGCGCACTGTATCAACTCGCGGGTTACAAAAACTGTTCAGACTGAGTCAAATTAAGAAGGCCAAGGTGCACCCACCACCCGAAAGGTGACCTGATCACAAGTCTGGTACACGAGCTCAGCCCCTGCAAACATCCTGTGAGTTCTGCGGTACTCCATTGTCATTGCGTACTCGATTGCGGTGCGGTGCGTGGCCAGTAACCCTTTGCTGATTCATGGCAGTGCTGCCTCAGGGGGCAGCCAGGGTCTATGATCAATTGCCCACTTGAACTTGTGAGTCCCCCTTCTTTCACTTGAGCGTGCTTATTCACGCACAATCTGCTGAAAATGCACTTGCACAGGTTGCAAGAAAGGCTTCTTACTCAGTCTAGTGGTTCAGTTTGCAGCAGCATGTGGCGAGTTTTACATGCTTGCTGACAAAGGCAATTTTATATTGACGTTGTAGACAGAGTTCACATTAGCGCTAGAACAGCAGTAGTCTCTCAGCTAGGCTGCAGCAGCATTGCTTTATAGCACGGATCACTGATAGAGTATAGCAGAATGTAACACGCAAGTCCCCGTAACAAGGAGACAGATGGTCAGTGTCTCATGAGCATGCACGCATGCATATGCACTTCACACTGCCAGTGTGCTGAGCATTCAGCCATGGCAATGTGCGACCTGCATGCATACACTTTGCTGCCAAAAGCCATTCAGAATGTGATCTACAATTGTACAATTTGTCTTTGAACCATGACACCACACATGTATGCAAAGAATGTGACTTTGCGCTGAGGGCCTTTAGCTCAAACCATGAAAACCACTGGCACTGCCACAGTACTGCTGCAAAAGCACATGCACCGTTTGCCTATGCCACAACAACAGCATAGATTCAAGCAGCCCAAAGCGTGTCAATAGCACTGCAGAGCAGCAGCGCAATCACAGCAATAACCTGCAGGACTTTAAGCTACTGGATGGCTTATGGTGGACAGGCGATTGCCTTGTAATCCCCAATGTCAGCCGGGTGCGCACAGCACTGCTGTGGGGCTATCACGACAGCCCTTATGCTGGCCATCATGGTGTCAACAAGCCACTGTATAATCTGCAGCGATCATTCTGGTGGCAGGGTACGTTTTCTGACATCAATGCTTACATATGCACTTGCGTCTCCTGTCAACGCAGCAAGCGCTCACTTGTCAAACCATCTGGTCTATTGCAACCTTTGTACCTTCCACATGGTCCTTGCAACAGTGTCTTGACTGACTTCTCACTGGTCTTGCTAAGACCAAGGCGGGCCATGATGCTGTTCTTGTCTTTGTTGACAGATTGACCAAACATGTATACATTGTCCCCACTACAATAGAATGCACTGCAAAGACTTGGGCTGACTTGTTCATTCAGCATGTGTTCTGCAATCATGGTCTTCCCCTGGAAGTCATTTCTGACAGAGGTCCACAGTTTGCTGGCAAGTACTGCAAGCGCTCTCTGATTGCCTGCGCATCTCATGGAACATGTCAACAGCATTTCACCCTCAGACTGATGGTCAAACAGAGCGCATGGATTGCACTGTTGAGGACATGCTCAGACATTTTGTGTCTCCCACCATGACTGATTGGGATGAACTTCGTGTGCATGCGCAGTTTGCTATCAGCAATGCCAGGCAGAAGCCGGTGCAGAACACTCCCTTCTACCTCAACCATGGCCGTCATCCCAGAACATTTTTGAGTGCCTTGCTTGAAAGAGGGAGGACGCTACCTTCCAAAAGTAAATATCCTGCTTCTGCTCCCTTTGCACAGCACATGCAAAGCACAATGACACATGCCAAAACATGCATGCTCAATGCACAGCAAAGGCAGAAGCACTACTATGACAAAAGGCATGTCCCATCTGTCTCTGAGGTTGGAGCAGAAGTGCTCCTAGCCACCACTGACTTGCATTTGAGGACCACTGGTACCCGCAAGCTCATACCTAGATGGGATGCACCTTTCAAAGTCTTGGCTCACATGTGCGGCACTGTTATCGTTTGGATCTGTCAGACTGCATGCATCAGGTTCACAATGTGTTCCATGTCTCTCTCATCAAGCCATACACAAGTGATGGTTGCACACAACCACCACCACCTCCTGAGCTGGTTGATGACTGCCCTGAATGGTTGATGACTGCCCTGAATGGACAGTACAGCAAGTGCTTGACCACAGAGTTGTTAAGCGTGGACGTCAACGCAAAATTGAATGCTTGATCCACCGGGATGATTATGACGATAAGCACAACACCTGGGAAACATCAGCCAATGTTGCTAACTCTCTTGGCTGTGTACAGGATTACTGGTTCACCTTGCCCCCCTGACCAAAGGCTGGCTGCTGCAGCTGTCTTACTCGCTATGCCTCAATAGGCTGGTCCCTTGAGCCATACAGCAACCTCACAGTTGCGCAGGTTTTCAGGCAAAAAAGGTAGAATCATGCAAATGGAATAAAACTAGTCTGATTATTTGTATTTCACTTTGCGTTGCTGGCAAGCAATGGTGTTTTGCCTGACTGGGCAATACAAGTGTTGTCAACTTGGAGCTGTTCTCATGTTAGGCTTGCTGCTGTCACCCAGTTGGCACCCAAGCACACACTATGTGGCATTTGCAATAGCCACAACAGTGCAATAGCATGTATGCAAGCATGCTCACACTTAGGATACTGCATGGCCTTTGCACCGCCTTGCGTCTTGAGCTGTCACGGTGCCTCACTGAGGTCTGTAAATCAGTCCTCTTATTGTGAACTGATCCACCAATAAGGGAGCTGCAGTTGGGTCGGCATGTCTTCACCTGGCTTGATCCCCAGCATGAAGTGGCCGCATTGAACATCATTGTATTCCTTGCATTTACCAAGCATGTCACTTGACATTTGCTTCATATGAGCTTGCTACACAATGTGAGCATATGCACCCTGCTCACAATTCATTACCCTCTGGGTTTTACACCTAAATGGGGCAGGTGTGTTACGGTTGTTACGGTCTTTCACAGCAATTTGCCTACCACGTGACTGTCTCAGTCAGCAGCTGCAACTCATTTTGCAGCTGAAACCTACATAATTAAACAGCCACACTGCGAGACAGCACTGCTGGGGGGTTTCACTGACCAAGATCTGAGTAGCACAAGGTCTATGACCTGCCCTTTGCTCTCTGAGTGGAGTAGACTATCCTTACCATCCATTCCATCAATAATGTAATTCAAATCATTGCACTTATATTCCTTCCACACACCAACAGCGCTATCTCAGTGCTCCCGATCTCGGACATAGATACCCAACACGTTACACTCAGCTACTAAGCAGAAACAGTGCAGCAGAAGGCAATAGCACTTAGTTGACTCAAGCGATACAAACAGCAAACCAGTGGCTGATGTTGCCATTAGGAGGTAGCCAGCACTCCAAACACAAATTTTGCTGTTGCATTCATTCAGGATTTTGGCAAAAATAACGCATATTGCTGCACGCTGCATAGTCCGTAAGGGCAGCATACACGCATGCACGCAGAGCAATACGTGTCTCTGCACTGCTTCTGACACATAAGACCTACAAGATCAGTCCAACAATCTAATCAAATCATACATGCTCATCTAGCTCTCCTGACTGTGTGTCAGCTGCTGCTAGAGACTGCATCTGCCCTGCCTCCAAACTTTGTGACTGTGTTAGGAACCAAGAAACAATTGAACCTACTTGCAGTTGTCTTTCTGTACATACTTAGTTCATGTTGTCTCCCAGCATCTGACATCACGGCTTTTTGATGCTTAGCATTTGAGAACCTGCCTGGAAGATGACAGGGCATGTGAGGTACATCCTTCTCAGCACAGCTCAAGTACAGGGTTGAAATCAGCTGTCAATGTGAGTCTGGAAGCCCCTGCACCGTGCCTGTTAAACATCAAAGACACGGCGTGTAGCATTAGCCACTGGACTTTACGCACATCCCAGCTTCTGCACTGACTGTAGTAATGCACAGATCAATCCTTGGCAAACTTGGCAGTCTGCACCTCAACAACTTGAGGGTTGCAGATCGACATGTACAGCGCTGAGGTTGCAGACACAGGAATCTTGTACCGGTACATTTGTGTAATGTACAGGAGAGCTTCTGCAGCCAGCGAGGCAATGGCTTCCCAGTGTTTCATGGTATCAGATCCAGCTCAGAGCAGACTCAGAGAGAGAGATAACAATGCAGGTGACAGCAGAAAAGGAAATGAGACTCGATGCAACAAAAGCGTTATCAACAGCAGAGCACTGTACAACACAGCCAAGGCAGACTGACCTGGATATTGACTGACCACAGCCACTGCAAGCTATGAGATGTGACTCAACAGTCAACTTCTTCCACCAGGTAAGAGGGTGGACATAAAGACCATGCAGGCGCTTCAGCAAGCTGGCCAGTTGGCATATGCATGACCCCAGATGCTGCAGTTGACTCGGTAACAAAGAGATCTGCAGGCAGCCAGCAACCATGAGCTGAGCAGCATATGCTTCCATTTCATACCACCCCTCAGCAGCGGGTGCTCTATCTGGCCAGACATGGCTGAGTACACAGGGCCACCAGCAGTTCTGTATTGCTTCTTGTGCTGGACCTGGTGCTGGGAGAAGAGGTTGCCCCTGATCAGGGCTCATCAGTCCTGGAAGACAGGCACCATGCTAGCTGAACACCCAGGACAAATACAACAACTGTCACAGTCTGCCTGACAACAGCTCAAAGAGACCAAAGCTGCGTAGGTCATCCCAGTGTAATGCTGGGCACATAAAGGCCCCAGGTGCTATCCAGGGCCAGAGCACCTTGCAAGTCTGCCCCACACCTTGCTGACACTTTACTGATTATCAGCCAAGTGCCCCAGTGGCGCTGCTCAGCTGCCCTTGGCCTTGGCCTGGACAATCTCATGAGCCCCAGGGTATCATGCAACAGCTTTGTTACCTGGCTGCTGTGCTAAGATGTTGCGTCGGCACAGCAGCCCTGCACTGATGTGGGTTGTGGGGCCTATTCCTTGCAGCACAGCAGGGCCCAAATCAGCCTGCTTGCAATTGCACTGGCGAGGCTTGACATTGTGCGTGCAGCTTTTGAATGCAGGTCTGGGTGGACAGAGTGAATGGCGTTGTCACCAGCTCAAGGTTGTGGAGTTGGTATCAGGTAACATGGTTACACATGTGTGCCTTGGACAGGTCACTTGTAGCTGAAGTAAGCAGCCAGCCAGCCTTGCTGCTTGCTGACCAAAGCTCAGAGGAAGCTGACGTCATTGACCTGCATCCAAACTTTGTGACTTTAATGGGATTAGCAAGAGAAGCGATTGACCCTGTTTGCAGATTTCTATGTGGACATATGTCTGTCCAATTGTCTCCCAGGATCTGACATCACTGTACAGTGCGCTGCATGCATTTGGGAACCTGCCAGGAAGATGACAGGGTGTGTGGGCTGTATCCTCTTCAGCACAGCTCAACAAAAGGGTTGAAATCAGCTGTCAATGTGCATCTAAAACCTCCTGCAGTGCGCCTGTTGAACAGCAAAGACAAGGAATGTAACAATGGCCACTGATCGTTAAGCACATCACAGCTTGTGCACTGAGTCACTCGGACTGTGATAATGCACAGATCTAGCCTTGGTAAACATGCAAGTCTGCACCTCAGTAACTTGCAGGTGGCAGATCAACTGCTTCAGGGATGAGCATTGCTCACGTGACAGCTGTGATGCAGACCAACGGAGTTCAGCTTGCAGACAAAGAACTTTAACCCTTGAACTGGTAAATTTGTGTTTTAAGGTACAGCATAGCTTCTGCATTCAGCGAGGCAATGGAGGCAGAGAAATCGGGTTGGATGCAACAAGAGCATTATCAACACCTGAATGCTGTATAGCATGGCCAAGCCAGACAGACCTGGTGACTGACTGACAACAGCCAGTGCAGCAGCTTATGAGCTGTGACCACAGCAGTAGCAGGGTGTGAGGGTAGACACAAACACCTTGCAGGCTCTTTAGCAAGCTGGCCAACCAGCATAGCATGACCTCAAAGCTACAGTAAACTTTGTAATGAAGGGTCTCGCAGGTGGCTTGCAATCACCAGCTGAGTATACTATAGCTACATAGCATATCCTGCCACTTCATGTGACCCCTCAGCAGCTGTGGCTCTATCTGGCTGATAATGCTTGGTGTACTGGCAAGGCTTGACGTTATGTTTCCAGCTAGTTGAATGTACATGTGGGTCTAGACGTTAGATCCGGGTGGGCATCAGGTCCAGGTATTGAAGCCCAGGTAGGTAGAGAAGTCCAGGTAGTGAGTTGGCAACACGTGTGCCTATAGGATGTCGCCACGTGGACCCAAAGCTCAGAGAAAGCTGACGTCATCGTCCTGCATGCATTTTCACCCCTTCAAAAGGTCAACAATTTAGAGTTCCACTGCTGTTGACTGCAGTCAACCATAGGCAAAGCGCAAGTGAGGCGACTCGTAATCTCACAGTGTGCGCATATTCTCACACAGCTCGCGGGTATCTCTTTGAGAGACACCAAAAAATCATGCGTAGACTGGCGATTGCCGCCACGGCTGCAACACTTGGTGGCGGCGCGGCGCTGTATCAGTGCCTTAAGGTCGACGTCGGACAGGTAGCAGACTGGCTTAGACATGACTTTTGCGTTTCCTGCAACGATGGACATACCGCTGTCACAATCAAGAGTTGCTAGACGCTCACCAACACCCTACGAGCCTCGCTGCATCGGTTGGGGCATCGGTCGAGATACGTCTGTATGATTGCATCAAGAGCTTGCGCGTTCAGCAGCATGTGTTTGCTTCTTTGCAGGGGAGCAAAGATGGGAAACGGGAACTCGCAAAGCTTTTGCATAGCGTCGGCCAGGTCAAGAAGCTGGAGGTGAGCCTGCTGAAACCCAATACCAGAAACGATCTAGATGCATCGTATGATTGCATATGCATTTGGTTGCAGCTGTGCACGTCGTGACGGCGATGGAAAACCGTGACGCAGAGGAGTGCTCGTTCCAAATATTTGATAACTGCAGGACCTGGTGCGTGTTCTCCACAAGCAGGGTCACCAGGAGGCTGGTGACCAGGTCCAAGCTGCAGCTGATGCGAGGGCAGAGCAGGCAGCTACGGAGGAACAAGAGTTTCAGGTAGTAACCGCAACAGCATAGACTCTATATATGCAAGCTGCCGAGTTCGTGCGACTCTTGCTGTCACCCAACATTGCTATGCCATGTGGCCCCAGTGGCAGGTCCACCCAGTCAGAAGTCTGAGGAGCTCTGCAGGGGTGACTGTCAATGCAGACAGACAGAGCGCAAACTTGGTTGTATATTCTGCTGTGACACAGCGTGTAGGTGTATGATACTGGCCCTGAGATGAGGCTTACATCAACAACACTGACTGCCACCCCCAAAACTGATGTATGCATTGCTCCGCAAGATCTGGTTGTGCATTTAAGGGGTCACATGTGCCCTGTACAAGCTGCTGTACAGGCCAGCTAGGCAGGGGCCCTGTCACCCCTTTTCCTGTGATTGTTTGCCTGAGAAGCGATCACTATTGTGTGCCTCAGGTCAGCAAAATTGACTCATCAGCCTTGTTGACGGGATTGTGTTGAATACAGGCTCTGCTGGATCAGCACAAGAAGAAGAAGGCTGCGCTTGAGAAGGCCTTCAACAACGGAGTGCAGCAGCAAAAAAGGATAAATGCAGACCTGAAGCAGGAGTCTGGGAAGAGGGACGAAGAGAACAAGGTGCTCAAGCGAAGGTTTGAGCAATACAAGGTGGAAGCTTCTAACAAGCTGAAGGTGACTTCCTTGACCAGCTATAATGAGGACCATCCGCTGTAATCTAAAAATGCTGAAACTGTGTATATATGGGCGGTATCAAGAGGGTAACACTTTCATTTGAAGTAGAAGATACACTGCAGCTGCTTCTCCGTACCTCTTGCACCTGCCATCAACTATTGATATTATATTGCCAGTGCAGCCTGCAGCCCAGCATCTCATGCATCAAATGACCGTTTTGATTGCCTATGTATGGGTCACCTGCCTTGACTGATGCGCTTGCTGATGCAAGGTCACCAAGCACATGTGTACTGCTTGAGCAACATTGTTGTAACTTCTACCAGAGCTGATGCCAAAACATGATCTTGGCTGATGTGCGACTGTGTGACCAAGGTGTGTGACATGAATGCAGGCCAAGAAACAGGTGATCAGCAACCTGAAGCAGGAAGCGCATGCCTCATGGGCTGAGGTGAAGCAGCAGGTCCTCCACCTGCAGGAGGAGAACTGCAGCCTGAGGCACGACTTGGAGGTAAGCTCAGCCTTATGTAGCAGGCTGCTTGAAATGTCCACTTGTGAAATTGCCGCGACCAACAAAGATGGGTTCAACACGATCTTGTTGGAGACCTGACTCATCTCGCATTCATTGGTGATCCTTGCTATGTGTCACAGCTGCTTGCATATGCATACGCATATGCATATGCAAATGCATTTGTCTGATTGTGTGTGTGATATGTCAGGTGCGAGAAGCTGCTGAGAGCAGTGTTGTCTCTGGGCTGCGGTGCCAGGTGGCGGCACGCCAGCAGAAGCTGGAGCGCCAGGCCGCTGAACACTCAAGCCGCCTGAGTGAGGCCAATGCCGAGCTGCAGGTTGGTCATCTGACTGGACATGTCAACCACCATGTCTGACTTTTGGTAAAGCTGATGTACTGTTTGTGGGTAGTGATGCCTGCTCACTGGACCCTAACAATACTGGCAGATTGCTGATGGGCCAATTGATGGTTAAGCTGAGAACATGGGTTGGTTGCTGTGCAGGCCCTGGAGGTGCGTCATAAGAGCAAGGTGGGGGAGCTGGAAGGGGAGGTGAGGGGCCTGCACCAGAGCCAGGCTGCCAAGCAGGCAACCTTGGCTACCAGACTTGAGGCAAGCCAACTGCGCGAGCAGGTATGCACCACCACACCTGCAACACCACTTGTGTCTGGACTTGTCCAAACTGTGCAGCAGGCATGCAGGCGCTGGCTACCCCCCTACAAAGTATATACCTGTCGCAGTCAGACTGGAGGCCCTGTACCATGCACTCAAACTTGAACAAGAAATCATGTGATGTTCTGCAACCTTCACTGTCATATTGACAAGTTTGAATCAAGATGCTGTTCACAGGGAAGCTGCTGACATGTGCTCCTGTCCTGCAGGCAAAGGAGGCTGAGCTGAAGAAGGCTGAGTCAGCTCATGCTGCTACCCTGCACGAGGTGCAGCTGCAATTTGAGGCAGCAATCCAACGTAGGCTTGCTGAGCAGGCTGACTCTCACTCTGCTGCAATGCAAGTAGTGGAGTCATGCCTGCAAGCAGAGAAGGAGATGCGCACTGCTGAGTGCAACTCCTTCCAGGCAACCATCAAGGTCAAATCTGTTTTGACATACTGCTTGCTTTGATCACAATACGTTATATAGTTTATCACAGGGGCTGGGTTTGAACGCTTGAGCTGAAACTGGCTTGCACTTCCTGCCTGCATTTGCACATTCAGGAACGTGTCAAGCATCACATAACAAGAGCATTCACAACTCCACTGCGCTTGTGCCATCAAAAGCTGTTTTTCTAACTCTTTGTGGGTTTCAGCATACAATGGATGGGAAACCATACCTACATGTGTTGTGAGCAGTCAAGCAGTCACTTGAGACATGCAGAGCCTGAGTGACATGATGAGTGCAGGAGTTGCAGCAGGATTTGAGCAACAAGGGAGATGAGCTGGAGAGAGTTGCTGGTGCAAAGGAGCGCGCTGATGGCAACCTGAGGCGTAGTGACAGCCACCTACAGCAGGCCGAAACCACCATCAAGGTACCCTCTGCTTCCTTCACTGCCCTGCTGTTCGGACCTTCTGATGCACTGTGCCTTTTGAATCTGCTTTGTGCCACCTACCTATGGTCTCAGTCAGTGGGGTCTCCTTGCTTTAGCCCAGCTTGGCCTCCATGCTTTAGCCCCAGCTGTCAGCAACACTGTGTGGTCAAGCCAACATTTTTGCTCTGAGCCGACATCTGCAATCTGGCTGCTGTGACAGCAAGCTGCTGCCAAATCATTCAGTCTGTGAGTTCCAATCAGCGGGTCAACAATTGCTGCTTGGACACTCCTGTTTGAAATGCAGGCCCTGGAAAACACCGTGGAGGAACACGGCATCAGCGTGAAGGAGGCCAAGGCTGAAGCTGCCAAGGCCAACGGTGCAAGACGCAAGACAGAGAAGGCTTTGCTGGTGAGTCCCCAACACACACTACCCTGCTGCACCACTGTACACTAACCACTTATCACCCACTGGTACAGCCCCTGATTGTGGCATTGCTCCTTAGTGTTGCTGCCTTGCCGTTTGCTGCTTTCTGCAGAGAACTGCCTGCTGTATGGCTTCTCCAAGAGGGTGTGACATGTGACAGGAGAAGCAGGAGTCACTTGACAACAAGGTCAGGAAGGTTGGTGCCCTCCAGAACAGCTGCGCTCAGCTCAAGGTGTGTTGTCAAGATGAAGCTGATTGCTGTTTCTATTGTGCAACATGATGCGATTGTGCACTGTAGGATACACAGGACACATTGATAAACCTGATGTCTCATGACGAGCTTGTTGCGCATGTCATTTGATCATGCTTGTCCTGTGGTGTCAGCCAATTGACATTGGACTCTCGTGTCCACTCAGCTCACACACTCTCACTTACACTGCTCTCGACCAGCGTGCACCCTTCGTGAGTCAGCACAAAACCTGTGCAAGTATGTATTTCAGCATGAGTGTATATTATGCAGGGGGAGAAGAATGCACTGGAAAGCCAGGTGCATGTGCTGACTGCTGCCCGGGACTCTGTACCTCGGCAGTCTGCCTCCAAGGCTGCTAGGAAGAGGAGCAAAGGTCCCTCCAGCAGCACCTCAACACCTCAGCAGGTACGTCCATTGCTGCACTGCCCTACCAGACACTTTGTCTGCTGTGTTCCCAGTGGTGTATGTCTGTCTTTGTCTCCAACAGACACCACTTCCTCGAGCAGCCTTCAAACAGCTGCACATAGACCTCTATCTGTTAATTCCAAGTCAAACCTATGGCTGCTGATGGACACCACAATGATGGTGCAGGTGGAGCTGCCTGAGGCTCAGCTCAGCATGGGAAGCAGTGAGGCATCCCCAGAGGTCAGCAAGACAAATGTGGTGGACGCCAAGGCATCCCCAAGCCCCAAAGAGGCATCCCTGGAAACCTCAGAGGCTGCAGTCTCAGGCTCAGCTCTGAGCCTGGACGACGCCACAGCAAGCAGTGCTGGCATTGAGGGTGAGGGGAATGGCTGGATAGAGGTCAAGTCCCCCAGGAGGCATCACAGAACGACCACCAGTACAAGCTCATCCTCCAGGAAGCTGGACAGAACGAGCACCAGTACCGGCTCATCCTCCAGGAGCATGTGCCACTCCTCCTCTACCAAATCTGCCCGCTAGGATAGGTGTTGCTCTATGTGATTCTGTACCATTACTGATATGCATAAGCGCAATACCAAATTGGCAAATACTTGTTATAGTTGACGCTGTGGTCAAGCTGCCACTTGGTCCAGTGTGCATGTTATCAAATGTGGGTGGCAGCCCTTTGCTGATTCATAGCTGTGCTGCAATAGTGGGCAGCCAGGGTCCAGGGTCAGGTGCTCACTTGAATCTGGGAGTCCCACCTTCTTTCACTTTAGCATGCTTAGTCATGCACGATCTGCTGAAAGTGCAGTTGCACAGGCTGCAAGAAAGCCTTTTTATTCAGTCTAGTGGTTCAGTTTGCAGCAGCATATGACGTGATCCACACGCTTGCTGATGAATGTACCTTTACATTAAATTTGTAGACATAGTTCTTGTTCAGCGCTAGAACAGCAGTATACTCTCAGCTAGGCTGTAGCAGCAAGGTTTTTTAGCACGGATTATTGATAGAGTAGCAGACTGCGACACGCAAGCCTCTGTAACAAGGGGACAGATGATCAATGTCTCATGAGCATGCACACCTGCATATGCACTTCACACTGCCAGTGTGCTGAGTAATCAGCCGTGGCAATATTGATGTGTGACCTACATGCATACACTTTGCTACCGACAGTTATTGTATCTGTGATCTACAGTTGTACAATATGTCTCTGAAGCATGACATCATACATGTATGCAAAGAATGTGACTGGGGGCTTCAGGCCAAACCCTGACAATTATCAGCACTGCAACAGTACTACTGCTGCAAACGCACATACACCATGTACCCATGTCACAACAGCAGCATAGATTCAAGCAGCCCGACGCATGTCAGCAGGACTGCAGAGCAGTAAGGCAATCTTAGCTACTAAGTAGAAAGAGTACAGCAGAAGGCAGTAGCACTCAGTCGACTTAAGCGGCACAGACAGCAAATCAGTGGGTGATGTTACCATCAGGAAGTAGGCAGCACTCTTCTCAACAGACAGCCTGTCTGTTACAGTGCTGCTGTGCTGGGACTTGCCACCAGCTGTGACCATGCACATTTGTCAACAACCACATACTTCAAATCATATTTAACGCCATCAGGAGGTACACCAGTATTGTACAAGCAAACAACGCCACCGCTAAATTCCACACCCAACATCACTCCTTCACCCACTTTGCCCCAATGACCTTGGCAGCAAACCCGAATGAGTCTGCCGCCTCCTCAATCACTTTCTTGGTGGGCTTCCCGGCACCGTGCCCCGCCCTGACATCTATCCTAGTGATCAAGGGGTTCCTTTGTGGGCTGTCCTCATGGCCAGCCAGCACATGCTGCAGTGTTGCTGTCAGCTTGTGGCTGTGCAAAGGCACCACACGGTCGTCATGATCGCCGGTGGTGATGATCATAGCTGGGTACTGTCCGGTGCCCCCTTTTGGGGGCCTCACATTGTGCACAGGGCTGTAGGGGTGGATGTAGGCAAAGTCCTCGGCATGGTCTGGGTTGCCGTAGTCGCTGGTCCATGCATGACCTGCAACACAGCAAGTTGACAGCACATTTAGACCAAGACGTACAAATGAACAGCATGACCTGCAAATTACCAGCTGGGCCTGTGACGCTTGACTGACGGTAGACTAGCAAAGGGGGCAACTGATCCTTTTCACGTGTGGCCAAGTTCTCATGTAAGCAGAAGTGCACTGCACAAAGACAACATGGGTGATTCCTGTAGGCTCCTGGTCAGCATGGGGCTGCCACGGGTGTCCCAAAACTGCCTTGCCCCTGGTTTGTGTGGGGTCCTCTCTTCTTACCTCTCTCCTGGTGTTAAATGATATAACAAGGTGAAGTCTGAACGATGCTACATTGAGCAAATGCAGCAAGGAGAGACCGGCTATCATCACTTTCCACATGGCTCAAGCATGCAACAGAGCTGAAATGCATGGTGAAGGTGAGAGCGCTGACCAATGGTGAACTTGTGGAAGCGCAGCATATCCATGACGCCCACTTGAGCAATGACAGCCCCAAACAGGTCAGGCCTCTGGTTGCTGCAGGCTGCTACCAGCAGCCCTCCGTTTGAGCCCCCCTGCACCATACGAGAGTCAGTGCTTTCAGGATTCAAGGTTTGGAATGTTGGCCAGGGCTGCCATGATATGCAAGGCAGAACGCAGAGAAAGCTGTAGTCTTCATTTAATTCACAAGAAGAAGATGCTGCTGACTATTTTGCCCCTGCAATAATGATGATGATAATAATAATAATATTAATAATAATAATGATGATGATGATAATAATGATAATGATAATAATGCAGTCACTCATGATGAGCTAGGTACATGCAAGACAAGTCTTGTCTCTCCAAAGCAGTCTGTCTTGCGCATCTCTATAAGGTCCACCGATATGCAACACCTGTGTTGTCTTTCTGTTTGTTCTTGTGTTCATGTTTTCCGCCATTCCTTGTTTGACGGTTATTCTGTTTGCAATTACCTAATGATACAATAGACACAACAAAGTATACAATGAAATTTCCGCCAAAAGTTGATATCTTGGTGCATTGTTTTGAGGGGTAAATAGAACTGAAGAGCAGCTGCTGTCAGCACAATGGTCAAGCAGAAGCAAGTTCGGGATCAAGTCAAGCAGATTGGGGATCAAGCTAAGCATGTTGGGGATCAAGCCAAGCAGCAAAGCAGTTGCTGATCTGACCTGAATGATGAGCTTGTCAGCGCTGGTGTACTTCTTGTCTGCCAAGTACTCAGCACAAGCTTGGAAGTCATCAAACACATTCTGCTTGTTGCCATGAGTGCCACCATCATGCCACTTCAAGCCATATTCTCCCCCACCTCTGCATTTAGAATCACATCTCACTACTTGAGTCACCACATGCCGAGCTCAGTGTAGACCTACGCTTGCCATATGATGGTATATTTGCGCAGCAGGTGTCTGCTTGTACAGCAGGAGGAGCCAGCAGGAAAACAGCAAACCAGCAGGTCCCCACAGCATTGACTGTCGAAATGCATCTAAGCTAGATGTGGTTTGCAGACGCACGGCAAGGCTGATCAAGGCCAATTTGAATTTGTACTTGTCCAAAATTGCAACAGCAAGAAGGGCAGTTGGGGGAGCAGCTGCTGGGCAAGTCAGACATCATCAGCTGAAACTGGGGCAAGAAGTGGTCTGCAGACAATGCAGTGTAAAGGGCAAGCAAGAGCACTCAACGCACACAGGAAGTTTGCGCCTGTTCCATAGTTGTACTTCCAGTCTCCAAACAGGCAGACAGCAGCCTTTCAGCAGCTGCATATGAAATTGCAATACAAGAGCCAATGCCCCCTCATGGGGTAGGGCCTTAGCCTTGGCAGGAATGTACATTTACATTAGCAACCAATCGGAGTATGCCATGTACAATAGGTCAATGACATATAAATTGTGAAAAACTCGCGTCATGCTGCGTCAGCGCAGTACTGACAGGTTATCTGAGGTTACAAACAGGTTACCTGAGATTAGCGACAGCCAGCACTCCACCATAGCCCAGCATGAAGGCCAGCCGTGTGGGAGAGAAGCCGGGCGTCAAGTTTATGTTGAACCCTGCATTGCAATTGATCAACCAGTCACTCAGTTAACCAATGAAGCAACAATGTCAATCAATCATTGATCGTGTTCAATCAATCATAGGTATTTTTGATCAATCAGTCAGTGAATCGACTAAACAATCTACATCTCGGCGTGTGTGCATTTTGGCGCTCAGGTCACAGCTGCTTGCTGCAGATCCTATCTGTGGCTCCACTCTTGAAGGCACAGGTCTGACCTTGATAGACTGTCAATTCATACAGGTGCCCTTTTTACACAGTCTGACATGCCTCAAAATTGGGGGACGGTCAAGGCTGATGTGCCAATGGGGTAATCTGCTCTGAAGATGCAAGACTTGCCCTGCACGTACCTACCTCATCACAAGCCAGAAAGCGTACTCATCATTATCACATGCCAAGCATACCTCCATAGCCGTACAGCAGGGTGGGGGCGGTGCCGTCCAGGGGGGTACCCTTCTTGTGGGTGATGAACATGGGCACCCTGGTGCCATCCTTGCTGGTGGCAAACTCCTGCTTAGTCACAAACTCTGGGGCGGGGACATAACCCCCCTTCAGCTTGGTCTGTCTGAAGAGCTGTGGCTCCGTGTTGCTTGACGCTGTGTCCAGCCTGCGTGAACAGCATGGTTTTGGTATTACCTCAAAATGAGGACACCAAGGTGTTACAGTAGCGAGGCTGATAGTGGCTGTACATGCAGGCAGCATTGTTGAACAGCTGCGCTGCTTGAACTGCTGGGGATCAGCACTTTCAGAGCGTGACTCTGTGTCAGATTACATGCCAGGTCACAGGTGGACAGACAGACAGGCAAAAGAAGACAGACAGACATACAGGCAGACAAACACACGGACAGACAGACAGACAGATATGCAGACAGGCAGGCAGGCAAACAACCAGCTCTTCAAGATGCATAAACAACATTTTCTTCCAGAGACGCCCGAGTCAAAGTCTGGTCCAAACACAGACAAGCCGGGCTAGCATTCGGCATTTCTATTTCAAGGAGATGTGCTGGTGATGCCACACACACCTGTAGGTAGCGCCAGGCTCAGTGAAGCTGGAGAAGCCAAAGAAGAACTCGCTGTCCTCCCTCTTGCCTGCAAACTGGGTGACTGAGCCAATGCCTGGCAGCTTCACCTCATGCTGCTTGCTGCCACTGGCCAGGCTGTGCATCTGCAGCTTGGAAGCAACATCTGCCACATAGCACGCCACCAACACATCTCCCTGCAACCAACACATCCAAATCTGTCCCCCTGAGAAGCTTAGTATGATACTTGGCTTCTCATTGAATTGACACCGAAAGGTGTAGTCTTTTCTTTTTCCCTGGATCTGTCAAGACCCGAGATTGCACCAACCAACAAGCTCTTGGCATGACTTTCGGCAAGGCTGTCAAAGTCGCCACACAGCATACAAGTTACGCGCTCCATTTGCTACAGGCTGTAATCTGTGTGATGCTTACTGCAGGCTGCAATGCTGTCACTTTGCAATGTGTGGCTGACAGCGGGACCAAGCCATTTCAGCCTGCAAAGGCCCCAGCATATCTGGGACAGGACATGCATGAATGAGCAATGTGTGATTCATATGTGAGTGAACAAGCAATTCTGTGAGTGAGCTTGTGAGTCCCTGTGCTCACCCTGGATCAGCAGAGTACCAAGAAGATGGCAATCAGGGACAGTAAGAGGCAGGGAGACTACCCAACAGTAACATAGCCTTAGGCATACACAGTGGGGCTTCAGATGTCAGGATTGTGTGACAGACACTGCTGTGTACATGCAGTGTTGAAGCAGCAGTGCAGAGGCTGCAGTGACCTTGAGAGCTGCTGCCCAGTCAAGCAGGTCCTTGGGGTGCTCTGGAATGACATCCTGCCAGCCAGATGGAGAGCTGGGGAACTCAATGTCTGTCCGTACAACCCTGCATGCAATCACACAAAGCTAGCATCTCAGTAGAAAAACGAAACCAGAAGGTGAGAGCTATGATGGCGCACGCACTTGCAAACAGCCCTGCGCATGTGGCCAATCTTCATCTCTGTATCCTTCACAATTTTATGATCAAGCTCAGTTGTGAAGTATGACTGTGACAGTCCCGCAGGTTTGCAGCTGGCACTTGATGGCTGCTGATGATACTCTCAATGCACATGTGTCCTGAGTGCCTGCCAGCTTGTGCTATTGCTTGCTGTCATCTGAAAACTCCAGACGAAACCTCAATGCCAGGAATCCACATACAACTGACATGTGCAGCTGGAATATCACCCTAAACCTTACCCCCAATGCCATTCCTGGGGTCAGAATCAAGCGCTGCCATTCCAGGCTTAGATTGCAGCATGGCAGACACTGATTTGTTGATGGCTAACAAAGATAGCAACAGCTGGCATAAACGGCAACTGTCCAATCATGTCATAGCAGTCAGAACAGACACGACAATTGTGCATACCTGTACAAGGGGGCCTGGTAATTGGTCTGAAAGGTGAATACCATGCCTTCATTTGCAACATAATCATACGCTGCCTCAAAGTCATCAACTAATTTGACCACAGGCAGTGCCTGAGGGCCTGAGTTGTAGTCATAGGTGGTGAAATCCAGGGCTGCGTCTTTGCTGAACTCTGGCAGCGCTTGCAGATCCACATACCACAACTGGTTTGTGGGCTGGGTGCCTTCCCTCACTGAGATCAGCAGGAACCTGCAACAGTTAATGGGGAATTGAAGAAGCTCGCCAGCCAGCTGTGTGGAGAGTGAGTGGATTTGAGAGACAGTGTGTGAGAGTGGAAGAGAGTGAGTGAGTGAGTGAGTGAGTGAGTGAGTGAGTGAGTGAGTGAGTGAGTGAGTGAGTGAGTGAGTGTGTGTGTGGGTGTGT
>JAABUK010001130.1_pt1 | contig 52299 bp, 60 predicted proteins | sample 5559141 | NCBI WGS metagenome assembly JAABUK01 (sample SAMN10711869, study PRJNA513367) | rock metagenome | isolation source: Antarctica rocks | place: Antarctica: Victoria Land, Pudding Butte nord | collected 2016-01-03 | reverse complement strand
TTTCCGGGGATTACGTTTATGGCGAGGCCGGTTGTGGGGGGGCATTTTGCGTGGCTGACGTTGGGGAGGGCGTGTGGGGGGAGGGCGGTGGGGGGGTTGGGGTTTTTGGAGGAGGGGGAACAGGAGGTGGTTGGGGGGTTGGATAGGGAGCGGGTTGGTGGGAGGGTTGGCGGTGAGGGGTTGTGAGGGGGTGAGAGGGTAGGGTTCCGAGGGTGAGTGCCGTTGGGAGGAAGAAGGGGATGTTTTTGAGATGAGTCGATGATGTATGAGGCTGACGTTGGCATTGGCAAGGATAGCGGCATTGGAAAATGGAAATCTCAAAATGTATGTATTATCTCATAGCAAGCATAGTCATCCCTCCTTGTCCGTTTGATCTACATGACTATGAAAGAGCTATCAGCAATATTCGAATATCGGAGATAATAGCGCAATATCATCATAAAGCATAAGCAAGTAGAACACCTTAGCAACACCAGCCATCCATCCTCCCAGTCATCCTCCCAGTACCACCCCCATCCATTGAAAAACCCCCATCAAACACCCTCATAAAAAAAATACTCACAGCTGTTCCCACAAATGCACCTGCCTCCTCTCCCTCTTCTTCACCTTCCTCTCGCTCTCCTGACTACCCGAAGTACCGCTGCCGAGACTATCTCTATTCTCCTCTCCCGCCTTCCTCACGGCTTCCTTTCCAGTCCAGATACGCGTCCGCACTCCTCCCTCTTCAATCTTGGGCGACCCATCATATACATCCGCACTGGCTTTACTGCTACCCTTCGGCGACGCAACATTCAAGTCCGCACTAGTTTTACTACTCCCCGGCGAGGCATTCGCTTCGCTAGTTCTAGCACCCAGATCCGAAGCCGAAGAACGCACGTCCTCGCCCTCGCCGCTCCTCTTGCGTCTGGTTTTCGCGCTGGAGAGGACGTTGTTCAAGATGCCTATGCTTGTGCTTCGCGTGCGTAAGGGTATGGTTGGTTTTGGCTCCGCGACGAGTTCGTGTAGTTGGTAGGTGGACGGGTCGTGGATGGGTAGGTGTGTGCGGATGAGGGAGGCGAAGGATTCTTTGGAGGCGAGGGTATTGAGGGCTGTGTCTGTTGGCGGGATTGTTGGAGGGAGCTGGGTTAGTTTAGGAGGTGTTGCTGAGGGGGGTGGTGTTCCTGGACGGGGAAGGGTGAATGGTCGGATGATTCTGGCGCGGAGGGGCGAGGAGAGGTCTTGTTCTTGGGTGTCTGTGCTGCTTTCGGTGTCGATTGTGCGGGTTGTGGTATCGTCTTCGGCGGCTGCTAGGCTTTTGCTAATGTCGCTGTTTGCATGGTGCATGATGGCGTCAGTAGGCGGAACTGTGGAGATATTGGGGGATTCGGCGATAGTCACATATGAATCGATGGTATGGTTGCTGCCTTTTGGGGAAAGTGCCCGCTCGATGGGAGCGCGCGATCCGATGGAAGAAGTTTCGCCGCTTGCCAGAGGCGAGATGACGCCCATGGCTTCAAGCTGATCTATTGCTGGTATTAGCAATGGCATGCCCTGGACGACGATGAGGCTTACCCCAGCTACGGCAATAGTAGCGAAATGTAGCAAATGGCTGGTCAAGAGGATCGAGAAGCGCATACTTGTAGTATCGCCGAGGGTGGTTGACCGGTAGGAAGCCTGCATTGACAAGACTGTGTTTCATCGATTAGTCACATCGACCGGCGGCCGGCTGCAGAGAGGAGCCCTACTTGAGACCGCTCTCCGTCGAATGTTGCTGTGACTTGCTATTGGCGTTGCCAGACAGGCTATGGAAATCTTGAACCTCAGGTGCTATCCGCTTCCTACCCTTAGATCGAAAGACTTTAATCTCCATAACATCGTTCTGGCTGTCCAGGGTGAGGTTGTCATCATGCTCGCGATCAGGACCGAAGAATAGCACTCTTCGCTCGACTAGAGAATGTTTGAACGGACTTGGACCAGGAGAGAACAGGCCGAACATGGTCTTTCCTTTGTACCCTTCCTCTTCGCCACAGCCCCAACTCACAACCGTCTTCCCGTTGATGTACAGCTTGAAGTAGTACAATGCTTTTGGAGGATACGGTGGTGCTATGCTGTAGCAGAGCCAGAATTGCGAGGATGGATACGTTGGAAGATAGACGGAGACAAGGGAATTGTCGTCACTAATGAGAGGTGGCACATTTTGGAAAGGATCAGTGGGTGTAATTGGCGGTTTGAATTCGGGGATGGTGAGTATATCAAATTGTGAAACGCAGGAAGTGGTTATGCTGCGGTAGGTTGGCATTATGTCCTACTGTTGACGAGGTTGGGTGCTGGATGTTGGAGTCGACGTTTGGTTCGATGTCAAGGTGAATGGATGGAGGTCTTGAACATCATGCCAAGCCAGAAGCTTCACTTTTTCAACACTTCGCGTCAGCTATGGCAAAGGATCAGACTTCCGCGAGCCCTAAGAAAGCATCAATGAATAGGCTCAGCCCCTCAACATACCAGAATTGATGTTGCTAACGCTGTGTTCTAACAAACAACATGGATTTCTTGCCAAATGATCTCCTAACGTCTACGCCCAACATCTCTCTTTGTCGACATCAGACGGGCTGAACGTCAAAGCAGTCATTGGAGCACATAACTTTGCAATCTTTGGTTGCATCATCTCATCGAGGCAGACGGGTGCGTGAAAAATACGCAGTGCTACAATTGCAGACACTTTGGGTAGGAAGTTAACGGCCCGCAAGTTCGCTGTTCTTTGACATAAACAGAGCCAACTTTCAAAACAGTGTAACACGTTGGCAGCAGCTTTTGCTGTCAGACCTCCGTAATGGTGGAGCGCTTGAGATGATAAAAGACTGGACTGGTGCCATAAAGGACGTTCTCGCTGCGTCTACGGCCAGTGAAAATCAAGTCACTTCAAGCCAGTCGGCGCAGGAGGATCGATGCCCTCCAGTTGACGCTGGGTCGAAGCATCTGCCTGTATCCTACATCTTGGCTGCGTGTCCATCTCAAGCGTTGTGCAATGGCCGCAAAGCAATTGTACACGCAGGTTGCCAGGATATGGGACGGAGTCCACATGTTGGCAAAACATAATCTTTCCCATGCCAGCCTGCATGAGTATTTGTCAATTATGAATTAATCATCGAATCGGGCTACGATAGAATCGAAACCAGCGAGCGCGCGTTTCGAGATTGTGACTGGCGTGCCGGCGCAAGTCGGCACAAGAGCAGAATTTCCAATGATTTCTCCTGACGGAGACAATATCATTCAATGCCACTCTATTTTTGATACTAAGTCGCTTTAGCCCTCGTCAGCAGGAATACGCAGGTTCATGTTCCGCACAGCTCCATATGATGGCTGCGCATGGGCCGACATACCGAGGCTGTAACATATTACCTCCAAATGCGGCGCCCGATGTATATGAAGTGACTCCGGCGATGACTTGTGCAGAATCGGCCACGCCTATTTTCTTGAAGAGAGGAGAACATGTAATGTAATGAAACACATCCATACCCACATAATGCTCGTCAAACCCTCATAGCTTCAGGAACACCTGCTTGACATGGACGCACCGATGGTTTGTGGCCTCGTAGGCAGGCTTGCGATCAAATGATGTCGTAGCCCTGGGTAGTAAAAAGTCCAATATAAGAGACAAAGTCGAGGCAGTATGATTCCAGCCTGCCCCCAAGATGTTGAGAGGGTCTGATGGATTGGGTCCAAAGGAACTCCCAAACAGTTCTCGATTTTCCAAGGCTCTGCTTCCGAAGCTGTAGTGTTTGATGTTCTTGGGGATTGTGCCCATCAAACGCCACTCTTGCAGATGGCTAACCTGTTACCCGGGTTATATCCTTTCTTGCCGCATGCATAACGTGAACGCATTTAGTGACTTGTAGCCTCCCCAGTGACCGCGCCATTCAACTGTGGGACCTCTACTGCCCTTGTCCCTTCCACTATGCTCTTTACTTCAGCTTCCGCCTCTGGCTTGGCTTTGATAATCTCTTCGGCTAGCATGTCCCTAAATCCCGCAAATGCTTCACTCTTGCCCTTCAGAAATTGATTGCTCCTCTGCAGCGCTTCTACAAGCTCTCTGTTGTAGATGTCTGGATTGCGGCCTTGGTCAATGTATTCAATGATCTCCGGTGGGAGGCTTGTTGGGAGGGTAGAGGATGCGATTGAGAGCGACGAGAGGGAGGACGAGAGTTGTTGTCTACGCAACGGAATCTTCGAATTAGCTATCAACAGGCGTGGGTATGTGGTTGAGGGATGCATGAGACACACATCTTGCGCACAAGCTCTTGCTGGGTCTCCGGGCCTAGGTAACCATGCACAGAGGATTGAATCTCATAGAGGTTCTGGATCACTTCTTTGAGTCGGACTGGGGCATCACATCAGCTCCTAGTTTCTATTAGTGTAAGACTTCTTACTTTCGACCGACTGATCCGGTATGGGAGCCATGAAGACTCTTGCTGCTCGAGAGTCACATTGACCAAAAGTTGTACTCCGTAGAAGTCTGGATAAGAATAGTCCAATCTGGCTAGTGGCTTTGCGACTATCACTGTAACCGAGACCGAGGAACCAAAGAATGCTATTCGGCCACCGCTCTTTTCTTTACTATTCAGTTACATCTACCAATTACTGTCTACAGTTCTAGATACGTAGTAGCTTCAGTATGGCAACACTAGTCGTATCGTTGAACTTCCACCTCATTTCAACGATACTTTCGTCAGGGCCAGTAGAACATCAATACCCAAGTACCATTTCTCAATGGTTTAGCGACAATGGCGGCCAAGCTGCACGAAGCCCTAGGCATATATCTGTCCATCTAGTCTCATTACGATGCTTCCTTGTCCATTCTCCACCCTTCACAACAAGGGTGAGGCTTAATTTACACGTAAATTGTGTCCCCGAGGTCGCGAACCAAGCCTCGGAAGCACCCCTTCGCTGCATTCCGATTCCTGCTTTCCACCTCTACTCAATGGCTCTACTTGCTGAGCATACTCTTATCCAGATAACGGCATGCGTCAGTGTTCTCATTCGTGCCGCTTTGTTTCCTGGAGCAGTCTCTTTTCTTGAAGCCTGTTCTGCTCCAACCGTGATGTATAGCCACATGCTGGATCCAACGGGAGTATACAAGATACCCTATTCTGATTGGCTTTTGCTCAAGGGGTGTTTCGGGCTGACAACTCTAGATGACTCTTTGCAGTTCTGGATTCACCCGGAGATGAGATAGATAGGACTGTGGTGTCTCTTTATAACGTGATAATTGCCGTGGCTATCGAGCGGACTGATTTGAAACCCGTGCAAGGAGTCATCCTCCTGGGGCACAGGTCGCGGGCTTCTGAACATGGATGGAATCGGAGCAGATCGGATTGGTAGTCACACCTCTCATTCCAGCGTTTGACTTGAAGAACATTGTAACTTTGATATCTGTACCAATTCTGTTCAAGATACTTGTCGTCAGACCAAACCATTGCACATTAATGCCTTAGTCCTACACATCCCTGATTCTCATCTCCCTCTGCGACCTTCTAGCATTAGCACCCGGGCCACCGCCATCAAGTTCCGTCTCAACCATCTCCAACCCAGCAAGATCCGGGTAACGCCTGCTGAATGTCGATTCCCAATCCTCGTCTGCGCCATCCATGGTAGGCTTATTTTGGAATGGCTCCTGTTGCTCCTGTAACCTTGGTGGCAACGGCTTCTTTGCAATCATTGGAGCAGATTTAGCTGGTGATTGTGGTGGGCGATCCCCTGTTCGTAAATTCTGGGGTTTCGTTTGAGGTTTAGGAGGAGCTGAAGCACGTGGAAATGGGCGTTCGGAAGGAGGAGCGCTGTGGCGAGGTGCAGTGTTTGTTAGGGATGGCTGGACCGGTAGGGAGGGCCCAAGGCGGCTACTAGTCGGGGCTGAATTGGGAGCTATATTGAGCGAGGGCTTTGATTTGGGTGGTTGCTCATCGCTTGACGGTGGAGGCTGACGGGATGTCGTCCGCGGTGGATGGTTTTGTGGAGGTTGTCCAGCTGACATCTGCTCCGGTGCATCTGTGAACCGGCCATAGCCAAAGGCTGTTTTCGTAGGTGACGGTGAGGCTCTGCCGCTTTCGTCAAGTAGAGTCTGGACCTTAGTTTGGATTGAGGCGGCTTTATTATTTCTTGGGCCTCCGCCAGGGCGCCCTCGACGACTATCACCACCCTGGGCGAGGCGTAGTCGATAAGCAGCCGCTCCATCTGCGACGCGTTTCTCTTCCTGAGACAAGCGTTGACGCTCGAGCTCTCGCCGCAACTCCGGAGGTATCTCCTCAGACTCCTCAAGTTCATGACCGTCATCACTCCTACTGTCAGTGGCCTCAGAGCCTGCTATCGGCGTAAGTCCGCTGGTGCGGCGCTCAGGTGAGCGGCTTGCATCGCGCGATTGAGCCCCCCCTGCGTTCGTCTCAAACCGCTTAAACGCATCCCCAAACCTCCCTGCAAGAAGATTTTTCGTGCCAGATAAAGATACGGACGGCATACTAGCTCGCTTAATGTGTCTTGACCCACTGCTCAGGCGCTTCTCCTTTCGCTTTGATGCTTCTTCTTCTTCCATTGCCTTTAGGAAGTCCACATTCGAGTCGATTTTGATCATTTCTTCCCCATCATCTGCATCTCCTATTGGCACCGAGATAAGAATATGGTTCATGGCCTCGGAACCCTGTAATTCATTTTTGGCTTTCTCTCGCGACATTCGGCGCAGTAGACTGGGCTTTGATGGGTTCTGTGCGCTGGCTGGTCTTGCTCTTGAGTTGGCAGACTTGGATCTCTGTACGGTGCTATCAACACCGTTTGAATACGATAATCTATGGTTCATCTCTAAATGGGGCTGCGAAGATGGCGAGGGATCGGTTGTCAGGATCTGGGACCTCGATCGATGTTGAAGAAAGTCAGGTCTTTTGTTGCCTAAGGCGCCCGCCTGCAAGGGTACGACTGCTACCTCAGATGAGTCGGAAGCTCTTGGCTGGCTTGAAGATCTGTGATCTGAAGAAGAAGGTGGGAAACTGAAAATGGGACGATTGGCAGTATTCTGAAGGGTAGGAGAAGGGGGCGACGGTGATGTCATTGTGCCTGTGGATACCATTGAAGGTCGTTGAGAAGCTGACTGTTGGATCGCAGTCTTCGTGGCTAACCCTGTCGTTGGTGCGTTATGTACGGGCTGGGTCGATTGCGATTCCACCCTTTGTGGATTGGATGAGGGCTGACGTTGGGTTGGCTTGGACGTTACTGTCGGCTGGGCAAAAGCATCGTCCGCTAAAGCGTCGGTGACTCGCTGGGTGATGTCGCGTGAAGACTGCTTTTGGGTATCACGATTCGGATCGAAGGCAAATTTGCTGCCAGAATCGTGAAGCAGAGAGAAGTCATCCAAAGCAGGAAACCTGGCCGAAGTATCGTCTAAAACCCCAACACTCGGCCTGACCGAATCAAGTGCAGCCCATGGATCGTTCGCAGCACCTCTTAGTGGGGACGGACTCGGCTTGGGTGTCCTAGAATTTCCTTCTGCTTTCGCCGGCCTTCCACGCCGCATTGGCGTTATATCCGGAATGCTTTGCTTTTCCTCTATGGGTGTAGACCGAAACGCACCGGCCAATGGTGTAGTCATGAGATCTGGTTCAGCAGATGGGAGGTGTTCGTTTCTTCGGGCCTCTGATTGTGTCCGGCCAGCATATATCTGGAGCCGTCAGCAGACACATGCCAATTAGGGGGGGAAAAGCTAACATCTTTGATGGGAATGTCAGTCCCGCGTATCAGGCTAACTTCCCGCACGACTTGGTATATATTGGGTCGCGGCTGGGGATTCTCTTGCAGCATCGACGCTACGAAAGTCAGCGACAGGCCATTCGTGTTGTTGAGCAGCAATCATTCACCAATAAGCTTCTTGACTTGGTCTGAAAAGGGTGGGTAGCCTGGGAACTTGAAGCTTGCGTTGAGTATAGCCATCTGACCCTGCTCTTCAAACGGCGTCTTGTAGTAGCAAAGCTTGTACAACAGCACACCAAGCGCCCAGATATCACTCTTCTCGTCTATAGGCTGTTTTCGATAAACATCGATCATCTCTGGGCTGCGGTACTGCAATGTAGTATGTTTCTGCACGTCGTCCTCGATCAATCGTCCTTCCACAGCACTTGTAGCGGCAGGCCTCGGAGGAGCAGTAGAGCCAAAGTCACACAGTTTGTACCGTCGAGTAGACCCTGATATGTTGATGAGGACGTTTTCAACCTTGAGGTCTCTGTGAAGTAGCGGTGGCTTCAGGTAGTGCATGCAGGCTACACCTTGGGCAACGTCTGCAAATATCTTGAGAATCTCGGGTTCGGTGAGCCGATTCTGTAGGCGAGTGTTCATGAAATCAATCAGTCCTCCACCATTGCAATATTCCATAAGCAGAAAGACCTCGTACCCTCCTCCCTTCAGCTGTGAAGCATGTGAATCAATGTATGTGACGATTGGCCAACGCCCCTTGAGTTTCTTCATTGTCTCCACCTCTGTTCTCATGCTTGCCAACGCTTCTTTGTCAGGAACCGCGACCCTTTTGAGCACGGCCCCATCTTCCCCGTCCACAGGCTTCGGAAGCCGTACTAGATAGACGTGGGCGAAACCCCCTTCGGAAAGATACTTTTCTATGATGACTCGGTGGTTGCCAACTTGGACCTTCGTACCTGGAACAAAGGTTCCGCTTGGTATGGCCGGAGCCGAAGTAGGAGCGGGTGCAGTAAAGGCTGGCTGTCGCACCACAGGCGCGAAGACGGAGGGATTGAAGGCTGTAGACATACCGGAGATGGGCGGGGGGGATGGGCGGAAAAGCACACACGGCTAAGGGTCAGTGGAGCCTCATTGGAAGGTAGGTATGTGTTTCTGTCTGGCTCGAGGGTGAATAGATGGCTGGCTACCCCCCGAGGCCAGATATCGCGTTTTCGCTTGAGCTGGCGCAGTCAAGTCTGTTTCCAGATGCCAAGGATCTAGAATAAGTTCTACGCCAACTTCTCTTGCTGCACCCCCGATCCAATCACTCTGCCTTTTAAGGCTACAGATATAACACAAGTCGACAAAGATCCAGGCATCAGTCCTTTGAAAGTAGGCTTCAATATCGCGGCACAGAACACCGACGTCTTCTCGCCATGTGGGCTGTGCGAAACAGGGGATCAGGCTACGAGGAATGCACAATTCTAAGATGTGAACCACACACGTAAGGTAGTCCCGTTGGCTTCGTCGATGATCGCGATAGCAGTCCCACAACATCCACACTGAGCAACAGAAATGCCGTTGCACTGTGTGCATGTAGAGCATAGCATTACATAGGTTAGTAGCCGAGTGGCCTCTATTCGGCGCTACGCAGCTTCCTATTGCAAAGAAAGATCAAGCAGCCTGATTGATGTCTGTGTAATAAGGCTCCAGTCAGGGATATGATCGTGTTCAAGCGCCTGAGAGCCAAGTCGTTGTTGTTGATAGAGAAGAATGGTAACGTTCAGCTGTGTGGAACATTGTAGTTAGCCTGCCTGTTAAAGTTGACGACATCCCATGTGGATAAGCAGCCTTAGCAGAAATTTCGAGCGCATGGAGCCTAGCAGAGACAATGTGAGCTACCTCTTCGACGATGTGCCTCTGCTCTGCGGATCATACCAACTAATATGGATGGCGACTGCATTGCATGAAAAAGGAGGCAGTGATCATGCTTGATATACTTTAGGGAAAATGGACAGCGGGAGGCAGTGTGGCCCCTATCTTTTAGCACCATGTCCGATCGAGGTTAGCTCCCGTCACCCAGCAATCGTGCTGCAGCTTTATATTAAAACGGCTCCCCTCGGCCAAAATCAAAAAGTCTTCCAAGCCCCAAAGCTTGTCAGCCTTACGAAGTCACGACTACGATGATGGGAACGATTAACGCCGATGATAATTGTTGTTTTCTCCTATGGCGAGCACAGAACGCAGGCTTATAATGCCACCTTTTCATCGAAGGTATGCAGACCAATGCACCACTGACATTTCAGAGTCTCAAGATCCCTTGATAGTCTGGGTCAATGAAGAAACGCGCGCAAGCAGGTGATACAACATAAAATTGGATGAAGGAAGAGGTGAAAGGATGACGTCCAGGTGAGTCATCCGAAGGCCTGTACGATGGAACATGGAGCTAACCAAAAGGCATCTAGGCTTGATCGCTTGGTCACGTGAGTCGCGTGAAACCCTGCAGTGCGGTTCCGAAATACGCTAATATGAAATAGGCTTCTTGAGACGGGGAGTACACAGGTCATCAGAAATACAGCCGCGCAGCAATTGGGAGATGTTCAGAAACAGCATCCCGACGAATTGTTCAACCTCCTCACCCGAGTCCTCCCTTTTTTGAAGTCCAGGTCATGGGATACGCGGACTGCAGCTGCCAAAGCTATTGCTGGCATCGTCGAAAACGCAGACATCTTTGACCCTAATGGCGATGAAGACATCAAAGCAGACGAGCCGGTCAAAATCGAGACCGATGACGCGGTCCCAGCTCTGACAGGATGCCAATTGCAGCTCAAGACACTCAATATCATGGCAATCTTGAACAATGGCAAAAAGTTATTGGGAAGTGGAGGTAAAGAACTCGACTATGCCGTTGCTTCGATGGATCCTGCAAACCGGCTAGATCTCCAACGACGAGTTGCGCACGCCACATTAGGTCTTGCTGGCGAAGATGTCGATGAGCAAATCAATTGCCTACTTCAGGAGATGACCGCTTCCTCTAACGCTGCTAATGGTACTCGTAACCTCCACAAAATCGACACTTCCGACAGCATGCTCTCTGATGATCAAGCAATGCGTTCGCCTAGTCCTTACACAGCAGTATCTCCTGCACCAACGACGGCATCCGGGCTGAGTAAAAGGCAGCTGAATCAGCTAAAGCGCAAAAAGAAGCTGGATGCCAGATCCCAGGCCAACAAAGTTCGAGTAATTGACATATCAGGTCGTAGGCCAAGTAACAATACGCCCATGACCCCCTCAAGCTCGGAACCCTTTGCAATCAAGTCTGGCATCAAGCCTGAAGTGGAGGACGATGGAGATACTGACATGTTCTCTCTGACTCGAGCCAATGTTGACGAGGATGCCAAAATTGTGTCTGACTTCAAAGGCTCAATCTTACCGGAAAAGTCTGTGATACAGACTGAAGCCGAAGAGGAAGGCCTCGAGTGGCCTTTCGAGCGTTTGTGCGAAGTTCTCATGGTGGACCTTCTCGACCACCACTGGGAGATTCGACATGGCGCAGCCATGGGCTTGCGTGAAGTCGTCCGCGTCCACGGCGCGGGCGCCGGCCGAGAGTGTGGCAAAAGCAGAGGGCTGAATAGTAAGGCCAATAACAGATGGCTAGATGATCTAGCCTGTCGCCTATGCTGTGTTCTAATGCTGGACCGATTTGGTGACTACATATCAGATAATGTTGTTGCACCTATCCGGGAGACCGTTGGACAAACCCTCGGAGCTGTCATGGCACACTTACAATCCACAACGGTGTCATCAGTCTACCACGTGCTTTATCGCATGGTCATGCAAATAGACCTAAATCTTTCCAAACGCATATGGGAAGTCTGTCATGGAGGTATGATTGGCCTCCGATATCTAGTCGCAGTTCGAAGCGATCTACTAGTGAAAGACAATGCCCTTATGGACGGTGTTGTCGAGGCCGTCATGAAAGGTCTCGCGGATTACGACGACGATGTTCGAGCCGTCAGTGCAGCTACCCTTACCCCAATCGCGAAAGAATTTGTGACCCTTCGGCCGGCCGCGCTCCATGATCTGATGAACATAGTCTGGGATTGTTTGTCTGATCTTCGCGATGATCTGAGTGCTAGTACTGGTTTCGTAATGGATCTCCTTGCTAAATTATGCAGCTTTCCCAAAGTGTTGCTTGCAATGAAGCACAACGCAGCAAAGGAGTCAGACCACTCCTTCACCAATCTTGTTCCAAGGCTGTATCCATTTCTCAGACACACAATACCCAGTGTCCGAACCGCAGTCCTCAGAGCACTACAAACATTCCTTCAAATTGGCGGCGAAGACACTCGCGGCTGGGTGAGTGGGCGGATATTACGACTTGTGTATCAAAACCTGCTTGTCGAGCGTAATGAGGTAACTTTGAAGCTTTCTCAGGAGGTCTGGAACTCGCTACTGGATGCCTTGGTCGAAAAAGATGACAATGATACCACCTCTCAGTTCTTGGAGCAAATACATGACCTCCTTGTACTCGCGTTCCATCCTATCGGCACTTCGCGGAACCCATTGCCAATAGAATTATGCTACTTTATCAAACCTTCCGGTCAATTGTATGGACCACCAAATCCCGAGATGCTAAGAGCAGTGGCGCAACAAACCACTGAACCGGCTGCAAAGCGGAGGAAACGCTCCGAGAAAAAGGACGAACCACCCACATCGGCCCATAATGTCGATGGACATATGATAGCCGGAGACGTCGATCTGGTTGGTTTCGAAGTACTGGTCAGATCCCGGGTATGTGCAGCGAAGGCGCTGGCTCGCGCATTAGCTAAGCACCCACCACTGGAAACAATCATGATGGAGATATCAGACGGCTTACAATCGCGTTATTCGACGACGCAAATGATTGCAGGCATCATCATTGAAGAATACGCTCGAGGTTTTACCAACCCTTCAGGTAGAGCCGGTAGATTCAGCGATGCTTTGGTATCAATTTTGGATACTGAACGCCCAGAGAGCTATGCCGATCTCCTACCATTTCTGAGAATCCTACGAGCACAATGCCAGGCTCTCCTGAATGCCTTCCGGGATCACGGTCATGTGCCCACATTGAAGCTACCTTCACTTGCAATTGTTGTCCAAGGCGAGATTGGAGCGGGTCCCACAGCCTTCTCTATTGCAAATGCAGAAATGGTGGTGGGCAATGAGTTTGACCGTTTGAAGAAGTCTCTGGCCCCAGCGCAACGGATCACTTCTTCTCAAATTCTCACAGATGCGCGCCAGGCTGTTCAGGATTCTGTTGATGAGGCTAAACAGAACAAGAGCGAAAGAGACGTTCGCATCAAAGCAGCCGCAGCGTCTGCCCTTGTTGCCATTGCGGAAATCCCCAAGAAGCCAAGTTCTCTTATCAAAGGCATAATGGATAGTATCAAGCTGGAGGAGATTAACGAATTGCAGAAACGATCAGCTCTATCAATATCCTCCCTTTTGGGCTTCTATGCCACCACACAACGGCGTGGTCCTGCTGACAAGATTATCAGTAACCTTACCAAGTTCTACTGTATAGACACCTCAGAGACACCAGAATTTCGCATCAATGCCTCAAAACAAGACATCGTCTTATCACTTCACAAGGAGGAGGATCGAAAAGACTACGAGGGCACGGAAGCTTACGAAAGGGAGGCAAGGGGAGCAAAGATCACGCGACGTGGTACCAAAGAAGCGCTGGACCAGCTCTGCCGGTCGTTTGGGAATCAATTATTCGAGAAAGCCCCCGTATTGCAATCGAAGATCGAAGCACCTCTTCGCAAGGCTTTCGCTGGCGTCGAACCGATGGACCTTGAGACCAACCATGAATTTGGTCAAGAGGTCGTAGACGGTCTTTTGGTGCTGCGTGCTCTGGTGCCGACCATGCACGTAGATCTTCACCCCTTTGTTGTCGAGTTAATGCCATTGGTGGCCAAAGCTCTACGTAGCCCGTAGTCCATCTTCCGATACGCCGCAGCAAAATGCTTTGCTACCATCTGCAGCGTTTTGAGAATGGAAGGCATGACTACGCTAGTTGAACATGTCCTCCCTTTCGCTAGCTCCGACAACCTTCACTGCAGACAGGGCGCTATAGAGCTGGTTTATCACCTGATCGGTGTTATGGAGGACAGTATCTTGCCATATGTAATATTCCTGATTGTACCTGTGCTTGGCCGCATGAGCGATACTGACAATGATGTACGACTTATCACAACTACGACTTTTGCTACCTTGGTCAAGCTCGTGCCGCTCGAAGCTGGCATACCGGATCCGCCAGAATTTCCAGAGACTCTACTCAAAGGCCGGGACCGAGAACGCAAATTCATCTCGCAGATGCTGGACCCTAAGAAAGTAGAGCCTTTCGAACTTCCGGTTGCTATAAAAGCCGAATTGAGATCTTATCAGCAAGATGGCGTCAATTGGTTGGCTTTCCTCAATAGGTATCATCTCCACGGAATCCTGTGTGATGACATGGGCCTTGGCAAAACGCTGCAGACGCTGTGCATAGTGGCTAGTGACCACCATATGCGTGCAGAAGAATATGCAAAGACTGGGTCATTGGACTGCCGGCCCCTTCCCTCACTCATTGTTTGCCCACCCACGCTCTCTGGCCATTGGCAGCAAGAGATACAGCAATTCGCGCCCTTCTTGACATGCTTGGCTTTCGTTGGCCCTTCTCAGGACAGGCTCAGGCTAAGAGACCGGATTGGCACGACTGACATTGTAATTACCTCCTATGATATCTGCAGAAATGACATCGACATCTTGACACCTCTGAATTGGAACTATTGCGTACTGGACGAAGGACATCTCATCAAGAACCCCAAAGCCAAGACGACAATAGCTGTGAAGCGACTTGCCAGTAATCACCGTCTCATTCTGTCCGGCACTCCAATTCAGAATAACGTCCTCGAACTCTGGTCTCTCTTCGATTTTCTCATGCCTGGTTTCCTTGGTACAGAAAAAGTGTTCCTTGACCGGTTCGCTAAGCCTATCGCCGCCTCACGCTTGAGTAAATCCTCGTCTAAAGAACACGAAGCCGGCGCGCTCGCCATCGAAGCTCTCCACAAACAAGTCCTACCCTTCCTCCTACGCCGACTCAAAGAAGAAGTACTCGACGACCTCCCTCCGAAGATTCTACAAAACTACTACTGTGACCTCTCCGATCTTCAGAAGAAGCTCTTCGATGACTTTGCTAAAAAGGAGAAGAAAGTACTTGCTGACAATGCCGGCAGCGACAGCAAAGAAGCCAAACAACATATCTTTCAAGCTCTTCAATACATGCGCAAGCTCTGCAATTCGCCGTCTCTCGTCGTCAAGGAAGACCATAAGCAATACGCTGCCATCCAAGCATCGCTCGCCCGTCAAGGGTCTAACCTCAGGGATGTAAATCACGCTCCCAAGCTTACCGCTCTGCGCGATTTACTGGTAGATTGTGGTATTGGGACAGACCCTGCCGAAGACAACAATTATGTTTCTCCCCACCGTGCTCTAATCTTTTGTCAGATGAAGGAGATGCTGGATATAGTTGCCAACGATGTTTTGCGCAAGCTTCTTCCGTCCGTGCAATATCTACGTCTGGACGGTAGCGTGGAAGCCACTAAGCGCCAGAGCATCGTCAATCAATTTAACACGGATCCTAGCTACGACTGTCTTCTCTTGACCACTAGCGTGGGTGGTCTGGGTTTGAACTTGACGGGTGCAGATACCGTTATCTTCGTCGAGCACGACTGGAACCCGCAAAAGGATATACAGGCTATGGACCGGGCGCATCGTATTGGGCAGAAAAAAGTTGTCAACGTTTATCGCCTAGTCACACGAGGGACGTTGGAAGAGAAGATCCTAAAGTAATTTGCCACAGTTCCTCGTACCGTCTCCAAAAGCCTGTCGCTAACGTTTGGTACAGCCTACAACGCTTCAAAATCGATCTCGCCAGCACAGTAGTGAATCAGCAGAATGCTGGCCTGGCCACAATGGAGACAGACCAAATCCTCGATCTTTTCAACCTCGGCGAGACAGCCCCGGCGTCCAATATCAAAGACGGCGAAGGCAAGGCAGAAGACATGATAGATGTGACTACTGGAGAGGTTGTGAAAGAGAAAGGCAAGAAAGGGTGGTTGGACGATCTGGGAGAGCTGTGGGATGAGAGAGGGTATGAAGAGGAATTCGATCTGGGAGGCTTCATGAAAACGATGAAGATGTGAGCCGGAGGGTCGAGATGTTTTCCTGTAATGGGTATTCTGCATACTTAGCGATTGGCGATATTATATTAGTACTTGTACAACAGCAGGCGCTTGAGCCTATCAACGTTCACTTGGGCATACAACAGTATTATCGAGAATCGCCTTGGGCAGCAAGACCTCGTGCCCCTGCAATTTGGTGGAGGAGCTTCATTGGTTCCGAAAAGTACGCAACACAGTACCTCGCCACTTAGAATATTCATCCCACTCCCTTCCCATCAGCATTCTATTCCTCTAACATTCATCCTCCCTCATAATTGCAGTGGCTAGCAAATCCCTATCATTCCAGAAACCCTAGTAGCCTTCACAACCGAGCTGCCTCCAATTGGGTAGGCTGATGTGATGCCAGGGACGTAATATCTACGATGAAGCTCGTCGCACCCAATGAGATCGTAGTCGCTTTCTGATCTATCAAGACGCATGCCTGATTGTGTATATGGCACGAGGGAGTTTGGGGGAGGTAAGGGGATTGTGCGCGGTTTTGGATAGATGGATGAGGAGGCTGGGGGGATAGAGGTAGAGATTAGGCCGATGGGGGGACCACAGCTAAAGATGGACTATCCAATTCTGAAAGCAGTAGCTATGAGGTTAGGTATGCGCAGGGAGAACCTTGCAGAGGCTTAATTAGGTAGACTTTGAAGGAAGATGGTAACAGCACAACAAACCCTGCGAAGAGGGTAAGACTGTTTCAATAGTGAAGGGGGATGACTTTGGTAGGATAGGATCAAGGGTAGTAAGTCAAAGCAGAGAATGTTGTATTCGTCTCACAACAAGGATGGTTTTCAATATTGGATTCCGCCGAGAGTCTTGCTATATCTCAGCTAAAGTCTCAAATCCCGTCTAGTGGGTGGTATCGCCGAGAGATGAAGTAGCGAATGTCCCCTGTTCATGGGCCGAATTCTTACGACGGTCATTTTTGTAAGGTTATATTCATCGTCGAAGAGGAGGCGGGACGAAAGTCGCGCGCTAAGTCGGATACGGCTCAGCGCCACAGCCCAATTTTGAATGACTAATATTTTAGCTGAACTGACAGGCGCCAAATTTTAATCTCTTCACTTCATCAATCTTAACTTTTATCTCTTGTGTAAGGCAGCTAACGCTTACCAAAATGGCGTGGCGAAATCAGGCAGCGCAGACAGGATCGAACAATATCCCACTTGGGTCCCGTCGTCGCTTTGGAGGCAGTGACTCGGCTCCCCCTGACGATGGCGGGTATAACCCCAGCATGCCATCTGCTGGCATCTCTGACACCAGCTACAAGCGTGGTCGAAGCCCGGAGCGAGGTAATCACTTGTATACTTATGACAAGAACGTCACTAACACTTCCACAGCTGATATCAAGATTGAAGATGGCGAGAGGCGCCGCAAGAAGAGAAATAGATGGGGCGATGCGGCAGAGAACAAGGCTGCTGGCTTGATGGGACTTCCTACTATGATAAAAGCCAATATGACAACTGAACAACTTGAAGCATACACCTTGCACTTGCGTATTCAAGAAATCAGTGAGAAGCTAAGAATCAACGACGTGGTGCCTGCAGATGGCGACAGGTATGACCACTTGATGGAATGGCACAAGTTCATTATGCTTACTCTCGCTTTCATTTAGGTCCCCATCTCCGCCCCCTCAATATGATAATTTCGGTCGTCGTGTTAACACACGCGAATATCGCTACCGCAAGCGTCTCGAAGATGAGCGCCACAAGCAGATTGAAAAGGCCATGAAGATTATCCCTAACTACCACCCACCATCTGACTACAGGCGTCCAACTAAGACACAGGAGAAGGTTTATGTGCCGGTCAATGATTATCCGGAGATTAACTTCAGTACGATAACTAACCCTATCCTAACCCTTTCCTTCTCGTCTTTCCTTTTGATGATGCGTGGGGCATCCTTGGAGGATGCAGCATCTGTCATCACTAACACTCTAATGCTGTACTTACCCGTTGTCGTAACATGTTGTTTTGCAAAGACTAACACTTAGCTTGCGCTCTTTTACTAAAGTTGGACTACTCATCGGGCCTCGTGGCAATACACTGAAGAAGATGGAGACAGAGTCCCTCGCGAAGATCGCAATTCGCGGCAAAGGATCCGTCAAGGAAGGAAAAGGTCGATCTGACGCAGCTCATACGAGCAACCAGGAAGAGGATCTGCATTGTTTGATCATGGCAGATACGGAAGAGAAGGTCAACAAAGCGAAGAAGCTGATCCACAACGTCATTGAAACGGTTAGCCTCAAACGCCGAATACTGTGTTGTCTGATGACTGACGAATACCAGGCCGCCTCCATCCCTGAAGGGCAAAATGAGCTCAAGCGAAATCAACTTCGTGAGCTTGCAGCTCTCAACGGTACCCTCCGTGATGACGAGAATCAAGCATGTCAAAACTGTGAGTGTCTCTTCCATCATCATCCCGCAAACTATGCTAACTTATTTGCAGGCGGTCAAATCGGCCATCGCAAATATGACTGCCCCGAGCAACGCAACTTTACTGCTAACATTATTTGTCGAGTTTGTGGCAATGCAGGCCACATGGCTCGAGACTGTCCGGACAGACAACGCGGAGCTGACTGGCGCAATGGTCCTCAGGGCGCAGCTGTACCTGGCCGTCCTGTTACTGGACGTATTGGTGGAGGTGACGCTGTCGACCGTGAATACGAGGTAAGTCTTGCATTTCACCATAAAATCTCTCAAGACTAATCCATTCTCCAGCAACTGATGCAAGAGCTTTCCGGTGGTGCACCAAGTGGAGACGCGCCCCAACGCATCGAAGCTGGCCCTGGCGGGTATGACAACGGAGAGGGAGACCGTGATCTGAAACCATGGCAGCGTGGCCCCACTGGCGCAGCTGCTCCCTGGCAACAACCACGTGGTGGAGATGATCATCGCGATGACTACAATCGTGATGGCGGTGCTGCACCCCCATGGGCTGCTCGTGGTGGAGGCGACAACCAGGGAGGCTACCAGCAAAATGGTTACGGCGGTCCTCCTGGCGGCGGAGCCGCACCATGGCAACGACAGCAAGACACCGCGCCCCCTCCTCCTCCTTCGGGCGGCGGATACGGAGGCTATGGTGGATATCCAGGAGGCTACGGAGATGCCAATGGCGGCTACGGCGCACAGCAAGGCATGGGTGCTCCACCAGGTTTGGGTGGCGGTGCTGGCGGTCTTGGTGCTCCTCCAGGTCTAGGCGCTTTGTTCCAAACCTATGGCGCCAATGGCTCTGCAGGTGGTGCTCCACCTCCACCTCCATCCGATGACCTTCCTCCACCAGTGAGTCCACTTTCCCCTGTTCTCAAGAGGTTATCACTAATCAAAACACAGCCTCCAAGTGACCAACCTCCGCCCCCTCCACCGCCTGGAAATTAAGCAGGTCGCCTTCCTCCTGTTTGATACGCTACTTTTGAGCTCTTGCCTCTTCGATGGAAAATGGAGCACAAGGCTGAGCTATGGGAGTATTCGTGCAGGAAGGTCGCAGGAACAAGCGCGTGTGAATGTCCGCTATGGTCATTTGAGAATTGCATACCATGTCTTTCAAACAACAAAGTGTATCTTACTGTGCTTCTTTACAAAACAATTGAATGCATTCTGTCTGCTAGCTCAAGTTCCCAGTCGTGAGTGCTAGGCTAGTTATTAACAATAACGCCAGCTAGAAGGCATACGGGTACCCAACAAAGGTTCATACCACAGCTCCGAACATTCGTGCATTCGTCTTGTGCGCGCTCCGTGGGAGCTACTCTGCTAGACTTTACTCCAAACCTGTACAATCAACTACAAAAAAAGGAAATAAAATTAGCTTTATAACTGAAACGATTCCAGCACCAACAAGAATCTGCGAATACCACAAACTCACTGTCGTACCTGATCGATAACACCTCTAAATTAATCCTATCTTCCACACCACCAGAGTACCAGCGGGAAACTAGACGCCACTCACCTTTTCTACAACATAAAACTCGTGAATAGTACAGGTGAAGCGTGGACATTGCGAGCGAATGCCACAGCTGGCATGGATGGCTGTGGAAGCTTCAGGGCGTGGGGGATATTTGTGATGGTGATGTGGGATTCGCGGGAGGGGAGGATGGTGGGATAAATGGGGGAGATGGGGGAGGATGTCTTTTAACAGAAGGGGTATATGGTGGACTGGACTAAGGGGGAGAGGTATATATTGTTCACTCTCGACAGTCATGTACTCCAAATGTTAGTTATTACACATCCCTAGCTTCATAGCTTCACTTGACAAGCCTAGAGCTAAGGAAGCGCCAAGGTATTGGCGCCGGTAACATTAGCGTGTGCACAAGACTTCGGAATGCTTAGCGCGTAGAAAACCGCTCCTCCCTCAGCATAATAGTATTTCATGGGGCTTTAGTATAGACTTATAACATGAGATTAATAGTCTAGGTAGTACGACTCTTTTGCCCCCATATTGACAAGAATCGAGCTTATACTCGTTACGTTAGAGGGCTGTTAAGAAATCAATGGATTTGGTAGGGAGACCTTCAGAAACACCTCAATAATCCCTACCCTAATTACTCAACGAATATTGAGCGGGTTTTGATGAATATAGGGGCAAAAGAGTCGCACTACCTATACTATTAATCTCATATTATGGGTCTATATTAAAACCCTATGGAATACTATTATACTAAGGGAGGAGCGGTTTTCTACGCGCCAAGCATTCCGAAGTCTTGTGCACACGCTAACATCGCTTAGGAATAGGTGGCCTTCCTACAAATTCCTCTTGCCTTAGTACCTTAGACGTGCTATTAGCTAGCAAGCTGGTCGCTAAGCCCCTTCAGGTTAGTAAGGCTAACTACGCAGTTTAAGGGCGGTAAGTCTAAGCGTAAACCTCTATAATTTTATTAGATATCCTATTTTTAGCTAACACATCTACAAATTTCAAACCTGCTTAGAGTATAAATGAAAGCTCTAAGTAATAATAGTTACCTAGAGTAGAAATAGCAGCGAAAAATCTTTAAAAAAAATTATATAAATAGAATTACGCGCTAGTCCTAGTAATTTTTAATTTAAGGTTTTTTAAAATTTAGGCTCGGGCCGAGCCGTTTCTTAAGGGAGGAGCCGGAAACCTCTCTAGCTCGCTTATTCATCAACGAATCTAAATATAGACTTTATTTTTAGAATCTACGCTAAAAATACACTAGGAGAATATATCTATTGGCCCCCCCTACTAAGGATAGGTAAATTTATTAGAAATTTATTAAAGTCTGGAATATCCCTAGTTACTACGAGTAAGTAGCTGCTAATTTAGCAAGTAGGCTCCTAAAACCTACTTATTTTATGTTATAATCCCTTAAGAGCGACGACATAGGATATTTCTACTAAACCGGCTCCTAAGCACTTATAGTACTTGAAGTAGGCTATAGATTTTTATAGATGTACACCCGTAAAATTTTTAGCTTATTAATAAAATTTATTAATATTTAACTTTATAATATAATAACTTAATAATCTACTATTAATTTACTAGCTATATTAATAGGCTAATTATACTCTTACTTCTTCTAATTCTAATAAGCCTACTTTTAGCTTAATCCGCCTACGATAAACTATCCGTAACGCTATTACTATCTATTAACTCCTAAATTTCTAAAAATCCTAGTAGCTAGCCAGCGATAATAGTAATATCCTTACTCCAGTTTTTTAGTCTTAATACGTTAGATAGGCTATCTAAGGTACCGGAGTAGGTATATCTAATAGGTAGGGTACTTAATATAGGTAAACTTAGTATTATAGTAGTTTAGTAGGAGCGGTTACGGAGCGACAGGGCGCGACAGGGCTTAATTAGCCTATATATATATTACTAGCTTATTTTCGCGCTTAATAAGGGTTCTTAATATATATACCGTACTCCGTACGTACCCCGTAGTAAATAATACCGATATTGTTGATAATAAGGTATCTATAAGTAAAGGAACAAAAGTTTGCACTTAGACGTGTTACCATTAGGCTGCGGAGTCAGCATCGCTAACCCGAAGGGACTTAGCGACCAGCTTGCTGGACCAATAACACGTCTGAGGTACTGAGGCAAAATTCCTCTATGAATGAGGCGGGGAGTACGCGCTGGGGGAATATGCCACGTAGCTTTTCCTCCACAATTGGATGTGTCGGGCCGGGAGAGTACGCCACGGAAGTTTCATCCCTGAATGGAGGTGGCGAGTATCCCCCAGAGCAGTACGTGGCAGGCGAGTACATGCTGGGGGAGTACGCCACATAGGCTCCTCCGCCTATATCATTTATCAAAGGCTTCTAGGCCTCCTCTGTCACTAGACTATGACCATGTTCCATAGCTATCCCAGGCTCAGGGTTTTGATTGACTTGGCAAGGCAACCCATCCTGAAAAGGACAGAGTAGGAGACTACAATCTGACAACAGCCAAGGCTCATGCACCGCTCGATGGTCTCTTAGGGCTCCCAGGCAACAGCATCAGTGAGTGATAGGGGCGCGGGCTTGTCATCTGCTTGGTTATGTATCAGAATTGCGGCGCTTACATACGGCGCTTACGGGGTACAGAATTCGAACCACTTTGCCAGCGAGATTTATGGCCGGGCGGGCCAAGTTTCAACGCAAAACAAGCATGAGAATAAGGCTGAGCTACGGCCTCCTTATTGGGGCAATCATAGGATCAATCCTGATGACGACAATCATGGGTCAATCTTTGCTATCACAGCCTCACCAAAATTGTTTCAAGAGCTGCCATCAGTTGGTGTCGATATGATCTGTTCTGCATATGTGAACACCAAGTTGCCACCTAATACATTCTTTGTTCAACGATCTGTTCCGGACTACTGTTTCGGCTTGAGGAGCTCCTTCTGGATCAGATCAGAACCGCTGACATGAGATAGTTCGACGATCAATTGCCGCTTTCCCAACAAAATCTATCAGAAGTATCTACTATATCAAGTTAGGTATCCTTAAATTTCTAGAATCGAACAATCGTTCCGCATTCAGACTGAATCAAAGAAAGAGAACAGTCTAACAGCTCTGATTGCCTGAGCATCCCTTGCCCCTCCAGTAAACCCAGTGACATCAATAGAATTAGCAGCGACAAATGCCTGCTACTTCTCGGCGGACGTAAGATTTGGAGGTTCTCAGCGCTCGTTCGAGCCCTTGTGGTTCCAGCTGCACCATACATCGATCATATCAAGCCCTCAAAGGGCATCATAGCTCTCGATATACCAAAGTGCATTAGTCTCTAATTGCAAGTTGCTGTTTCAGTGGATATAATGAAACACGTTTCCAACGATTGTGCCAGTGGATTGTGGCTTAGGTCTCTAACCGACTGATCAAGTCCAATTCCGCCGCTGCTTCCTCTGAAACTCTTACAGCAAGATGCTGAAACATAGTTTATTTGTTTCCAATGTTAGTGTTGACCAAGGTCTACGGCAAGTCTTGCACCGCCAGCGTATGGATCATTAACCTTCACTGCCACTGTACAGCCTTGATTGCTTGTAAGGTCAAAGGATCTATGTACTGTTACAGAGGATATAAAGTCTTACATTCCCACCTCTATACTCTTATCAGAAAAACCAATATCCTTTACCCAGAATGAACTTCTCAATCCTCTCCTCGAGGAACCTCATCCTCTATGTTCTCCTTACTTTACTTGTCATCAACATCCGGGGGATGGAGCAAGGGGATTGTGGTGAAGATTGTTGTGCTGCAGATCCCGGTTTCACCGCACCTGATCCAGCCGCACTGGAGTACGATGGAGGTCAGTCCGCAACCTCTGACAGGTCAGCTGGACTGGGTATGGAGCTAGAGAGTGCCTACATTCAATTTGAATCGATGACCGCAAAGAATGATCCGAATCCCAAAATAGCTTCTCAATCGAAAGGCAAAACCGTAAACGGTCTTCGGGGAACTAATTGGAGATTGACCGCGGACGTATTGCCAAGACCAGGCGGCCTCGATGCAGAGATTGTGTTGGACGGCAGATCAATAAAGCCCGGAACCCGCGACCTAGGAAGAGCTGCCCACGACGCAATCTTGAAAATAGTAAGGCTGATACATACTTCTCGTACCATGCTCTTGCTGATCTGATCTCTTCTAGCAAAATTGGAATCTATCGGTTCAATCTCCTAACCGAAGAGTCACAATTGACTCTAGCTCATTCAATGATTGGACAATTGCTGATCCACAATACCGAAATGGTGTAAATCAAGTTACATGGACCCCTCAAGTCACCGTGCCGATGCCCCTAGAAGGAATCCAATAGCTTATTGAGCAGGGTAACGACCGTCGAATATCTATGAATTCGCCCGGGGTGAACACGGTGAAGGTTCTCCCAGATTTCTTCAAGACCAGTCCTGGAGGCGTTACGCCAAATGATGTAAAAAACAGTCCGGATGTTCTAGGATTTCTTTCGATAGTGCTTGCATATGCCAAGAGCGCACATTTAGTGCCGAGAAATCTCAGTCCGAAAGTCTCTTCAAAGATCATGCCGCGCACAGACTTCACAACCATTTTTCAGACCCAAGGTATATCTCAAGTCATTCCTAGAGCGCACTTATACGATATTGTTAAAGCTCTCGCCTGTTTCAAGAGTCCTGCTAGTGGTAATTACCTGTAAGTTCCAGGCGATAGCGTGAATTATTAGAGCCGGACTGACAATCAGATAGGCTCGATCCAGATTTTTGCACGGGCTCTTTTGACAGCCCAATGCCCAACGACAAAATGGACAACCAAAAATGGCAGAGCGGCAATCAGGGCCAGTCACTGACTATTCGAGACTGGTTGCAGAGTATCGCAGATGGCACCGTACCTGACGGCCTCACAAATTTTGACGAGAATTTCAGTTCAAGTATTGGTGGTTTTGGCAACGACTTAGAGAACGTCCTTAACACAAACCGAGCAGTGCCTCTTTTCGAATTCAAGGGGCTTCCAGAGCTCCAAACATGGGAATTGGTCAAATTCGCCAATGCAGTAGAGGATAATGTCGTTGACTTACATAGACAGTTCAGCACAGCGCCAAGGCGCCGCAAGAAACGGACAAGCAATATGCGCTCGCCTATACAACGTCGAGACAACGCCACCATCGTGGACAATGCATGTCCTGTAGGCTGTTTTTTGTGCGACGTAAACGATGGACCTCTTTCCGTGAGCGCCTTTGCATCAATGACAGTATCGCCAAGCAGCGCCCTAACAACCACTTCTTCTGCTTCGTCTAGCAGCGCACTAGCAGACAGTCTCTCCGATTCGTCAAGCAGCGTACTATCACCAACTCCTTCAAGTACCCATGCGCCTGGCTCTTCACCGATAGTATCTACAGCGCCTACATGTACAGTCTGGCTATCCGATAAGTCTATTTCGATTGGAAACGCAAACGAGCAAGACAACGGGAAACCCTTGCGTCAAAAGAGTTTTGATGCGATCAAAAAGCATTGTCCACCCAGCCCGGCAACTTGTGATTCAGATTTAGCCAGCGTTGATGACATCTGGACATACGTGGGAGGAAGTATGCAAGAGATCAGTGTACAATTCGAGACCCAGATCAGCAATTACTCCGACGAAAAGACATTCAACACAATGCTCGACGCCGGTCTATCTACTTGGCAGCAATTCTCGACTAAATCGTGCAAGAAGGTACCGAAGATGAATGGCAGGGAGCAAAATTGCGACGAGAGCGATCCACTCAAAAGAGACTTAGCCATCCGTCCGAGTGTTGAGGAACGGACTATCGGTGATGGGGAGATACATTACCCTTGTAAACAGTCAGTCTGATCTCCTGTCTTTCGTTTTGGCATCTCTCGAAATCCTTACTGACTTGATCTTTAGAGGGGGGACCATTTGCAATGCCCCGGACCATATCAGTGAGCCTTCTCCCCGTAGAATCGGTATCTCGTACACCTTCATGCTAACACGCTTCACTCCCCAGGTGTCCTTTTCGAAGGCCCCGATGGTGATCTCAACAATCACCTCGAAATTGACGTCAGCATCAAGCTAGATGGTGACGACGGTATTAGTAAATCCGTGTGTAAGGAGCTTATAGAAGGTATTGGTGCGCTCGCGATGGCCGTTTTTCCTGAGCTAACCGAAGTTGATCTGATCGGCGAAATGGAGCTGGAAAGCTTGTGCAAATAAGTCTTGGAGTGGAGGCTGGGCAGGCAAATCCGCCGGTGGTCCAGATTAATGTGTCGTTAATTGATTTTTCACTCTCTATGTATCCACTCCAACAAGACAGCGAGGCTGATGACTCCGCAAAGAGTTTACACGGGGTCGTGTATAGGCCATGTCACTTGAGAAAACAGCGGATCCCGAGTACAGACATTTCTTGATGTTACAATGGGGTTCAAGAGAGATGGAGGGATGGAATGTGCCAGTTGCTGACATAGAATGTTCGCAAATTGAATTGAAAAATCTGTATGTGTCCGTGACTGTGAACCCAGACTGAGCTTTCTCATAGCCACCACCTTCCTCCACTGATACCTTCACCCTACCGTCCATTACAAGGATTCTTGAGTGTTCAAGGAGGAGTCAATCCCCGATTGACCCAAGGCTTCGCTTTGGATAGGGTAAGACTAATGATCCTGAAAACGCGCTCACCTTTCGGACATGACAAATGTTTGGGAAAGGACAGAATCCTTCCGGATGGCACAGCTTCAGCTTTTGACCACGTCAGCTTCTTCCTCCATCTTGATCGTGGAAGAGCATCTCTCTCTGTATCATGAATCTATCAGTGGCCGTATCAACCCACAACCCTCCATTCCGATTCTTCGACTTGCCTCGTGAGATCCGAGACGGCATCTACACTCGCACAATGTACTTTCACGATGACTCCTACATTATTTTAGTCCCTAAAGGAAAGGTCCCGAACTACATTGGCAGACCCAGAGACTTTCGAGTTAGGCTGTATAGACGATACCAGGAATTCGTCTCTTTTTTCACGATCTCGCGTCAATTCTGCGATGAGGCTTTGCCTATCTTCTGGCAAGGAAACAACTTCGAAGTCTTCGGATTTATCAACCTCGCATCTACTCCTGAGCTGCCCGACAGGGCTCATACGGCACTGGACTTTGTTGGACTCTCTGGGAAGATGTGTATAGCAAGAATCAGTGTGGAAATCCTCTATGCCGTGTTCGTCAAGAAGCCAGGGAGAGGGCAGAAGAACAGCGAATACGATACCGATCTCGGCATTACAATCAAAGAACTGCTGGAGATGATGCCAAACTTGCAAAGGCTCGATGCGAGGCTCGCATGCAGCATCCATAAGAATGATTATCCAGGTTATGAGCAAACAACCACGATGTTGAAGAAAGCGGCGGGAAGTCACCTGGATTTCTTGTCTTCGATGAATTTCCTTGAAATGCAAGATGAGCCAAAGCCTGTCATAACTCTTGCTGGAAATGTGTCCGGTCGACCAATCCGCGCAGCTAAAGAGCAGGGAACCCGTGAAGCGCTAAAGATGCCAAGTGAGAAGGTCTCGTAGAACGGCGTCGAGACCGTCGCGATCGGGCGCATCCCACCTGCACACAAACTATTCGCGTCTTCTAATCCTGTGCCTTTGCCATTCGTATCCTAATGACCGAGAGCAATGGCAAACAACAGGGTGGTCGCGCCTCTCAAGGCGACATTTTGGGTGCGCAATTATCGAAGTCTGCGTGGATCGCGAGGGCGTACATCTCTGCCATCTCGGCTCTCACCTTACGCATCATGTCACCGAGCACAAGGCTGGCGCGACATTGTCTCGAAGTACCTGCCCCGTAAGCTACTCAAATTTAGCTACAGCGTACCTTGGCGTAATCCAGTTAGCAAGCTGCGCGCGGGACTCAACGTCCGATGACGAGAGAAATCGTATATGCCGATATGCATCACAAAGCAGCTATGCATACATTGGAGTTTAAGGAGGTCTCTTAGACGGATGAATTCACCGGTTCCTTGTGATCTGATAGATCGTATTAGGTCTATTTCTTTGGGAGCATGTGAACTGGACTTATCAACAAAGGGTCCCCACGGTCACGGCCAGCGAGTCACACTGTATTCAAATATCCCTTCTCTCTTATCGCTTGTACAAGGAGATGTTTCTTGAATCGTGTATGCATGATGGCAGATACGAGACACCAGACAGAAGTCTCCGTAATTGTGTCGTGTCCTATGAGTCATTCGTAACTTTGTTTGCTATGAGATACGTGCATGCCTCTGCTGCCTAATCGCTGGATACTGGGATTTAAATATGCGTTCACGAACTTCTGGTTTCAACAGCACTATGTTTCTAATGTTCGTTGATCATTGATTATCGAGACACGAACGTTGAATACCCTTTTCTCCTATATCCATTCCAGTATTGGCTCCACTCATCATTAAAACCACAGTCAACTCTTCGATTACTCGAGCAGCCGAAAGATGTGTCTTCCATATCAAAGTTTTCTCTACAGGCAAACCTCAGAAGACTGTCTCAAACGAAGTGACTCAGACGTGCAACAAGCTGCGCAAGACGTTTGATACTCTCGCCCCGCAGAATAACGATCGCTTTGCAGCAGATGATGCTGCTGTCACTCAATTCACCATGGGTCCTTTCCAGACAACTTCTTACGTGCCGAGGGACGACGACGGTAGGGGGTTCGACCGCGAATACACAGCTAGCGCCAAATTCACAGCTATTTTCCGAGATTTTCAAAAGCTTGGCGAAACGACAAGCCTGTCCTTTCGCATGCCGCATATTCAACTTGAAAGGACGGAGTGGCGCCTAACGGAATCCACCCTTTGGGAGTCTGGAATCTGAGCTACGCAAAGCCGCCATGCAGGATGCGTTGCGGAAGCCGGAGGATCTGGCCCTGGTCCTAGGATAGGTTCCGGTCGCGACCGAAGTCTACGAGGACGGTGAGCCTATAGAAGTCGTCACTTCACAGGATCTCGGATGATCTACTCTTTCTTTTATTGGAGCTTTCTGTTTATTTCTCGATCGTATGCAAATTCTGCCAATGATACACAAGCAACCATTCGATTTGCTGATTGGTCCATCGAAGAATGGCCTTAAACAGTGGGCTTACTACTGAAACTTTTGACTTGCGGGCATGTCCTCCCTACAGGTGGCTACCCGTTACAATCTTCGGTGCGAGTATTTGAAAGCCCTTTGTCCTAGTTCCTTTTCGGACCATAGTCAAACTCGCGCTTCAGGGCCGGAGACAGCAAAGAAAACAAAGTTACGAGGGACTTTCATTCAGTACTGACAATGAAACACATACAACTGACACATCTGGCACAAAGCATTCGTTTCTCGACAGGAAAGGCGTCCAACACAAGTTGTCCTTATTTCAGTCATACAGGTTGGCGCAGATTGACAGCGTTCAGCTGATCCCAAATATTGGCCTTTAATTGTCTCAAAAAGTCTCGAAGTGGGAGCGCCCTCGACCGAGATACCGTGTGCGCTGTTGCACGTACTCACTCGTGCATATGTCAGCCAGTCCTCTCAACGAGCGTGTCGAGAAAACCACCTTTTGGCCAATCCCCAACCAAGAGCTGACGGAGTTCATCCTGTATCGGCTCAATATCGCCGATGAACAGCACACCATGGCCGTACGGACTTTACACTGCTGTGAGCGCCAGCTCTACAAGCGTCTCGCCGAACAGGGCACGTCGATCCCGCCAATGAAGCCAAGAGCCAAAAAGCTGGAGGATCGCCATAACGATGCACTATCCATCGAGATCTTCAAGCGGAGCGGATTCGATCTGAAAGGCTTTCCTATGAATAATAAAGGCCCGGAGGATTTCAAGCGAGAATTGTGGGAGCTGCTGAGGAGTTCGGGATTCGTGTATTGTCTTGCTCATAGTGCAAATGGTAGGTGGTCACTGGGGTCTGATAATATGATGATCTACTGTGACGTGAAGCCATGAGAGCGAGGACATATTAATGAATAACGAATGGAGAGCTGTGAGAAATTTGGGCGTGATGAGGTTCAATCCTATGAACAAACTTGCTGATCCAGATGTAGCATTTCTCGAAAACTCAATGCTGGAAGTTGTTCCCTTACGAGATGAAAAGAAGGAATGGACGCGGCAGACACCTTCTCAGCGAATACTTTGGATTCCTGCTTCCTCATCATGATCTGCTTCCGGTCCATTATGAAGTCCGTACGAGCTCCGAAGGAGCACCTTACGCATAAGGTAATCGCGTCAATGTGATTTCTTTGCCTACATTGCAACAACAAGGTTCTGTTAAACAGAGAATTAGGAAGCATAGCTACGAAAACCCTGAACATTGTAAGCCTTCCAAAGTGTGCATATTCGTAGGACAGCACTTTCAGTCGATAATCTGCTTCTATGGCAAAGCAATGAATAAGACTCTTCGAAGATATGCTCATATGTACACACGGTTGGATGGCGCTCTAAATAGAGCATTCTCGATACATGCCAAGACCGGTGCTTGGTCCATCTCGGCAAACCTTCCTGGGACTCCCTCACGTCCTCTATCGTTGCCACTGAAAAGCTCCTATGCATTCTACATCTTACGACGGGCGAGCGAGCACCACTCGGCTAACCTGTCAAGCCGCAGGTCTCTGAAGTCCCCTACAACGATGGAGACATCATCCCTCGCACATCGCGTCTCTATGACTGCCGCTATCACCATCTCAGCATTCCAAGCAGGTGTCTATCACTGACGACGCCCACATCGTGGTCTCACAATCTGAAAACTTCCTGACATCCTCTCTAGGTATAGGAATTGCGACTACGAGACTTGCCATCCCCGCCATCCTTAGATCTCCCAACGAAACCCTCCAAGCCCAGCAATGGCGCTCCATCTACAATCAAGGCATCTACTTTGGGCCCCCACTTGCCCTCCTCTCCTGCGCCAACTTCATCTATCTTGCCTACAGCGCATCTAGTAGAGGCGACACCAATGCCTGGAGAGGTTTTGCAACCGCCGCTGCGATGGGCATAGCTGTTATACCTTTTACTGCGGCTACTCTACTTGGGATCAATGGCCAATTGGTGAAGGCGAGTGAGAGGCAGGAAGGAGAAGGTGACGGACTAGACGAGGGATCCGTGAGGAACTTGTTGGAGAGGTGGGCTTGGATCAATGGGTTGAGGAGTCTGGCGCCATTGACGGCGGGGGTGGTTGGTTTGTGGACTGCATTGAAATGAGTAATTGATGGCCTATGTTGCGTTCATCTTCTGAGCTGTGACTGATAGCCGCCACTTCCTGTGATCCAGAACAAATGAAGTGCCGCTGTCAATCGCGGCATATGTGAAGCAAGCTAGGAATTTTGGAATTCTGGCAGTCTTCGACTTGTTATACCTCCAACCCGTCCCCCAAAACAATAAGAAAGAGACAGAGCATTCCGGCGACCGCTTGATTCCCATGCGCAGTTTTGCATCTCGTTCAGTTCACAGTGAGGTGAGAAACAGTCTTTGCAGTCAGTATAAAGCCACAAATGTATCATGCGGCAAGCCTTCCGTTGAGGCAACATCAGCGGGTCATCTGAAAGTCCCATTTGATGGGAAACCACCATATAGTCTGCAAGAAGTACGTCGGGTATGTGAACGCTGCAAGACGGTGCCGCCGCTATATAATGCGGCAACATCATGCCATGCGGCAGCTCACCGCCAGCGGCGAGCTGCGAGCGGCCACAGCGGCGAGAGTGGCGAGAGTGGCGAGCAGCGGAATCAATGTCTACGGCCACAGCTACCACAGCGGCGAGCGGCGGAATCAACATCTACGGCCACAGCTGCCACAGCGGCCAGAGCGGCGAGCGACGGAATCAATAGCTACATCCAGCAGCGAGCGGCGGAATAAATGTCTGCGGCCAGCGGCGAGCGTCGAGCGGCGAGCGGCGAGCGGCGAGCGGCGAGAGTATACGGCACTCACCACAATTGCGCCAGCATCAACTATGGATTTATACTCTGAAGCAACACGTTACTGTTACGGGATACCAAAGTACATATTGATCGGTCTTATATCGTCGTCCTCGATATTAGCTAAGATCGAGTAAACGAGGACGCCTCCAACCTATGCGTCAGCCGATGCGGCAACCCACCAATGCAAATCTTGATTACGACTACGTTGAGAATAGATTCGAGATCCGGGAATGATGAATGACTCGGTGCTTCACTCATAGGCAGATTGTTCGCCGTGTACGACCAGGGTAAAATCTACTGCGAAAGACGGCTCTTAAGATACCAAGATGATATGAATCCTTCTCATCTGGACATTCCAAACTTGATAATGTCGTGGGGATGGTTCGACAAAATCTTCTACTCTTTCTACATGGCGGGAAAGACTAGTAATACCTTCTCGGGCATCTCAGTGGGTACTGTATGTGGCACCTTGACAGCGATAACCATTTCCGTCTCGGACTGCCAATGCGGAGGGTACGCCTTTAAAAATATATCAAAGAATCGATATAGGGCTCTTGGCATCGCCGGAGAGATTATCGTCTCAGTTAGAGCCTACCTGTTAAAGACTCACGTCTCTGGCTGCAGATCGAAAAAGTAGTGGGGACTTGCGACGGCTTCTCAACGAAGCAGAGAATTCCGAAAGTACTCTCTGGCTATCCTAAGCAGGAATGCGCGAATTCGGACAATTGTGGGAAGATGAGCAGGGTGCCACAACGTATAGCTGCCGCATCGTGTATTGATACCGCTGCTATGTTTTATAGTCGGCTGCGTTGATACAACTACTTGATGACTATATATCTCCTGTCTGCCTTGTTCTCGCCATGCATTTCCATAAACGTACTTACCGCATCACAATGCTGCGATTTGTACACCTGCATTGGGATCTGCCACATGGTATGCTAACCGCATAGCATGCCGTAATGGGTTTCATGCGTCATGTTGCCGCATTGCTCCGGTATCCACAGCATTACCGTGATACGAAAAGGTCAGAAGAAGATGCGAGGAGAATGGCTCGTGCGAAGATGGTGAGGGATGCACGAGGAGGATTACCAAGGTGCGATCTATATTTCTGGGAAGTTTGTATGCATTGGTAGAAAAGTAGCTTGGAAATTGAGGGATCGTGCATAGAGTCGGTGTTTCGATGGGATGGGAAGGCGGAAGCTGTGCCAGTGGAACAGAAGATGATTGGTACCAATGAGGCAGAGACTTCCAACTGTCACTGAGCTCGACAGTTGACAGGTGCCACCAAGATTTGGAAGCATCTGAACATGCTTGTTATCAGACACAAAATGTTGATATGTATCACTCTAACCCCATATTTATAGACTAGAGAGATAAACGTCCCGTTGATCTGGATCTCGCTCGTATACAGCTGCCTTACAGAAGCATCGCTCGGATTAAGATCCGTATGAAACATAATCCTCGACCCATCAGCCAGTCCCTCCAGGACTTAGTAGCCCTTTCGTGCTAGTATAAAAGCCCTTATTATAATTAATATCTTTAAGCTTAGATAAATAATTATTTATCTCTTTACTATAATAGAATATCCGGATATTAGGACCCTGAACTAAGCGAGCTAATATATTCTAAGATAAGTCCCCTAATTACCTATTTAGGCCTTAGTATAAATATTAAAACTTAACTCTATTTACGTATAATAACCTCTTATATACCTACGTATATGATTTTAATTAGTTAATACTAAAAGGTATATATCTACCATTAGTATCTAATAATGTAAAAATCATATTATACCATTTGTTAGTGTAAAATATATATCTATAGATATGAGTTTACATACTAAAATCCGTGCGATATGACTGCGCCAAGACGTTACCAATACCTGAGTAATGCTTACCATACTGACCAATCAACGTCCACTTAGCATGATACATATCCAAATAGTGCATATGATGCGCATGGGCCTACGGAGCACATACACCCCAAAATGACGTCAATCGGCCAATTAGCGACAAAGATATGACTGATTCCATGACTTTACCTACCAAATCCATATGTCTTGGCACCGATTTGCCCGCTATGCCTGTGCCTCAACATACCGACCAATCAACGTCCACTCATTATGATATATATCCAAATGGTGCATATGATGCGCATGGGCCTACGGAGCACATGCACCCTAAAATGACGTCAATCGGCCTGTTGGCGACAAAGATATGACTGATTTCATTGGTTCCCCTACCAAAATCCATGTGTCTGACTACGCCAAGACGCCAGGTAGTAGAGGTGAATTACATACAGACAGAAAAATCTGGATTTTTAAAGGCATTTTCTAGTATATACATATATACATAAATCAAAGTGTGACACCAGTCCACTGTTAGAAAATAATTCGTTTCCGCTAGATCTCATCACCGTAGCTTAAGCGCGTCTTCCCGTTCCTTTTCACAGATACGACGGGCATGGTTTCCCATTCTGCGTCGCAGTCATCTTGAACGTCGGATCCTCCTTGTTGCTGCTGCTGCTGCTGGCCTTTGACCTGTCCGTCGGGTCCTCCTGGCTGCTGCTGCTGTTGCTGGCCTTTTACCTGTCCGGATCCGCCGCTCAGGGATGGTGACGAGGACGAGGAGGCGGGTGTGGAAGTGGAGTTTGTGCCTTGCGGGTTTGAGTTGGGGAGGACGAGGCTAGGGCCTGAGCCTGAGCCGGCGCTGGTGGAAGTTTGCGAGGGGGCTGCGGATGAGGTGGTTGCGGGTGCGGGAACGCCGCCTGCTGCTGGGAGGGAAAGTATGGCGGAGTGAGCTGGTGCAGCGACTGCGGAGGAAGAGGCACCGCCGGCTGCCGCTGATGATACTGGAGTAGCTGGCGATACTCCAGCGCCTCCATTGAATTTGGCCGCGAAGCACTTGTCCATCAAGGGTACGTCTGTGGCTCCATTGGGTGTGAGACCGAGAACGTAAGTCTCATCGAATGATCCCGCTGCCCATCCTAGGTAGCCGAGAAATTGATCCGAGTTGGTGTTTAAGAAGTCAAGCACCTCGCAGATGTTCTTGATGCAAGATTGATCACGGCTGCCTCCTCCTATTTCGGTGAGGAGAGCTTGTCGCTTACTATCTTTCAGCCAATTCGAAAGCTCGGTGAATATATCGGCGCTCTTGACGCAAGAGGGGTGGGTGCCGGAACCGTCAGAGTCGAGATACTGATGGACGTCGAAGATGAGGTTGGTGGTGCTGCCGTCAGGGTTGGTGACGCCAGCAAGGGCGGCTGCCGAGCCACCTGATACGAAGCCTGCCGCTCCGGTGTATCCGTCGCCTGGTAGAAGAATCATCTGCGAGGTAGCTCCTGCGCCTCGAATGGCTTTCACGGCGGCCTGGACGGATCCGGCCCATGAGTTCAACAGTCCCTGACTTTTCACTACAATGTTTGTGAGTACTCGTCAGGATTACAAGGTGGATTTCATACTGTCGTGCGGCTCGTTCATCAAGCCCATTACCACCTTTTCCTCAGCGGCATATTTAGTAGCCAATTGCTTCCAGAGATCCGAGAAATCAGCATTGGTGGGCCCGCCCGAAGCACCAATGACAGCCCCGTTCCAGCGGGCATAGTTGTGGATGTCAATAATGCAGTAAGCCCCGGTGGCGAGACAAGCCTGCATCAACTTGTCGTAAGAACCTATCGCAGTGGCGTCGAAGGTTCCGCCAAGCTTGCCGGCGACGAGATATTGCCATGCTACCGGCAAACGGAACATATTGAGCTTGTCCTTTGTGACGAAGTGGCTCATTTGGCCGGCGCCGTCGCTGACAGCATCTACACTTGTTGAGAGACTCTTCACCGGGCCGTCTACCGAGGAGAGGGTACATGTGCCCTGTATTTTGTGATTAGCGCGAGCGTTGACGGGGGCAAAGGTGAGGCATACATCAGTGACACAGCCAAAATCAAAACCAGCAATGTTGACACCGGCGAATTTGACACCAGCAGCCAGTGCTTGTGAGATGCCGAGAGCTAGGACCGAGCCAGCCAGCAGAATGTTTGGAAACATGATGAGCGAGTGCTGTTATTCTCCGAAAATGAATGTGACCGTGGATGCTGACCAGGGAGCACCACAGAGATTATAGTAGCAACGAAAAGAATGACTGCGCTCTGGTAGAGACCGAATTGCTTGCTACCCACGAGAAAGCAACAGATGTGTGACGGAAGATATTGGCAGGCGTGGGGAGGGTAGCAATGTATATGCTCCTGCTTGTTCCCGCCCCGGGGGCCATTGTGCGGAGGTGAAACATGCTGTCTTAACGCCTTCTTCATCCTTCAGCACTCCTTCATCACGGGCGGGGTACTCCGTAGTCCTCACTTCTCAGGAGATTGCAATGATCTGCTGCAAGCAATAGGTGGGCATCATTTGACAGGGGTTCTCCCGTCTTGCCTTCTTGAGACTCCAAGCCGACGTGTGCCGCGCGCGTCTGCAGTGGGGGATGAAACCGACTTTGGTCCAAGGTCGGTGAAGAGGCCGACTCTGAAGGGGACGGCTAGGAGGGGATTCAGAAGTACAATTGCGATTGAATAGGAATGCATCGCCACACAGTTCGCCTGATATTGCGGTAATGGAGATAAGCGACCTCGTGGCTAGAGCTTTCAGCATTCAACGCTCCAATCAGTCAAGCGGTGAGGGTGAGTCTGTTACCAGTTACCACTTCCCTCGGTTGAAATTGTGGACGACGATGAGATTGAGGGGGAGATCTCCGAGCGGACACCATGTTTCAAGATCTCGGTTGGCCAGGCTAGTTGGTAAATATGCGGCAGCGTGCTAGCGTGGAAGCCGAGCCGCCCCTATCATGATGTACAGACTACAACAGTAGACCCCAAGGCTCACCGGAAGCTTCCTCATCCATGCTAACCTCACCTACCTCTCGGGCATTTACCAGAATCAAGCTCAACATAGAAGGTTCCTCGCCTGCTGAACCGAGCTGAGATGCCGATGCATGCTCCCACGGCCGAGCATGAGACAATTGTTCCACTAGAGATGCAGGCTCGGTCGCTGTGCTACCATCTATGTTGTACACGTGCGGACGCCCAAGTTCCCGCCTTGTCATCATGCTCGTGTACCTTCCATCTTATCCCACGCAGGATGCTGCCATCTTCCTCTTAGCTCAGCCGTCGTCTCCACTGCGGCCTACTGTCATGCTCATCTCAGACCTGAAGTTAGAAAAATCGGAGAAGCCCAGTCCGAGGCACTCACTATCGTGCACCATTGTCTCGGAGTACTTTCATACATCATAGCAAACGCTGCGACCAAGTGTAGCATCACCCTAGCCTATTGCAATCGCAGTGCTTTGTACGCACCGCAGCTTCTGTGGATATCACGTGAGCTCTATTGTGACATGGATGGCTTTTCATTGACCGGTTGCGCGTGCCGAGTGTTGGTTTCATCCGGCAGCATACCGCTCGCACCACTTCGTTTCCTGCTCGTGTACCCCTCGCCACCACATTACTTCCCGTAAAACATGGTAATACATCGTGGCCACTTGGCGAATCGACAAATGATCAACAGACGGTCCATCGTCATACTCGTTCGAAAAGTGAGGCCGCTGACGCATCGTCACTTCCAGGTACGGCTGGCCCAGCCGGCGTGCTACCGGGCCACTGACCCCACAGCGTATCAAAGTCAATACTCTCGTCACCACTGGTGCCAAGGGCCGAATCCTGATCCGAAAAACTGGGAAGGACAGTGTTGTTGAGATCTAGGAGCCCCGAGAAGGAGTCTTCCCATGGGTGTTGTGGAGGAGCCAAGGTGGACGAAGCGAAGGGAGCCGTGGTGGCAGGTGTAGGTACGGCATTCGAAGCTGAAGTGGCTCCTGGCAATGGAAGGGTCGCAGGGAAACCGCTCTCCAACGTAGGTATGAACGTAGCGTGGCCGCCCCCAGGAGCTGAAAGTGAAGACTGAACCACAGGGGGAAGTGGGACCTGGAACGCGGCTTGCTGTCCTTGCTGACGAATGGTGTTGCGGAACTCCGTGAGCACGTGGGCCGAGCGCTTCGCCTGTGGGTCCATCTCACCGCAGTAGGACAGTATAGCGATGGAGTTTGCCATGCACTGCTGAGTCAATATGTTTGAGGATGGTCTCGCCCATTCATTGGCAAAGATGATGAGCGCTGCGGCAAAGAGTGAATAGCTGACGAAAGAATTCATCTTGGGCAAGTAGCGGCCGTCCGAGGCGTTTTGCACGAGAGCCACAGTGTGCGTCGAGGCAATGATGCAGGCGTTTGAGAACTTTTCCCGTTTACTCATCCGTGTGTGGGACCTCCGTCGATCTTGATCGGAGCCTAACTGTATCCTCTGAAACTCCGAACTCATGAGGTAGAGAAAGAATGGCCGTGTCAGGAGGATGATGGAATGACAGTATGCGAGGTTGGAATGAAGGATGGCTATAGCTTGCCTGCGGTTATTGGGAGATGCTTGCCGCCAATGGAGCGCAGGCGACAAATTCTCCGGCCATTCTCTACACTTCTCTGCGATTTCCTGTGCGAGCCTGGTCGATACCTTCCGTTGTAGATAGACCTTCCGGAGTATAAGACCAATGACATGACAACTGCGCACGGAAGCTTCCAGTCCAGCCGAACATACCTGACCGGGCGCAAGCCGAGTCGTCTTCGCGAAAGTGTTCGTCTGTGGATTTAAAGACTCGCCAGAGCACTCCTCTTCCGCTATTGCTACAGGGCGACCTAAGTGCGCGGCCAAAAAACGATCCATCGTAAACAATGATCGCCATAGTCTTTTTCGACTTGTTTGCTCGTCCGCTGAGAAGATGACAAGAGTCTCTTCACGATGCAAGCCGAGCGTGTACGCTGTGCGTACTGCCATACCTGCTTTAGAATTAGGGGAGACGGCTGCATCTCAGTAGCAAGAGTGCATACCTAGGTATGAAAATGCTGCATTCCTCTTTGACCTTAGTAGCATATACACTGCCATAAGCAGCAGAGCCTGTATTGACCAGACGTCCCCATCCTCGAACCCAACGATGGGATTGTTCATACTCTTAGCGTTGAGGAAAAAGACCTCCGACTGGTCAGGGTACTTTGACCTGACATCGTCAATAATTGCCGCTTCACGAGATCCAACTTCGGGCGTAGCTAGGCAATAACCGATGGCGAGGACTAAGTTGAGGTGACATAGATAGACACGATCAACGGTCAGAGGGTCCGAGTAGACTCTATCAACATCTGCAAAGAATGACTTCTCATCAAATACCTGGATCAGTCCGTGCAACTGTGAAAAACATTAGTGATGCAGGCTGGGAAGGTGAGAACAACCACCAACATTGACAAAGAAAGAGTCCACCAAGATCAATGCGGTCTCCCTGGTTGGAAGTCTATGGGTCAGTTTAAGGTCCAGTGGCAACGATAGCTGAGTTTCTAGCATTGTATGACGTGTTGGATCAAGACTGAACTGCGTCGGTCCCGCTACTGTTTCAACAATCATCCTTAAGAGTTGCAGAAACGAGAGTGTTGCTGAATCTCCGATGTATATCACTCTCCCAGTCTCTTCGTCCAACATCCTAGTCATAGTATGATTATCCACCACCTCGTCCTCACCACCACTGGTAGAAGCATGGTCTGAAAACGCTTTTACTTCCGGTCTCACGTCATGCATTGGTTGGAAGTGGTGTGCCGCCCTTGCGGAACCACCAATTGATGGTGTATCGCCTCCATGACGCCACGTATTTGAGCCAACACCGTGGCTGTTTGAGGTGTAGCTGCTCGTCGGAGGACTGGCTTCGCCAAGAGACCCAGTGATTCTGACACGCTTATGAGTGGACACATCAGGGGAGGATATTCCGCCATGGCCGCTGTTTTCGGTGTACAGACACGAAAATTGTTTCTTGGCGCAATTACTGCAGGGGTGCTCGCCATCGCACTGTATCCAATAAGTCTAAGCTATGTCCGAAAAGATGTAGAGAGAGTCTGGGCATGGGCAGATTCACCTTTTGCTTCCGCCGCTTGCAGCTGTCACACGCATTTGCTATACGTTGTCTTTTCGCGGGATCGACTTTAGGGCGTGTCATCGTGGCTGCTGAAGCTGACTCACGCCAAGATACCCTAGTCGTTACATGACAATCATATATAGCTTACGTAAAGAAGTAGAAGATACAAATCGCGAGATGGGGTGCCCAATGTTATTGGTTAGTTGTCGCGCGGATGTTCGCTGTATCCAGCCGCGGAGGATGCTCCGGTAAAAGACCGCTAATTCTAGCACGAGCGAGTAGTACTAGAACTATTTCTTATGCTCATAAATGTCATCTGATCCAATGCATGCATCATCTTCGCATCTTAGAGACGCATTCAGAGCACAATTGGCCATGTGTGATAGATCGTTAAGATCTAAAAGGCTAGTTATCGGCCTCAGAAGCTGATGTTGGTGCAGGCAGAATCGCAAGACTTTAGCTTGCCCAACGCTTCAGTGACCGGAAGATTTTAAACGCTCACATATATCCCATTCCGAAGCTTGAATGAGATGAAGGAGATTGCCGGAGCTGGAAATTTTGTATTTACCGTAACCGGTGATGTTCCAAGAGCTAAAGCTAAAGCTGTGAGCATAGGGATAACGAAACTTAGTAGTGTGGAAGCTGCACTTAGAGAAGCCGCAAAATTCCAGCTACGCAGACTTCTTGTTCCATAGCCGTCTGGCTGAACATGCTTTTCACGAGATCTCTCAGGGCACCACTGAAAGATTCAGGAAAATTTCGTAAAACCATCACGGAGCTTTGTTAAAATCATTTCTAGAACTCGCCGAATGTCGGGTGGGTGCCCCAAGAATATCTGCCTAGCCTAATTGTTGCAGTCATAGATTCCGACCGAGAACTTCAGGAGGTCAGTCGTAGGGAATCCTCCCGCCCCTGGAACCTCAGGGAGTCCCTACTAACATGCCGAAAAATCGAAAAGTAGTTCTCCATTCTCTGCATATCAATGCCGACTAGGATCAATCGCGCTTGGGAGGCTTCCAGAGGGCCTCTGGGGTTGGTGATGGCAAGTTATACTCGTCCAACATACACGTAGACTGACCTGCACGCTGCGTACAGGCCTGCGAGCACCAGGAATCGATGAATAGTACATGTCATACGTCCCAGCGAAACCACAACGAGTCATCGCCAACATATTTCTTGCGAAATTCCTCACAAAGGCCCATGGAATGCCCCTCGGCGGTCCGTCATTCCATATAACACTCATTCTGACTTGCAGGCATCCCAATGATATTGACAGAGCTAGCTGAGGCGGCGTATTGATCCAGGTTTCGAGTGCATTGTACAGTATGAAGTTGTAGAACACCTCGAGTCCATGTGTTGCTTCAACGAGTGGAATTGTAGTGGTTAGTATGTCGATGTGTCGTACTCTGAGGTCGTCTTCTTCGTCGTCGTCGCGTTTACTGGATCTAGCCACGGCCATTGGTTGCGGGTTTCCATGATGTTCGAATTGTGAATACACAGAACGCGAGTCTTGTGGACTTCGGCTATGTCCGAGTCTTTGAACCCTTCCATAACTCTCCGAGATGGGAGGAATGCTCAAGGCTGTCTGGACAAAGAGGAAGCAGAAGCATAGAATTCGCTGATCGTGCATGTCGACGACAAAGCTTAAGATCACAGCTGACTTACATATAGCCTTTGGAGGTAGCAGCAATTTATCCCCATTTCATTGCGACCATGGACTCGTCTCACACACATTACAGATTCTAGTGGTGACATCGTCACACATGCGGCTTTTAAACATTACCATCAATACTCAAGATGTTCATGCAGATCATGATATCTTGGTAGCGAGTGATTGTTGTATTCTATTCGCGCGATAGCACCTCAAGCGCACAAAACTCATCTGTGCGCAAGGTGATAGTCGGGGCATGCCATGAACAACGAGATCTACAGTCACTGGCTGATTCAGGTGTACTGTGCATCAAGTTATCTCGAACCGCACCGAATTGGCCGCTTAGCCTCGGTCAAAGTCGTGTCTAAAGGAGGCGCTTAGCCTTCCATGCTCGCGAGTCTTTCCTCCTCTTGCCATACTACTCGTTCGCCGAATTTACGAGACTCGAGAGGTTTTGCTAGCTGGACACGAATCTTCACACCCCACGCTTGCTTGCCATTGGTGGCTCTTGCGGCGCAATGCGCCTCCTCAGCAGTGGAGAAGTCCACGAAGAGATACCGGTGGTTCCATGCGCCTGCAGCGCCAAATGCTGGACTTGCTGGGATAATTACTTTACTAATCGCTTCCCTTGAACAGTGTCAGTGGTTTTATAGGAGCCGGTAAACCTCTGGAGACCTACAGCTTGAATCCCTTGAACAACTCGCGGACGTCGTTGTTGACCGTCAAGTGGTCGTCCATCCGAGGTAACCCTCCCACCCACAAGCGCCGCCCCTGCTCGCTGTACCCTGCCCAGTGGTCCGCTGCGTCTATTCTAATCCAGCGATTAAAGACGGGCGTTTGACGAACTCGGCTTCGATGTCCTTGATCTTGCTGCGCACGAGGACGTTTGGTGCTTGACCTGGCAATTCCAGGCCCAATCTTGACGGGACGGCCAAGTAGGTCTTTGCCATTCAGCTCTCGCATCGCTCGGTCAGCCTCCTCCTTAGTTTTTAGCTCGACAAAACAGTACGAAGGATTACGACCAGTGTAAGGATCAATAGACATGTTGAGGTGGACACTGCCACGATGGCAGTCTATCAGTGCAACTCTTAGACCAAGGTTTCCACTTACACTTCGTAACCGTCTTTCTCAAACATATGTTGCACATCATTGACCTTAGCAAAGTACGGCATGTTCCCTACATACAAGCGCCTATCCTCGGCGATGGCTCGCAGCGTCTCCGGATCATTCTCCCCCCGCACGGTCTCTGGAGACCCCGTGCTTGTATTGACAGAACTGACATCTGTAGATCTAGTGTTGCCTTCTTGAGCAAGATTGCGGTCTGGTAGGGTACGGAGTGAATGAGCAGAATCGTTGACGCTATCTTCTGGGCTTACACCTATGTTCGTCCGCCAATTAGAGGAGACATCTGACCGTCTGGCTGTCTGTACGAAGCCGTTCTTTGAGAAATTCCCAGCCATACTTTACGCCTGAGGCTATGACGAGATCGTTCTAAGTGTGTCCCAGAGGAGTTACCATTTACTGGCAGAGAATTTTGACTGCGCTTAGAGATGTCGATTTAGTTGTATTTCCCCTTGAAAGTAAGGATTTTATCGATTGTCACACCAATTTCGGTCAGAACAAAGACCCACGGTCGGGCGCATGCGGAGATCTGCAGCTACGCTTCACACAGTATCACGAGCTAGAGAACAGTGGGGACAGAAGTGAATTCTATCAATCGGTTGCCAAGGCGACCACGGAATTCTACGCCACGTGGTGAAATTCCACCAGTCCATTTTGCTCCCACACTATTCACGCTCCTATCTGAGACTGCCAAAGGAGACCATACATACATCATCGGTCAGTACTCAGGTAGTCTCCATAGCACCCATTCAGGGATTTGCCTACAACAACCACTGCAAATACTCGATGACAAAATTCATTATGCACAGCTCGTTGAAACATGCTGCTCTGCCAACTGGGAGCTTTTCCAGCACAACAACCGGGGCTCATGTTATCTCAAGATATAGTGTTGGTATAAGGGTCGCTCGCGGCAGGCTATGAACTCCCCTCGTACGTGATGCCGGCTGCGAACCTCCTGCTTTGTCTGGACATCGTCAGTGAAAGCCAGGAGGTCTATGGGGGGCGTACGTATGATATTTCAAGTAGGTCCCTATTCATAGCTCGAGGTACATAGACGAACAATGAAACGGGAAACGTTATATCGAGTTTCCACGCGTCCCTACTACGAAGAACCGGCGAAAGCGATACGTCTTACGTTGTGGGATCGCTTCTCTACTATCACCAATCGGCTCACCCTTTCCTAAACACAAACACCCAATTTTAGACCCGTGCGTATGGTGGCACTTAAGAAGGAGGCTAGATAAGAAAATAGACTAATATGCTAGATATAGACCCCCTGGCTACGGAGTTATATGATTTTTTCATAGATACACATATAGGGTTTAATGAAACAAAATGATCACATGTACTCCACCGGACATGGCCGTAAGCCCCAGTAGGAGGCTTTTTTTAGGACACACCCTGTACTACACACCATCATGGAATCAGTATGTAGCCTTCCTTCGAGTAGGAAACACAAACACACACACGCACACATCTACACACGCATAGCACTCACAGTATTGAGAAAAGAGAATTCCTCATCATCTATAGCATCCTTCACAAGAGCATCCGCCCGCCTCACCATCATCTACTCATTCAACCAAATTCAAAATACGAAACCACACCAAAACCCCCCCACCCCCCACAAGACCATGCCTCCACTCCCCGTCTACATTCTCATAGCGCTTTTCGCATGCATCCTATTCTCTATATTCGGCCTCGGTCTCCTCCACATACTCGAAACAATGACGAGGAAGGCTGGTAGAGCTAGAGAAAAAGATTTCCGAGCAGGAGGGGCTATGGCGGGCTCGCACGGGTGTAGCTGCCAGCATGGTTTTGGGACGGAGAGCGTACATTGCGATGATGGTAGGTGCTGTATGAGACAGGGTTTGAGGGTTTTGGCTGAGTGGTGATAGATGCTGTCGGTAGCCGGGAGGAGAGGGTGTCGAGCTTTGGTATTTTCGTTGGTGTTTGAGAAGACGGTCGAGCGTCGCTTATCAAAGGGTTATGGGGGTCAGCAGTGAGATAAGAAGATATTGTCGACAATTTGGCGTGATTTCACCACGCGAGACGGTCACCCTCATCGGCTTACGCTCGGTCCTTTCCCGTCGACCGCATCTTTGGCTTTCAATCCCATGGTCTGAGTTTTGGGTATGCGGGAGCCAACAGTTTCTTCCATTCATGACATTAGACATACACAGAGAGCTCGCTAACCTTGTCACTTAGTTTTTCTGAGCGTCCTTGGCCTGCTCCCTTTGGATCCACACCGCACTTTCCTTGGCATGTTTCTCCGTCGCCTCTTTGTCGGCGAGCAGTTCCTTCATCCGATGCGGAGTCGGCACACTAGGTAATTCGGAAATCAGTCTCCCATGTAAATTGGGACCGTGCTTTTCGACCGCCAAAGAGGCCCGAATAGGGGCTCTCAGAACTCGGAGTATACAACTTACTGTCTCCCTTTCTCCACCCCCGGCCTCTCCAACATCCTCTCCTCCCAAGCCTTCAAATGCGGAAAATCATCGATGTCGACTCCCGCCCAGCCAGCAGCTGTGATCCATCCCCAGTGCGAAATATCAGCAATCGTGCATTTCTCACCCACCAGATACCCGGAAGCGGACGTAGCAAGATGCTTATCCAGGACGCCATACAACCTCCTCGTCTCATTCTGATACCGAGAAACCCCATAAGGAATCTTCTCCGGCGCGTACCGATGGAAGTGATTAGCCTGTCCTTGCATGGGCCCGACCCCAGCATTGAGGAAGAAGAGCCAGTTGTTGACTTCGTAAGTCTCGCGGCTACCGGCAGGATAGGAGATCTTGTGCTCGTTTTGATCGTATTGCTCGACCAGGTATTGCATGATGCTGCCGGATTCGAACAAGCGGATCATCTTGCCATCGGAAAATGTGTCTGTGAGAGCGGGAATGCGGCCGTTTGGATTAATCTCGAGAAACCAGGGCTCTTTTTGGGTGTTGGTTTGGATGTCGATCTTGTGGGTTTTGTACGGAAGGCTGCAGATGGGGAGGTATACTCAGCGATGGATAATGGGATGGGGAAGAAGATCTTGGGTTCTTACCCAAGCTCTTCAAGGGTTATAGAGATTTTGATACCGTTCGGTGTCTGGGTAGTGTAGAGGTTGATGTCCGGAGTTTTGGTAGTAGAAGACATGGCGTTGGTGAGGTGTTTGGTTGATTGAGCGACACGATGAAGCATGAATAGAAAATATGTCTTTGGGAGTTTTGGAAACCAAAGTCATTGTCAGTGTCTGATTGATTTCTAATGGAATTCAATCCCGCCACGTTCGAGGCTCAAGCGGCATGATCTCATCGTGCCGCAGCTTCCCCATGTGCCGAAAGCCTTTCGACCGTTTGCGACCTTAGTACCCTATCATGAAGGGGATCTGTGCATCGCGTCAAAATGCATATGATGCTTTGGATGGTGCTGAAGGGCAGGAGATTCAGGACCTATTGGCCCCTAGATATTTCAGCGTCAAGGCTAACCAAACTCTACCCTGTTCCCAGCCCCTTACTTCACAACGAGTACTGTTCAAATGAAGGTCCTTTTGAAGCGAATGCCAGTACGTGGTGTTCAAGTGGCGAAGAAAGCCGCAGTTTTGATATCATTCAACTGGCGTTGAGGTCTATGATGAACATTTCCAGAAGAATGTCGGCGGGCGAACGATATGCCCATTGGCACAAGAGCCCTCGGTGGATCTCGAAGCCCATTTCTTGTGGTTGCTGGCGAAGTGTGCGATGAGTTTGTACTCTACCCCCTTCATGCCCTGTGCCAAGGTCAAATGGATATCGGGGAAACATTGATCCGTCCCGAGAGCGCTTTACCAGATTAGGACCTCCCATGCACAAGGGTCCATCAAAGTCCTCACCACATACGACCCCACTGTAACGTGTACCTGAGATCTTCGAACATGTCTTCTGGCTACGGCCTCTCCGGAGGTATGCCATCCCAATTGTCAACTTGAACCAACCAAGCAAAGCCCCTGCATTGGCATCCCTCACGTAACGAGGTTCGTGCCCACCGCTGACATTTTGCCAGGTCCCTCACGATGCTTCCCCTTCTGGCAAGAACTCTTAGCCTGCTATGTTGTCAACAGCGACTCGGATGACATGTCGGGCGCAAGGAAGTGTCTACCGGTGCTGGAGGACTACTACGAGTGCTTACATCACAAGAAAGAGGTAAGCGCGCAGTGCCCTGGTTAAAAGCAAGGAAGTGTTTTGAGGATCGAGTTACTGATCGAGGGATTGTATTATCAGGCAGCGAGGACGAGGGCACTGCAGCATGCATATCGAAAGGCGGAGGCAGCGCATCCGAGGGAACACTCACCGAGAGCGGGGACGATTAGGAATCTGGGATTGTTGGATAGGGAGGAGGATACTAAGAGTGTGCTGGGCAGCAAGACAAACTGAGAAAATATACTATGACCTCAATCGGCGTTGTTGCATAGCTGAGGCTCTCAGCCAACGTTGTGGCTACTTTTCAGCCTGCACATGCATTGAAACACGCCATTCTCCGCTCAAGCAGCTTGTTGTGAGACCTTTTGGGATTGCAATTGAGCTCACGTCCACAGTAGGTTCCTACCGATTTGACAACTGGCGCTCGAGCTGCTGAGACTCATTTGAATGTGGGTCACAACCTGACTTCTTGCATCACGCCGTTCGACACTTTGAGGAAAAGGCCTCACTTATTGGTTTTTAGGGTACTTTGCTCGTGCATGTTCCGAATCTATTGAAAACCATCATTTCACTACCAACCATACCGCAGAACACCAAACCTAGCTAAGCAAGATACCACAAAGACTTGGCGCCGGCCACACCCCAAAAAGATCAACTGTGGGGCCTTTCTACATCGGCCATCAGGAGCCCCGAAAGAAATGCAAGGGTCGGGAAATACTTACTTTGCTATTATACCATATCTTAGGAGCCCAAAACCTACTGAAAGGGAATTGTAATGGTATCTATTTTCTAGATCGAACCCAGGAGGAAAAAGGCCATCCACCCAAGCGGGATCTTTTCGGGCTTGAAACCGTATTATATCGTGTCAACAAGGGTATTTTTCTCAAGGGAAGCTCATTCGGACTGAATGTTTGGATGAAGTACCTAAGCAAAGGCTTCTTTCATGTAACAGGGTCCCTCATGGGGCGGGACTTGTGAACCAAGCTATACTATTTCGGCACTAGAATAGCGGCCGTTGAGCCCTAAAACTATCAGGCAAGCGAAAGTAAACAAAGCGTCATTCGCGATAACAAACATCTCTGCCCCACCTTAACTTCTCCGTCGATAATTGTGACATTCGCTGTCGACCTTAGCAGATTTCATACGAGGCACACAATCATTACCCAGCTACCAGTGATGGCTGCGCCTCGTCGGCGCTCATCGCGCATCAAGAACGATGCAACACCAGTGAGTAGCCCGTATCGCTGTACCTAGAATATGATGAATTCACTGACGATCGCATTCTACACTCTCAGTCTCAGTCTCATTCAAATCCGGTAAACAAGCTGTCTTCCCTCCTTGAACGTGATGAGTCTCCGAGCAACGGGCCCACAATGAACATCGACGCCCTCGTTACATCCCCAATCCCTTCACCAATGCCCCCCATAACACCGGGCCGCTTCAACGCCATATCTTCACCCATACGAACGCCTCAGACAAATTCTCGTATATACCCACCTCGCGAAGAGATGCACCCAAGCAAAGTGCACCAGAGCACAATGAAGGCCTCACCTTCTCGCCTCCACTTTGGCAACATCGACTCTCAGATCGCCTCGACTCCGTCTAAGCACACCCTGTCAGAATTGAAGGGGCCGTTGCCTAAGCATATGAGTTCCCCATCGTTCGACTTCAGCTTCGAGCGACCAGAGACGGATCTGAGTGCAGAGGCTCAGAAGATCATGGACAGCGTTCGAGAAGAGGCTGCAAAGATCAAGGCACAGATGATAGAAGAGCGGAGCAAGCAAGAGCACCAGGACGGCGAGACTGATCAGCTCTATGGTGTTGGAGGGCGGAAGATTAACAAGCCTAAGGGTAAGTCAGGAAGATACAGCGATGTGCACAAGCAAGAATTCAGAAAGATGGATTCCATTGCTGGACACGTATCTACGTGGAAGAATACAATTCAAGACAATGCTTCATCGCTGAAGCGGAGCCCTTCGAAAGCAGGGCTCGATCAACCTCAGAAGCCGCTTCAGAGAACTAGGTCCTTCAAATCGTTCGGGCGCAATGAGCCTTATGAGCGACTTGAGAACACATCTCCAGGCAAACGCGCAAAGAAGGCCCACGGCGACGACACCTCGGCAGCTAGGCCAGTCTCACGGGATCCCAACGCGAGTTTGCAGACAACGCCCTCTAGATCCACAATCCCCACAAGCCTGCCGAGTGCGGTCACTACTCCGACAAAGGCATCATTGGCTCGTTCAGCGAGTGTGAAGAGTATGAAGACCTCCATGATTCCGTCTTTGAGCCGGTCGACCTCCACAAAGACTCTCAACAGCCCTGCCATGCCAAGGACTGAGGGCAGCAACAAATATCTCTCTTCATTATCACGCTTCGGTAGCATGAAATCCATCCTTCATCGCTCGCAGCCGAAATTTTCCAATGATCCCGTCAAGCTTGCCGCCGGCACTCACATACCACTGCCACAGGGCAAGATCGACCTTGAGAAAGACCTACCGACTTTACCAGGCATTCCTTCCGGGGGGCTTCAGCGTTCTTCGACCATTAAGCGTGTCGGCTTCACGCTCACGCCCGGTGAAAAATCTCATATTGACCTTGGCGCTGAGTCGCCATTGCCGTCCAAGAATTCCCCACCTTACTCCCACGCTCAGCCTGAAGTCTCCACCTCACCTCGTTTCGACACGGACCGTGTCTCCTATCCCAACCTTACAGACTCACCCAACGTTACCACTCGCACCAAGCTCCCTAAGGCTTCCGCACCTGGCGATTTCACCTTTCGTGCGGAGAAAACCATCGAATTCTCTCCCAGCGCAGAACTTCGCGTCACGAGCCCGGGCTCGACCATCCGTCATGTCCGTCCCAGTGTTGTACCGACCCATGTGCCAACTTTCTATAGCCTGCCCGCAATTCCTCACGGCATGCCGAACAAGAAACGAAGCCGTCCAGAACCCGACACGGAGAATGAGGACAATGAAAATGTCGATCCTATGGAGATGAATGACACGGATAACGACCAGCCACGAGCCAAGAAGCAACGCACGAGTGCTTCGACTGAGAAGACATTGGGCACTCAGTCCCCTGCCAAGCGACGTCTGACGGGAGCCGGTGGCAGTAAAATCCCAAAATTCGGTGGAACGAAGGACAAGGGGAGGAAAGGACTGAGTCTAGGCAGACTGAACATGCTTGCAAGGCCAAAAGAGAGGCATTGAGCTATTGGGAAGGAACTCCCAAACAGTTTCACGAAGTGCTGCGGGTAGCTGATTTACGATGTCTGTACGATGCGAATGTTGTGATTTAGCGTGCCCAGCGAGACTCATGCATGGCTTTGTGGAGTTTCCTCTGAAAATGTGTGGTTTATCACGGATGCATCATGCTGCAATGCTCATGATGGATATAGGGCCCTCGTTATGGGTGTGACAGCCGCTCATGCTGGCTGTATAATAATAGTAGCTTGATAAGGCATTTGAAATTAGGCTAGCTTTATATACAAAGAGATTGACAAATTGTACAGAATGCATGAGAGGAAATGAGTCGTAATTACGTTACATTGTCCGAGCTTGTTCATCATTGGATCATTTTGGAATCATGATTGATAGTCATGTCCTACAAAGGGTTCGAAGCACGACCTGGGGTGAAATGCCTTCTCTTGAAGATGCATTTGTCCCTTGATTGGTACGACTATTGAGATTGTGAGCGCTAGCCCCAAACAAGCTAGCGTATCCTGTCACTCTTGCCGTCAATGACGTTGTAGCACGTGGGTCTGGACTTGTAAGTTGAGCTCTTCTCCCTTGGGCCGATAGCGTAACAGGTCAGCATTGTATGAATCACACTCTTACCTACACCCAGCCGCAAGAGCCGAATATCCAAGCATTCCCCTAACACAATTACAATATAGCAATCATGAGCTCTCTCGGAATTGGCGTCCCTGTACCCAAGATGCTGCGTGAGCCCGTCCCAACCTGCAGGTACCCGTTACCAGCTAACGCGCTCCACCGCAGCAATCACCGGCACATGGACTCTTCCCTTCACCGCCTATCTCGTCTACCTTTCCAATCGAGTTGTGTATAGGCGTTTGCAGAAGGACAAGTACGTGGGTACGTAGAAGCCGCAACAAATCCCTCGTCCACAGTGTGACATGCGCAGTCGCAAGATGTCGCTTCGATGCTCTCGACCCCCAATGGCTGTTTAGTCACGTCTCGCGATTAATCCTCAACTTTGGAAGAGTTAAATTGACACGAACATTGTGCAGGCGACCGCTATGAGGACAAAGAAGGCTCAACCTCCAACGACAACCCTGATCCCCTCCTCCTCGACAGCCGCGCACACAACAACTTCCTCGAGAGCGTTCCACTCGCCTTCACGCTCGCAGCAATTGCAGAGCTGAATGGCGCAAATCGCAAGGTGTTGAATTATGCCATGGCCACTCTTTTCCTGCTGAGGATCTTGCATGTGGAGCTGGGCATGAAAGGAGAGAATACGGTGGGATGGGGCCGACCGACCGGATACTTTGGCACACAGGGCTTCCTTGCTGCGATGGCAGCGTATAGCACCTATCTTGTGAAGGGCTACTGGGGCTACTGAGAGTATGAACAACCTGAAAGGGGGAAGTACATAATTTAGATCAGATCGGTTTGTACATTTTTATTACACGACGACTTGGAAAGTTGAGGGCAAGAGCTCTGGATTGGAAGTTTGTGAGGTTCCTTCCCTTTGGAGTATCCCACTTCCTACTGGACTTGTCTGACTTTCTCATGGCATCTCGACCACTTGCTCTTCGTGGTGCAGCATTATTTATCCCCGCATTGCCAGAAGGACGTCCGGCTTCCGGTGCATTTCACACTCTCATTTAGTCAAGAGTCCACGATCAAAATCAAGCCTCTCAGTCATTACTCCAACAGTGCCTCCCCAGTCACCCACCCGGTCAACTTAAGCATCACGAACCTGCAAAGGACAGCAAGCACTACTCATTCAGCCATTACTGCCACTGGCATGGCCCCACCATTCTATCTCTCCTACATCCGCTCCACACCCACCATCCGCCCAACCACTCCCCTCTCTCCAACCCAACCCCTCATCCCAGGCCCCCTCCGAATCTTCAAACGGCCCTCTCGAAAACCCAGCTTCACCAACCCCCCACTCGCCACCCTCGCCTCCCCACCCCCCGAAAGCACTTCCACCTCCCCAGCCTCCCACAGAAACTCATCAACAGCCTCACCACCCTCAATCTACTACTCCAGCCCAACCCTCCCACTCCCACCATCGCCAACCCTCTCCATTACCAGGCCTAGCCTCTGCGACCTCTGTCTCAAACCCCTCTCAACGCTGCAAACATACTCCTTCCCCCAAACCGCACCCGCAGTGACAGATCGCGTCCGCCGCCTCTTCCCCGTCGTGAGCGAATCGCCGGTATTCTGCGGCGCATGCTTCGAAGCCATACACGCAGTGCACATATGCTGGGGCTGCGGCTTTCCAGTATACAGAGAGGAAGAAAGAGTAGGCTGCGGATGGGCGTGGTGGCATTGGGGCTGCGTGAGATGTTTGTTGTGCAGAGTGCGTTACTCACCTACGCCAACAATACAGTCCTCCCTAGAAAATTTAGAATAACGTGAGAGCGCTAACGAAAAA
>JAABUK010001129.1_pt1 | contig 52301 bp, 50 predicted proteins | sample 5559141 | NCBI WGS metagenome assembly JAABUK01 (sample SAMN10711869, study PRJNA513367) | rock metagenome | isolation source: Antarctica rocks | place: Antarctica: Victoria Land, Pudding Butte nord | collected 2016-01-03 | reverse complement strand
TGTCTCCGCCCGTCCATGACGGACGCAGAAACGCCTACCTGGTCAACCAATTCACTGCTCCCCTGCTACCCAGGGGTGGATGGGTTCCTGATGTCGCTACCGGATGGGTTTACCGTGTCGCATGACAGGCGCCGTCCGACACCTGGACCGTCAGCGTGGTGGCCCGCTCCACGCCATAGGCAAGCTGGTGCGCGGTGGGCACGAAGCTCAGCCCGCGCAACGCCGCCTGGACGGCGCCGGCCGGCCCATCCACGCTGTAGCGCCCGGACGCCGGATCGTACTGGCCGTCCCCCAAGTTCGCGAACGTGCCGTCCGCCGGGTTGGACAGCAGGACCTGCGCCGACAGGACCTGCCCGGCATCAGGATCGGCCAAGGTCAAGCCAGCCAACGGCACGGCCGGCGCGTCGTCCGCGGTCGCGGTCAGGGCGGGCAGGCCGGCCAGCACCGGCGGCGTGTCGGCCACCAGCAGCGTCGCCGTCGCCGCAGGGGAGGGGGCGTATCCCGTCTCGACCACCGCGCTGAAGCCCAGCCCGGCACCGACCGGGACGGCGCCCACCACGGCCTGCAACTCGACCGGCAGCATCCCGCCGCCAGCCGGTGCCGTGACCGGCCCGAACAGCATCGCAACCCCGTCCGCATCCGCCGTCACGGCTGGGATGCCGGCCCCGGCGGCCCGGACCGATCCCGGCACGAAGGACAGCCCGGCCGGCAGGTGCGCGACGACGCGCACGGCCGGGTTGTCCCCGGCCGGCAGGGACGCGGCGATCCGCAGCGTCACGATGTCCCCCACCCGCGCCGACGCCCCGGACAATAGGAGGACCGCCGTTGCGCCAGTCACCATCACCGTGCCCAACGCCAACAGCGGCGCCAGCCGGTAGGCCGCAGCCCCGCCAGGCAGCGACGACGCGGTTGCCTGCACCTGGGATCGCAGCACTGCGCCCGCCGGCCCGCCGGCCCGGCGCCCTGCGCCATCAGCGTCAGCACCAGGGTCTCGCCGGGATCGAGCCGTGCGGTGTCCACCGTCAGGCCGCCGCCCGGCGCGCTGCCCAGCGCCGCGCCGGCAGCGGAGCCGGACGCCTGCGCCGTGCCCGGCACCAGGGCCAGACCGGCGCCCAGCACGTCCACCAGCCGCACCCCATAGGCCGGCGCCGCGCCCGAGGCATTCGACAGGCGGACCGTGTAGGCCGCAGCCTGCCCGGCCTGCACCCGGGCCGGCCCGTCCACCTGCAACGACAGCGCCGGGGCCTGCGCCACCACGGGCGACCCTTGCGCCGCGCTCACCCGCCCGCCCGCAGCCGCCGGGTCGGCGGCGCTGACCACGACCTGCACCTGCCCGTTCGCGGCGGCGGCGGCCCGCGCCACGATGTCCAGCTCGATGGTCACGGCGCTGCCGGCGCGCACCGTGCCGAGATCGAAGCCGGAACCCGACGTTTCCCCCACCCACAGCCCCGTCATGCCCGGCGTGGCATAGGTGATCGTCTCCGACACCAAGGAAAGCCCCGCAGGCACCGCCGCGCCGATGTGCAGCGCCTGGCTCTGCCCGCTCGGCAGGGTGATCGTCGCATGGAACGTTGCCGTCTCCCCGACCGCCAACTGGTTGCCCGGCGTCGCCGCGGCGCCCGTGCCGGTCAGCGTGATGCCGAGCGCCGGACCCATCGTGACCACCTCCGTCACGCCCACCAGGCCCGGTGCGCCGGACGCCAGGTTGGCGCTGCCCGAGCTTGCGGCGGCATGGACGACAAGTCCGGCGCCGGCCTGATCGTGCCGTCCGGGCCGAACCCCGCATGTCCGATGGCCGGCACCTCGCCCGCGCCGTCCCAGGTCCCCGTGCCGTCCCAGGTCCCCGCGCCGTCCCAGGTCAACGAGGCCGGCAGGCCAGGGCTGGCCGCCGAGATCTGCACGGCCTGCGCGGTGCCGAGCGGCAGCGTCAGGCGCAGCCGGTATGTCACCTGGCTGGCCGTCGCGGCATAGACCGACGCCGCCAGGGTGCTGGTGGGCAGCAGCGCCTCCGCCCGCGCCGGCTCCCCCGTCACCGCCCGGCCCGCCTGGCTGCCCGAGAACGCCGCGACGTTGTCCAGCGTGTCGCCCTGGCCGATCAGGCGGGTGAGCAGCGGCTGCGTCGTGCTGTAGGCGGTGCGGGCCAGGGCGTGCAGCGTGACCGACACCGCCGCCCCGTCCGGCACGGTCCCCGCCAGCCCCGCGCCGCGCAGCGCGCCCGATATGTCCAGCCCGATCCGCATCACGCCGGTCGCGGCGTCGCGTTGCAGGGTGGGCGCGGCGGCGCCCTGGAACAGCACGCCGCCATGCAGCAGGACCAGAAGCTCCACGGGCCGCGACGGGTCCAGCGCCTGCCCGTCCCCGAGCAGGTCCAGCAGCCGCAGGTCGTCCATGTCCCCGGTCACGTCCCCGGTGACCAGCCAGTCCAGGGGGGCGCCGGGCCAGGGATGGCCGGTGGCGGTGCGGATGCTTGCTGCGACGGGCATGATCGGGGCCTTGGCGTTTTGCTATCCCCGGCAGGATGGCGGCCTGTTATTGCAAAAGCCCTAACCCAGCGTCCCATTGTAGCCGAGGTCCGCCATGTCCCAGTCCGCCATGTCCCAGTCCGCCAGCCGCCGCATCGTCCTGGCCCGCCGGCCCGTCGGCGCACCGCAGCCGGACGACTTCCGGATGGAGGGCGGGCCGGTGCCCCCGTGCCCGCCGGGCGGCGTGCTGCTGCGGACGCTGTGGCTGTCGCTCGATCCCTACATGCGCGGGCGGATGAGCGACGCGCCGTCCTACTCGCCCCCGGTCGGCATCGGCGAGGTCATGGTCGGCGGCACCGTCAGCGAGGTGCTGGAGTCGCGCGTGGACGGCTTCCGCCCCGGCGACCTGGTGGAGGGCCGGACCGGTTGGCAGGAGCACGCGGCGGTGGACCCGGCGGCGCACCCCGGCGGGCTGCGCCTGCTGCCGCCCGGACCGAACCCGCCTTCCACGGCGCTGGGCATCCTGGGGATGCCCGGCATGACGGCCTATTGCGGGATGCTGAACATCGGCCAGCCCAAGCCAGGCGAGACCGTGGTGGTGGCCGCCGCCGCCGGGCCGGTCGGCTCCCTGGTCGGGCAGATCGCGCGGATGCACGGGGCGCGGGCGGTCGGCATCGCCGGGGGGCCGGACAAGTGCGCGCACGTCCTGGGCCTGGGCTTCGACGCCTGCCTGGACCACCATGCCCCGGACCTGCCGGGCCGGCTGGCGGCGGCGTGCCCGGACGGGGTGGACGTCTACTTCGAGAACGTGGGCGGCGCTGTGTGGGACGCCGTGCTGCCGCGGCTCAACCCATTTGCGCGGGTGCCGGTGTGCGGGCTGGTGTCGCTCTACAACGCGACGGAGCTGCCGCCCGGCCCGGACCGCCAGGCGCTGCTGATGCGCGCGGTCCTGACCAAGCGGCTGCTGCTGCGCGGCTTCATCGTCTCGGACTTCGCGGCGCAGCAGGAGGACTTCCTGCAGACCGTGGGCGGCTGGCTGGCGGAGGGGCGGGTGCGCCACCGCGAGGACGTGGTGGACGGGCTGGAGTCGGCGCCCGGCGCGTTCATCGGCATGTTGCGGGGCGCGAACTTCGGCAAGCTGCTGGTGCGGGTGGCGAGGTAGGCGCGCGGGCGTTGCTGGCCGGGCGGCTCGCGGCGTCCGACTTCGCGCAGACGCTGGCGGTGCTGGCGACGGCGTTCGTGCTGGGCACCGCCATCGGGTTCGAGCGGCAGTGGCGGCAGCGCAGCGCCGGGCTGCGGACCACGGTGCTGGTGGCGCTCGGGGCGGCGGCGTTCTCCGACCTCGGGATGCGGCTGCTGGGGGCGGAGGGGGCGACGCGGATCGTGGCCTACGTGGTGTCCGGCATCGGCTTCCTGGGGGCGGGCGTGATCCTGAAGGACGGCGCCAACGTGCGCGGGCTGAACACGGCGGCGACGCTGTGGTGCTCGGCCGCCGTCGGCGCGTTCGCCGGCACCGGCCTGCTGGCGGAGGCCGTGGCGGTGTCCGCCTTCGTGCTGGCCGACAACACCCTGCTGCGGCCGTTGGTGAACTGGATGAACCGCCGTCCGATAGACGCCGACGAGACCGAGGCGCAATACCACGTCCATGCCATCTGCGCCCCGGCGGACGTGCCGGACGTGCGCGACCTGCTGGACGCCGAGCTGACCCGGGCGAGCTACCCGGTGCGCGACGTGCAGGCGCTGTCGGGCATCAGCCTGGTGGAATTAATCGCCGCCCTGGTGCCGATCACCGCGGACCCGGCGGAGCTTGACGCCGTGGTGGCCGCGCTTGAGGCGTCGCCGAAGGTGCATACGGCGACCTGGACCGCCGCGGCATCGAACTAGCGGCGGGCCACGCGCGTCCGATCAGGCGAACTGTCCTTCTTCACCCCATGACGGTGCGTTAAAGCGGGGCATCGAAGCGGGCAATGTCGTTGCGAGCCGCCCTTGCAGCGTGGCGAACCAAGGGCGCCAAGCACAGTCCTTGCCATTCCTATGCCGCCGCATTTCGCAGTCTTTGCAATGACGGCTGACGACCCATGCAAGCAGCCATCGGCATCAGGCCCAGGCTACCCGCCCGACCCCACCTGCGTCAGCACGATCCCGGCGACGATCAGGGCGGCGCCCAGCCAGAACACCGGGCGCACCGTCTCCTCGAACACCAGCACCGCCGCCAGCGGCACGACCACCACACCCAGCGCCGCCCAGGGGTGCGCCTGGCTGAGCGGCACCCGCGACAGTATCCAGACCCACAGCAGCGTCGCCCCGCCATACAGCGTGACGGCCGCCCACATGGCCGGCGTCGCGGCCAGCACCGGCAGCAGGCGCTGCACCGGCAGGCCGGTGATGGCCTGCGCCGCGCGCTTGAACAGCAACTGGCCGCCGGCCAGCATGACGCTGAACAGCAGCAGCCACAGGGTGTTCGCGTTCATCATCGCAGCGGGGGCACCCAGGTTGCGCCGCGTTGTTGGGCCGGGCGGCACCGAATGTCAAAACGCCGGCGTTGAACCCGGCAGCCGGGCGCGCTTGCGGCCGGGCGAGATTGCAGCCGGGCGAGGTTGCAGCCGGGCCGGGCCGGGCCGAAGCTCGCTGGCGCATGCAGAAGGACCTCCGCCATGTGGCAGCCCGCCGCCTTCTATCCGGACCCGGCCGTGCAGTCCCTGCACCCCAGCTTCGACCGTTACCGCCTTAACCTCGCCGCCGTGGAGCGGCTGATGACCGGGCTGCGCTGGGCGGAGGGGCCGGTGTGGTTCGGCGACGCGCGGCACCTGCTGGTCAGCGACATCCCCAACGACCGCATCCTGAAGTGGGACGAGGAGACGGGCGCCGTGTCCCACTTCCGCCGCCCGTCCGGCCATGCCAACGGCAACACCCGGGACCGGCAGGGCCGCCTGGTGACGTGCGAGCACGGCAGCCGCCGGGTGACGCGGACCGAGCATGACGGGACCGTCACGGTGCTGATGGACCGCTTCGAGGGCCGCCGGCTGAACAGCCCCAACGATGTCGTCGTCAGCCGGGACGGCGCCGTCTGGTTCACCGACCCGGCGTTCGGCATCCTGAGCGACTACGAGGGCAGCCGGGCCGAGCAGGAACTGCCCCTCAGCCTGTATCGCCTCGACCCGCAGACCGGGCGGGCCGCGCTGATGGACGACACGGTGGAAGCGCCGAATGGCCTGGCGTTCTCGCCGGACGAGAAGCTGCTGTATGTCGTCGAGTGCCGGTCCGTGCCACGGCGCATCCTGGCCTATGACGTGGTGGACGGCACCCGGCTGGCCCGGCGGCGCGTCCTGATTGACGCCGGGGCGGGCACGCCGGACGGGTTCCGGGTGGACGAGGACGGCAACCTGTGGTGCGGCTGGGGCATGGGCACGCCGGAGCTGGACGGGGTGCGGGTGTTCAGCCCTGCGGGCGAACCGATCGGGCATATCCGGTTGCCGGAACGCTGCGCCAACCTTTGCTTCGGCGGGCTGCGGCGGAACCGGCTGTTCATGGCGGCGAGCCAGTCGGTGTACGCGCTGTATGTGAACGCGCGGGGGATGGCAGGAGGATAGCCGCTTCTGCTCCCTCTCCCTCCGGGAGAGGGCCGGGATGAGGGAAACGGCAAGCGCCGCCCCATCCCGCAAGGGAACAGCGCTGTTGACGGCGAGGACCGTGCGTGCGGCTTCCCTCACCCCGGCCCTCTCCCGGAGGGAGAGGGAGCAGGAGCAGGGGCGTAGGCTTCCCGCATGATCTCGATGTCGGCCAGCTTGGCGTGGAACGCCGTCCAGTCGTCGCGCTCCGCGATGGGCGCCCAGATCGCCTCCACCTCCTCAATCAGCATCGCGCAGGGCTGGGCGCGGGTGAAGTAAGCGTAGTCCAGCCGGGCATCCGGCGCGGGCTGGCGCGTGGCCAGGGCGGCGCGAACTGGGGCGAATGCTGGAGTGGCATAGTGCGCCGCCGCCGGGCCGCGGTCGGCGCGGACGGCAGCGGCGGGGCCGCCGTGCCAGTCGAAGAACGCCTGCTCGAACCCGGCGCCGCTCTCGGCAAGGAACTCCCACCATAGCCGGGCCAGGGCGCTGTCCTCCCCAGGCGTTGCCGGGGCCACGCCCAGGCGGCGCAGCACGGCGGCGTCCAGCGCAGACTGGAAGGCCGGCGCGAAGCGTTGCAGCGCACCTTCCAGCGCCGCCTTGTCCGAGAGCGGCAGCAGGCACTCGGCCAGGCGGACCAGGTTCCACAGCAGGGTGTCGGGCTGGCGGCCATAGGCGTACAAGCCGTTGTGGTCGAAGTAGGCAGCGGTGAACTCGGTGTCATACGTCGGCAGGAAGCGCCAGGGGCCGTAGTCGAAGCTCTCGCCGGTGACGTTGATGTTGTCGGTGTTCAGCACGCCATGGACGAAGCCCGCCGCCATCCAGCTTGCGCCCAGCACGGCCACGCGGTCCGCGACCTCCGCCAGGAACGCCGCCGCGCGCTCCGCCGGGTCGTCGCGCCAGGCGGTGGGCAAATAGTGGCGGATGGAGTGGTCCAGCAGGCGCCGCACGTCCTCCGCCTGGCCCAGGTAGGCCAGGCGCTGGAACGAGCCGATGCGTATGTGCGAGTGGCTGAGCCGCACCAGCACGCTGCCGCGGGTGGGAGAGGGTTCGTCGTGGCGCACCAGGTCCTCGCCGGTCTCGACCAGGCTGAACGACTTGCTGGTATAGACGCCCAGCGCCTCCAGCATGGTGGTCGCCAGCACCTCCCGCACGCCGCCCTTCAGGGTCAGGCGGCCGTCGGCGCCGCGGGACCAGGGGGTCTGGCCGGTGCCCTTGGTGCCCAGGTCCAGCAGCCGGCCATCCTGCAGGTCGTGCAGTTGCGCGAACAGGAAGCCGCGCCCGTCGCCGAGGTCCGGGTTGTAGTGGCGGAACTGGTGGCCGTGGTAGCGGAGCGCGAGCGGCTGCGGCAGGCTGCCCGGCAGCGGCTCGAAGGCGCCGAAATGCGCCAGCCACTCTGCGTCCGTGAGGGTGTCCAGCCCGACGCGGGCGGCCCAGCGCTGGTCGCGGTGGCGCAGGACGAGTTGGGGGAAGGCGGCGGCGTCCACGGGGTCATAGAAGGCGGCGCCCAGGTCGGCGTGCGTCGTGGCGGGGCGGAGGTCCGGGCTGGGGGGCATGGCGGTCTCGGGTTATGTGCCGGCCCAACGCGGGACGGCGCCGCCGCGTTCGCCGGGGATGGCCGGAAGGGCATGGGATGGGGACCGAGGGCGTGGTGGCCGAGGCTGCCCGGCAAGCGTTGCAGGCGCAGGGTGCTGACGGGGCACGCCGGCGGCCGGCTGGTGACGGCGGCGCTGACGAACACCGATGCGCCGGAGCTTGGGATGCGGGTCGCCGCGGCGATGATGGAGGCGGCATGGACGGGCTGACGCTGTTCGGGCTGGTGGCCGTCAGCCTGATGCTGCTGTGCTACGCCATGGAGGCGCGCGGGCGCGGCTGGGTGCTGGGGTTCGCCGGGGTGTGCGCGCTGGGGTCGGCGTACGGGTTCCTGCAAGGGGCCTGGCCGTTCGGTGCGGTGGAGGCGGTCTGGGCGCTGGTGGCGCTGCGGCGTTACGGTCGGCCCTGACTTTGGAACGTCACGGCCCGGTGCCGCCCTACCTTTGCCATCCCTGTGGGTGGCGGAGCAGGTCGCGGGCCACCCCAATCGGGTCGGGGAGGGTGTAAACCCGCCCGATCCCGTCACGGCCGGCGCCAAACGGCAAGGGGTCAACCGGCCTCAGGCTGACCATGGGGTTGCCGCTGAGCCGGTTGACCAGGAGCTGGTTGGCGCCGTTTCCGATCTCGATTGCCAGCAGGCGGGGCCGCGGCCTGGCGAAGATCGCCGTGTGGAACGCCGATCCGGACAGGCCCATGATGACCCGGTCGCTCCCGAACAGGCGCACCTGGTCGGGCAAGCCCAGTTGCTCCGGATGGATGACCTCGACGCCCAAGGCCGCCAGGGCCTGGCAGAGCGGCGCCTCGTTGGCGATGGCCTTCACGCCCCATGTCAGCCGGGAGCGCGCCAGGTAGGCCGGGGCCTGGGGCGGCCCGTCCGCATCCCCTGCGAGCCGGCCGCCGATGGCGCGGCACAGGTGCCGGAAGGCGCGGTGCCCGCGATGCTCCGCCTCGAAGGCGGGCGCGATGACGGTCAGGCGCTTGATCCGGGTCGGCCGCGTGAACCGGTGCAGCGCGGGCGCGGCGATGCCCAGGGTGGCCAGGAGCTGCCCGACGAAGGGGAAGTTGGGCAGCACGACGGGGTCATAGTGGCCGTGCCACAGGAGCGGAGCCGCAGGCGGCGAGCCGCGGAACGGCCAGAAGCGGGACAGGGTGGAAAGCAGGAAGTGCCCGTAGTGCAGGGACAGCGGCCCGGCGTAGATGTAGTGCCCCTCCGGCGCCGCCTCGACCCTGCCAACGTCCGCGCCGAGCCGTTCGCACTGCCCGACCGGAACGCGGTCCGGCCCGCGGCAATAGGCGCCAGCCTGGATCAGGCGGTTGTCGCGGTCGTAGATGCCCCAGGACGGGTCGTCATCAATGCCGTATCCGGCGAAGGGCATGTAGAGCACGTCGCCGTGCTCCTCGATGGCCGGGTCGGCCTCGATCACCTGCAGGCGCGCGGCGTCAGGCTCGAAGGGTTCCAGGCACGGCACGGCGCCGCGTGCCTCAGTGCAGCCCGCCCGCCCGCTCGATGAACGCGGTGATGTCCGCCACGCCCTGCCCGGCGCGAATGTTGGCGAACACGAAGGGCCGCTCCCCGCGCATCCGGCGGCTGTCGCGCTCCATCACCTCCAGGCTGGCGCCGACATGGGGGGCCAAGTCTATCTTGTTGATGACTAGCAGGTCGCTGCGGGTGATGCCGGGGCCGCCCTTGCGCGGTATCTTGTCCCCGGCGGACACGTCTATGACGTAGATCGTGAGATCGGCCAGCTCCGGGCTGAAGGTGGCGGCCAGGTTGTCGCCGCCGCTCTCGATCAGGATCACGTCCAGCGCCGGGAAGCGGCGGCGCATTTCGGCGATGCCGGCCAGGTTAATGCTGGCGTCCTCGCGTATGGCGGTGTGCGGGCAGCCGCCGGTCTCGATCCCCATGATGCGCTCGGGCGGCAGCGAGCCGGCGCGGGTCAGGAACTCGGCGTCCTCCTTGGTGTATATGTCGTTGGTGATGGCGGCGATGTCGTAGCGCGGCGAGAACGCCTTGCACAGCGCGTCCATCAGGGCAGTCTTGCCGGTGCCGACGGGTCCGCCGACGCCGACGCGCAGCGGGCCGTGTGGGGATGCGGTCATGTGCGGAACAGCCTCGTGTACTGGGTTTCGTGCCGCATGGCGGCGATGTCGGAGCGGAAGCAGGCGCCGCCCAGGTCGTCCAGCGTGGCCGCGCGCGTCCCGGCGGCAACATCCGCGACGGCCGGCTCCAGCGCGGCCAGCACGCGCAGCCCGGCGGTCTGGCCCAGCGGCACCAGGCGCACGGCGGCGCTCACCAAGTTGGCGGTGAAGGCGTGCAGCAGGCCGGGGGCGGCGTCGTCCTCGTCCACGCCATGCGCGCGGGCCAAGGCGCCCACGGCGACGGGGTAAGGGACGGGGCCGCCCGCCGCGAGCAGGGCGGCCAGCAGGGGAGCGCCCCAGACGGCGGCTGCCAGCGCAAAGGCGCCGCCCTGGCCGAGCGTCTCGGCCCGGCGCTCCAGGCAGGGCTGGGCGGCGGCGGCCAGCTCCGCCAGGTTTGCCAGCGTTGGGAGGTCGTCGGCGCGGTGGGCGTGGCGCAGCAGGATGGCGTCGGTGCGGCCGGCGCCGTGGCGCAGCACGTCGTCCAGCCAGGCCGCAAGGTCGGCCTCGCTGCGTATGTCCCCGGCTTCCACTGCCCATTCCAGGCCGTGGCTGTAGGCGAAGCCGCCGGTGGGGAAGGCGGGGGACAGCCAGGTCAGCAGATGCAGCAGGCTGCCGTGCCGCCGGTGCAACAGACGGCTTCCTTCCCCCTCTCCCTCCGGGAGAGGGCCGGGGTGAGGGAAAGACCGCACGGACGGACCCGGCCCGTGCAAGACGGCTTGGGTGCTGGATGGGGCGCCGGTGGCCCTCGCGGCCTCCCTCACCCCAACCCTCTCCCGGAGGGAGAGGGAGCAGGGTCGTCCTCTTCGTGGTGGTGCCCGTGGCCGCCGGCGTAGGCGCCGCCTTCCGGGTCGAACGGCGCCTCGATCTCCCGGACGTGGCCGCCCAGGGCGCGGACCATATCGGCGATCACATGGTCCGCCCGGATGCGTACGTGGCTGCCGAGCAACTGCACCGGCAGGTGCCGGTTGCCCAGGTGCCACGCGATCCGCACCAGCCCGGCGGCGTCGTGCGCGTGGATGTCCAGCAGCGCCTCAGGCCGGGCCAGCACCTGCACGATGCCGCCGCCGTCCAGCAGCAGCCCGTCGCCGTGGCGCAGGCGGACGGCATGGGGCAGGTCCACCAGCAACTCCCCGCCCGCCGCCGTGGTCAGCACGATGCGGCGGCGGTGGCGGCGGTCGAAGTCCACCAGCACCTGCCCGCGCTCGTCCGATGCGGGCCAGGTGCCGGCGGGCAGGTGCGCGGCGGCGCGCATCAGGGCGCCGCCGGGGCAGGCAGGGCGAGCGGGGCGGGTTCGTCGGCGCCCGGCGGCTCCGCCTGGCGCACGAACACCCGCTTGGCCGCGGCGCCCACTGCGGCGGTCGCCAGCCCGTCCACCGTGCCGCTGATCGCGCCGCCGACGAAGGGCACCACGCGCGCCAGCGTCACCGCGCCCGATGCCCCGGCCGCCGTGACCAGCCGGCCCGCGACGGCCTTGTTGATCCGTCCCAGCACGGCGCCGCTCAGGCCCAGGATCGCCTGCCGGCTCAGCCGCATCCCGACGCTCACGCCGACATCCTTGAGGATGTCCACCACCGCCGTGCCCGCCAGGCAGGCGATGGTCAGGGTGCGGACCTGCTCGCTCCCCAGGTCGTAGCCGCGGGCGCGGGCGATGTCCTGGATCAGGTTGATCTGCAAGGAGCTGACCCCCGCCATGTTCACCGGCAGCGCCAGCGGCAAGGTCAGCAGCCCGCCCATGTTGGTTGCGAAGCCGACCGTCCCGGCCTGGGCGGCGGCCCGGCGTATCATCGCCGCGATCCGCTTCTCCGACCCTGGCTCCGACCCTGGCAGGGCGTCCGTCCCGGCCTTGGCGTCCTTGCGGCTGACGATGCGGTCGTAAAGCCAGTACAGGCTCGTCATCATGGCCTGCGTGGCCGGTCCGGCCTTGTCGGTGGTCATGGCGCCTCCGGGCATTGGAACACTGGGCGTTGGAACATCGGGCGTTGAACGGCGGGCACGGGACCGCCGGGCACCGGAACAGCGGGCATCAGAACAGGAAGTATCGCTGCGCCATCGGCAGCACCACGGCAGGCTCGCACGTCAGCAGCACGCCGTCGGCGCGGACCTCGTAGGTCTCCGGGTCCACCTCGATGTGCGGCACCGCGTCGTTGTGGACCATGCTGCGCTTGCCGATGCCGCCGCGGGTGTTGCGGACGGCGGACAGGGGCCGCGCCAAGTGCAGGCGGTGCCCGATCCCGTCGTCCAGCGCCGCCTGCGATACGAAGGTGACGCAGCTCTCCTGCATCGCCCGGCCGTACTGCGCGAACATCGGGCGGTAATGCACCGGCTGCGGCGTCGGGATGCTGGCGTTGGGGTCGCCCATCGGCGCCACGGCGATGGTGCCGCCCTTCAGCACCAGGTCCGGCTTCACGCCGAAGAACGCCGGGGACCACAGCACCAGGTCCGCCAGCTTGCCGGCCTCGACCGAGCCGACCTCGTGCGACAGGCCCTGCGCTATGGCGGGGTTGATGGTGTACTTGGCGACGTAGCGCTTGATGCGCGCGTTGTCCGCCGGGCCGTCGCCGGGCAGCGGGCCGCGCTGCCGCTTCATCTTGTGCGCGGTCTGCCAGGTGCGGATCACGACCTCGCCGACGCGGCCCATCGCCTGGCTGTCGCTGGAGATCATGCTGATCGCGCCGAGGTCATGCAGGATGTCCTCGGCTGCGATGGTCTCGCGGCGGATGCGGGATTCGGCGAAGGCCACGTCCTCGGGGATGGCGGGGTCCAGGTGATGGCAGACCATCAGCATGTCCAGGTGTTCGTCGAGGGTGTTGAGCGTGTAGGGCCGGGTCGGGTTGGTGCTGCTGGGCAGCACGTTGGGCAGCCCGGCAATGCTTATGATGTCCGGCGCGTGGCCGCCGCCCGCGCCCTCGGTGTGGTAGGCGTGTATGGTGCGGCCTTGGAAGGCTTGGATCGTGTCCTCCACGAAGCCGCTTTCGTTCAGCGTGTCGGTGTGGATCATCACCTGCACGTCATGCCGGTCCGCGACGCGCAGGGCGCAGTCTATGGCGGCGGGGGTGGTGCCCCAGTCCTCGTGCAGCTTGAGGCAGCTTGCCCCGGCGCGCAGCATCTCCTCCAGCGCCGCGGGCTGGCTGGCGTTGCCCTTGCCGCTGAAGCTGAGGTTGACCGGCAGGCCCTCCGCGGCTTGCAGTATCCGGGCGAGGTGCCAGGGGCCGGGGGTGCAGGTGGTGGCGCTGGTGCCGGTCGCCGGGCCGGTGCCGCCGCCGACCAGGGTGGTGATGCCGGACGCCAGGGCCTCCTCGACCTGCTGCGGGCAGATGAAGTGGATGTGGCTGTCTATGCCGCCGGCGGTGAGGATCTTGCCTTCGCCCGCGATGATCTCGGTGCCGGGGCCGATGGGGATGTCCACGCCGGGCTGCACGTCGGGGTTGCCGGCCTTGCCGATGGCGTGGATGCGGCCGTTGAGCAGCGCCACGTCGGCCTTCACGATGCCCCAGTGATCCATGATGAGGACGTTGGTGATGACGGTGTCCACCGCGCCTTCGCGCTGGGAAAGCTGCGACTGGCCCATGCCGTCGCGGATGACCTTGCCGCCGCCGAACTTCACCTCCTCGCCATAGGTGGTCAGGTCGCGCTCGACCTGCGCGAACAGGTCGGTGTCGGCCAGGCGGACGCGGTCGCCGGTGGTGGGGCCATACATGTCGGCATAGGCGCGGCGGGGGATGCGGGTCATGCGTCGAGCGGCCCCATCACATCGCCTCGGAAGCCGTGGACGATGCGGGCGCCGCGGAACGGCACCAGGGTCACGTCGCGGGTCTGCCCCGGCTCGAAGCGGACGGCGGTGCCGGCGGCGATGTCGAGGCGCTGGCCGCGGGCCTGGGCGCGGTCGAAGCGGAGCGCCGGGTTGCTTTCGGCGAAGTGGTAGTGGCTGCCGACCTGCACCGGGCGGTCGCCGGTGTTGGCGACTTGCAGGGTGGTGCGGGGCTGGCCGGCGTTCAGCTCGATGTCGCCGTCAGCCGTCAGGACCTCCCCGGGGATCATGCTGCGGCCCTTCGATCCAAAGTTGGCAAAAGCGCTGCCCTGCTCCCTCTCCCTCCGGGAGAGGGTCGGGGTGAGGGAAGACGCACGGACTGCATTGCCCCGATGCCGCGCCAATCCGCACTGCCGTGGTTGAGGGCCGCGCTTGCGGCTTCCCTCACCCCGTCCCTCTCCCGGAGGGAGAGGGAGCAGGAAGCAGCATCTGCGTGCCCCCTCATCGGATCGGCTCGTGGACCGTGACCAGCTTGGTGCCGTCCGGGAACGTCGCCTCCACCTGCACGTCGTGGATCATCTCCGCGATGCCCTCCATCACCTGCTCGCGCGTCAGCACCGCCGCCCCGGCCTCCATCAGGTCCGCGACGCTGCGCCCGTCCCGCGCGCCCTCCACCACGAAGTCCGAGATCAGCGCGACCGCCTCCGGGTGGTTCAGCTTCACGCCGCGCTCCAGCCGGCGCCGGGCGACGCTGGCGGCCATGGATATGAGGAGCTTGTCCTTCTCGCGGGGCGTCAGGTGCATTCTATCCTCATGAAGCCGTCAGCATTCCCAGACGCGCGGCAGCGGGCGGCCGTCGCGCAACGCGTTCAATCCTGCCACGACCGCCCGGCGGAGGCACGCGCCATCTGCGGCGGCGACGCGCGCCACCAGCAACCCGTCCCACGCCGACGCGCCCGCGTCCCAGCCGGCCAGCGCCGCCCGCAGCGGGTCCAGCCGCGCCGGGGCGTCCGGCGCCGCATGGATCAGCGTCGCCACCGCCCGCGCGCCGCAGCCCGTGGCCCGGCGGTCCAATACCGCCTGCACCGGCCCGTCCAGCCGTATGGCGTCGTGCAGCAGCAGCCTGCCGCCGCGGCGCAGCTCGATCAGGTCGCGGAAGCGGGCGTCGCGCACCGTTTCTCCCATCGCCAGGCGGCCGAACACCAGGGACTCCACGCCCAGGAACCAGGCGTCGTCCGCCAGGTCCACCAGCAGCCGGCGGCGGACGGCGCAGCCGTCGAACAGGATGCTTTCTTGCGGCAGCCACTCCAGCGCCGCGCCGGGCGCCATGTGCAGGCGGGTCGTGACGGTGGCGGGGGCGCTGCCGGGCAGGGCGCGGTAGAAGCGCTCGGCCGCCTGGGACGCGACCGTGGCCCGTGCGCCCGGCCCGGCGCCGATGCCGCTGTCCAGCACGTCCCCGCCCGCGACGCCGCCCGCGGTGTTGAGCGTGACGGCGCCGGGCCAGGCGCCGTGTTCCGTGCGGGGAAAGCGGGCCTTGAGGCAGCCTTCCTGGCGCAACCCGTCCAGCACCGTCGCGCCATCCCTCTGCTTGAAGGACAGGCGCAGCGATCCGCGGGCGCGCTGGTGGGGCAGGGCGGCTGCCGGCGCGGTGGACGGAGGTTCAGGCCCTCGCCCCGACGTCAACTAAGGAACGCCGCCGGCCAGGTCCGCGCAGCCCAGGTGCTGCCCCAGCGGCAGGTCGAGCGCGCGGAACACCTCTGCCAACTCCGCGATCATCGCCCGGCGCGGATGGCCGCGCCGCATCACCAGCAGCACGTCCCGCATGATCGGCCCGGCTCCCGGCTGGCTGTAGGCGACCAAGCCCTCCGCCGCGCCCAGGCGCATGGCGGCCAGCGCCGGAACGAACGACACGCCCTCGCCGGCCGCGACCATCTGGTGCAGCAGTTCCAGCCCGGTGGCATGACGGTCCGAGGCGGCGAACGGGATGCCGCAGGCCGCCGTCACCTGGTCCCGCAGGCAGTGCCCGTCCGCAAGCGTCAGCAGCTCGCTTCAGGAATGCCCGTCTCTCGGGCGAGGGCCTGAAACCCCAGCGTCGCATTGGCCACGTCGCGCAGCAGCGTGCGGGCTGTTTCCATGTCGCCGTCGGCAAGGGCCTGCATGGCCCCCTCGACGAGTGCGGCACGGAACCGAGGGCTGGCCTTTGCCCGGTCCGCGACGGTTTCCCGGAAGCTGCGCGTCAGCGGCATCGTCATCCCCTTGTGGCTTGAACAGCGTTCCAGGACCCGGCGGCGGCACGGCTGGTGCCGGAAGCTTGATCCTCCCACTACCACGGCCTGTCCCGTTCAGGCTCCCATAAGCCGCAATCAAACCGACAACCACCGCCGGACCTCCGCCTCATCGAGCGTGCCGGCCGGGCCGCTCAGCACCACGTCGCCGCGGTCCATGACGACGATGCTGTCCGCAAGCTCCCGCGCGAAGTCGTAGTACTGCTCCACCAGCAGGATCGCCATGCCGCCGCGCGCGCGCAGCAGGCTGATGACGCGGCCGATGTCCTTGATGATGCTGGGCTGTATGCCCTCGGTCGGCTCGTCCAGCACCAGCAGGCGCGGGTGCATCACCAGGGCGCGGGCGATGGCAAGCTGCTGCTGCTGCCCGCCGGACAGGTCGCCGCCCCTGCGGCGCAGCATGGTCTTCAGGATGGGGAACAGCTCGAGAATCTCGTCGTCCACCCGGCGCTTGCCGCGGGGCAGCACGGCGAACCCCGTTTCCAGGTTCTCCCGCACCGTTAGCAGCGGGAAGATGTCGCGGCCCTGCGGCACCCAGGCGATACCGCGGTTGGCGCGGGCGTAGGTTGGCAGCCGGGTGATGTCCGTCCCGTCCCAGGTGATGCGCCCGGCGCTGACCGGATGCGCCCCGGTGATCGCGCGCAGCAGGCTGGTCTTGCCGACGCCGTTGCGGCCCATGATGCAGGTGACTTGGCCGGTTTCGGCCGTGACGGACACCTTCCGCAGCGCGATGGCCGCGCCGTAGTGCAGGTCCACGTTCTCGACGGCGAGGGTGGTCATGACGCGGGCGCCCGCCTCTCCTCCCTCTCCCGGAGGGAGAGGGAGAAGCGGCGCCTCCTCCTGCCCACCGGGTTCCGAGCGTCCGTCACCGTCCAAGATAGACCTCCACCACCCGCGGGTCCTGGCTCACATGGTCTATCGTCCCCTCGCTCAGCACCGACCCCTCGTGCAGCACCGTCACCCGCACGCCCAGCGCGCGGACGAAGCCCATGTCGTGCTCCACCACCACCACGCTGCGCGTCCGGTTGATGTCGCGCAGCAGCTCCGCCGTCTGCTCGGTCTCGGCGTCGGTCATGCCGGCCACGGGTTCGTCCACCAGCAGCAGGCGCGGGTCCTGGGCCAGCAGCATCCCGATCTCCAGCCACTGCTTCTGCCCGTGGCTCAGCGCGCCGGCCAGACGGTGCCGGTGGTCGCGCAGGCGTATGGTGCCCAGGATGCCCTCGATCCGCTCCTGCTCCCCGCGCGTCTGCCGGGCGCGCAGGGTGAACCACGGGGCGCGGTCGCCGCTCAGCGACAGCAGCAGGTTGTCCCAGACGGTGTGCGGCTCGAACACGGTGGGCTTCTGGAACTTGCGGCCGATGCCGAGGCTGGCGATGGCCGGCTCGTCCAGCCGGGTCAGGTCGGTGTCGGCGGCGTAGATCACGCGGCCGGCGTCGGGCCGGGTCCTGCCGGTGATGACGTCCATCATGGTGGTCTTGCCGGCGCCGTTCGGGCCGATCACCGCCCGCATCTCGCCCGGCGCCAGCACCAGGGACAGGTTGTTCAGCGCGCGGAAGCCGTCGAAGCTGACGCTCACGCCGTCCAAGTACAGCAAGGTGTCGGCGACCGCCCCGATGGTCACGGCACCGCCTCCTCTTCCGACAGGCGGGGAACCGCGGGTTCCGCCGGCTTGCGCGCCCGCGCCAGCCCGACCAAGCCGCGCGGCAGGAACAGCGTGACGGCGATGAACAGCCCGCCGAGCGCGAACAGCCACAGCTCCGGCAACTGCCCGGTGAAATACGTCTTGGCCGCGTTCACCAGCACCGCCCCCAGGATCGCGCCATAGAGGGTGCCGCGCCCGCCGACCGCGACCCAGATGACGGCCTCGATGGAGCCTGCCGGGGCGAACTCGCCGGGGTTGATGATGCCGACCTGCGGCACATAGAGCGCGCCGCCCAGCCCGGCCATCACCGCCGACAGGGTCCAGACGACCAGCTTGTAGGACTCCGGCCGGTAGCCGAGGAAGCGCGTCCGCGCCTCCGTGTCGCGCACGGCGATGAGGACCTTGCCGAAGCGGGAGCGCGTCAGCCACCGGGCCATCAGGTACAGCCCGCACAGCAGCAGCGCCGTCGCCACCAGCAGCCCGCAGCGCGTGCCGTCCCATTGCAGGGGTGCGCCCAGCAGCTCCTTGAAGTCGGTCAGGCCGTTGTTGCCGCCGAACCCCATGTCGTTGCGGAAGAACGCCAGCAGCAGCGCGTAGGTCAGCGCCTGGGTGATGATGGACAGATAGACCCCCGTCACCCGGCTGCGGAACGCCAGCCAGCCGAACAGCGCCGCGAGCGCGCCGGGCACCAGCATCGCCATCCCCAGCGCGAAGGGGAAATGGCCGAACCCCTGCCAGTACCAGGGCAGCTCCTTCCAGTTGAGGAACACCATGAAGTCCGGCAGCGCCGCGCCATACTGCCCGCGCCCGGCGATTTGCAGCATCAGGTACATGCCCATCGCATAGCCGCCGAGCGCGAAGAACGCCGCGTGCCCCAGGCTGAGGATGCCGCCGAAACCCCACACCAGGTCCACTGCGAGCGCCAGGATGGCGAAACACAGATACTTGCCGACCAAGGACACCACGTAGGTCGGCACATGCAGCGCGCTGCCCGGCGGCGTCAGCAAGTTCAGCCCCGCCAGCAATATTGCGCCACCCAGCACCAGCAGCAGAGTGACCGGCGTGGCAAGGTCGCGCCTCACGCTCACTTCCCCCTCTCCCTCCGGGAGAGGGCCGGGGTGAGGGAAACGGCAAGCACTGACCCTGCGACTGCGATACCAGGCATGGATGGGCCAGGGCCTGTGCGTGCGGCCTCCCTCACCCCAACCCTCTCCCGGAGGGAGAGGGAGCATATCAGCCCCCGCATCACGTCTCCACCGCCCGGCCCTTGAGCGGGAACATGCCGCGCGGGCGGCGCTGGATGAACAGGATCAGCAGCACCAGCACCACGATCTTGCCCAGCACGGCACCTGCCACCGGCTCCAGGAACTTGTTGACCACCCCCAGGGTCAGCGCCCCCAGCGCCGTGCCCCACAGGTTGCCGACGCCGCCGAACACCACGACCATGAAGCTGTCTATGATGTAGCCCTGGCCCAGGTTCGGGCTGACGTTGTCTATCTGGCTCAGCGCCACGCCCGCCATCCCCGCCACGCCCGACCCCAGCCCGAAGGTCAGCGCGTCAATCCAGGGCGTGCGTATGCCCATCGCCGCCGCCATGCGCCGGTTCTGCGTCACCGCCCGCATACGCAGCCCCAGCGGCGTGAAGCGCAGCACCGCCATCAGCGCCAGCAGCACGGCGACGGCGAACACGATGATGGACACCCGGTTCCAGGTCAGCGTGACCTGCCCGATCCGCCCGGCGCCGCTCATCCACGCAGGCGTCCCGACCTCCCGGTTGGTCGGCCCGAAGATGGACCGCACGGCCTGTTGCAGCACCAGCGACAGCCCGAAGGTCGCCAGCAAGGTTTCCAAGGGGCGGCCATACAGGAAGCGGATCAGCCCGCGCTCGATCACCATGCCCAGCGCCCCGGACGCCAGGAAAGCCAGCGGCACGGCGATCAGCAGGCTGGCGCCGAACAGGCCCGGCGCATGGGCGCGTATCGCCTCCTGCACCATGAAGGTCACGTAGGCGCCGATCATCACCATCTCGCCATGCGCCATGTTGATGACGCCCATCACGCCGAAGGTGATCGCCAGCCCGGTCGCGGCCAGCAGCAGGACCGAGCCGAGGCTGAGACCGTAGAAGGCGCCTTGCAGGAGGTTCCATAGCCGGAGCTGCCAATCAATGGCGGACACGGCCTCCGCCGCGGATGCGGAGACGGCCGGGGACTCGCCTTGCAGGGACGCCAGCAAGGAGCGGGCGTCCAGGTCGCCGCGGGCGCGCAGCATGGCAACTGCGGCGAGTTTGCCGGCATCTGGCGCGTCGGCCGTCGCCAGCACGGCGGAGGCACGAGCGCCCTGCATGGCGGCGCGCACGGCTTCGTCCTTTTCGGCGGCGATGGCGCGGTCCAGTGCGGGCAGGGCGGCTGCGTCGCGGGACTTGAACACCGCCTCCGCCGCCGCGGCGCGCGTGCCAGGGTCCGGAGAGAACAGCCGCAGGCCGCCCATGGCGGCGTCCACGGCGCGGCGGACGGCGTTGTTGACGCGCACGGGGCGCAGGCCGGCGGCAGGCACGTCCGGGGCGGGAGCGCCGGTGGCGGCGTCCTCGATGGCGCCGCCGGGGGTGCGTATGAACAGGGCGCCGCCGGGCTGCACGAGCAGGCGGCCGGCTTGCAGGGCATCCAGCACCGGGGCGGCGCGGGGATCACCGGATACGGCGAGGGCCTCCACGCCGCGGCGGATGTCGTCGAAGGACTGCCCGGCCAGGGGGGCCAGCGACGGCTGCGCCAGGGCCGGGGCGCAGAGCAGGACGAGGAAGGCAGCGATCAGACGCATGAAAGTCTCTCTTCTCCCTCTCCCTTCGGGAGAGGGCCGGGGTGAGGGGGCCTTGGCTGCGGAGCGGGGTACCGCCAGTTCGGGTGGCACGCGGTCCTGCGCCGGTGGGGACCGCGCCTCAAGACCCCCTCACCCCGGCCCTCTCCCGGAGGGAGAGGGGGCAGGCACTCTCCATGGAGGGCCTGCCCCCGATAGCTAGGTCCCGCCGCCGCCGCACTTCCCGGTCTTGACGTTGAAGTTGCCGCAGCTCATCGGCGCACGCCAGTCGGCGATCAGGTCGCGCGATCCCTCCAGGTATGGCGACCACTCCTGCGCCACGATGGTGCCCGGCGTCGTGGACACGATGTTGAACTGGCCGTTCGCCTGTATCTCGCCGATCAGCACCGGCTTCGTGATGTGATGGTTCGGCATCATCGCTGACAGCCCGCCGGACAGGTTGGGCACCGACACCCCGATCATGGCGTCAATCACCTTCGCCGGCTCGAACGTCCCGGCCTTCTCGACCGCCTTCACCCACATGGCGAAACCGATGACGTGCGCCTCCATCGGGTCGTTCGTCACCCGCTTCGGGTTCTTGGTGTAGGCCTGCCAGCGGGCGATGAACGCCTTGTTGTCGGCGTTGTCCACGCTCATGAAGTAGTTCCAGGCTGCGAGGTGGCCGACCAGCGGCTTGGTATCCAGGCCCGCCAGCTCCTCCTCGCCGACGCTGAACGCGATCACCGGGATGTCGGTCGCCTTGATCCCCTGGTTGCCCAGCTCCTTGTAGAACGGCACGTTGGCGTCGCCGTTGATGGTGCTGACGACGGCGGTCTTCTTGCCGGCGCTGCCGAAGCGCTTGATGTCGGCAACGATGGTCTGCCAGTCGCTGTGGCCGAACGGCGTGTAGTTGACCAGGATATCCTCCTGCTTGACGCCGCGCGCCTTCAGGTAGGCTTCGAGTATCTTGTTGGTCGTGCGGGGATAGACGTAGTCGGTGCCGGCCAGCACCCAGCGCTGCACGCGCTCCTCCGCCATCAGGTAGTCCACCGCCGGGATCGCCTGCTGGTTCGGCGCGGCGCCGGTGTAGAACACGTTCTTGCTGCTCTCCTCGCCCTCGTACTGGACGGGGTAGAACAGGATGTTGCCGGTCTCCTCGAACACCGGCAGCACCGACTTGCGCGACACGCTGGTCCAGCAGCCGAACACCGCGGCGACCTTCTGCACCGTTATCAACTCGCGCGCCTTCTCGGCGAACAGCGGCCAGTTGCTGGCGGGGTCCACGACCACGGCCTCCAGCTTGCGGCCCAGCACGCCGCCGCGCTTGTTCTGCTCGTCTATCAGCATGAGCATCACGTCCTTCAGCGTGGTCTCGCTGATGGCCATGGTGCCGGACAGGCTGTGCAGGATGCCGATCTTGACCGGGCCGGTGTCCGGTGCCGTGCCCTGGGCGCGCGCGCCGGGCGCCAGCAGGACGGCGGCGACGGCAAGGCTCGCGCCCCGCAGCCAATGTCGAACGGATGCCATGCGGCGAGGTCCCCCTATATCGGCCGGCCCTGGCGGCGCGGCGCTCCTCCCCCATCGTTGCAACCCCCGTGCCACCCGCTCACGGCGGCGTGAGCAGAGAACAGGCAGGCGGTCTGCCCGTTTCGCCATGCGGTTCCGGACGATGTGCCCGCATCTTGGGCAGCCCGGCGTCCCGGCCCTACCGTCCCAGCACGGCGGCGGCCAGCGCCCGGGGGTGCCAGCGCGGCAGCAGGCGCAGCCAGTGCAGCGTCCCATGGGCATTGGCAAGGCTGTCCTTGTAGCGCCCGTCGCCGCCCAGGAAGTCATAGGCCGCGTCGCCCGCGGCGTGCGCCGCCTCGATGGCGAGGTGGTGGCACAGCAGGCCGGGCTTGCCGTGCGCCGGTGCGCCGGCATAGTCGAAGCCGCCCTGGTAGGCGCAGACCCGGCCCTGGGCGCGCAGGTTGTACAGATAGCCGGCCACGCCTGGCCCGGCGCTGATCCGCAACAGGTCCACCTCGCCCGCAGGTGTGCCGTGCGCCACCAGCTCCCGGTGGAACCGCATGAAGGCCGGCTGCGCGAAGGCGCCGGGCTTGCCGCGGGCCTGCCACGATGCCGTGTGCAGCGCGGCCAGGGCGTCCAGGTAGTCCAGCGCTTGGGCTGCCGTCGCCGCCCGGTCCAGCCGTGCCGCGCCATAGGCCCGCGCCGAGCGCCGGAGCTGCTGCCGGGTGTTGCGGCTGAGCGTGCCGAGGTAGTCCGCGCCCGCAGGGATGGCGGACAGGTCCACGAACGGCGCCGCCCGTGCCTGGTGCGCCGCCGTGCCGCCCACCTCCCGCGCCGCCGCGAGCACGGCGCCGTCCACGCCGGACAGCACCGCCCCGCCCCGGCGGCCCGCCGAATCGCCCATGGCGCATCGCAGCAGGCCCGCCAGTACGGTGCCGCGGTCCGGACCGGGCAGCGCCAAGGGGCCATTGTGCTCGATATAGACGCTGTCCATCGCCGGGTCGCCCGACTCGTGCAGCCACAGCCGGCCGCGGCGGCGGTTGAGCAGCGCCAGGCCGAGCAGGGTGCCGTCGCGGTGGGCCTGCACCAGCACCGGGTCGGGATGCCGTTCGGCCGCCCGGCAGCCGACCCAGCTCCACCGCTGGAACGGGGAGGCGCCGGCCAGGTCCTCCATGCCGCGCCAGGCGGCGCCCAGCCGGGCCAGGCCGGCGTCGTCCAGCTTTGGGCGCGTGCGGGTGAAGGTGATCTGGTGCATGATGCAGTTTTCGTTATACCGGCCGGGCCATGCCGCCGGTAGCCGCAGCCTTCACAGGACGCGGCCGGCGCTGGCATAGGGGAATGGACGTGACAGGAGCAGCCGATTCCCTCCCCGACCGGCAAGCTGCCCCGCGGCGCCCGTAGCAGTGCCGACAGCCGCAGCAGTGCAGGTGGCCGCGGCGCTTGCCGAGGTCGGGCCGGAGTGGGACCCACTGCTGGCCGGCGCCGGCTTCCAGTCCAGCCGCGCCTGGTTCGAGGCGCTGGTCGCAGCGGCGCTGCCGCCGGGCACGCAGCCGCAGTTCTGGATGATCGGCGTTGGCGGGCGTCCGCTGCTGCTGCTGCCGATGCTGGCCGGGCCGGGCCGGCGGCTATGCAGCCTGACGACGGCCTACACGACCTTGTTCCAGCCCCTGGCGGCGCCGGGCGCCACGGACGCCGAGCTGCACGCTGCCGGCGCCGCCGCCGGCCGCCTCTGCCGCGCCTGGCCCCATGCCACGCTGGAGGCGTTGGACCCGGACTGGCCCGGCTTGCCGTCGTTCTTGGCCGGGCTGCGCGCGGCGGGGCTGGGCGTCCGGCGCTACCTGCACTTCGGCAACTGGCACGAGCCGGTGGCCACCTGGGACGCCTACCTCGCCTCCCGGCCCGGCCCGTTGCGGGAGACGATCCGGCGCAAGTCGCGGGCCTGCGCCCGGATGCCGGAGGTGCGGATCGAGGTCGTGAGCGGCGGGGACGCCCTGGCCCCGGCGTTGGAAGCCTATGAGAGCGTCTATGCCCGAAGCTGGAAGCAGCCGGAGCCGGCGCCGGGCCTTGCCGCCGCGTTGCTGCCGCGTGCGGCGGCGGCCGGGGTGCTGCGCCTGGGCGTGATGTGGTCCGGCAGCGAGCCTGTAGCGGCGCAGTACTGGACCGTCCGGGACGGGGTGGCGACGGTGCTGAAGCTGGCGCATGACGACGCCTGGCGGGCGCTGTCCCCCGGCACGGTCCTGACCGCCCACATGATCCGCTGGCTGATCGCAGATGACAGGGTCCAGGACCTGGATTTCGGCCGTGGCGACGACGCCTACAAGCAGTCCTGGGCCAGCCTGCGGCGGCAGCGCATCGGGGTGCTGGCCGCCCCGGTCTGGCGTCCCCGCGGCGCAGCGATTTTATTTCGGCACGATATCGGAAAATTGTTGCGCGCCGTGCGGCGGCTTGCTACCACTGCAAAGCTATAAACTTTCTTGACAAAACTAAATTTTACTATGCGGCGTAACTCGGGATAGCAACGCATGTTGGCGTCCGGGAGCGGCGGCATGTTGGGCAAGGTGCCACTATGCCGCCGCAAATCAGGGGTTGAAGGCTATCGGTCAGGGTCGTGCCTGGTCCGAGTTGGAGGTTTGACATGTGCGGCATCGTTGGCGTGATCGGATCGGAGCCTGCGGCCCCGCTGCTGCTGGATGCGCTGCGGCGCTTGGAGTATCGCGGTTATGACAGCGCCGGCATTGCCACCCTGGTCGGGGACGGCATCGTGCGCCGGCGCGCGCCGGGCAAGCTGGTGAACCTGGCTGAGGTGCTGCAGCTCGACCCCTTGCCGGGCATGACGGGCATCGGCCACACCCGCTGGGCAACGCACGGCGCCCCGACGCAGCGCAACGCCCACCCGCACGGCACCCCGCGCGTGAGCGTCGTCCACAACGGCATCATCGAGAACCACGCCGAGCTGCGCGCTGAACTGGAGGCCGAGGGCCAGGTGTTCGAGACGGAGACGGACACCGAAACGGTCGCCCAGCTTGTGGACCTGAACTTGCGCCACGGCATGGCACCCGTGGACGCGGCGCGAGAGGCGTTCCGGCGGCTGGAAGGCGCCTATGCCCTGGCCCTGGTGTTCGCCGGGCACCCGGAGCTGATGGTGGGCGCGCAGCATGGTGCGCCGCTTGCGGTCGGGTTCGGCGACAACGCGATGTATCTCGGCAGCGACAGCCTGGCGCTTGCGCCGCTGACCCGGCGCATCGCCTACATGCAGGACGGCGACTGGACCGTGGTGACGCGGGACGGGGCGGCGTTCTTCGGCCCTGCCGGGCAGGCGGTGACGCGGCCGGTGCGGCTGACGGTGCAGACCGGCGCCGTGGTCGGCAAGGACGGCTACCGCCACTTCATGGAGAAGGAGCTGCACGAGCATCCCGCCGCCATCGGCCAAACGCTCGCGCGGATGCTGGACCCGGCCACGCGCGCCGTTGCCCTGCCGGAACTGCCGTTCGCCTGGCCGGACGTGCCGCGCGTGTCCATCGCGGCGTGCGGCGGCGCCTACTTCGCCGGGCTGGCGGGGCGGCACTGGATGGAAGAGTTGGCGCGGCTGCCGGCGGACATAGATTTCGCGAGCGAGCTGCGCTACCGCGCGCCGCCGATGCCGCGCGGCGGCGTCGGCCTGCTGGTGAGCCAGAGCGGCGAGACCGCCGACACCCTGGCCGCCCTGCGCTTCATGCGCGGCGCGGGCCAGCATGTGCTGTCCGTGCTGAACGTGCCGGAGAGCACCATGGCCCGCGAGAGCGACGTGGTGCTGGAGACGGTGGCCGGCCCGGAGATCGGCGTCGCCAGCACCAAGGCGTTCACGGCGCAGTTGACCGTCATGGCCTGCCTCGCCATCGGCGCGGCCCGCGCTCGCGGCGCCATCACGGAGGCGCGCGAGGCGGCGCTGGTCGCCGCCCTGCTGGAGCTGCCGTCCCGCGCGGCGGAGGTGCTGGCCCATCCCGAGCCGCTGCGCCGGCTGGCGGCCCGCATGTCGGAGGCGCGGGACGTGCTGTGCCTGGGACGCGGCGCCTGCCACGCGATCGCGCTGGAGGCGGCGCTGAAGCTGAAGGAGATTTGCTACATCCATGCCGAGGGCTATGCCGCCGGGGAGATGAAGCACGGCCCGATCGCGCTGATTGACCGCCAGGTGCCGATCCTGGCGGTGATGCCGTCCGGCCCGCTGTTCGAGAAAACGGCGTCCAACGTACAGGAGGCCGGCGCCCGCGGCGGCCAGATCGTGGTGTTCAGCGACGCCGCGGGCTGCGCCAAGATGGCCGGCATCGCCGCCGAGATGATCGAGCTGCCGACGGTGGACCCCTTCGTGGCGCCGATCCTTCATGCCATTGCGGTGCAGGTGCTGTCCTATCACACGGCCGTTATGCGCGGCACGGACGTGGACCAGCCGCGGAACCTTGCCAAGAGCGTGACGGTTGAATAGCGGCGCCCTGAACGGCTGCATCTGGCTCAGGCCGTCGAACCATGGGACGTGATGCAATGACCTACCTGATTACGGGCGGCGCCGGCTTTATCGGCTCGCACCTCGCCGATGCGCTGCTCGCGCAAGGGCGCCAGGTCCGCGTGCTGGACGACTTCTCGACCGGCAGGCTTGGGAATCTGGACAGCCGGTGCGAGGTGGTGCGCGCCGACGCGCGCGACGCGGCGGCGCTGCGCCGGGCCATGTCGGGGACGGCGGGGTGCTTCCATCTCGCCGCCATCGCCTCGGTCGCGCGCGGCAACGAGGACTGGATCGGCACCCATGCGGTGAACCAGGGGGCCACGGTCGCGGTGCTGGAGGCGGCGCGCGCGCTGGGCGGGCTGCCGGTCGTCTATGCGTCGTCCGCCGCCGTCTATGGTACCCTGGAAGGGGTCGCGCGCGAGGATGGCGTGCCGGTGCCGCGCACAGCCTATGGCGTGGACAAGCTGGGGTCCGAGCTTCATGCGCGCGTGGGGGCGCTGGTGCATGGCGTGCCCTCGGTGGGGTTCCGGTTTTTCAACGTCTATGGCCCGCGGCAGGACCCGGCGTCGCCCTACAGCGGCGTGATCTCGATCTTCGCGGACGCCATCGGCGGCGGGCGTCCCGTTACGCTGAACGGGGACGGGCTGCAGACGCGGGACTTCGTGTTCGTGCGCGACGTGGTCGCGCACCTGGTCGCCGGGATGGGCCACTGCGCCGCGACGCCGGGGGCGCACGTGCTGAACGTCTGCACTGGGCATGAGACCTCTGTGATGGACCTGGCGCTGATGCTCGGCGAACTTAGCCAGCGCACCCCGATCATCCGGCGCGGCGCGGCGCGGGCCGGGGACATCGCACGTTCGGTCGGCTCGCCGGAGCTGGCGCGGGCGGTGCTGGGCGTGCAGGCCGGGACCGGGCTGCGGGCCGGGCTACAGGAGACATTGGCGGCGCTGGCGGGATTGCGGGTGGCAGTCGGGGCCTGAACACCAAGACTCTAAGAATCCAAACCCTGAACGCCCGGGCGATGCCGTTGCGCGGCTTTACCTGGCGTGGGGCAGGGTGGTAGTTACGTTGACGGTTATAGGCGTGTAGCTCAGTGGCAGAGCGCTGCCATCACATGGCAGAGGTCGGGGGTTCAACTCCTTCCGCGCCTACCAGACCCGGCGTGAACCGAACCGCCGTAGAGGAATGAACAAAGCATGTTGCGCGGCAAGGTTTCCATCGTCGCTTCCGTCCTGGCGCTGCTCGGCGTGTCCGCGTGCGGGTCGCGGGCACCGGACCAGTTGGCGGCACGCGCACCATCGCCCAGCCCGTCCTACCTGATCGGCCCCGGCGACGTGATCAGCATCTTCGTCTATCAGGCCCCGCAGCTCAGCGTGCCCAGCCTGCCGGTGCGCCCGGACGGACGCATTTCCATGCCGCTGATCCCCGACATCGCCGCGGCCGGCAAGACGCCGACGGCGCTCGCCAAGGACATCGAGGGCAAGCTCAAGGAATACGTGAAGCAGCCGAACGTGTCGGTCATCGTCAGCGGCTTCGTCGGGCCGCTGGACCGGCAGATACGGGTGATCGGCGAGGCGACGGAGCCGCTGGCGATCCCCTACCGCGACGGCATCACCTTGCTGGACGTGATGATCCAGACCAAGGGCCTGACCCGCTACGCCTCGGGCAACAGCGCCAGCATCGTCCGCACCGCGGGCGGGAAGCGCCAGACCATCAAGGTGCGCCTCAGCGATCTGCTGAGGGACGGCGACATTGACCAGAACGTGGCGATGCTGCCGGGCGACACGCTTATCATCCCGCAAAGCTGGTTCTAGGCCCCGTCATGCTGCACGTCCCCGCAATCGTCAGGAAGTATCTCAGCCTGGCATGGCGCCAGCGCTGGCCGGCGATACTGTTCACCTGGCTGGTCTGCGCGGGCGGCTGGGTGCTGACGTTCACGATCCCCAACCAGTATGAGGCCAGCGCGCGGCTGTACGTGGACGCCGACGTGGTGCTGACGCCGCTGTTGCGCGGCCTTGCGGTGGACAGCCAATCCGCGGCGCAGCTCGACATCCTGCAGCGCACGCTGCTGAGCCGGCCGAACCTGGAGAAGCTGATCTCCAAGACGGCGCTGGAGCTGGACATCAAGGGTCCGTCCGACCGCGAGCGCATGGTGGAGGGGCTGGCGACGGCGATCAGGATCAGCCCGCAGACGCGCAACCTGTTCACCATCAGCTACCGCAACACGTCGCCGCGGCTGGCCTATGAGGTCGTGCGGTCAACGCTGACCAGCTTCGTCGAGAGCAAGACGGGTAACAGCCGCGCCGAAATGGAGAGCGCCGCCCGGTTCCTGGACAAGACGATTGCCGATGACGAGCGCCGGCTGCAGGATGCGGAGCGTCGCCGGGCCGACTTCCGGGCCAAGTATGTGGATGTCCTGCCGTCCGTCGACGGCGGCGCCTCGCGGCTTGAAGGGCAGCAGGGCCAGTTGCGCGAGTTGCAAGGACAGTTGCAGGACGCGACCGCCCGGCGGGACACGCTGACGCGCGCGCTGTCCGCCGAGGCGCCGCAGATCGTAACCGAGACCGATGGCGGCATCGGCGGCAATTCCCGCCTGCGCGAGGCCGAGCGTGTCTTGCAGGAGCTTCGCACCCGCTACACCGACCAGAACCCGGACGTAATCAGCCAGCGCAACATCATCGCCGCGATACGGGCCGCTGGCAACGACCCGGCGCCGGCCGGCGGTCGTGCCGGCCCGCGCAGCCGCACCGCGTCCAACCCGGTGTATGAGGCGCTGAAGAACAAGATAGTGGACAACGACTCGGTGATCACCTCCCTGAGCCGGCAGATCAACGATGCCACCAAGGAGCGGGACCGGCTGCAGGCCATTGCCCGGACGGCGCCGCAGTTGCAGGCCGACTTCGCCAACGTCAATCGGGATTACGATGTGGTGCAGAAGCGCTACGCCGACTTACTGGGCCGGCGCGAGTCCATGCGCCTGTCCACCTCGGCCGAGATGGAAGGCGACAAGCTGAAGGTCCAGATCATCGACCCGCCGCAAGTCCCGCAGAACCCGGTGGCGCCCAAGCGCCTGTTGCTGGTGTCGGGCGTGCTGCTGGCAGGGCTGGCCGCAGGGTGCGGGCTGGCATTCCTGCTGACGCAGCTCGACCAGTCGTTCCATACCGTTGACGACCTCCGCACGTTGGGCTTCCCGGTCGTGGGTGGGGTCTCGATGCTGCCAAAGACCATTTCGATGGGGCGCCGGGTGTTGGCGGCTGGCCTGTTCGCTGCCGCGGTGGCCCTTCCGCTGGTTGCGTATGGCGGTTTGATGCTGCGCGTCTCCAGGGCAGGGCTGCTGACCTGAGCAAGTGTGAGCGGCAGTAGCAGTCGGTTAATCCCATCATGTGAGACTGGTCTCCTAGTTGGAGGCCATCATGTCAGGACAGCAGTTCACCCGCCTTTCGGCAACAGGCTGCCACGCCAACGCCCCGGTCGCCTGCTGCGTTGATCGTGTGCCGGACGAGCCTCTCCAGCTTCCCGCCTCGATGGCAGTCATCGCGGGCTTGTCCGGCGCTCTGTGGGGCGTTGTGTGGTATGTCGGCCACACTATCATAGGGCTTTAGGCGGGTTGGCAGGCCCGGGCATTCCGGCAATGGTTGACCGGGCTGGACTGCCTTCGTCAGCCTCAAGGCGCGCGGTTCCTGGCCGACCAGCGCCGCGAAGGTCGGCGCTTGTCACAGGGCGCCACCGGTCGGGATGGAAACCATGCATGAAGTTGACAGGGTGCCTTGCCTTTGGGGCGTCCCGGACCGGACGACGGGGCTTGCCCGATATGCCCGCCTGCGCCGGGCCGTTTCCGGGCATCCCTGATGGCTGGCGCGATCCGGCAATGCGCCGTCCTGGTAGGAGGGCTGGGCACGCGCCTTGGGCCACTGACGGCCCGTGCGCCGAAGCCGATGCTTCCGGTCGCCGGCCGTCCTTTCCTGGCCTGGGTGCTGCGCGAGGCGATGCGCTATGGCGTCACTGACATCCTGCTGCTGACCGGCCACTTGTCCGGTGTCGTGGAGGCGGGCCTGCAGGACCTTTGCCGTCTGCTGCCGCGGCCGGTCCGGATCACCATAAGCCAGGAGCCATCGCCGGCCGGCACCGGCGGGGCGCTGCACCACGCGCGCCAGCACCTGCACGACCGTTTCCTGCTGCTGAACGGCGACTCGCTATTCGACTGCGACCTGCCGGCGGCCCTTGCCGCGGACGACGGGCCGGATGTCATCGGGCGGCTGCTGCTGCGCCGGGTGGAGGACGCCTCGCGCTACGGGGTGGTCGAGACAAGGGGCGACGGGATCACGGCGTTCCGGGAGCGTGGCGCCGCCGGGCAGCCCGGCACGATCAATGGCGGCGTCTATCTGCTGGACCGGCGCGTGCTGGACTGGACCAGCCCTGTCTGCTCGCTGGAGCGGGACGTGCTGCCGCGCCTGGCCGCGGCCGGGCTGTTGCGGGGAACGGCCGGGGACGGCTGGTTCATAGACATCGGCGTGCCGGCCGACCTGGCGCGTGCCGGGCAGGAGGTGCCGGCCCACCTGCGCCGCCCGGCACTGTTCCTGGACCGCGACGGCGTCTGCAACGTGGACCACGGCTGGGTCGGCACACGGGAGCGGTTCGAGTGGATGCCCGGCGCCACGGACGCCATACGCCTGGCGCACCGGCGGGGCTGCCATGTCTTCCTCGTGACCAACCAGTCCGGGGTCGCCCGCGGGCTGTATTCGGAGGCGGATGTCCAGGCCCTGCATGGCTGGATGCTGGACGTGCTGCTGCGGGCCGGGGGGACGCTGGACGACGTGCGCTACTGCCCGTTCCATCCCGAGGCGGCGCTGCCCGGATACCGGCAGGCCCACCCCTGGCGCAAGCCGGCGCCGGGCATGGTGCTGGACCTGATCCGCGCGTGGGAGCTGGACCCGGCCCGGTGCGCCCTGGTCGGGGACCAGCCGACAGACATCCAAGCTGCGGAGGCCGCGGGCATCGCCGGTCACGCCTATGCAGGGGGCGACTTGGCGGCTGCCATAGCGCCCATCCTGGACCGGATCGCACCGGCCTGATGCCAACGGCCACCTGTCACGGCCGCTTGCCAGGCGTCCTTGCGGCCGTTTTTGCGGCGTGGCGCTCCAGGGACGGCGCAGGTCGCCCCTGGATCACCGCGTCGCCGCGCCACTCGCACTGACGGCGCTCGACCAGGGGCGTCTGCATGACGCCAGGCTGGATGGCCTGCTGGCATGAACCGGCCGGGGCGATGCCGGGCAGCGTCCCGCCCTAGCTGCCCGCGACCTTGGTGGCCGCTGCAACGGCGGAGGTCAGGCCGTGCTGCGCCTCGACGAACCGCTGGACCAAGTCCTTGGCACGCAACCGGTCGGCCGTGGTCGGCTGCTCGCCAAGGTCGGGCACGACTGCCATCAGCAACGGAACGTGGGACCCGCCTTGCAGGCTGTCCCGCGCCAGGCGGAGGCGTCCCGCAAGGCCGCCCTCGGCCGACACGCCGCCGACCCAGGCGGCAATGCCGGCAATCAGGTCAGGCTCCCGGCTCTCGAACAGGGACCATCGCCCGTTGTCCCCTGTGGCGGTGCGGATCGGTGACGTGGCGGTGTCCTCGGCGCCGGGCGGGATGGCGAGGCGCGCTCGCTCCCGCTGCAACAGGTCGGGGGGAGGGCGGTAGGGCAGGATTACGACCGTGACGGCCAAGGTGCGGCCATCGCACTGGAACGCAACCCTCGTTTGCCCCTCCGGCGCTGGCAGGGCGGTGCCCGGCAGGCAGCCCAGGGGCGGCAGGAGCGCCGGAGCAGCGGCCAGGCGTTCCGGGGCGTTGCGATGGTTCAGCAGCGCCGCTCCGGCCGGGCCGGCGGCGCACACCGCGCTTACCGCGAGCGCCGGCCACAGCGGCCCCAGCCGGCCCGGCGAGGATGGCCGCGGCGCGGCAGCCAGCGGCGCCTGCCGCCACGGCATTCCCGCCGCGACCAGCAGCAGCATCACGACCGAGAAGAAACCCCAGCCATAGATGACGTGGTCCGCCGCCGCCGCCTCTGCGCTGCCCAGCACATGGCCCAGCACGACGATGCCCAGCGCCCGCATCCCGTTGGCGATGATGGGGATCACGACCGAGGCTGCGATGAACACGACCCGGCGCCCGGGGCTGCGGTAGTTCAGCAACGCATAGAACATCCCGAACGCCACCGCGGCGACCAGGAAGCGCAGGCCGGCGCAAGCCTCGGCGACGTAGAAGGTGCCTGCCGAAATCTCGATGGTGAGGTCGGTCACATAGGCCGGGATGCCCAGCAGGTGCAGCCCGGCGGCGATGAAGCCGGCCGTGAAGCTCTGCAGCGCCGGGGTGATGAACGCCCCGAACGGCACCAGGAACACGAGATACAGCAGCGGCCCGGACAGCGCCAGGAACAGGCGCCAGCCCAGCAGCGACAGGAACAGCACCTCCAGCCCGCCAAGCGCGGCAAGCTGCCGCCCCTCCATGATGCCCAGCCGCTCCGCCGCGAACCAGGCCAGCGCCGCCGGCACCGCCAGCCCTGCGAAGGCGAGGGTCGGGCGCGGCTGCATCCCGCGCAACGCGTCCCGGCGGTCCCACGCCAAATAGAGCGCCATCGGCAGCACCAGGAAGCAGTGCCCGTAGGCGGTGGAGGCCAGCCAGACGCCGACCGCCGCCTGGCACTCCGCCTGGAACAGCAGGCCGAACAGCAAGGTGCCCGCGGCCAAGGTCGCCGTGACCGGCATGAGGCCCGAGCGCGAAAGGGTGGGGTGGGTCGTTACGGACATGCGGCGTCCTCTATCATGTCCGGACCGGGAGCGCGAGCAAGGATGCTATCTCCCCACCGGCAGGGCGTTCCAAGGCAGGGCGTTCCAAGAATGTCGTCGGCGGCCTAGCCGATCCCGCGCACGATCTGCGGACCGATCAGGTTCGCAACCGGAACCGGGAGCCGCTTCCAAGCCGCGATGAACAAGCGATACTTAGGGTTCAACGGATTATGGTCCGGTATGGATGCACCTGGCCGCACGCGGTAGCGGTAGGCGAGCGGCACCGGGACGAAGCCCCAGTTCTTCTTAAACGAGAACGCGCCGGTGCCGGCCTTGCTGCGGCCGAAGTCGAACAGCCGGCAACCGCGCGCCGCGGCCCGGCGCATGACCTCCCAGTACATGAAGTCGTTGCCGAAGCAGCCGCGCGCCGCCGCGGTGCCGCCGCCGTAATAGGGCAGCACCTCGCCGCGGTCGTAGAAGTTCAGCACCGCGCTGACCGGCGTGCCAGCGTCCAGCACCGTCACCACGTCCATGCTGCCGCGGAACACGTCCGCCAGCAGCCGGAAGTAGCGCCGGCTGAAGACGGGGGTGCCCAGGTTGCGGACGCTCTCGGCATAGACTGCGTGCAAGCCGTCCACGCCGTCCGACACCGTGCTGGCCAGGCCGCGCTCGATGCCCTTGCGTACCACCGCCCGCTGCTTGCGCGGGATCGCCTTCATATTGGCGTCGTCGTCCCCGGTGATCTCCTTGCGGAACGTCACATATAGGCCATCCCGCGTCTGCCAGTCCGCTTCCGGCAGCCAGTCCTCGGGCAGGGGGTGCAGGAAGCGGAACTCGGTGGAGGCCGCGCGGGTTTGCACCATCAGCGCCGCGGCATGGGCCTCCAGGGCCAGGGCGGATTCCCGGTCCGCCGCCAGCGGGCCGCCATAGACGCAGAACGGGCTGGACATCAGGCTGTTGCCGAACAGCCGCGTCTTGACGTGGACCAGCGGCAGCACGCCGGTGATGGCGCCGTCCTGCTCGGCCAGGGCATAGTGCGGCGCGTGGCCGAAGGCGTCGCGGAACACCCCGGCCCAGGCGGCGCGGTGGAAAAAGGTGCCGGCCGGCATCCCCGACACGAACCGGTCCCAGGCCGGCCCCGCGGCGGCGTCCAGGGCGCGCACGGTGACGGCCATCGCTAGAGCGCGGCCAGCGCGGGCGCGAACACACGATCCATGCGGTCCCATGCGAAGTCCCGCAGCAGCCGGTCCAGCCGGTCCGGCATGGCGGCGATGTTCACGTAATGCCGGAACCGGGCCATGCGGCTTGCGGCGCGGACGCGCGGCTGGCCGGGATCAACCTCCCAGGGGTGGAAGTAGAACACGCCGGCAGCCTGCTCCGTCCGGTGGAAGCGGCGCAGCAGGGTGCGATACAAGGGATAGGGCATCAGCCGGAAGTAGCCGCCGCCGGCGCAGGGCACGTTGCGCCCGCCCAGCCGCACGGTCGTCATGGGGATTTCCAGCAACGGCCCGGCGGCGGGACGGTAGGGGAAGCGCGGCGCGTCCGGCACGCCGTACAGGTCATGCCGCACCGGGTAGATGCTGCTGCTGTAGCGGTAGCCTTCCTCTGCCAGAACGTCGAACGCCCAGGGATTGCGCGGCCCGATGGAGAAGGTGGGCGCGCGGTAGCCCAGGACGGAGACGCCTCCAATATCTTCAAGCACTTGCTTGGCCCGGCGCACGTCATCCCTGAACTCGTCAGGCGTTTGGCCATCGGCGCGGGCATGGCCGTAACCGTGGCTCGCCAGCTCGTGCCCGGCGGCCACGATGGCGCGGACCACGCCGGGGTGGCGGTCGGCGATCCACCCGAGCGTGAAAAAAGTGCCCTGCACCCCCGCCCGGTCGAAGGCGGCCAGGATGCGGTCCATGTTCGCCTCGACCCGGCAGGGCAGGGCGTCCCATGTCCCGCGGTCTATGACCCCGGCAAACGCCTGGACCTGGAAATAGTCCTCCACGTCCACCGTCATGGCGCCGGTAGCCTGGGCGCCCGTGACCTGGACGCCTGCCCGCGTCATGCGTCCAGGCCCAGCATCTGCGACAGGCGCCGGAACACCTGGTCCCGCTCGGCCATCTTCTGCTCCAGCGCGACCACCCTCTCCGTCAGGGCGCTGGCGGCGAAGTCGGTCGTCATCGCCGTCTGCGGCTGGGGTTCGCCGGATGCGGGCATCGGCGTTTCCGTGCCCTCTAGGTCCTGGGAGAGTTCCTGGGCCGTCGCCTCGACCACGGCGCCGGTGATATCGTGCGTCTGCTCCAGCACGCCGTACAGCAGGACGCGGGAGCACAGGCGGTTGATGCGCCGGGGTATGCCGCCGGTGCGGTCATAGACTACCTCGAACGCATCGTCGGACCAGTGCGGGTCGCCGGCCCAGCCGACGGCGGTGAGCCGGTGCTCGATGTAGGACCGGGTCTCGTCGGCGCTGAGCGGGCCGAGGTGGTAGCTGGTCAGCACGCGTTGCCGGAGCTGGTCCAGGTTGGGGCTGGCAAGCAGGCGGCGGAACTGCGGCTGCCCCAGCAGGATCGTCTGCAGGCTGGTGCGGCCGTCCACGGTGATGTTGGACAGCATGCGCAGCTCCTCCAGGGCGGGGATCGAGAGGTTCTGCGCCTCGTCCACCACCAGCAGGCAGCGGCGGCCCGCGGCCTGGTGGGCGCGCAGCATCTCCTCGAACCGTTGCAGCAGCCCGGCCTTGCCGGCGCCCTCGTCCTGCAGGCCGAAGCCGGCCATCGCCAGGCGGAACAGGTCGTTCTCCGAAACCTGGGTGGTGCTGACGCGGGCGATGGTGAAGGCGGCCGGGTCCATCTGGGTGCGGAGCCACTCGACCAGGGTGGTCTTGCCGGCGCCGACTTCGCCGGTGATGACGATGAAGCCCTCGCCCTGCGCCAGGCCGTAGTTCAGGTGGGCGATGGCCCGGCTGTGCCCCTTGCTGCCGAAGAAGAACCGGCTGTCGGGGGTCAACTGGAACGGCATCGCCGTCAGGTGGTAGAAGGATTCGTACACGCGCCCGCCGCCTAGAAGCTTTTGCGCACGCCGGCGAGCAGCACGTTCTCGTCGTAGTTGCCGGACCGGAAGCCAAAGCTGTTGAAGTTGTTTGAGTTCAGTCCGTTGCCGCCGTTGCCTGAGATGCTGGTATAGACATATTGCACCCGTCCCGTCAGGGTCGGCGAGAAGATGTAGTTCAACCCGGCGATGCCCGTGAACGACGTCTGGGTGCCCGAGCCGAGGCCGAGCGCGGCTCCGTTGTCGTTCACGCCATAGGAGGCGGTGGCGTTGCTGGTCAGCCGATCCGACAACTGGTGTCCCCAGCTCAGCGTGGCAAACGTGCCGGTCGTGCTGGTGCCTGGCGGGACGATGGTTGATCCGGTGTTGGCCACCGTACTGGTGACCGCGGTGCGCCGCTCGTTCGACACCGTTGCGCTGAAGGAGTCGCGGTTGAGGCTGAGCAGCCCCGTGAGGGACGCGCGCCGCAACTGGAACAAGTTGTTCTGCGTGCCGAAGAAGCCTGTGCCGCCCGACACCGGCGTACCGGTGGTGCGGTCGGTCAGCAGCCCGCCCGCTCCGACGTTCGTGGTCGAGAGGAGGTTCTGGGACTCCTCCGCGGAGCTGGTCAGGCCGGTGCTGTAGCGGACAAAGAGCGCCGTCCGCGCCGTCGGGAACCAGGAGGCGTCGGCGGAGAAGTCCTTCAGGCCGTCGCGTTGGCCATAGGTCAGCGTCGCCGTCAGGTTCGGGTTCGGCGCATAGCGCCCGCCGACGCTCCACAGCGGCTTGCTGATGTTGTAGGGCGGAACGCCGGCGTAGTGCAGATCCTGGTAGCCGATGGTGCCGAGCGCGGTGATGGTCCGGGTGACGGCATAGGCCGTGGTGGTCGAGACCTCGTTGCGGTAGGCGCCGCGATACGACCCGGAGCCGTCGTACTGCGTCGCCGACACGACCGTGCTGTTGTTGATCCTGCCGAAGTTCTCGCCCGTGGTGAACGAGGCGCGCTCCCGCTGAGTCGTCAGGTTGCCGGAGCTGCCGAAGAATGCCGGGCCGGCGATTGTCCCGTTGCCGGCGAGGCCCTGCACGGACTGGCCGTTGTTGGCAAAGCCCTGCACGAACTGGCCGTTGCCGTTGGGCCTGTCCTGGATGGTTTGGGCGACCGAGTAGCTGGCCACGCCGGTGCCCCACCCGTCGAACCGGTGCTGCGCATAGGGGGTTGCGCTCAGGGCGTAGCTGGTCACCTGGTTGTTGTTATTGAAACCGCGGCCGTCCGCCGAGCCGAAGCCGCCGGCCAGCGAGCTTTCGGAGATGCTGCCGCGCAGGTCGAGGAACAGCGTGTCCGGCACGAAGGTGATCAGCGCGCCGGCCTGCCCGAACTGGTCCACCCGGTTCTGGCTGCCATTGTTGGCGAACACGCTGATGGACGGCGTGTAGGAGGCGTCGGCCCGTATGTGGGCGGTGTCCGCCGATACGGCGATGTTGGGCGTTATCAGCGCGAACACGTCCGCCCGACGGGGGCTGTTGATCCGCAGGGCGTTGTCGGTCAGCCCAACGTCCACGCCGATGGAGGGCGACACCTGCCAGTTCGGCCCGATGGTCCGCGGCGGCGCGTTGGGCAGGTAGGCTTGCAGCGTGCCGCGAAGGTCGCCGACCCGGGTGGTGTCCAGGCCCGTTGCCGGCACGGTCGTGCCGCCGCCGGCCTGCGCCCAGCTTGCTGCCGGGCCGGCGGAGCATCCCAGCGCAGCCCAGGCGGCGCCGGCCAGGACGCGGCCACTGGGGGGCAGGCACGGACGGGGCACGGTGCGGCGCACTAGCTGTATGTCCCGTAGTAGTCGTAGGCGCCGAAGGTGTGGCTGCTGGTCAGCTGCACTTTGTTGAGCAGCATGGTGATGTTCGGGCAGACGCGGACCAGGTCCAGCGCCGCCTCGACCTCGCTGCGCTGGGTCCGTTCGGCCTCGATCACCATGACAATCTGGCCGACGACGGCCGCAACGGTGCTGGGGTCGCTGGTGGACAGGCACGGCGGGGCGTCCAGCACCACGACGTGATCGGCGAACTGCCGCGCGATGCGGCCGATGGCGCCGGTGATCGGGCGTCCGTCCGCCTGCCCGTTCGTCTCGCCGGTCCGGTGCCCGACAGGCAGGAAATGCAGGTTGGCAACCGCGGTCGGCAGCATGGCCCCTGCCGGATCGAGCAAGGGGTCGGCGACAAGGTCGTAGATGCCGGGCAGGTCGCCGGTGCCCAGGAGGGCGGTCAATGGCCGCAACTTCGCGTCCAGGTCAACGAGCAGCACTTTTTCCGTGGTGTGCTGGGCGATGCTGCCGGCAAGGTTCAAGGCGGTGAAGCTTTTGCCCTCCCCGGGTTTGGCGCTGGTGACCATCAGCAGGTTAGCGGCGCCGCGGCCGTCAGGCTCCTCCCGCAGGGCGCGCAGCACGCGGCCCAGCACGATCCGGTACTCCTCCGAGATGCGGCTGCGGCTGCCCCGGGCCATGACGAGGCCGGCAGCCTGCAGCCTGTCGTAGCCGATGGGCGCGTGCTGCGGCAACGCTGGCTGGGGCGGCGCTGCCTGGGGCGGCAACGGGGGCTGCAGCGCGGCAGGCCCCACCGGGAAGCCGGAGGCGGCTGGCGCAAGCGGGGCGCCGCCGGCCGCCAGCACCAAGGGCGGCTGCGGTTGCGATGGCTGCACGAGCGACGGCTTCGCCTGGGGCAGGGGGACGAAGGCCCGGCTGACCGGCGGCGGCAGCAGGTCGTCCACCTCGGCACCTCCGCGAGCCTGGGCGTCCTGCGCTGGACCGGCGGGCCGCAGCGGCCCGTCCAAGGGCAGGGCCGGGCGTATGGCGCCCTGCAACAGGGCGGCTGCCCGCTCGATCAGATGGTCCGACGAACTCATTTCAGAACCTCCGGAAGCCGCTAGCCTCGGGCGCCTTGGTGGTCCGCTTCCACCGGCACGCAACAGCCGTCATGCGGCGGCGGTTCGTTGCTGAGGTGAACGCGAAGCAATCAAGCATCAAGATCCAACACCCTTCTTCGAACCGGTAGCGGCACAGCCAACCCTTGGCCGCCCCGTATCACGCAGCGACGTGGACAAATCAACCTGGCCGGCTTCTCAGCCGCCTTGAACCGGCGGCCTGACCGATGGCAGGCCCGGAGAATTCCGCCTTTTTGCCACCGACGCCGTTGCCACGGCTCGGCTCCTGGCCAGCATAGTCCAATCCGCGTCCTGGACGAAACAGCGGCTGCCGCAGGGAGTCCGGCGCTCTTCCGGCCAGGCGCCCGGCCTCCTGTCATGGCCTGGAGCGTGGCCAGGATGCGAGGCGGAAGATAGGGCGGCATGATGTCCAAAATATGTAAATCAGATGTCTTTGGAATAGCTTGATGAATTGCGTCACAGTTGCGTGCGGCAGGGCAGCGGCATTGTGCGACGGATCGTGATTGCGTTATACCCCGCCCCGCTGGACTGGGGATTTCGGGACTATGCAGGCCGCATATCGTGCAAACCGCTGCGTGTGCGGCATGTTAACTGATTGCGCTTATCGGTCAGGTTCATAGGGCGTTGTTGCGTGGGGTCACGATATGTCACGTCTTGTCGGAAATCAGGTCGCATTCGAGCTGATCGGCCTGTGGGTGCTGGAGTTCGCCCTGTCCTTCTGGCTGGCCTATGCCCTGCTCGGCGCGGGCATGGGCTACGGCGCCGGGCCTTATCTGCCGGCGGTCAACCATGCCATCATCCTGGCGTTGACCGCGGTGCTCACCACGTCGGCCATCGGGCTTTACCGTGCCGAGGCGTTCCGGCGCACCCGGTCCATGCTTGCCAACACCGTGCTGGGCGGGCTGGTGGCGTTCCCGGCGGCCTGGGGCGTCAGTTGGCTGCTCGGACTCGACGCAGGCCGCCTGCTGGGGCCGAATGCGCTCTGGCCGCTCAAGATCGTCGCCACCTGGGTTGCGGCGCTATTCTCCATCCGGCTGCTGTTCCTTGCGGCGGTGCGGTCCGGCCTGTTCGTGCGCCGGGTGGCGGTCCTTGGCCCCGTCAGCTCGGTGGCGGGCACGGCGGCGGCAGTGCGGGCGGCTCACCGCGGCTTCATCGAGATCGCCGACCTGCGCGGGACGGAGGGCGCCGCGCCGGACCCCGCCCTGCTACACCGGGCCGGGATACATAACCTGCTGGCCTCGCCGGAGGCCCTTGCCGCGCTCGACCCTCAGGCCCGTGCCGCCTACGTCGGCACCGGCATCATCGTCGAGAGCGAGATGGGGTTCTGGGAGCGCTGCCTGAAGCGGGTGGACATCGCCCACCTGGACGCAGGATGGGTCGCCGGGGTGGACACGATCCGGATCGGGCTGCTGCAATCGGCCGTCAACCGCGCCGGGGACATCGGCATCAGCCTGGCGCTCCTGGTGTTCACGCTGCCGCTGATGCTGCTGGTCGCGCTGCTGGTGCGGCTGGACAGCCCCGGCCCGGTCCTTTACCGGCAGGAGCGCGTAGGGCTGGGCGGACGGTCGTTCACGCTGCTGAAGTTCCGCAGCATGCGCGCCGACGCCGAGGCGCGCGGCCCGGTCTGGGCCAAGCAGCGGGACGCCCGCGTCACCCGGATCGGCTCGTTCATGCGGCGGACGCGGATTGACGAGCTGCCGCAACTGCTCAATGTCCTGCGCGGCGAGATGGGCTTCATCGGCCCGCGCCCGGAGCGCCCGCACTTCGTCGAGAAGCTAGCGGAGGTCATCCCCTATTACCGCGAGCGGGCCAGGGTGAAGCCGGGCCTGACGGGCTGGGCGCAGGTCAACTTCCCTTATGGCGCCTCCATCGAGGACGCCCGCGGCAAGCTGTCCTATGACCTGTATTACGTGAAGCACCGCAGCCTGCTGCTCGACCTGGCTATCCTGTTCGCCACCGTGCGGGTGATCCTGTTCCAGGAAGGGTCGCGTTAGGCTGGCCACGCACCAGGCCGGCAGGGCAGGCGGCGGATGAGCACGGCGCAACTCCTGTTCGCCACCTGCGCCGTCGTCTATGCCATGCTGTGCGGCCTGATCGCCTTGCAGGTGCCGCAGCGGGCCGGCTGGCTGCTGGCGGGATGCTGCGCCACGACGGCCGGATGGGCCGCTGCGTCGGCGGCCCTGCCAGGCAACGGCCTGTCCGGCCTGCCCGGCGCGTTGGACCTGGTGCGCGCCCTGGCCTGGTTCGGCTTCATCCTGCACCTGTATCGCCGCTATGTCCCGGCCGGGCAGGACCTGGCCGGGCGCTGGTTCGCGCTGATCGGTCTTGCCGCCTTGCCGCTGGCGGCGGCTGCGGGCTGGATGGATTGGGACCAGGCCGCCGGGCAGGGGTCGCTGTGGTCGCTGGGCGTCATCGTCCGGCTCGGCATCGCGGTGTGCACGCTGCTGCTGATCGAGAACGTCTATTTCAACGTGCCCGAGACCAACCGCTGGCACGTCGCGCTCCCCTGCGTGCTGCTGGGCGGGCTGGCCTGCTTCGACGTGCTGATCTGCGCCGACGCCGTGCTGTTCCGCGAATCGTCCGGCGCCTTCGCCGGGGCGCGCGTGGTGGCGTGGCTGACGATCTCGCCGCTGCTGGTGGTCGCCGCGGCGCGGGACCGGCGCTGGCGGCGCACGCTGCAACTGTCGCGCACGGCGGTGTTCCACAGCGCGACCCTGATCCTCAGCGGCGTGGTGCTGCTGGCGCTGTCGCTGGCCGGGGAGGTGTTCCGCCGCTTCGGCGCGGATTGGGGCTGGCTGGTGCAGGTCAGCCTGGTGTTCGCAGGGCTGATCGGCCTGGGGGTGATGGCCACGTCCGGTTCCGCCCGTTCGGTGATGCGGCGCGTGGTGGTCCAGCACTTCTTCGCCACCCGCTACGACTACCAGCGGCAGTGGCTGGCCTGCATCGATACCCTGTCCGGCGACGATGCGGCGGGGCGGACGGCACTGCACAGCCGGGTGATCCAGGCGATGGCCGACGTTGTGGACAGCCCCGGCGGCGCGCTGTTCCTGCGCGACGCCGGGCAGGGGGCGTTCCAGTGGGCGGGATCGTGGAACCTGCCGGCCACGACGGCGCTGCCGGCCGACCATCCCGCGGTGCTGGCCATGCAGGACGGCGGCTGGATCGTGCGGATGGACAAAGGGGACGCCGCCGCGCGGTCCGGCCCGGTGCAGCAGTTGGGCCGGGTCTGGCTTGGCGTGCCGCTGGCGCACGGGCCGGTGCAGACCGGCGTCGTGCTGCTGGCGCCGCCGCGCGCGCCGTTCAAGCTGGACCAGGAGGTGTTCGACCTGCTGCGGATCGTCGGCCGGGAGGTCGCGACCTACGTGGCGGAGCAGCGGGCCACCCGCGTGCTGCTGCAGACCCGGCAACTGCACGACTACGGCAAGCGCTTCGCCTTCGTCGCGCACGACATCAAGAACGTGTCGAGCCAGCTCAGCCTGCTGCTGTCCAACGCCGAGCGGCACATCGCCAACCCGGAGTTCCAGCGCGACATGCTCGACACCATCGGAGCGTCGGTGGCGAAGATCACCCACCTGATACGCCGGCTGGACGAACCCCTGGCCGACCGCGCCCCGGCCGCGCTGGCACCGCTGCCGCGGCTGGAGGAGCTGACCGCCACCTACCGGCGCATACGCAAGGCCGCGGTGTCGCTGGAGCATGACGGCTCGACAGCGACGGTCGCGATGGCGCCGGACGCCTTTGACACCGCAGTGACACATTTGTTGAATAATGCTGTTGAGGCGGCACCTGGTAAAACTGTATTGATACGCATCCGCCATGAGGTGGGACAGGTCGTCATAGACATCGTGGACAAGGGGCCGGGCATGTCCGAGGAATTCATCCGGGACGGCCTGTTCCGGCCGTTCGGCACATCCAAGCGGCATGGCTCCGGCATCGGCGCGTTCCAGGCACGCGAGCTGGTGCGCGAAGGCGGGGGCGACGTGCAGGCGATCAGCTTGCAGGCGGGAGACATGCAGGCAGGCAAGGATCGGGCTGCGCCGGGGACCACGATGCGCATCACCCTGCCGCGCGCGGACGGGGCGGACCCGGAGCCGGGCCAGCAGCCGCAGCTTGCATCCATGGAGGGCCGGGCATGAGCCTGCCGAAACTGCTGATCATCGAAGACGACATGGGCCTGTGCAGCCAGTATCGCTGGGCGTTCCCCGCCTGCCAGGTGCTGTTCGCCCATACCCGCGCGCAGGCGTTGCAGGTCGCGGCCAAGGAGCACCCGCAGGTCGCGATCATGGACCTCGGCCTGCCGCCGGACCCCGACGGCGTCAGCGAGGGGTTCGCGACGCTTGACGGCATGGCCCGGCAGGTGCCGGACACCAAGGTGATCGTCGCCACCAGCCACGGCGACCGCAGCCACGCCCTGCGCGCCATCGCCGCCGGCGCCTACGACTTCTGCGAGAAGCCGATAGACATCGGCGTGCTGTACACCATCGTCACCCGCAGCCTGCGCCTGCAGACACTGGAGGACGAGAACCGCCGCAACCAGGACAGCCCGGCGCCGTCCCCGATCAAGGGCATCGTCGCCGCCGACGCCGCCATGATGAAGCTGTGCCGCGACGTGGAGAAGCTGGCGCCGGCCAACGTCGCCGTCCTGCTGCTGGGCGAGAGCGGCACCGGCAAGGAGGCGCTGGCCCGCGCGCTGCACGACCTGTCGCCGCGCGCCCGCCAGCCCTTCGTCGCCATCAACTGCGGCGCCATCCCGGAGGCGCTGCTGGAGAGCGAGCTGTTCGGGCACGAGCGCGGCGCCTTCACAGGCGCCGTCAAGCAGACGCTCGGCAAGATCGAGCTGGCGAGCAAGGGCACCCTGTTCCTGGACGAGATCGGCGACCTGCCGCACCAGTTGCAGGTAAAGCTGCTGCGCTTCCTGCAGGAGCAGGTGGTGGAGCGGATCGGCGGGCGCCAGCCGATCAAGGTGGACGTGCGCGTGGTGTCCGCCACCAACGCCCTGCTGCAGGACCAGGTGGACCAGGGCCGGTTCCGCGGCGACCTGTTCTACCGGCTCAACGCCGTCACCATACGCATCCCGCCGCTGCGCGACCGCGGCGGCGACCGGCTGCTGCTGGCCCGGCACTTTCTCGGCGTGTTCAGCCGCGAATACGGCCGGAGCGTGCGCGGCTTCTCGGACGACGCGCTGGCGGCGCTGGACGCCCACCCCTGGCCCGGCAACATACGCGAGCTGGAGAACCGCATGAAGCGGGCCGTGCTGATGTCCGAAGGGCGGCTGGTCACGGCAGCCGACCTGGAGCTTGCGCCGGGCATCGAGGACCTCACGGCCTACGACCTGCGGAGCGCGCGCGCGCGGGCCGAGCGGGAGGTGGTGCAGCGCGCCCTGGCCCGCAGCAGCGGCACGCTGGCGACCGCGGCGCGGCTGCTCGGCATCAGCCGCCCGACGCTATATACTCTGCTGGAGGCGCACGGGCTGGAGGCGAACGGCCAAGCCGCCGTGTCGGGCGGGCTGGCTGCAGGAGCCGACGCCATCCAGGATGCCACCACCAAGGATCGGGCAGACGCATGAACAAGGTCATCATACCCGCCGCGGCGGTGCTTCTGATCGCCGGTGCGGCCGGCGGCGCATGGGTCGTCACGCACCGGGGCACGCCGCTGGAGAACGCCCGCGCGCTGCAGGCCAAGGGCGACCTCCGCGGCGCGCAGATCGAGCTGCGGAACGCCGTAAAGGCGGAGCCGGGGAATGCCGAGGCGCACTTCCGGCTGGCGCAGTTGCAGTTGCAGGCCGGCGACGCGATTTCGGCCGAGCGCGAGGTGACGGCCGCGCGCGACCTCGGGTCCGACGCCGATGCCGCCACGCTGCTGCTGGGGCAGGCCATGCTGGCGCAGCAGCGTTTCGACGACGTGCTCGCCAACGTGCCGGCCACGGCCGGCAAGCCTGATGCGGCGTCGGCCAACCTGCTGGTGCGCGGCCTGGCGCAAATGGGGCTGCGGAAGTTCGCGGACGCACAGGCCAGCCTTGCCGAGGCGGAGCGGCTGGCGCCAAGGAACGTGGAGGTCGTCGCCACGGCCGCCCGCCTCTCCATGCTGCAGAACGACGTGCCGGAGGCCGAAATCCGGATGGAGCGCGCGCTGGCCATCGAGCCTGGCCGCGCGGACACGCTCCTGCTCAAGGGCCAGGTGCTGGCGGCGAAGGGGGACCGGACGGGCGCGCTGGACGCCCTGGACAAGGCTGTCGCCTCGGCGCCGGCCGCGCTGCCGCTGCGGCTGGAACGTGCGGGCCAGGAGCTGCAGGCCGGGCAGGACGCGAAGGCGCGCGCCGACGTGGACTTCGTCCTGGCCAAGGACGGGCGCATCCCGGTGGCGTCCTACCTGGACCTCGTGCTGCTCGTCCGCGCCGGCAAGTTCCCGGAGGCCGACGCGGTGCTGACCAAGCTGGCGCCGGTGATCGAGCGCATGCCGCGCGGGCAATACTTCGAGGCCATCGTGAAGGCCAACCTGAACCAGCTTGAGACCGCCGCCGACGCCGCCGGGCGTTATGTCGCCCGCGTGCCCGGGGACGCCGAGGGGGTGCGGCTGCTGGCGCGCATCGAGATGGCGGCCAAGCGGCCGGAGCGCGCGGTCGCGGCATTGGCCAAGGCCGTGAAGGCCGGCGTGGGCGACGCGGAGACGCTGGACATGCTCGGCCGCGCCTATGCACTGGAAGGCCGGGCGCCGCTGGCGGCCGAGAGTTTCCAGCGCGCGTCTGAGCTGGCGCCGGAGAACCCGGGCATCCTGACCCGCCTGGCGTCCAGCAAGCTGCAGATGGGCGATACCGGCGGCGCGACCACGGCGCTGGAGCGGTCGCTGGACATGGCGCCCAAGCAGGTCAATGCCGGGGAGGCGCTGGTCGCCGCGGCGCTGGCGGCCGGCGACGCGGACCGGGCGCAGGCGGCGCTCGACCGGATGCGCGCCCAGGTCGGCGAAACCGAGCCGGTCGGCATCCTGGCAGCCCTGGTCAAGTTGGCCCGGCGCGACATGGACGGCGCGCGTGCGGGCTTCGCCGATGTGGCGCAACGCTTCCCGCAGTCGGTCACGGCGCCGGTGAACCTGGCGAAGGTGCTGTACTTGCAAGATAAGCCGGCAGAGGCGGAAGCGACCCTGCGCGGCGTGCTCGCGCGGGCGCCGGCGGAGGCGCAGGCGCTGAACCCGCTGGTGGCGGAGCTGCTGCGGCGGGACCGGCTGGCGGACGCCATCACGGCCGTCCGTGCGGCCCGTACGGCTACGCCGGACAACCTGGCGCTGACGGCGGCCATCGCCGACCTGCAGGTGCGTGGCAAGGACGCCCGCGCCGCACTGGCAACGCTGGAGGAGGCGCGGGTCGCGGCCGGCGGCGCGCTGCCGACCCCGCTGCTGCCGTCCCAGGCCCGCGCGCAGGCGGCCAGCGCCGATGTCGAGGGGGCCAAAACGACGCTGCGGCGCTATGTCGCCGCCGCTCCGCTCGACCTTGAGGCGCTGCGGTCCTATGTCGAGCTGCTGATCAACAGCAACGACATCGCCACCGCCCGCGAGGTGCTGGCGGAGTCGCTGCGGAACACGCCGGGCAACCTCGGCATGATGCAGGCGATGCTGCTGATCGAGAACAGGACCGGCGGGTTGCCGGCAGCCCTTGCGAAGGCGGAGGAGCTGCACCGCACCCCGGCCAACCTGCCGGCCGCAGGGGTGCTGAAAGGCGATCTGCTGATGGCCAGCCAGCGCTATGACGATGCCGCCGCGGCGTTTGCCGTGGAGCAGAAGGCCGCGCCGTCCACGGTGCTGGCGATGCGGCAAGCCGCCGCGCTGGTGAGCGGCGGCAAGCAGGAGCAGGCGGCGGCGGTGCTGCGGGGATGGCTGGTGCAGCATCCGGACGATGCGGATGCGTCGCTCATGCTCGGTGGCCTGGACATCAGCGCCCGGCGTTTGGCCGATGCGGAAACGCACCTGAAGTCCGTGCTGGTGAAGCGGCCCAACGACGCCATCGCGCTCAATAACCTGGCCTGGGTGTATCAGCAGCGCAACAGTCCCGAGGCGTTGCCCCTGGCGCGGCGGGCCTACCTGCTGTCTCCGACGACGGAGAGCGCGGACACGCTGGGCTGGCTCCTGGTGACGACCGGAGATGCCAAGGCGGGGGTGCCGTTGCTGCAGCAGGCGGTGGCAGGACGCGCCGCGGACCCGACGATCCGGTATCACCTGGCGGTGGCGTTGAACGGCGCCGGGCAGCCGGACGAGGCGGTGAAGCTGCTGGAGACGCTGTCCACCGAGCCGGCAGCCTTCGACGACAAGGCCGCGGCGCGCAAGTTGCTGGAGGAGTTGAAGGCCAGGCGCTGATCCGGCGGCCCGGCGTCGCTGCCCTGCCTACTCCGGGGCAGCGACGCTGGGCTACCCCGGCCGCGGATGGGCCTTGCGGCCAACCCAGGCTTCGCCTTTGAATGGCTGTTGCCGCACCCAGGGTCCCGTTATGCCAGTTGACGTGTCTTCCGGATGGCAGGCAACGCCCGCATCTGGTTGCCCGGCACGGACCGGCCCTGTTCCGCTTTCGGGCCGTCCGCATCCGTCATGCGCGGACGACGCCCCTGCTAGGATTCGGCAGCCCTCGCGTTCTCCAGTGCGGATTGGGTCGTCATCTCGTAGGCGTCGGCCAGCAGCGTCAGGCGGGCGGTGTTGGGGAGCTTGCGGAAGGCGTTGAGCAACAGCACCTCCTCGTTGGAGGGCTGAGCCGGCGGCGGCACGTCCGCCGCCGTTTCCAGCAAGGCGCCGATCGGGACGTTCAGGACTTGGGCGAGCTTGATCAACCGCGCTGTTTCAGGAAAGCAGGTGCCCCAGATCCAGGCATGGACGGCGACCCGGGACACCTCAAGCGCGCGGGCCAAGCCGGCCTGAGTGACTCCCTGATCCCCCATGATGCGGGCGAGGTTGTGCCGGAACCGGTCACGCGAGGTGTTGCGCGCCGTGACCTCAGCGGTCCAGTCCTGCGAACCCTCCGCCTTTTGAAGGGCCATCATGGCATGGCCTGCACGACTGCTGTTTGGCGCTTCTGAGCCGCGGGTCTGCTGACGGACAAAGCACTCTCCAAAATTAGCTGCATTGAAGCAATTAGTATTCACGGCTTCGCAAGCGCAATCTGCCACATGGGTGCGCCAGAGAGCATTATTTAAAAGCAGTTTTTGTTAAGCCTGCGTTGCCGGTTTGTCACCGCAGTCTCACGCATCCGCATGAGGCCGACAGGCGCAAGTCCTGGGCGACGCGCCGCAACCGTCATTGCAGGAAGCCACGGTAACGCGGCAGTCGAGGGACCGCTGGAGATGCCTGGCCCTCCCCGCGCCCCGGGGCCGCCATGCCGCGAGCGGCTTGCAGCGACGATGCTCCGTCACACGTCCGAGGCTGCGGCAACCGCCGGGAACCGGGTGCGCGACCCTAGCTGAACGGGTTGGGCACCTTGCCAGGAAGTTTTGTAGGCGCAACGGAAACCGGCAGGGCGCTGTCCGCTTCCAGCACCTGGATGGCCGCGTCCAGCACGCCCCGCATCTCGCGCGCTAGGGCAAGGCCCGCCTGGTCCCGCGTCAAATCCAGGCTGCCATAGACCGCGATGCGGTCGCGCCCGTTCTCCAGGCGCATGTCGCCGACCGAGGTGGCGGCGCTGTCATCGGCAAAGGGCTTCATGGCACGTTTCCTCGGCGTCGGGACCCATAACGGTTCGGCGTGGGGGTCGGCTTGGGAAGGCGGAGCAGGGTGGCCCTGGCGGCGGCCGGAAGCGCCGGGAACACGTCCAGTCCGGTCAGGTCGGCAAGCTGCGCCATGCTGACGACCGCCCAGGGCGAGCTGTCCACGTTCTTGGCGACGTATGCGGCAGCCAGGCCGCGCCGCGGGTCCAGCACGGCCTTGAAGACCTGGGTGGGCACGATCACGTCGCCGACCCTCTGCAGCTCGGCGCCACGGAAGATCGGGCCGGTGACGACGTATATCTCGCCCTGGCGCTCGGCCAGCTTGCGGACGGCACTCTCGATGTCCGCCCAGGTGCCGCGGTTCAGCTTGGGCGCTTGCGGCACCATGTTCGCCAGGCTGAAGCTCTCCTGCTGCGCCTCGTCGTCCGGCATGTCGCCGCTGGGCGCCAAGTGCCCGCGGTCGAAGCCGCTGCGGGCATAGTCCTGCAACTCGGCCCGTTCCTCGGGCGGCAGCGCCGGCTCGGCGTGGAACTCGCTGTCGCGGGGCGTGTCGCGCGCGGCGGCGACCCCGTCGCGGGTCAGGTGCTCGGCCGAATACAGCGCGGTGCGGGTCGTCGCGGAGTGCAGGACGGCGAAGGCGCGGTAGCAGAGTGCGCGGGTGCCGGCCAGGAGCCGCGGGTTGAGCACCTCCGGCGCTTGGCCGCCCGGGAAGTGCTCGGGGCAGGCGGTAGTGCCGGCTGCGGCCGTCCCGGCTGCCATGAGCAGGGCCATGAGCAGGGCCATGGGCAGGGACAGAGCCAGCGGGAGCGCCGGCGCCTTGCGGTTCGTCATACAGCCCTCCAGGCCGGTCGTTCCGTGCCGCCGCAAGCATATCGCCGGCAACTCCTCCCATGGCAACCGTCATCAAACCAAGTGCGGTTGCGGGCGTTGATAGCGGGACGCCGCATAAGCAAAGGAAGCACGACATGAAGAAACTCATCCCCGCCCTGGCCATCCTGTTGCTGTCCAGCCCGGTCTTCGCCCAGAGCGGCTCGACCCAGGTGCCGCCCGCGCCGAACGCAGGCGAGAGCGCGCCGCAGCCGTCGAGCAGCACCCCTCCGGGCGCAACCAACATGAACACCAACAGCACCTCCAATCCCAATGTCAGCGGTCCCCTGAGCACGACCGTTGTTACGCCCAACGCGACCACGACGCCGATGCCGGCCGCGCCGACGAGCCAGCAGCCGACGGCGAATACCGTTCCGGCGCCGGCTTCGCGCTGAGTAGGATGCCGGGCGAGGCGGTTTCCGGCCGGCCCGGTTGAGGTTATAGGGCAGGGGTGCCAACCCTCGCCCACCTGCCGGATGAGCAGCCAGTCACCGTCGCGCATGACGGCCTGGTTGCCATCGTTTCAATGACGGCGCCTGCACGGCGGAACGTGCTGTCCACAGGCATGATCGCTGCCCTGATGAATGCGCTGGACGGGACGCGGGCTGTCCGTGCCGTCGTGTTGCGGGCCGCGGCGGGCGCGGGCGTCTGGTGCGCCGGGTTCGACATCGGCGCGTTGTCACCGGGCTTCGACCCCTTGGCGCGGGATGGGACCTTGCAGGCGCTGTTCCGCCGCGTGCGGGACCACCCCGCGCCTGTCATCGCCATGGTGCATGGGTCCGCTTGGGGCGGCGGTGCCGACCTGGCGTTGCGCTGCGACATCGTGATCGGCGATCCCACCTGTAGCTTCGCGTTCACTCCTGCAAGGCTTGGCCTGCCCTATGATGCCGACGGGCTGCTCAACGTCGTCATGCGGGCCGGGCCGGCTGCGGCGCTGGAGATGTTCAGCACCGCCGATCCCGTGCAGGCCGACCGTGCCCTGCGCCTCGGCCTGCTGAACCACCTGGTGCCGGAAGCGGAGCTGGAGCCTTTCACGTTGGCGATGGCCCGGCGCATCGCTGCCAACGCCCCCTTGTCGGTAACCAGTGCGAAGCAGCAGGTGCGCGCCCTGGCGGAGGCGATGCCGCTTCCGGCCGCGACGGCGCAGCGCCTGGCGGAGGGCAGGCGCCGGGCATTGGACAGCGAGGACTTCGGCGAGGGCCTGGCAGCCTTCCGTGCCCGGCGCCCGCCGGATTTCAAGGGCCGTTGAAGCCTTGACCCTCGCGCTGTGGATGCTGCCCGCGGCGGCGCTGCTGCCCTACGTCACGGTCGCAATGGCGAAGGCTGGCCGTTCCGGCTACGACAACGCCAGGCCGCGGCTGTGGACCGAGGGCCTGCAAGGATGGCGCCAGCGTGCGGAGTGGGCGCACCGGAACCACTTCGAGGCGTTCCCGCCCTTTGCCGCCGCGGTGCTGGCGGCGCAACTGCGCGGCGCGGGCGACGGCTGGACCGACCTGCTCGCTTGCGGGTTCGTGGCCCTGCGCGTCGGCTACACCGTTGCCTATGCCGCGGACCGTCCGGGCCTGCGGTCAATCCTGTGGTTCGGTGCAATAGGCTGCGTGACCGTCCTGTTCTGCCGCGCCGCCTGACCGGTTCCAGCCGGCCTCAGCCCTGGACAGGCTTCCTGGCGCCCTGGCGCACGATGAAGTCCCACACCTCGTCCAGCACCGGCGTCCGTCCACGGAACAGCGGCGCGAACGCCGTTATGATGCCGATGTGGCCGATCCCCGGCAGGATGCGGCTCTCCGCCGCTCCCCCGGCGGCGCGGACCTTGGCCGCGAGCGAGAGCGTGTTGCGCGGGTTGACGGTCGTGTCGGCGTCGCCTGCCATCAGCAGCAGCGGCGGGTTGCCGCCGTCCACATAGGTCACGGGCTGGCTCAGCGGCCCGTCGTTGACGGTGGCGAACACCGGCTTCACGTCCTCGCCGGTGATGGGCAGGAAATCGTAGGGACCGGCCAGGCCGACGACGCCGGCCAGCCGTCCCCGGTCGAACCCGGCGGCGGCCAGCAGACGCGGGTCGAGCGCCAGCATCGCCGCGTTGTAGGCGCCCGCAGAGTGGCCGACGATGAACAGGCGGCGCGGATCGGCCCCAAGCTCCGCCGCATGGGCCGCCGCCCAGGCGACGGCGCGGGCGTTGTCTTCCAGGAACGCCGGGAAGGCCACCTCGGGATACAGGCGGTAATCCGGCACCACCACGACGGCGCCCCGCGCCGCAAGCGGCAGGGCCACGAAGGAGTACATCCCCTTGTCCCCCGTGCGCCAGCCGCCGCCATACAGGAGCACGACCAGCGGCGCCCCGCCGTTGGCGCCGGGCGGTCGGTAAATGTCCAGGCGGTGCCGCGGCCCATCGGCATAGGCGACGTCCCGGGTTTCGGCCACCCCCTGCGAGGGGACGGTCGCGTTCAGCAAGGCGGTAGGCGAACAGGCTGACAGCAGCAGGGCGAGCAGGACGGTGAGGCGCATTCCGTCACGAACACCGCGGCGCCATACAGGGTTCCGCCACGCGGCCATCGCTGTTCGGGCACTGCCGCGCCTTTGTGCCGGCAGCCAGTCGATGCGACCGCCCATGCCCGTCGTCGCAAGGCGCGCGGCGCGGCAATCCAGGGCTGCAAGGATGCCAGGGACTGCAAGGGTTGTGCTAAGCAGGCTTCCCCGGTCTGTCTTACGGATGGTAGCGTCGGGTTATCGTTGGCGTTTGCTGGGTGATGGTCATGGCGGGTCGGTCTTCTTTGGTTGCGACGGCTGAGCAAGAGGCTGAGTTG
>JAABUK010001127.1_pt1 | contig 52331 bp, 38 predicted proteins | sample 5559141 | NCBI WGS metagenome assembly JAABUK01 (sample SAMN10711869, study PRJNA513367) | rock metagenome | isolation source: Antarctica rocks | place: Antarctica: Victoria Land, Pudding Butte nord | collected 2016-01-03 | reverse complement strand
GCGTAAAGGTCGAGCTCTCGGGATAGATTGTTGAAATGATGGACTGGACTCCTGATAATATCTCAAGGCCCTTGTCCCCTCCGCACGCTTCAGTCAGATCACCCAAACATTGAATATTGCACAGAGATATTCGTCCGGGCGTCAATCCAATTTTCAATGTGTTTCCGCAATCGCATGTTGTGCCATTGCTTAGCGCGAAGTATGTAAAATCCATACATAGGTATCGACAAGTAGCAATATTCTCGACCGAGTGACTCGCCAGTGGTGCCAACGCATCTGCATTATGATATGCCGCATAAATGTATATTGTAGAGGCTGCTGTTGCGATGGCTTCAGAAAGGGATTGGGTTCCTGATGGAGGATGGAAGACTATCGATTGAGGCATCGTGGGCCCGGCTGCAGTTGATGACGAAGCAGCGCCTCTGAAAGCAATCGTAAATGTAGTGGATATCGAGGGAAGGGTATTCCTTGAGGTCAACAGAAGTACGCTGTTTGTACCGAGGGTTCCCGGCGATAGGGCAGTGGTCGGGTTTTGTAACGGGAGGCTACTTGACTCTGGATTGGGAGAGATTGGTACGACAATCATTTTTATGCGATAAGTAAGTCTGCAAATCAATAGGCAAGTCAGCTTCGGAGGTGATTTCGGATGGCTACGGGGCCATTGGGGTGCTTACCTTCTTCGTCGCTAGGTCGAAGAATCTGAGGCGAGACCAGTTTAATCTGTGAGAATATTAGCATAGCTAGCCATAAAGACCACTATTTAGTCACAGCTTGCCCAACGTGGCAAACGCTGTCCAGTAAAAAAGCCGAAAAGACCAAACCGCCGCTGCATCTGGAGGATTGGCGCACCGACTTGAGAATGCTCGTGAGCGGACATCTGAGACAAGATCGTGCGGACAGACGGCAAGAGCGGATAATACAGTCTAACCACTTTCTTTCATTCTTCCAGATTATAGTCAAGTCTTAAGACCTCGTTTTGCGAAAGCACTCATCTAACACTCGCTCGACGTGTAACAAGTCCAACTCTGTGGGCCAAATCCCAGTAATATTTGCCGTGGGCCATCTGCCCGATGGATGTCAACAGATATCAGGCTCATCACCCGTGGATCAGTCTTAAGTTAGAACGAATGATACTGTCGAGTATTACTATGCCTCGCATTATGTAAAGTACATAGTAGTGTTCTTCAAGCCACATGGCTTGGCAGAAATGTGGCGTTCTGCACGCTACAGGGAATGGGGCGAGTAAGCATACGAACGATCGTCAATATTATCCTACCTATCCTGGCCAGGAAAAAACTGGGTATCTAGCTTACGATGATAAACGACGGACGATGATTGAAATGGAAGAACGAGGCAATAAAATTGCAGCCAAGATCCCGAACAATGAATCTTACTTTACTTGTCCCGAGCACCCCTAACAAGCCTGGTAACTAACAAAGATATGAGCGTGATGTCGACGAAAGAAGGCTAAGTATGAGCTGCACTTACGTCTCATCACACCTTTCAGACCAGGGAATCCGCCTCCAGACTTTGGTTTCGAGCCCGTCTCGCTTACAGCTGCACCTGCACTTACATCTCCATCGTCGTCGTCGTCGGACTGACTGCTACTATTGTCATCACTAGAGCTCGTTGGCTCGGATTCTCTCTCGGCTGGCGTCACGGTCGTCTGAGGTGGCTGCTCGTATGGTGTGTCTGACTCTGCCATTGCCTTAAGCTGAGTCAGGGTTGGATACCTATAATGAGCAGGACGAATTCCATTGGGTAGTCGGCCATTGCGATCCATAGGCGGGTATTGTCCTGATGCGGCTGCAGGACCGTTGCTACAAGCGTCGAGCTGTCGGCCTTGTTCGGGTATGGACCCATAATATTCGCGCTTCAGCTGCTTATCTACACTTGTGTCGGCATGCTTCGCAGAGCCGTTCACCAGCTCTGGGATACAAATTTGGGCATCGTGCTTGGCTGCTGGAGGAGAGAATGACATCTTGACCGTGACTACTTGAGCAGTGCCTTGGTTGTTTACCATGTTGCCGTTCCTTCCGTTGCTTAGAGGATCTGAAGATCCCACGTTCGAGTCTGGCTGCGAAGCTGAGTCTGAGTCTGAGTCAGACGAAGATTCAGAGATCGTTGATACTGCCTCAGATTCGGCTAGCGCTGGAGAACGGGAGGTCGACTTATTCTGAGATGACGAGGTAGGTTGGGACGAAGAGCGTGTCAACGAAGCCGAGATCGTCGTTGCATCTTGTTCTACCTTAATAGTTTGAAGAGCTGGGTCTATATTTGAAAGAGCAGATACTGGTTTTGTTCCCTCCTTTGCAGTGGAAGAATTACCACGGTAGATCGACTTCTTTGAGCTCGGTCCTGCCTTGGCGTTACCATTTCCATCGGGATCCTCATCCGAGGAAACAGACCATATATCATCGTCTTCGCTTGATGAATTGGCTGTTTGCTTCTGCGGTGTTACCTGGGAAGTTACTGGCGGCTCGACGACGCGAGCCTTCATCTTTGTGTCTCTTATGACATTGAGCTTAGTCTGGACCTTTCCTTTAGCAGCGGGATCCTTGGACGAGGCCTGAGTTGTTCCATGTTGGGCTTTAATCTTGCTGAATTGCTTCGGGCCAGAAGAGGCCGCATCTACAAGCTCTTTGTTGATCTCGACAAGGGATTTGACAGGCCGCCTTCTATATCCATCAGATATAGCAGCTGGTAAAGGGGCTGGTTGGGTAGGGCCAGCATCATCAATCCAAGACACTGATCGACGAAGCGCACTGTTGCTATGCTTGAGTGCGCTGCGAAGCGGTGTATCGATATTAGATCTCGACGCCAGCGGGCTGGAGGATAACAGATGATCCTGAACAGCAGAGGATGAATTGATCGCTGAGGACTTTGGCACTGCTGGAGTCATGGACTTTCGACGTTGGTCTGCAATTCCACCTGGCTCGGACGGCGAGGAGGATTGACGGCTTCTATCAACTGACAGCTCTCTGAGCTTCTGTAACATTTTCTTTGCTACAGTCTTTTCGCCGTCTACCGTCGTCTCTTCTTTGTGATGTCTTTCCGTGCATTTTCTGCCCTTTTCTGCTTCTTTGGCATTCGAGTCGGCAAGCTTTTGAGCGCTCTTTTGGGCTCTCCCTGCTTCGCGTTCCCTTTCCGCTTCGGCCGCTTTGGCCTCGTCAGCTTTTCTCTTCTTACTCAATTCCGTGCGCCTTGCCTTTTGTTGATCGCTCTTCGCATAAGTCATAGGTGTCTTGGGCGCTGCTGAGGTCGAGACTTTGCTATCTGAGATTGGGGTCCATTTCGTCTTCCCAAGCTTATCAGCTTCGAGTTGCTTGGCACCGTCTGCCGCCTGCATAGCCTTTTCAGCCTGCTCTCCTAGGGCTTTTTCTTTGGCCTGTTGCTCGCGTACTAGTCTTTCGGCCGTCTCCTTCTCTTGGGCTACTTTCTGCGCCTGAGCCGTTTCCTGCTCCTTTGCTGTCGCCTTCCTGGCGGCCTTTGCTTCTGCAGCCTCCTCTTCTTTGGCTTTGGCTTGCCTCGCCCTCTCGGCATCTGCCAGCTTCTCAGCTTGATCTCTCTCGACCTTTGCCTTGAGCTCTTCTGCCAACCTGTCTAATTCTATCTCTCGCTCTGCGGCCTCTCTTGAAGCGGCTTGCCTTTCTGCAGCCTCTTTCTCTTCTTCTGCTGCCTTTCGCTTCTTTACGACCTTATCAGCTGGACATTCTTGTTCGATTTCTTTGTCCACAGTCCCTTGTTGTCCCTGCTTTTTGTTACGATTCGCGTGTTCTTTCGCTCCACGACCAAGTAAGTCTACACTTGTGGGTTCGGATGCGCCATGATCGTTTGCCAGGAAAAGCGTGGAAACTTCCGTTTCCGTCCATGTTCCTGGTGCTTGCTCACGTGGTCGCTGGTGGCTATAGAAATGACGAGTCTCGGCGCTTTCACCGCCATCCATCTGAGTAAAAATGCCACCGTGTAGAGGGCCCTCAGTTTCACCCAGTAGCATCCGAGTTTCGCTGTTGCGGGACTTTGGTAATGATGGTATTAAGAAGCGTCCATCTCTGCGCTGATTACCTACGCTGGCTGGAGCAAGGGGCGAGACGACCCATCCGGATGTCGCGAGATCAACTTTCCTCCGCTTGCCATGCTGTATTGGCTGCTGCTTGTTGAAGTTCTCACCGTCCGATTCGATGGGATCGAAAACGGTACCTGACTCTCGCCGCAGGCCATCAAAATTCTGACGAGTCTCAGCAAATGTGGTATCCCCGGAGGTGTATTTACGCTTCGAAGAGGCCGGGAGTTGTGCAGACGCATGATTGGCGCCTTGCGGCATAGCGTAGGTGTCGGTAGCTGCAAACTCATCGACTGTTTGATCGATATAATCCGGTTGTATTGTCAAATTGGCATCAACCGGATTTGTCGATGGATTGCTTGCAGGCACGTCTATGTGTATCTGCTCCGCTGGTGCATGTTCTGAATTCATAGGTGGTACACCAAGGACTGGTTCTCCAAACTCCGGTGATTCCGACTTTGCACTCTCTCTGTCTAGATCGACGGTCGCTTCAAGAGCTGCAGAAGCTGATACCCTGCCAGTTGGTGAGTCAGGGATTTCGGAGGAATCGTGCTGATCGCCAGGGACAAGCTCTTGGGGGCTGATGACAGAAAGAGATGTTGGAGTACCGTCTGATGGTCTGTCAGCCACGTTCGCAATGCATTTGAATAGACGTACACTTTTTGGCAGGTGACCTCTGCGAGTTGTAGACCTGTCCTCTAGATTCCTGTGTGCCCGATGGCTGCGACGAATAGTAGACACCGCCTTCTCGTTCCTCCCTCGAAATTATAGGCTGGTCTGGATTGTAAGGCCCATCATGTACCCTTTGTCGCTTACTCGCTGTTCCAAATGCCTCATCTGGTTGGCGCCATCCCTCGTAAACACCGATATGCCCATATTCAACCCGCGGGTTCTGTGCGAAGGTGGAAAGCACTCGCTTGAGAGGTCTTGCGGTGGACTCTGGCATGAGAGAGGCGAATCTCTGTGGATTTCGGATATCTCTGGGGTCAGGCGGATATCGAAAGACCTTCACGATAGAAGTCTCGTTTACTTGTCCATTTGGCCCAATCTTCCTGTCGTCGAAGAGGTCGCCGACTTTATCGCTCATATCCAAAGTCTCATCAAAGTAGCTTTTCAAATGTCTAATGTTGAGTCTGGTTGATCGCATACACGTCAGCTTTTGCTTCTCGCTGACCGAGGTAAGCTCACTCACACAATGCCAGGATTCACACTCTCCCATCGAGTGTATATCATGTCGGCGAGATCTTGAATGGTGGACTGCTCATCGCATGGCTGACAAAATTTGTCTACCTCACCTTGACGCGTTTGGGCGCTCGATGATGGCCCTGGTCCTTGCCAGCCCATCACCTGGACTTGAAGCCGGATGCGGCCCATAGTGGAATTGGTTTTAGCGCATTGTGCAAGAGCGATTGCCTGGTGAGTGAAAAAAGCTAAGGGTTGAGCGCATGGTTGATCGATGTGAGGAGCAAACGCGCAAAAGCGATAGAATCAATTACCCTTCTTGATTGGTAGATCGGGCCGCCAAACACCGATTTAGGTCGCCGATTAGGCAAGGTGGCTAAAGTATTAGACACGAGATGAAGTCGTGGAAGTCAAGCATCCACCGATTGCTCTTGAATACTCTTATATTTGCAGGCAGAAGGACACACCCATGGCAAATGTCCAGCTACAGGGTAGGTAAATTCTTCGCTGAATTAGAGAAGGAAAAACTCGTTCAAAGTTGCTACGTTTGACTTGATTAAGAGGCTGCGCAAACATGTGCAGCAGAAATGTTTGATCAGAACAATGATTTGGCATGCTAGATCGTCTAAAGTCTATGAGCAAGTGATCAAGGACGCATCAACAACCCTCCAACACCACCAGCTTCAGAAACATCGCACGAAAGTCTATGAGTCACACAGTGACATAGAGATCATTTACACTTCGTCAATCTAACCGTGCTTGAAGGTCTGCTTTTCCTCATAAGCGTCCTCACGGTGAGCCTGCAGAGCGTTGACATCCAAACTCATGCCACGAGACACGCTGCCCTGCCTGTCGGACTTGGAAAGACCAGTCTCGGGGTCAACGACAGATTGGCCGCGTTGGGCAGCTTGGACGAGCTCGGGGTTCTGCTCCTTGAGGATGGCAAAGTTCTTCTCGGCTTCCCAGTTCCAAATACTGTCGGAGGCGAAGAGGAGGTTCATCTCCTCAAGAGTGCGCTGGTTGGACTCAGGGTACAAGCAGTAGACCATGGGCAGAGTGATGACGTTGGCAATACCGAAGATGTAGTAAGTCTTTTGCTCGAGAGCCTTGAAGATGACGGGAAGGAGGAGTGTGAGCCAGCCGTTGCCAATGGACCAGCCGACAACACCCCAGGCGTTACCTTTGGCACGGACTTCCAATGGGAAGATCTCAGCAGGGTACAGCCATGGAACAGTGAGCCAAGTAGCGCCAAATGTGGCTGTGAATAGGAAAATCATGGCAACAGCGCCGGAACTGGCGCCGCGAGCAGCTGCAGAGCCGACGGGGTGCTGAAGACCAAGGGTGGCGAGACCACCAGCGAGGAACATGGAAATACCCTGGACGACTGAGCCCCAGTACAGAGTCCAACGACGACCGATCCTGTCGAGAGTGAAGACACAGATAAGAGTGGCCATCTAGGTTAATCAGCGAAGATTTAGCGATTGGGATTGCAACAAAACTTACCATGTAGGTGATAGTGTTTAATCCAGAGATCCATTGCACCTGGGTATTGGGAATACCAGCAGTACGGAAGATAGTAGGAGCGAAGATGGTCACGCCAGCAATACCTATCCACTCTTGCATGATCTGGAGCCAGATAACGAGTTGTACACGACGGCCAGTGTGGAGCTTGCCAGAGCCGATACCGAAAAGCATAGAGATGTACGACTGGCTCTTGGCAGTCTTACGCTCGAGTTCAGCGATGTTGCGGATGTCCTGGAATTCGGCTTCGGCCTTGCCAGCATCTTCACCTGTTTCACCACGGAGACGTCCGAGAATGTAGCGAGCCTCTTCTTCACGGCCAACCTTGACGAGCCAACGAGGTGATTCTGGAAAGAACCAACAGATTGCAAAGAGAAGAATCAGAGGAGCAATTTGGAAAGCGATGGGGAATCTCCATGTGAATTGGCCAGTTCCGCCCTGGTAGAAGCCGCAGCCACTGAAATACTAGTCAGACTCAAGTTTCCCAGTAGCTTCGCTTGTATGGTACTCACTATTCGATCCAGTAGGCAACAACCACACCGAATATGTTCAGGGTGAACTCAATGGCAACGAATTGTCCACGTGACTTGTGCTCAGCGGTCTCGGTAGCCCAGACAGGAACGATGGCGTTGAGCATTCCAGTACCCCATCCGTTGACGAGACGGGCTATCACAGGTCAGTCAAAGTCTTTCAGACGAGTCAATTTGGCTGAAGAGTATACCTAAGATCATCCAGGTGTGGTTTTGAGCAGAAGTCTGAAGAGTAGCACCGAAAACGGCCCAGCCAGCACCAAGCGCGATTGTCTTGATACGTCCATAGCGATCACCGAATGAGCCACCAACGAGACATCCCATGAGAGTACCGAGATAGTAGATAGACACAATTCCACCCTGAAGGAGAGTATTGTCGATGACCGGGGTGCCGTCTGGAGCTTTGTGACCGAATTTCATGGTTTTTTCGTAGTAGTCTGGTGCGGTGTTGACACCGCCCATCATACCCTGATCATAACCGAAGAAGAAGATGGACAAGCCAGCAATACAATTGATGGCAATGAGAAGGCTACGCTTCTCCAACTTGTGGACGACATTGGATCTTGGGATGAGATCCATGGCGGCGAGTATCTAGAATGGGGGGTTATGTTCGAACGGTGGTCCCAGACCTGGAGAGAATGTTGCGTCCCTCTTGGCTTTGGAGAAGCAGGCCAAAGGAGGTCGTCGAAGAAGTAAGAGAGGATCGGCTTGGCTGAAAAAATTTGCGGTGGACGGCAGAGGGTTCTTATATGAGAGATACCAAGCATCTAAGAACAATATCCCACAATGGGGGGTAATGTGGAGATCAGAGATATGGGCCGGAGACGAGACACGGCTGGTACCCAACAGATGGACGAAAATTGGGGTGCAAGTAGCCGTGTGTGTTGGAGTCAATTGGTGGCGCCAGAGCATGTACGTGCTCAGCGGTGCGCTACGTCGACGTTGCTCCAATGCGCGAGTCGCATGCTAGCCATGTCTAGGCAAAGGATCGTCTGCAGCCGCTGGTCGGTCGCACAAAGCTTCTCTTTACCTGAGGCAGATGAGTCGTGGAGATGAAAACAATATGCGTCGGATGCAGCTGAAGGGGTAGAAGCGCATGTCCCTGACTCGTGGTGGTATAGCCGCATCCACGCCAGTGGCTTGATCGTCCTGTTCTAACGCCTAGCCTAAAGTAACATTATCATCGATCGCCAGGGCTTCCCCACGTTTTACCTTCATCAAGAAATGGACCAGAAGAACGCTAGAAGGACTTTCTTCCACGCTAGGGACATGTCTGACTGTTACTAAAGTACTTAGGGAAGAACCTAGTGCTTCGAAAACAACTCTAAACCAATCACTTGTGACAGAAGATTGTTAGCATTGGCACCACTAGGCTAGCACCTTACGGGTGACGGACCTCCCCACTAACGTGGCAACAGGTAGATCACACAGAGAACATGCACATCGAAAATCGTGATTGAGAAGCTGCCTTTCCCAGTGGTAATTTAGTGCACAGACGTAGCGGTCGATACCCTCGATAACCACTACAACAAAATCCGTGACAGACTTTTGACAGCAGCAAGCTCGTAGGACTGATAATGATCGTAAGGCGTTTCTGGAAACATCCCCAACGGTTAAACGCGCGAGTCGCGGCATGAGGGCGGTGGGAAGTGTCAAGTTTAGCCATCTGATAGATGCATTTCCTGCCTCTCATGTATTGATACTTTTTACCCCCACATGGACCCGCAAGATGGAGTCTACAGTAAGGCGAGACTAGACTTTCTGCAGCCGGGGTCCCCACCCAAGCAATTCACTGGATACTTCCTCCTCCTACGCGTCTTCGATTACCAGCCCTCGCAAATGCAATCTAAAGAACGAGTCGTGTGACTAGCTTCAATATTGTTCGCTGCGGTTATACCTTGAGTTTTGATTTGTTCATGCATCTAGTCTCACATGGCTCGACCAGAACAACGGAGTCCACAAGACCCGAATGTGTACGATTTCTCGATCCCCAGACTTGGTTACTCGCTATCGTTAACCGCTCAACGGCTGAGGCTCGCCTGCGTCCGCTTTCGTACTACTCATCCCGCAAAGAACAGCCCGAAACGGGACTGTAAGGTGGCTTCAGCCTAGCAGCCGCAGACAGATGCTCTCGCCGGCAGACTCAATCAACCTCATGATTTCTCACTTCGAGCCCCACTGTGCTCCGCGACTGATGTGTGAAACTTGAGATTCTGTTTCATGTGCTTCAGTATGCGCCCAGTCTTCGCTGAGTTTCTCACACCAGAGCTGGCCTTCAAACCGTAATCCGTAACACGGATAAGAAGATGCTGATTTTGGTCCACTTGCGGGGTCGTGACTTGGTCACGAGGCTTAGATTAGACAATGTCAAATACTGACTCACAGAATATTGACTTTGTACGGCCAATCGACAGCTTGCGATTCAAGTGCATATGGCGCCAGTCAACGCTGAATGGCTTACCTGCTGCTCCCAACCCCTCTCCAGTCACTCGGCGTCTCTTGTACGGCATTCAGAATAAGCGTTCCATCGCTCAATTGAGAATTCTCACAGGATGGAAATATCATCCTTCTCGAACCGACCTTAAGCTTCTACTACATTCATTTGGACGCCTGACCTGCTGCGAGATCCGTATGGATTTCCAGATCTTGAATCGCAGATCTCCATTACCCACAATGCCTAGGTCTCGTATGTCTGGCTACCGTTGGAACCGACTTCCCCATTGTGGGGCAAGTCACATTAACGAGGCTCAGCATGTATCCTGCGGGATTTTCTTTGCTTCAGTGTCCCGCTTTTAATGCCTCATTGGATTGCTTAAGATTGACCATCTCGCCGCAGCTTACCCACTAAGATTCCACACAATTCGACTACAGAAAGCAAAAATTGGTCTAGACCTTGACTTCAAGGGCGTACTCGATTACGACTGCACTTCTTCGATCAGGGATATGAGTCCTGGGCATAGGCCACCCTCGGTGCACAATCCTGTAGGAGGTTCCAAGGCCTAATTTACGCACCTACCACCTGTTAAATACCTCATGTTGGAGTCCCTCTCGTCTTAGGTTGATAAGCAATGGTTCTCGACTTAATGCCGACTGCCGGAGATTTTCCTGGCGACCCTATCAACGAATTTTGATGCAGCCAACTCATTGACCTGCAATTGAGGGCATCCGGCACTCCCACTGAGACATGCATTCCTCGAGAAATATCACATTCACGACGAAGACTATCCATGAAAACTGTCGTTGACAAGTCTTGCCTACGAAAAGCCCTTGCCTAAGCCATCAGCAATGTTTGCACACAGAATTCGGCGAGGTTGAGACATGAATCACTTGGTCTTGCCCGTCGATGTCCAGCATCCCATCGCCTATCCGTTACGGAATAGCACCAAGCGTTCTAGAGTGATAGTCCTGGTCCACATCTAACCCTGGTAACTCGCGTAGTTTCAATCTTTGAGCCCTTGTTGGATAATCTGCTTTGCTAATTTGCCGAGGATGCTTCAGAGAAATAGATTCGCCCCTTCACGCTCATTGCATATACCAGACAATGAGTGATTTTGAATCGACGCCAGCTTGGGGTTTAGCTAGCACTGATCATGTTGCTGCAGGGACTCAAAAGATATAACCTGAAATCCGATAATTCTCCGCAGATTTACCTTCTCCTACAAGAGGCCTTCTCTGTCCAGATCATGGCCCTCTACTACTCTGTTTGAGCAGTCGTTCATGAAGACCTTGGACAGCTTTCTAGCAGCTATGTTGGGCACAGAAATTCCTACATGCCGGTGGCCAAAACGAATACCAAGGACCTGACGGGACGCGGGCGCGTTTTCGTCGAGTCGGTTTTATATACTCGTCAGAGCACCAGCATTGCTACGCGTCTCAAGAAGAGGCTTCGGTGACGCGGAGCTCGTTGTGGTGGTGCTTGTGTTCTGGAGATCTTACTCTGAGAGTCTCGGACCAAGCTGCGGTCCTGTCCCAGCCTTGTGCAAGCGGGTAGCTGAATTCGGTTGAAAGTCAAGAGAATAGGTGGATCATCCCAGTGAGTTGATCATGACCAATACTTGGGGGAAAATGGGACAATGAAAGGAGGTGGGTGGTGCTTCTCTCAGTAAGCTAATTGTCAGTGCCCTTAGATTGTGGACGTCATTGCAATAAACATCCCGTCCAAGTCGATTCTCAATATTGAAATCGCTTTTGTGTTTATCATCCACGGTTCCGAGCGTCGCTGGGGCGGAATCCAGAAGAAAAGTAACGCAATATAAGGGCTGCGAGGTGGGAGCATTGGATTGTAGAAGTACTAGTGGTTTCAAATGCGACAAATCGGAGTATATACATGGACTATAATTGCTATAAACGTTCACAGCGGCCCATCCATTCTCATACCGCCTCGTGGATGTCGTGTCCTTTCTCATCCATGGCTGCATATTATAGGGGGTTTCCCCCAGCCTTCTTCCCAGGACGTACACCCCCATCCTGATTCCCATCCTCATCCTCGTCATCATATATGGTCCTCTCCCCATCCCCAAATAACCCGACAAACAACCCATCATAGCTCATCCACATCGCCTTAAAAATAGCCCCCGTGATCGCAACCAGCCAAGGCGGCGCCCTCCCTTTCTTATCCGCAAATTTATTATTCAGTCGAAACACAAGACGTATAAACGGCAACCAAGTCATGGAAAAGATCCAGCCACCCAGCTTCTGTTGTTGTGTTGTCATTGTGTATGGCCGTAATTGACGTAGGTAAGTCTTATATTCATTAGGCAGCCCATGCTCGTCCGCTCCATCGTTTACAAGTCTCAAGTATCTTGCAGACGGCTGTGCATAGTCGGGATCTGGTCTCGAGAAGCGTCCACCTTCCTTCGGTGGCTTTTCACCTGGTGGAAAGACAGGCGAGTAGAGGGTATGTGCTTTGAAGGGTTCGGAGGCTGGATGATCCGGTACCGTGTCTTCGCTGGGAGGTAGCTCGTAGCAATCGACAAGGACATCTTGATAGCTAGCACCTCCTCCTTCAGTCGCTATTATTTGGGCGAAGTCGGAGAGAGTGACTTCGTAGACGGCGCCTACGAGGCCCTTTTGCCAGCGATTCTTGTGGTATTTGCTTTTGGTGGTTGGGAGGAATTGGGAGATTTCTGAGTCTGAGGGAGAGAATCTTGGTTCTTCCGTTCGGTACTTTGTGTTCGCAAAGCATGGCTCGACATAGGGGAGGCCCGCGAGGTCGAACGTCATTACTAGTTCCGGGACCACGACATTCGTTTGGGACAGTGGACGTATGCCGCGCCTGCCTTGAAAGGTTTCAGCGCATAGATTGGAGCCGTATGCCAGGTAGAAGACTGTTTCTGGTTGCTTCGGGCCCCCACCAAGCTCATGTAGTATTTTTGTGCTCGTATCTTCCAGATCGAAGGGACATTCGCTTAGAGACTCCATTTTGCGTCGCTTTGAAGGGTAAGGTAGCGATTCTCCACAACTTCCCGGCTCTGAAAGGTTCTCTGGAAATTTTCTTCTGGCGGTAATGACCTTCTTTATCTTTTTGAAGACCATACAAGCCTAGCGTCCTTCCGCCAGGCTGCCGTTGTCTGTTGACATTACTGTGCTGAGTGTATTCGTAAGCTGGGACATTGTTGGTCTCTTTTGTAAGTTGAGCAAGACTGACGGCTCCTTCAGGATGCTTCAGAAGGCTGCGAAGATTTGGCGTAAGCTTACGAAGCTTTTCTCAGCTCTGAGCAGCGCAAAACACTCGTATTGTTTGTCATTGATCCATGCCAAGCCGGAGCTGAGAAGAGCCGGCCTCCGATGATGAGCCTCGGAGTTCTTCGGTCGTTGTTCTGGCCGAGCAGGGAGGGCAAAGATCAAGCCAATATGTCGACTAGCTAGACTAGAGGAGGTCTTTGCCCAATGACTGATCATGTACGAGAGCAAAGTGTATCGGTGGCTTCTCGATGTCGACCCGTTATGGTCGACCGCTGTTGATGAGCGCGAGCCTCCAAAAGGAGCGACATCACGATGGGCTCAGGGCGAGGGTGCTCGGACTGCTCTGGACCTGCTTCCTCCGGATGAACGAGCCAGAGTCCTCAGATTCTACCGACCGATTGATGCGAAGCTTTCTTTAGGCTCGTTTCTTCTAAAGCACCGTGCAATTGCAACGACTTGCGGAATAGCCTGGTCCGAAGCTCTGATCAGTGCGGACAGCAACAAGAAGCCGTGTCATAAGCCCCTTGATACAGAAGCCAAGACCTTGGAATTCAATGTCTCGCACCATGGGACTCTTGTTGCGTTGGTGGGATGCGCAGGAACAGCGGTGAAACTAGGGGTGGACATCGTGAGAATGAACTGGGAAAAGGACTACGCCACGGTAATGAAGGATGGATTCCAGGCTTGGGCTAACATCTACGAGATGGTGTTTTCAGAACGCGAGATCAATGACATAGCCGGCTTTGAGCCGCCCTTGCCCAGCGACCCACGGGAGAAGATCAGGGCTCAGCTCCGTCACTTCTACGCCCATTGGTGTCTGAAAGAAGCCTATGTCAAGATGAATGGGGAGGCATTGTTGGCACCTTGGCTGAAGGATCTTGAGTTTCGAAATGTCCAAGTGCCTATGCCCAATAGTCAGTTGCAGCATGGACCCCAACAAGACGGCGACTGGGGTCAAACGTGCACTGATGTTGAGATTTGGTTCCATGGGAACAGGGTGAGCGACGTCAAGCTGGAGATCCAGGCGCTCCGAGATGATTACATGGTTGCAACATCATCTTCGAATGTTGACGCATTCTTGTCTGCCTTCGAAGAGCTCGATCTTGAGCGTGATGTCTTGCCCTGATGGAAGAGTATATGGACGTACTTCCATTCCTTCAGCATCGGATGGCAATCCGAACGTTGCCTTCAACGAGTGGGGACCACAGCAACTAATAGGAAGCAGGGCTGGCACTCAGACCTAGCAATGAGAGTATTCGAAGCCATCGCCCTGGGCCATGCTCGTCTTGTGGTACGATACTATTTGCCATCAGGCCCCACGTGAGATAGCATTCGCTGCAAAATGCAACGACACCCATTAGAAATGATAATGCAAAGTAGGTACAAAATCTAGTAACAGCATCGGAGAACCAAATTTCTTGCATCAAGATACTTTATACCCTTGGCTGAAATTGAAAACTCGTCTGCCGTGAGAAATGCTTCGTGACGGGTCAATGCTGTAGCAGAGTCGTGGAAAATAGCCGCTTTCTTGCCAAATCGCAAACCACGAACATTGCACTCTTCAACCTTACAATCCCCCACCACAATTTCGTGAACGTACTGCATACCTACCAATCCTCCTGTCTATCGTGTTTTGACCAACTCTTTCCCCCCGCGTATGCATCTTGCATTGACACCACAGCCCCATTCGAACTGCGTCGATCAGGATGGCGAGCGGCTTCATTCGACGTCCAGGCTCTGGGGGCTCGCCTCTGTTGGAGCTGGCCAGCTTCTTCGAGACTGCTCCCAAGCGTATTGGAACTATCGTGTGAGTAGCATCCATACCCACTGCTGGTGCCCAGACTTTGACAAATTCCTCTCGCCTTGCCTGTTGTCTAGGTCGCCCTTATGCTGGCATTCTGCTAACGTATTGATAGTCTACCGAAAGACACCTTTGCTACGGTCAAGAAGTACCGAGAGCAAGAGTCTCACCACAATGAGAGAGAAGTCGACGCGATTGTACGCGCCATCGAACCGTTGGACCTCCGCAGCCGCCTCGACTCGATGGGCCTCCTCATACTATGCAGCGTGTTTATACACTCCCAGGCCTGCGTCGCTCAACGGCGAGGCCTATTCTTGATATCGGTAGGACTATGGTAACATATGCGGCTGAATCACTAACAGTCAATAGGAAGCACTACACGAAACCCAATCTGACTCCCAAGAAACAGCAGCTACGAAACATAAGAAGAGAATTCATGTCGGCCACTCCGCTTTTGCAGCCCTGATCAAAGGCTTCGTTTGTCGCGAGGTAACCGAGCAGAGCCGACGATGGGTAAGTTTTCTCATGCTACTGTCAGTGCGGAGAACTGACGAGCCAGATGGGTGTACTCGCTCTCGAGCTACTGCAAAACAGTCCGGAGGTCATCACTAGATTGCGGTCTGATCCCATAAAATTGTAAGCTATCTCTGGCAATTTACACTCCATAAGCCAAAGTCGCTCATATTGCCCTAGGAGATCTCTCAGCGACGTCATCAAGCATGGCCGCTGTCAAGTACTCAAACTTATCGCTGGCTCTATGATCCGAATTATGCTCAACAATGGGGTTCTACCCGGAGATCTATGGCCTACACAGAGCGACCAGGAATTATATGCTAAGTTTCCAAGGGCTGCATACCATGATATCCAGTGGATTACAGCTTTTGAGAGCTTTGTTGATGACCTCGTTTTTGCGGATGTTCTCACGCAAGAGTAAGTAAAGGACGGATCCAACCCATAATGTATATACACTGACGGGACTGATCCTCTTGTAGTAGGTCCGATGTCATGTTCGCTCATGCCGTCCTTGTCGGCAACATGAGGTACGAGACCGAGGGCGAGTCAGCTATCTTGGTCACTATATCTGAAGATCTCAACATTGTTGTCACAGCTTCCCCGGTTGAGTCAGCAAATTACGTCGACGTTCCACTGAAGAATATCGAAAACTTGTTACTGGATCAGATCTTCAGCACACAATCGCAAACGCCAACGTATGGATTGGTCATCACTTTGGGTAAGGAGTCCGAAGCTAGGTACTATCTCAACGCTGCTTGCCACGATGATCAGACAATTGCCCTCGCTTTTATCTCCGAAAATGACGCGAAGACGGTGAGGAGGATCCTTCAGCATAGGACGACCGCTGGGCGTAAACCCTTACCAGCCAGCCAATCACAGGGAATTGACGTATCGGATCGTCTTTCAGACCAACTTACTGGACCTGTCACCCCAAACAACAGCCAAGGATTGAGGGGACCGGCTACCCCAGCAAAATCTTTTGTGGCTCGAAGTCGGCCAAATGGCACATCTGAGGGGCTGCAGCCCGAATATGGTGTAAATACGGATTGGCTCAAGGGCAGCCTAAGTATGGCAGTGGAGGGTATTGAAGTCAGTGAATGGGACGAAGATGGGGCTGGAGTCCTTGATGCCGCTACGACTACTGGGCCGAATCCTGTTGAGGCTGAAATGCGAGGAGGTGGTCTGAGCAACTTCAACACCTCGGATACTGGCTTGCAGAGTTCCCCGCAGTTCGAAACAGGTCCCCTCACAATGCAACAGGACGAATGTGTTCAGCTCACACGGAATGAAGATGATGGCTTTGATAGCTCTTATGACATATCTCCCGAAACTTCCAAAATCCGACAAAACCAATCGAGCCCCGCAAAACCACCGCAACCAGCAGTGTCACTGAGGACATTGGCAGGTGCGTCTGCGAATGATATTACAGGAACAGCAACCACCAAAGTGCCCGCAACCAAATTAAGTGAACGCCTTCGGAATACTAATGGGGAAGTCGAGGTTGATGTTGAAAAAGCATCAGCGTTAAGCGAGACGAGCACTGCAAATTTAAAGTCAATCAAAGGAAAAGCAAAAGTTCCCGCAAAAGCCACCGGTCGAGTTCAGAACGCGTCGAAGCACGCCAAAAAGGCGATGGTGAGCAAAGGCAAAGAGAAGGCTCTCGTCGATCAACAAGGTAGTGGTCATGATCGCTCGAAGGTCACCAAAGCGTCTTCAGAATGGGCATCGAAAGCTCGTGGACGAGACCCGAACAATGTGTCAGAAGAAAGGCTTGAGCAAAGCTCAAGTGCTCTTGCGAATAATCCAGCCAAACCTACAAAGCCGAAAAAGAAGGCTACAGCTGAAGATGGATCGATATGGGACGTTGGCCTCGTGCCGAGTGATGCAGAATCTGAAGAGCGATCACGACAAAAACTCACAGCCAAAGCGGCCAAAAAGCAGCCAGCCCAATCCAAGAAAGCAGGAAGGGGCAACAAGGCCCAGGGTCAGCCAAGAAAATCGAGATCTCAGCCGAAGAAAGCTCCGGCACAATCAAAGAAACCCCAGACTCAAATGTCAGCAAAGCGGCCTCCACAACAAAAGGCCGCTCCGACGGCGATGAGTCGGCCCAAGTTGCCACGTGAGGCCGCTTCGAAAGCAAACAAGAAGATCCAGGGGGTCGATGAATCTGACGGAATAGTCGACGATGATACGGAGCCGACCGCGGAGCCCAACAAGAAGTCTAAAGCAGTTGAGGCTAAGCATCCCCGTCCATCGAGACCAGCAAAGGATCCCAAAGTTCAGCTTAAAACGAAAGGGGACAATAACAGTACTTTGCCCCATATTGAACCTCAAGACAGACCAGAAGCCAATGAAACACCTATCAAAGAGCCCCTCCAGAGCGTGTTGCCTTCTAGCAATGCGCAGCCTGTGAGGCGGCCTGTTCCTGACTCATATGAGGAGGCCAGCAGCTCCGAACACATTGATCTGATATCGAAACCTCGCCATGATGGCGATTTGGCAATAACTCCGGCATCGAAGCCCGCGCAGACTTTGGCCGAGCCCGTGGAGCCTCAAGAAAAGGAGTCAGCTACAAATAAGCTCGACCTATCCGGCGACGACGACGCCACTGGCCACAACAATGCGAATGACTCCGAGCAGACCTTCATCCCAGACAGTGTTCCAAATATGCAGGTGGCACTCTGTGAGGCAGCTGACGGTGAAGTGGTTAATGGAACGCTGGAGGATAGCGATGATCCTGAGCCAGTCGTTATGGCGGGGCAGACGGAGGACGGCTACTTTCAAGAAGCTCTACTATATACGGATGATGGACCTGCCTATCTGGAAGATGGAGGGACTCCACAAGACGGCCTCAAGGAAACGCCACCGTCAATGGAGAAGACTGAACCTTGTGTCATACTCGAAGGTAATCGCAAAGAAGTAGAACAGATCGACCAAGGTACGATTGCTGTGCTAGCAAAAAACATCAAGGCCACTACTCAGCCTTCGAAGGCACTAGGACATGAGCCTAAGGCGACGCTGACGGCAGCGAGCAGAACACAAGAGTCATCCTCAATTAAAAGCAAACAAAAAGAAGTCAAAGCAATGACCCAAAAGATGACCTCGATCCCAGCGAAAGCCGTCACATCCCATTCGGCTACTCAGCCCTCTAAAGGACGCGATCCGTTCGGAGACAAATTGAGTGTTCTCGCAGCAAGGACTAAAGATTTGGATGAAGGCCATAGGAAGAGGATTGATTCTCCGGCCAAACCGACCCAATACCAACAGACGATCAACCCGACCAACCCATTTTTCGAGATATACCATCCCGCAAAAGCGCAAAAGAATCCTAGAAGCAATGCGTCAGAGGCCACTGGGATCGCACGGACTGAGGAACGTCCACCAGTAAATAAAGCACAAAAGTCAGTTCGTTCCACAATCCCAGAAAAGCCAGACGACAGAGCTTCAGTACTGCTAGAAACAGCTCAACTACCGAGAAAGACAGACTTCGGAAAGTATAAAGAACCACTTGAGGAGGCCGTTGAAGCTCAAAAGTCGAGACAGCCTGAGTTTCAGGAGATTTCCGAGGACGCTGAAGTGCTCCGAGGGCCTTCGAAAGCGTCTGAAGACGGTGTACCTACTGAAAATGAAGTTAAGCCATCTGAAATGGTCAACGGCATCGAAAAGAAGCCACTGCCCAAGACACAGCAGAAGCATCACGCTGTTCGGCAACAACGTGACGCCATGATTATAGATGCGCCAACTGTCTCTCGTCCCGCTAAAGGAGGTAGGAGCCAAGCGACACGAGACAATGATGCACAACAACACAGACGTGATATTGCGCCGACTGAGGCTTCGGATACAGTGTCTACCAGGGCCAAACACCGAGAAGAAGACACACCTCTGCCAGAGGTGGTTCGAAAAGCGCCCATGATCAGCTTCAGTGCGTCAGGCCCAAGGAATCAGGGTGCCGTTTCCATTGGGAAATCGAAGCCACCTAAATTAACGGCCGCTATGCGAGACAATGACATCGAAGAGATTGTCATTCACGAAAGTTCTGCTCCGAAGAGGAAGTTCGCACCATACCTCGACAATCCAGCACCGTGGGAAGAAGATCAGCTAGCAAAGAGACAGAAGCCTAACGTCGACACCCCTCCTACGAGACACAAGCATGTTCCTCAGATGCTAGCAGAGCCCAGTCCTGAGATAGCATACGCAGAAGCGCGTAGACCAAGCTCTCAAAGCATGCGAGTGATGGAGAATGGTAGCCCAATGCCATTCGTTCACTTCCGCAACGACAGAAATGCAGCTCCAGTGATACATACAGAAGATGACGAATTCGAGAATGCTTTCGAGCAGGCTCGCGTGGATGATGACGACGATCAGTTCATAGTGAAAGAGGATTGGGATGAGCCCACTATATCGCTACCTCAGAACATCGCGATCTCCGAAGGCATCGCGTTGAGATATAGGAACATTTCGAGCAATCGTAAGCAGCAACCGAGCTCGCCTCACGCCCCTTCGACATTTGCTGAATTGCCACCGCACCATGTCTACCATAACGGTGCGATCGTCAATGCACAGACGATGGTGCCTCTCGTGCCGACGGAGCTACAAGGAAATCCTTTCGTTGGTACTTCTCAAAATCCTCCTGGTCCTTTCATGGAAGCGCTACGGAAGTCAAGCGACATGGAAGCCCAACGCCAAATTGATCAGGCGAGCAAGCAGAAAACAACTACTGTCTTGAAGAAACGGTCCAACGCTTATACTGAGGACCCGGACAAGACCTTGGTGGAAGTTGCACCACCACCGAAGAAGCGGAAGATCTTGCGTCCCATCTCAAGCAATAGCTCTAACTCGGGGCCTAGCACTTCTGAAGATGAGTCGCCTTCAAGCGGACCATCTTCTCAGGAGAGCGACGGAGAAACTACAGCACACTGGAGGAAGGCATATGAGCCCCATCAGAGCAACATGATTGAACTGCTTTCCCATATCATACATGTAAGTATCTATTCCATGTATCTTTGTAGAAGGATGGCACTGATTAGCAATATAGCGTCTAGTAAGACACTTAATTGACAAGGAAACCGCCATCAAAGACATCGTCAAAGACTATGCTACTGGCGGCAACAATCTCATCAGCAGCTATGACAAAGAGCGTCAGAAAGGCGCTGATGTCAACGCCGCAAACTTAGACCATCTACAAAGAATTCTAGCCTCTGCGTTCAGGAAGGCGCAAACAAACCAGGGGAAAATTTCCAAGGCAATGTGCAAGAAGCGGACGAAGGATATAGAAGCAGAATGGAATGTTCAACAGCAGGGATTGACGGCAGCTGTGCAGGCAGCATTGGCTGAGTGTAACGAGCTATAAAGGATGGGGCTTGTGGCATATTTCGTATCAGCGTCTTCGTGTTTCTCTATGCTCAGAGGAAATGTCTTCATATCTAAGCATGTCTCTTGCCCTAGTAGCACTGCAGATGGCAATGCTTTGCATGCTCAAATCTACACTTCGTTTGGCGTCCGGCTTTCACGATAGAGTCGACAAGATCAGACAAATATATGGTTTACCAGCCAGCGTAAATGCCAAAAAAGGATGTAATGTCCGTCTCTTAGAGCACCTGCTTCTCTAACATAGGAGAGGTGTTTACTTCCAAAGGCCAAAGAAAATTGAGGCGATTCACTAGCCCAGTCGTTCACATGCGGGTGATTGAAGCCGTCAGAGGCTTGTTTCTCGACTCTTCCATGAAGAGCGTCGAACAGCTAGAGTCCTATCCAGACCCACTTCTCGCCAGTGGCATACATGGCACCAGCTGACATTACTCGTAACACTTCGTGCAGATTGAAAATCCTCTGCGACGCCTCGGTACGCCTAATCCGACTTTTGACCAAGCGCCAGCAATGCATCATATCTCATAACCGCCCGTCACCTCCTCACCCACCACTCCCGTTCTTCCTCACCTTCCTCTCGTTGTTGCGCTGCTTCCTTTCATTTCTCTTCATATTGTCCACCCTTTCCCGCCTTCCCTCTCCTCTTTGCGTCTTCTCCTTCCCTTCCTTGTCCCTCTCCTTCTCCCTCTTCTCATCAACCTCGACAATCCAATCACCCTCCCCTTCCTTATTCCTCCCCTTATAACCCCACTTAGGTACCCACTCCCCCTTCTCCTCATCAAATACCATCTTCCCCTCCCCACGCTTCTTATCCTTAATCCCCTTCTTCGCCGCAAACTTTTCCCATTTCGTTTGTTGCTTCTCTGCAGGTAAGGGCTTTTCGCGCGGTAGTGGCGTTGTGGGCGGCGGGAGAGTCATGAGGACCCCATTTGGGGTTGCGGTTATGGGACAGGTTGTTAGGAGCTGGTTTATGAGCGATTGAGCGCAGTCGCGGGCGGTGGAGGCGAGGATAGTGTCAGTGGGGTTTGGGGGTAGGGGATTGGCGTCATTGCAGAGAAGGTTGCCGAGGTCGAAGGTGTGGGGGTTTGGTTTAGAGATTGTGACTGAGCTGTAGAGAAGATATGGTGAGAGTTTGGTTCGTAGACACGGGCAGTGGGCTTACGGTTTTTTTTGTTTTGAAATTGGGAGACCCGGGACTGGGACAGGGTCGTTGAGTATGGTAGCTGGCGAGCTCTCCATCGGTATATTGGTAGCCATAATGGCAAGAGCAGCGTAGAACGTAGAGAGAATATATTGTGCTCAACTTTTTAGAGAGCCGCTTTGGAGGCGGAATTTCTCCGCAACAGAGCAGCGTTGGATATTTCTCGAAACTCGATTTGATCACTTCACACAAGCTTGAGCACCATTGACGCCCAAGCCTAGGTTGCAATGAGCCTCCAGACCTGCTGGCGATGCCTGTCCCGAGCTTCAGACCTAGCGTCCCTCGCGCGACGACCCTCACAACAATGGTTCCTCCTCCCAGCTTCGACAGCAACTTTCACGACAAGCGCATCTCTCTCCGCTCTACCACCCAAGAAAAAGAGCAGCGTGTCAGTCATAGCAAAGCCTATTCGTGGTGCTAAGCAGACGTTTACCAAGAAGAAGAACAAACCGCAGAAACTGGACAGGAGCAGGAGACCTGCGATTGGCGAACGGAAAGCGTTGCGGAAACGGATCGTTCTCAGCAATACCAATGCATTGGAGGTCCAAGACATGCAGGATTTCAGTGCTCAGTCGATTGTTGATGAGAGTGTCTGGGGCCAGGTTTTGGGGATACCCGAACCTGTGGTGGACGGGTTGCGAGCTGTGGAGGCGTTCAAAGTCACTCAGGGGTGGTCACTGTTTCGAAGACCTGCAATGCTCATGAGACGAGATACGCTAAAACTTGGGAAGGAGATTGAGGAGATAAGCCAGAAAGACTCAACAAAGAGCATTCGGCGCGTGTTCGTGGGCGAAAGAGGGTGTGGGAAGACCTTGATGCTTCTCCAAGCCATGACAATGGCAATGCTGAAGGATTGGGTCGTCATAAACATTCCAGATGGTATATACCCAACCTCCAACTCTCGAATCAAACCAACTAACCCATGGTTTGCAGCCCAAGATCTCATAATCGGCCACACAGAATACGCCCCCGTCCCCGGCACCTCACCAACCCAATACACCCAAAAAGTCTACACTGCCTCCCTCCTCTCCGCCATGTCTCGCGCCAACCCCATACTCGAAACAACTCAGCTCTCCCAACCAACCGCCGCCTCCGAAATTCCCATTCCCATCGCGCCCAACATTTCCCTCTCCCGCCTAGCCCTCCTCGGCGCCTCCGACCCGGAAGTGGCATGGCCTATCTTCCAGCTCATCTACCGCGAACTCTGCCTCCCAGGTCGTCCTCCGATGATGATGTGTATGGACGGCCTAGCACAAGCTATGGGGAAGACTCAATATATCTCTGCCAAAGACTATCAACCCATCCACGCCCACGACTTCACCCTCATCAAATTCTTCTTCGACCACCTTTCCGGCATCTCTCGCCTCCCCAACGGCGGCGCAATCCTAGCATCAACCTCCACAAGCAACCAACCACACATCCCATCCATGAATCTCGCGCTCAGCCAACTCGAAGGCAAAGAGCCCGTGCAGCGTGATCCGTTCGCGAAGTACGACGAGCGTGTGCTAGGGGTGTTTGATAAGGGTGGGGTGGAGGTGCAGAGGATTGGGGGTGTGACGAAGGAAGAGGCGAGGGGGTTGATGGAGTACTGGGCCAGGAGTGGGCTGTGCAGGCAGAAGGTTGACGAGGGGTTTGTGGGGGAGAAGTGGAGTTTGAGTGGGGGTGGGTGTGTAGGGGAATTGGAGAGGGTGGTTGTTAGGATGAGGGTGTAATGGATGGAGGAGAAGGTCCAAAGGGAAATTTGAAGGTGCTGAGTGTGTATATATTAGGGTCGTCAATTGTTGCATATCATAACGAATGGTCAAGTTATAAGGAAGCTTTCCATTGAAGTACCTCATCCTATCATACATGATGCCTGAGTAGTGCAATTTGATCTTGAAAACTCGTCGTAGTTGCTCCCGTGGGAGGACGTGAGAAACGTAAAACCACATACGCCGATTGGTATAGCCAAGACTTGATCCCGCTGCGCACAACGACAGGAATTTATTGCTGAATGCTCGTACGGACAATCGGTTGGCAGACTGAGAGGCCTGCTCGTCGAAAAAGTAGTATTGAAATAAGACATGTCATGGGAAGAAAATACTTATGCGATTTGGCGTAAAACCTTAGGCCTGTGGATCGCAGTGGTAAGTCATACCAGATCGTTGATGAAGGCTTGATTATCATTAGATTGCGAGGCATGCCAAGGGTACCCCATATAATAGATGACACGCTTGAAGTGTAGTGCTGTTCTCGTGATCATATTTTGGATGCCATCAAGTCAGGTGGCCGATTGGCGACAGAGGCATCATAGGCGCCAGCTCCGGTAATTGCGTTGAAGACTTCGAGTAGCCATTCTGTCTGTCGGACTCGTTTGGTGTCACCAAACGCTCCTGGCTGGCCTTGGTCAGCGTCAGTGGTGGTGGTCGCCCTTGATTGGTACGTCCACCAATGGACGGCTTGTGGCTATCTGCAGAAGGCAGTGAACGCTCGTCACCGACAGCTGTGGACTCGGTAGAACTGTCCTCATCCCCGTAACCGCCGTTCTCACTACAGGGCGCGCCGGGCGGGACCTGGTCAAGGATTCGGTATTCTTCTTCAAGCCAATCCTTTTCAGTCCAGCATCCTTGCCAGCAGTTGCGCCAATCTTGGACTAGAAATTGGAAGCAAAAGGCGTCGACCCTTAAGGCGGGCTGGAAACAGATGCAAAGATTGCTGTACGTCATCTTGTTCTTCTCGGCGTATGCGGTGAGTAGGCTGAGATGGCATGTGATGGCGAACAGGAGGTAGTAGTTCCACGGCGGTAAGTTTGATAGCTCGTCTTTCAGCAGCTGGGGAACTTCTTGGGCTCCAGCGCATTGGTCAGCAATCTTGGCTTGGGTGGCTTTGGGGAGTATTTCGGTAGGGAGTTCTCGTAGCCATGCTTTGAACATGGACCCGATTATATTGATGTCGTACAGATCAGGTTCGTCGAAGAGGTTGATATCACCTTCTACAAAGGTGTCAGCTATCTTCCTGTGGCGGCCTGAGGTGAAAGACTTGCCTTGGTCGAATCGCTTCTGCCATCGCCGGATCTGCAAATCGCTACCTGGCACTCTATAAAGGCCTTCTTCTTCGCAGCCTCGGAAGTTCAGGTAACTTTGACACAGTCAGCAGGTGCAACAAAGCGTTAAATTCCTTCACTCACTCAATACACCGCCAGGGTAGCGCTGGCATCCAAAATTCGGTCTTATCCCTCGAATCCGCCAGCCTTTGAGCTATCCTTGTGTGTCGAGTTTGCTCTACGAGAGGCAGGTTGATGACATGTATGACATAAGGCTCCTCATCCTTGGTGGTAGTACTACCGCTCCTAGCGAACTTTCCCATGAAACCCTTGCCGGCTTTACCAAGACCGTCTGCTGCTTTGCTCGAGGTATTCTTGAGATTCGTAAACAGATGCGACCCACCACTCTCACGAAAGTTTCCTGAAGAAGACGCCGATAACCCTCCAATAGAAGCTTTGTCACCTCGACGCATCGACATGTTCTCTTGACTACTATTCGCAGTCTGGCGATCCGCCGAGCGGTTGCGGTTCCCTGAATTCATCATATCTCGTAATGAGCGGTCTTGTTGCAGCGGCGCAGTCATTGGGGCTGGCTGATGGCCCTCGTCTTCATTTGGTCCGTCGAACTGCATTCTTGTCTCTGGAGCGGTAGTATAGATTGGGGTACTTGGCTTCGATTTCCGCCCACCGTCGTCCATATGTGTGGAGCGGGTCCGAGTAAGCAGAGCGCCGAACCGGGGCTTGGATTTCTTTCCGTGCGATGGTTCCGTCGGGCTTGTCACAAGCAACGTGTCTGACTGGACCGAAGTTTCCACTGGTTGGCGAGGGATCCTTTGGCTTTGACCTTGACGCTCTTCAGGATATCAGCATGCTTTAGTTACATCCGAGAGACTGCTTTGACATACCTTCACGATCCTCGGCTGTTTTGTTGTCAAATGTGGATAGGCTCAAATTCGGTGTCGAGCCGGGGCTCTTGCGTAACGAGTATATACTGGTCTCGTTTAGAGTTATGTCGCTCCTGGTAATGTCCTCGGAAACTTGTCGAATAGTGGGCTCGGCGTGATGTACTTTATGGGACGACTTAGAAGCCTTTAAATTAGAGAAGAAGCCTTTCGGGGGTTCGCGGCTGTGCTTCGCGATATCCTTGGGTGAGGATGGAAATGGAGGAAGTGAAGTAAAGTCGGGTGAATGCGGTTGATCCTCTGCCGAAGGCGATGTGACTGCAGATGCCTCAGCACCCCTATTATTGGCGGCTTTGGTTCCTTTTGGCGATGGCGAACTGCTCCCCGCCTCCGTCGGCGAAGTGATAGTGCTGCTGATTACTGATGTACGCTTTGGCATAGCTAAGGAAAGTGAAGCTGGTCTAGGCATACTTCCTGTCCTCGAAGAAGGATGTCGATTTGCATGAAGAGCCGCTGGTCACTTGCGATGGGCTCAAGACTGAGAAGATGTTAGTAATTGGGTACGTCGATATGTTTGCTCATGTAGCGTAAGCTAGAGAGCGATTGGCGGTCCAACAACTGGATTTTCGGGTACAAAGTCAGTACTATGAGCCTGAATCGACGCTGACAGGTCAAATGTCGGCTTATAGAGACAACGGTCTAGGGCAAAGGTCCTCTTATCACTGAAGTATGCTGTTTTAACGGTACCGCGACATGTCTCCGCGTAGCGTAAACACTGTTCGGATCCAGGAATTCTGAAATCGAACGGCTTCCGCCTTTTCCAATCGCCTCGTGTTAGAACGAGATCTCTCCAATCTTCGTAGCTGAACCGAATTCGTGGGGAAAAAGGAGGGGAGTAAATTGATCGTGCAGAGCTTTCGTCTGGTCTCGAAGTCGTAGGTCCTGCACAGAGCAGTATTAGCTACGCTCGTGCACACTTGTACGGAAGCAATTTTTGGAGGACGACGACATCGGATCCTAGCATATGGCTGGCAACCGGCTTCGGTACAGACCAGAATCCGACAGCGAGTGAAGAGTGTATGTATAGGCTGCAGTTGAGATGTTCCTTACCCAATGATCAAAGTCTCTCTTGCTTTGGATGGAGAGTAACCCCAGCTCCACACAACCTCTTCGATATAGTCTTTCCCCGGATTGGTTGCAGGGAGAAATCAAGAAAGCTGGATTGGGGGAGTAGTTGTTGAGTATGTAAATCGTTCGATGAACGTTTTGCTCCTGCTTCTAGTGTGCGTAGAATGTATTGGATACGGCAAAGTCCAAAACCTCGAACAACCCCACGCAAGACGACCAGCGTCAATAATGCGGTTCTTATGCAGTGCGTTGCAGTAGCGTCAGCTCGTTTCGTTGCGGCGAGGCGAAACGTCTGGACGGAACAGCTCGGATTTCTTGTCCCTTCGAGGAGCCCAGCCGAGCTGATAGCTTGTAAAGGCTGTGGCAGTGGTAAGTATGTTCTTCGCTAAGCCCAATCCAAACGGTGAGGTGTCTCCAGGCCCTGTGGTGGGAAGCTCACAGAAGAACTGTCCGAGGAATGTTACCTTGTCCCCTGTCAGCCAAACAACACTAATCCAGGGCAGTACGCCTTAGTGCCGATACTTTACGCAATCGCGCTTGTTTCAACCCCACCAACTCGGAAGAAGTAAGCGCTGGGTTCCTGTATCGAAAAGCTAGTGTATCAATGGAACCACCGCCCAATTCATTGCAGCCTGTCCGTTGTTCCCAAATACAACTACGCCTCTTTGTCGAAAAGAGAATTCAGCGAATCGGGAAATCTGGTCTAAGACTATACTGCAATGTCTCTGGTTTCTGGCCCCGGTAGAGGAGGTGCTTCAATCGTACCAGATGAACTCAAGCTGGTGATAGACAACCATGTCAAATACATACAAAGGCTGGACAAGGTACAGAGTCTTCTCCATCGCAGAGAAATTGACAAAGCTCATACACTGACAGCGCCAAGATGAGCTCGAATACTGGCTGACGGAGCACCTTCGCCTTAATGGAGTCTACTGGGGTCTGACCGCCCTGCACTTGTTGGGACAACCAGAAGGTTTACCTCGCGAAGCAACTATCGACTTTGTACTATCTTGTCAACATGAAAGTGGTGGATTTGGAGCTGCTCCAGGACACGATGCACACATGCTTTACACAGCGAGCGCAGTTCAGATCCTTGCAACAATCGATGCCATGGATGAGTTAGACAAGCGAGGGAAAGCTGGGAGGGAGAAGGTTGGCAGATGTATGCGTTGTTGTCCTATCTGCAGAAAATAATTGCTAACAAACGTACGCAGACATTGCAGACCTGCAAAATCGCAAGACTGGAGCGTTCGCGGGAGACGAATGGGGAGAGATGGATACACGCTTCCTCTTTGGGGCTTTCCTTGCCCTGTCGCTCATGCACCTCCTCAACCTTGTCGACATTCCGAAGGCTGTGGCCTACATCGGAGCCTGCTCGAACTTTGATGGTGGCTACGGTGTCACACCAGGTGCCGAATCCCACGCGGGACAAATCTACACCTGCATTGGGGCTCTTGCAATAGCTGGTCGTCTCGACTTAGTAGACAGAGATCGACTTGGCGGCTGGCTCAGTGAGCGCCAGCTTCCAAATGGAGGTCTCAATGGTCGACCAGAGAAGTTGGAAGACGTTTGCTACAGCTGGTGGGTAGTGAGTAGCTTAGCGATGATCGATCGACTTCATTGGATCGACGGTGACAAGCTGGCCATTTTCATCTTGAAGTGTCAGGTTTGTCCTTCCGTACACATCAAGATATGCGACTATAGTTCTAATCAGTGCAGGATTCTGAGCAGGGTGGCTTCGCCGATAGGCCTGGAGACATGGTGGATGTCTTCCATACGGTCTTTGGCATTGCTGGCTTGAGTCTGTTGAGCTTTCCAGGACTACAGTCTGTGGACCCCACCTAGTGAGTTGATCAAATAACAAGGGACGTTGGCTCGGACTGACAGGATGACAGCTGCATGCCGAAGGCAACTGTGAACCGCATCTTGAGCGGTCGATCAATGAGAATGACTTTTGACATGCCATCTCGGTTTGAGGACGGGCTACTATGAGACGCAGACAAAGCAAATGCCGAAACAATCTCGTGATGGAGCATCTTTAAATTCAAGGTCAAGTCCTCTTAATGGACTTGCCAGACTGCATCGCTCTAGGCCGTTCTCTTGTAGTTGAACAGGTGAGGTACCGGCTTTGCTAGTCTACTGCAGGTCGTAGTCTTTACGCTCAAACATGCCATGATATTACAGCCTCCTAAATCAACTAAGATTGCATGTACTTTCTGCATAAAAAGTTGTTAGGGCGCGCCTTCCCTGCTTTTCAGATGGACCATACATCGAAGGAACAGGTTCTAGCGCGTTGAGTTTAGTTCACCTTCTCGATTGCCACTTCTCACAAAGAACTCTCCCCCCTCAACCTCTCCTTCTCCGGATCACGTTCTTTGGCAGATGCCCATAACACTCGTTTAGAGGGAGGAGAGGAGTAATAGAGGCTCGAAGAGTAGGGGCATCGATCTCATCATTGCTTCCACATTGCTCAACATCATCACAGAAGTCAGTTGCTACCATGGCTTCCGTTCCACTCCTTTGCAACATCTGCCCCAAAGAGCCAGAATTCAGCGATATTTCCCATCTTCTCACCCATGTTGCGTCCAAAGGTCACCTCTTTCAACATCACGAAGCTCAAATTCGTGGACGTCAGGATGCTACCATTCGTGGGAAGTTGGCGACCTACGATCGCTGGCATGAGCGTTATCATATCGGAAAGCTGTTATCGGATCGTAGGATTGCCAAAGAAACCAAAGACGCGAGCAGCAGAAAACCCTATGGCACTGCCAAACCATCTGCTGCAGCCTCGATGAAGACAGCCAAACCACGCAAGAGGCGAGCCACAACTACTGCAAAACAGCGGGTCTGTGCCCAAGCTCCCTGAGCTTACGCACGCTTTCTTCCATTGCTGACAAGACTCTACAGTCCGAGTCACCTAGTCCTGTCAAGACTGAAGGCAACATCGACCCTCAGCTGTCCCAGGCTGTTCGAGCTACACCTTTCAATCGGATGGCATCGCCTTTTTCGCCTCTGGACCGAGCCACCTCGCCCTTTACTAATACTTCTCGTCAAGATTCCGCTGCGAAACACCGTGCACACATACCACGGATGCATGGTTGGCAGCAACCGAGTCTATCTCCTCATGCAAACGCAGGACCTATCTCTATGAGGGTTGCGAGGACCTCCCAGCCCCCAAGTGACTATCACCAAGAGACCGAAACTTCCAGCGACTACTTTCATACCTTCATACGGAGCCCAACCCGTATGGCGTATCCGGACCCCTCTGAGCTTACTAGCTTCCAGTCAGCTTCATCCCCTATCGTCAAGCCAGGCAGATACGAGACTCCTGACCGGCCTTCGGACACCGAGAAGCCAGACCTTGTACAATCTCCGTTACTCAAAGGCATCAAGTGGCCGGGCATGTCTCTATTTGATTCTGCCAGCATCGAAGCACAACGCCGCCGTAATCAAAAGAAGGATGCATCTATTCTAGAGCAATTGGAACAAAACTCCTTCTCGGTTCAGCAAATTGAACACATTTACTGGGCGGATGGATCACTCAAGCAGCAACGCTTGATCACTGGTAACGTTGAGAGCAGCCCAGTCCGAGAGTCGACGCCTCCGAGTCCTCCACATGAGCGTCAACGTACCAAAGTCAAAGCAATGCTCAGGGACCTCAGTACCAATGTATCGAAACGGCCACGGAAGCCACGAGTGCGCAAAGCAGCTGCGCTGAACATTGTCGAGCATTTCTCCAACTCCCAGGATCGCTCTGAAGAAATGATCGCTACCCCAAGTCCCCCGCGATTCATCCATCCACGGACTGCGCATATGGGATATGACCCTCCAAATGCTGTTGATGGCGAAATGCAAGCAACCCGTGGAAGGCCAAGAAAGAATGGTAAACGAGCGTTCGAAGTTTTCAACGACAAGGATAATAATCAAGGCAATGAACGAGCTCCATCTTTAGCGAAGAGGGATGATCACTGGTTGACTCACAATGGACACGGCCACGATGGCCTACGACATCAGAATGCCGCCAACTTCACGCTTTTCAAAAAGCCTTCTGACAAACTTCCTTGGGATGCTCAACTTCGTGTCTCTGCTGGTGTTTCACAACATCTTGCTTCCGAGGAGGACACAGAAAACATCGAGCCGGTCAACACCGAGCGTGTGACCCAGCGTTACTTCTCTGTCACTGGCAGTCAGCCACCCCAATTTTACAACTCCATGCCTCCCCAAATGGAGTTCTGCGGTCTAGCCGGGCCCAAATACCATGGTTCAACCCTTAATCCGTTGAACGTGTCTTTGCGACCTCCGCAATACCCATTCTACCATCCTCAAACGGCTCCTCTCCTAGCACAACGAGGTTCTACAGGGAATGAAAGTCATGCAGAGAAGCGTGGGCATTTACCATCAAGCAGTTTAGGACGATCCCGTGACTGAGGCTTTCCCTTGTAGGGCATGCAATCCCTAGGGGCTTGCGGCTGGTAAATTGCACGTGTGGAGAAGAATACCTATTCTATGAGAGATGTTTTTTGGACGCTTTCCTTGCAGGCCTTTGTTCGAATGGGCCATTGCAGTACTGGTAGAAACAATCTTTCCACACCGCTTTGCTTTTCTATCTGACCTGGCCGGCGTTATGCATCTTCAAAGAGCATATATGGGCCATTGCTTGACTTGCTTGGCGTACATTTAGCCGGTATGCTTTACGACGACATGCTTTACGACGGTATGCTCTACGACTGTAATGATGGACGTGTATAACAGCTTATGATTAATATAATGAAACAATAGTGGCACACACTACCTAATTGCTCTAGTGAAGGGCTGGTGCCGGCAATTGCTCGCCTACTTGCGGTCGTCTCATTGCAACTTCCATCAGCGTATTACGAGGCAGAAATTACACCATGAAATAGCCATTAGATTCTTTTGGTGAGCTGCTTGCTATCTGTTCGCTATGCAATGGCTTTTAGTGCTTGTCCACTATCTTTTCTTGATTACGGCTATGCTCGAGAATGCCCTTTCTGGATCTTTGTTCTGAGAAAAAGCAAGACTATTGAATATTATCGGTCTGGTCTTGAAGTGAAAGTGGATGCCTTCAGGTAGCTGATGCACCTCCTGTGGTGTTCCATGCATGCGTGCGTGAATCATGCGAGATCACTGGTACCAGGGAGTCCTCTCATCCATAATCTCTTCTTCGCCATAGTTATCTCCTCCATCACTTTTTTAGCTGTCATCTCCTTGGTCATCATGTTCAGATCCGGAGTGACCATCGACTTCGGGCAAGACAGTTGCCGTTGCTGAGTTTGCCTCCTCCTCCAGTGAAAGCCTTCCATGGGGAACCCATTGCATGAAGTTGCGAGCCACAACCATATGAAAATCGGGTTCGATATACGGGTTACCGGTAATCACGGTGGTGACATCGTCTGCAAGCGACGCGACATATAGAACATTAAGCCTTAGATATTTGCTAATGACCTTTCCGATTTCTGCCCAACTCTGGTCACCTTGTAGTAGCACGTTCCTCAAGCCCAATTGACGAAGCGTATGCTTATGTTCTTGGGTGAACGACAATAAATCCTCCTCATGCACGTTGACATCTCCGAGTGCAAATTTTCTAAGATGCGGCCATTCGTTTTCGAGGAAGATACTAAAGTCCAACATTCCGTCACACGACAGAGAGCGTAGTTGTGTAGCGTCACTCAACACATCAGCCATGCACGCGCGTCTATCCTCGAAAAGCTCTGCAGAGGTGTCCGTAGGGATACGACAGTATATTCGGAGCTTCTGGAGGCGTTTTGCAATAGCACAAAGGTTTGCTCTATTCTTGCCGATCTGGTCAAAAATCGACATTGGGACGCTGGACCGCCATGATCCCATACACAGGTCCTCGATATTTGGACAATGCATCGCAAGGACGTGAAAGAAATGGTGAATACCACGAGTGTCCCAATCGAACTCTGATTCGTCTGTAGTATGCCTTCGATTCTGCTCCCAGCCGAAGGGGGCAATGGCGCGGCCGAAGTCTTCCGAAGATCGTCTATCGTACCACTGGTAATCTCCAGAGCTCAGCAATTCATGATCTGGAAACTGAGAAAAGTCATCACAAATGTTGATTTGGGTGATATTCTGAAATGCTCGTAGGCCGGTGGAAAGGGCGCCGATGTCCTTGTCTTCTTGAAGAATCTCTTGCTGCTTGTCAAGGAGACGTACATATTGGACCAAGCTATTGGCAGGGTTGTTTTCAGCAGGCCTATAGGGGTCTGCGCTGGTCCCATCGTCTAGAGGATACCAATCATCAACTCCGATATGAAAGCCTAAGCGCTGTCTCTTGCATATGACGGTGGAATAGGGATGCTGGTAGGCTGGGAACGAATCGAAGGCTGGCATGAATAACCTCCCATCGTAGACGAGAGCTTCCACCTTCCTGCTGAACTCTCGATTTGCGGCGATGGACAGAAAGTCATTAATAGCAGCTTGACGTGGGGCGAAGTACACTCGCTCGAAAAGCCATTGCGCCCCAAGTCTACCCCACTGAACGCACGTCAAACGGGCTGACTTCAGGTCGGGTTTGGGTAGGAAGCTTAGTACTTCAACCAGCAATTCTTCGGGGAGGATTTGAAAGTTAAAGACCATGATTCAGCGATCCCCGTGTAAACCTCTTCACTGTTTTTATCAGTAGGCATATAAATCAAAAAGGAAATAGCCTACGATTAATAGGGACGAACGACGTGTTGAAACGACCCGCTGACGACGTTGCTGTAAGACCTCGGAAGCCGAAGCTCTTCTCACTGCTTGTCAAGAATTTGTTGTCGGTACTTATCAACAACACTGGTGCGCTCTGTATGGAGAAGACGTGAAGTTAAACGTGGCAGCAATATCAGAGGTTTATTGTTAGGGCTATTTAGCGCTAGAGCCATCTAATTCTAGCGTAACGCGAAAGTTTCTTACGCGAAATTTTGTGAACCTCCAGCAGAGATTCGACGAGAACATTATGCAAGCATGATTGGTTACCTGGTCCTCCAAGAAGAGGAAAGGAGTGATTATCATGGTGTCTACTCAAAGCTCTTCCCAGAGCTCTACAAAGAAGCAGCAGTCGATCTCAAACTTCTTCACCAAAAGTGCGCCAGCTAAAGCACCCCCCGATCTGACTCCCAAGACATACAACGCGTCTGACACAACTCTTCTCGGTGACAAAGATAACGACCTCTTCGTCTCGGAGGACGAGGGTGATGGCATTCCCCATGGAATCACGAGGATGCCAACAACACCAAAGCATTTGCTCCACGATGGAGGACAACCACCGCCTTCCAAGAGATTCCGATGGTCAGACAGTCACGAGGATGACAATGGGGCCAGACCACTGTCTCTTACTAACGGGCATGCTACATCATTAGACGAACCACTAAACTCAGTCACTGCCAATGCAATCAGAAAGCCGAAGCCTTCGCCACGCACGTCCAAATACATTTTCTCCAGCTCGCCGACTAGAGACGAAGAAAACCAAGAAGCAGACGATGATGAAACGAAGAGACGGAAAGAGAAGCTGCACGACAAGTTCGTCAAGAAGCTTGGCCGCCCGGACAGTATAGCTGAGATCAGGAGGCGTAATGGTATCATCAATGAAGAGACCGAGCATGTCCAAGCCGAAGGGGACGACGGCGAAGAGTCTGAACCCGAAGAGCCTGTGAGAACCGCCCCCAAGCTTAAAGGCAGGAATGAAGTTGCTGCGAAGAAGGCTGGGAACAAGCTTACGCCTATGGAGAAGCAATTCTTAGACATCAAGCGTCAGCACACGGATACCGTACTCATCGTCGAGGTCGGCTACAAATTTAAATTCTTCGGAGAAGACGCTAGAGTAGCTGCTAAGGAGCTGAGCATCGTATGCATCCCAGGAAAGTTTAGATTTGACGAACATCCATCGGAGGCGCATCTGGACAGATTCGCTTCGGCTAGTGTACCAGTACACCGACTCCATGTGCACGTAAAGCGATTGGTTGGAGCAGGGCACAAAGTTGGCGTGGTACGCCAGCTTGAAACCGCAGCACTGAAGGCAGTCGGAGACAACCGGAATGCTCCATTCACACGAAAGCTCACCAACCTTTACACCAAAGGCACATATATCGACGATGTGGAAGGTCTTGAAGCATCAGTCGGAGCACCTTCAGGTGGTGCTCCCGCCACGGGCTATTTAGTTTGCATCACGGAGAACAATCCTAAAGGCTGGGGTACCGATGAGAAAGTGCATGTCGGTCTCGTCGCTGTGCAGCCGGCCACTGGAGACGTGATACATGACGACTTCGAGGACGGTTTCATGAGAAGCGAGATCGAGACTCGGCTTCTGCATATCGCACCCTGCGAGATATTGATAGTAGGAGAGCTTTCCAAGGCTACAGATAAGCTGGTTCAACATCTTGCTGGGAGCAAAACCAATGTCTTTGGTGAGCAGGTCCGGGTCGAACGAGCTGAAAAGCCGAAGACAATGGCGGCGCAAGCTTACAGCCATGTTTCGAACTTCTATGCCAATAAAATGGAAGCTGCTGATGTCAGCCAGGACGAGACAATGAGCAAGATACTGGAAAACGTGCTCAAACTTCCTGAAGCCGTGACGATGTGCCTCTCGGCAATGATAACCCATTTGTCCCACTACGGCCTCGAGCACGTCTTTGATCTTACAAAGTATTTCCAGTCATTCAGCGCACGATCTCACATGCTGCTTAACGGGACCACCTTGACAAGTCTCGAAATCTATCAAAATCAAACAGACCAGTCAGCCAAAGGAAGTCTGTTCTGGACGTTGGACAGGACGCGGACACGCTTTGGCCAACGACTCTTACGCAAATGGGTTGGAAGGCCTCTTCTGATGAAGTCGGCGCTCGATGAACGCATTGCTGCTGTTGGGGAGCTCAAGGATGGTCAGCCAACTGTGAGAGTGGACAAGGTCAAGTACCTGCTGTCCCAGATCAAGAGCGACCTCGAAAAGAGCTTGATCCGGATCTACTACGGCAAATGTACCCGACCAGAGCTACTCACATTGCTGCAGACTATGCAGCGGATCTCCACGGAATTCATCACCTTCAAAAAGTCCACAGGTACTGGATTTCAGTCACAGATGATTAACAACGCGGTTGCAGCTCTTCCAATAATCGCCGAAGATGTTGTCACATATCTCGAGCAGATGAATCCTGAAGCAGCCAAAGCAGACGATAAGTACTCTTTCTTCCGAGAGGAGATGGAAAGCGAAGACATCACGAATCACAAGCTGGGCATAGCGAGCGTAGAGCAGGAGCTCGATGCCCATCGGGCCGTTGCCGCCGAAAAGGTGAAGAAGAAGAGGGTCGACTATGTGACTGTTGCAGGCATTGAATACCTTATTGAGATCGACAACGCCCAGCTTAGGAACATCCCTGCGTCTTGGGCGAAGATCAGTGGTACGAAGAAAGTTTCACGATTTCATACACCAGAAGTTGTACGCTCTATTCGCGAGCGTGATCAGCATAAGGAGGCGTTGGCCGCCGCTTGTGACGCTGCCTTCGCCAAATTGTTGGCGGACATTTCATCGAAGTACCAGTCTTTCAGAGATTGCATACAGGCTCTCGCCACGCTTGACTGCCTACTGTCTCTAGCTACCATCGCCAGCCAACCAGGCTACGTCAAGCCCGAATATATAGATGAGATAGATATCTCTATAGTACAAGGAAGACATCCAATGGTTGAGCAGCTTCTTCTCGATGCCTATGTTCCCAATGATACCAACTTAGCTTCGGATGGTACCAGGGCGCTCCTCATCACTGGCCCAAACATGGGAGGGAAGTCGAGCTACGTACGGCAGGTCGCTCTGATCGCCATCATGGGTCAGATTGGGTCGTATGTACCTGCTGAATGCGCCAAGCTGGGCATGCTTGATGCGGTCTTCACCAGGATGGGCGCATTTGACAACATGATGGCAGGCGAGTCCACCTTCATGGTCGAGCTTTCAGAGACTTCAGACATTCTCAAGCAAGCTACTCCTAGGTCTTTGATCATACTTGACGAGCTTGGACGGGGAACATCTACACATGATGGCGTGGCCATTGCTCAGGCTGTGCTAGATCATGTCGTGCGTGATAAGAAGAGCCTCACGCTGTTCATCACGCACTACCAGAACCTCAGCGCTGTAGTGAAAGGCTTTCAGCATGGAGAGCTCAAGAACGTCCACATGAGGTTTACGGAAACAGGCGATGCTGAGCAGGAGATCACCTTCCTGTACGAGATTGGGGAAGGAGTTGCACATCGATCCTATGGCTTGAATGTCGCTCGCCTTGCCAACGTCCCCGACCCCGTCCTCGAGGTCGCTGCTGTCAAGTCAAAGGAGCTAGAACATGATGTGACCGAGAAACATCTCAACCATGTGTAAGTGATTGGCCCTGATGCAGTCAAAGTCGCCCTACTGATTTCATCTACATCCAGATCTCGGTCTCTACGATCTTTGCTCTCCAGCCCCAACTTGGAAGGCCTGGATCTACTGGTGACTGGTATTGAACAGCTTTGATACGATCAGCAATAGGTCACTACATGCTCAGAGGCAGGATGTTAAGTCTACATATGGTCTTCTATAGCTTGTAAGTCTAAAAGTATCCCCTTCTATACTTCCCCTTTCTTCTATGATGATAGTTTATGTCAGAAAAACATTGAGCGTCTACAGTTGTAGTGCTGTGATGTATTCATAATTAGACTCTGACATTCCTGCTCTGATCTTCGCCCGCCACTCATGTTACCTACTTGCAGCTTTGAGCTGACCATTGGAGTGGACGGACTTTCAGAGATGCAGCAAACGTTAACGTTCGTAGGCGTTAGTCTCCCCTAGCAGTGCATTTAAAGGTACGAGCAATTTCTCCCGCATTTTTCTCTCGGTCTGTGATTATAAAAATGTTGTTAAAATCTGAGGCTCATGTGTATGCTCGCCGTACCATGGAGACACATACACCCACAAAAAATGAGACCATCCTTTTACCATCAATCTATTTCCGCTCGTGGGTCAACGCACTAGCTAACGCTCAACGGATCTAGCACGGATTACGGCATTCTCTGGCAGCTCAATTTGGGAAACATTCTTGAGATGCCAATTTGTAGCACGCAGAGCCTGATACCCTCTGTAATTAATGTTCGAGACTTGTCCAGAGGATCTGACACTTGCACGTATCTCATTACCCACACCGCCGAATCTGTGACGCCAGGTTTGAGACAGGATTTAGTGGGACAAGGAAGTGCAGTGATCTGTCTTAATTAAATTGAGTGGCCCGCGTCGGCTGAAGGTCCTTCAAATATAGAGGACATTTCTTGGCCGGAGGGCCGCTTGCAGCGATCGAAAAAACCGACTACACAAGAATAAAGATAACTCATTGACAACAAGGCTTATAATAATTAATCGGTAGCGAAATTATAGCTAGCTCTCTGGACCAAAATTAATCGGGCAATGTTATGATGAAAAAGTTAATAATTCGATACCTACAGAGGCTCAAACCTGAAGGGTTTTTAGAGAAAGTGCAAGGCTCGGAATTTCAAAGTTGGACCCATAAAATTTGTAAGGTTCAAGTAGGGATAGGACCGCGCGGAGGCCTACCGACGTCCGCGCTAGTAGCCCTACGTAACGGTCGACTCAGAGCCTCGAGGTTCGTCCATCACACAGTCTTCTTCAGAAGCTCTAAAGCTCAACCAGTTCCACTATGATTCCCCCTCAACCAGTATCGCTGCGCTCGGCGCTCCTATGCCTCAAACTTCAGCCAGCTCTAATCACACCCTGCAGCGCAGCACCCTCATCAACGCCCATCCAACGACGCTTCCACTCCTCCACCAACCAAACAGCTGCTCATAGACCTTCAGCCTACAAACCCATCAGATCCTTCTACCACCAACCCATCCGCCTCGCCACCACAACCGCCTCTCCCACCACACCCAATTCCCCTCCCTCAATAGGCCCGCAACCCCTAACATGGCCCACCTACTTCTCCCTCCGCAGATCACGCAAGCTCTACAACACCTGCGCCTCCGTCGTCTCCGCCTTCTTCACCACCGGCGCCGGTGTATCATACCTAGGCCAGCAACCGATCGAAAACATATCCGTATTCGGTTTCGATCCGATCATCGTGATGGGCGTGACTGTGATGGGGAGTGGAGCCGTAGGATGGTTATTGGGGCCGACATTGGGGAATGCGGTGTTCGGATTGCGGCATCGGCGGATTGGAGAGGAGATGGCTGAGGTGAGTGATTCTCTTTCTTTTCGCAAGGAGGTGGGGGAGAGGGCTTAGAGAATGAGAGCTAATGTGTGTTGGTGAGTAGAAAGAGAAAGATCTTTATTATAGGATACAAAAACACAGGGTTGACGTAAAGTCGGGTGGAGGTTCTTCTGCGAATCCAGTCCCGGATTACTATGGGGAGAAGATTCTTAGCGTGCCGGCATATCGGACTTGGTTGAAGGATCAGAGGTCGTTCAATAAGAAGAGGGAGGTGTTCTTGCGATGAAGGAAAGGAGGCAGATCTTCCTTGAAGGATGGTGTACAATGAGGGTCGTCGAGCCCGGAACATGGATGAATAGCATTTCAGCAGCGATTATGGCGAATTCGGACTACCGCATATATTGGCAGTAGGAACAATCAACCTCCACTACGTTGTGAAGTATGAATTTCTACAAATACTTAGCTGATCTCACAGCCATCGAAGAGCGCAGATTCTATTCATGCTTTTCATTAATGCTAGATACATGATGATCAATCTTAGCTCGCAACGCTAAAAGCCTCTCAGATGATGTGGCATAAATCCAGTAATCTGAGCTGCACGCCATTTTCCTTTTCACCTTTCGAATCCCTGCGCTTCGGTCCAAGCGATGACCCTTTCTCAAGACCAGCAGGAACGAAAGTACGGGCACACAATGCAAACGATGCTAACGATGCAGGCGGCTTCGATGAAGAGTGCCACAGATACTAACGATAGATGGCAGTGCCTTGGCGAAGGTAAAGAAAAGTGCTGAGATTGTAACGATGGCGAAACGGAAAGTGAAGAAAAGTGTCTATAAAAGGTTTGAAAGATCGGCCATGGCCATCATTCCACCACCTCCAAATCCTGACCATCAGCAACCTCTAGCTTGCTCTCCCATTCGACTGGAGTAAGTCTACCGGACTCATCAATAGCAACCAGTTCGGGATCGAGCTCAAACGGAGCCATTGAGACGATCTCCTTGATAGTGTCAGAAGCTTCCAGCCCGCTCTCAAACTCCTCTGGAGCAAGCCTACGTGACTCATCGATAGCGACCAGCTCAGGATCAAACTTCTCGGAAGCCACAAGACTGTCTTCCTTAAGAATATCGTGCGCCAACGCGCCATCATCGAGAAGGGTCTCCAGAGGCTGAGCACACGGATCTGGTACGAATCGAGCAACGCACCCCTTGTATCGACGGGTACAATTGAACAGCGCAGAAGCCTGTCCAGCAAAATAGACCGAAGAAAAGCGCAAGCCTAAGACGCCATCACTGCTCATACTTATGCTCTCAACCGCGTTGAACTTGACTACATGAGAGACCACCAGTTCTTTCCTCAACATTGCTGGCGTGATGGTGCGAGGAAAGTTGTGCACCTCAAAGCAGCGCGTGGTTCCATCGTTGATAGCCTTTCGCTGATTAATCGGGATGGGCCAAGTCGGAGTTGACACGGTTTCGATTCGGGCTACGAAACCGTTGAAGGAAATCGGATACTGTTGGGCGTGCTCTTCATAAGCCATGGCTGCGTGCTCGTGAAGGAATATAACCAGCCCAGTCATATCACCAGTGATGCTCTTGGTGTCCAACAATTTTACATCAAGCACCATACCACCTCGAACTTTCTCCAACAACTTCATCATGGTGATGTCGGAGGGGAGACCTGAGATGCGGACGGTACGATAGACGTTACTCTCATTGCTGTCAGGGGTGAAGCGCACTCCATATCTGAAGAGGTCAGGGAACCGCAAGTCCTTTGCTCCAGCTTCGCGCATGTTGATCTTCATGGCCTGGTGACGCTCCTCAGGGTCGAAAAACCCCGTGCTTCTCCCTGGAGTAGCTTGGCTTGGTGGGACTGGCATGTCGCTAGTTTTCTTTGAAGCCTCGGGGACCATTCCCGCTTCTTTGACCATGTCTATTAGAGGTAGTGGATAGTCCAAAGCCTTCATTGCCTCTAGTGCATTGTTCACGCTCCACTTCTGAGGTAGTAAACCCGCGCTATCTACCTCAGCGTTTGACGCAGCCTCCTTCCATGTACCAACGGCAATGGCTTCATCCTGACTGTTGGACGAGAAAGACGTCGATGCCGAGACTGGCCCACTAGGTGATGACGAATAGTGCTCGGACGATTCATCGGATTCTGGGGATGGCATACGGACATTCTTGGTGACTGACGCTGGTACCTTTGCAATCAGCTTGATTCCCTTTTCGAACTTCTTGCTGCCACAGTCGTTGACAAAGTGGCGAATGTAGGCCGAGTCCTCTGTGGAGTCTGATGAGAATGAGTTAGTCGAATTTAACACCGGCTGAGCGTCCTCCAGTGGTTCTTTAAAGTCAGACAGGTCGTCATAGCTGTCATCGAGCAGAGTCGTATCTTCCTCCGAACCTTTCGTCCCTCCAACGTCTTCGCCAGGACCCGAGAGGTCAATCAGGTCTTCTGCTTTAATTGTCACCGTCTCCGTAGCTTTAGTGCAACTTGGTCCACTGACCGAGGAATATCTGCTGCCATCGGAAATGGTCTTGGCTGTTGAGAGCGCGAGGATAGTATCAAGAGCTTTGCGTAGTCTGCTCCTGATCCGCCGGAAATCCTTCTCGTAGCGCGCATTCTTCTCCTTCAGACTCGAGATCTCCTCCTTGAGCGTCCCTGCTTTGTCCTCGACGATTGGGTGACTGACTTTCGAATTGAGGAGGTATTGGATGACAGCCTCTTTCTTGGTGTTCTCCGCCTGTGCGATCTGGATGTCTTTTTCGAGCAAGATGAGGCGAGTGATGAGGTCAATTTGAGGGCCAACAGCTGGATATCCGGCTGCTGCACCGAATGGGGGCACAGCAAGGCCAGGGTGGTGAGACGGCTGGTAAGGGCGGTTTTGGGCGTACGGGTGAATTTGCTGCTGAGGATCGAGCCCGAGGTAAGATTGATAAGAGCCCATAGTGAAGGAGGTCCGCAGATATGCGATCGAATGAGTCTGCAGTGAGCGGTCGACTGCGCCCTAATTGATTTTGGCACTACGAAATTGCAAGAACGCGGGATAATTCTTGGAAGGCAATTAGTTGATGAGATTGCTGAATTGACAAGTGAGATAACTTTGAGAAGAAGATGGTACGATGAGAACTGAATTTGAAGCAAAGGTTGAACGACCGCAACCTGGTAAAGGAAGGAGTCGAGGGTGACCAAAACCCAGTCCAAATTTGTGGTGGCAGTAGTAAGCGATGTTATGGTTTGGGAGTAGTCAACAAGGCCGGTTCGAAGCCCTGTATGAAAGATGAGGGTGACAGAACGAGCACATCGGTGGCGTGAGAAGGCAGATGACTACTGAAGACAAGACTGGGAGGCGAACTATGAAAGATGAGGGTGACAGGCGATGGTGGAAGAAGGATGGAGGTCGGTGCACAAAAGAAGGCTTTATAGCTTTTGTCACGTCCGTAATTCACTTCGATCGGACGGAAGGAACGAAAGCCTGCGCACTGAAGAGGAAGAAATGGTGGACTCAAAAGGGTATTGAGAAGTACATAATGGCAAGCTGAGAAGTAGTGAAGCGTACCTCACACTAGTGATCGAGCAAATTAGAAGCTTCGATAGGAGACACTAGCTACTCATCGAACCCAGAGGATGCCATGCATCTTCCTCTTCGGCGCGCGTTATCAATGATCGAGAGCGCCTTTATCCTGCTGCAAGTATGCATGGCAGCTCAAAGGTTTTGATCGAGAGCCATGCTTGTCCTGGCCGTACAGCTCGAGACGGTGCGAAGATCCTGTTGAGTGCTGATGGGAGTCGATAGTGAAGAGTCTCAACTGTCACATCAGCAGGCGAGCCCTTCTCACCCCATCTAGGCTGTAAAGGGTTCCTTCGTTGACAGAAAGGGATTAAAGAAAAGACGCCTGTGCGGTCCAAAGGCGCGGGGCCACACACCGTTATCAACATTGATCAAAGGCCTGTCGTTAGGTGTAAGATTGCAGAGCAGACTGCGCATTGCATGTGATTCGAATACCCATTGGAATAAGAAACCCCTTTCCAACAGTAGAAAGCTTCCATGACTCTGGCTCTATCACTGCCTTTTCGTGGCTAAAATCTGTTCACCGTGGCTTAGATTGCCTGCTAGGTATTGAGAATTGCAGGCACAAACAGCCGTAGGAGCATTGCAGCCAGCAGAGGACCCTATGCCAACTTAGCGTCGTGAGTCCGAGATACTCCAGTCTGAAAAGAATACCTTACTGATGTCGAAGAGGATTTTCTGTAATATCCTAGCCTCAATTGCTTCTAGGTTGATGATATTAGTCACTCACTGATTGAATGTATTGTTGGTAGCGAGAGGTTTGTTTTCCTCGCGCGTAGCAGTATTGAAACGTTGATTCTGCCCAAAGAGCGACCGAAACTCTGTCAAAACAAAGTGGGGTTTTGCTGGCATGATTCCGGTCATGAATGACTTTCTGCTTCTTTTGCACTCTGCCTCGTCCATTGAGTATAAATTGAGTCTTCAATTCCTGTACTTATCTTGACGATACGTATCATGGATAGCAGCTATCTTGCTTGGCACTTGTCTCGTCTGCAGATTTACAAACTTCTGGCTCCCAAGACGCCCAGGCTGTCCCAAAACCTGCCTGCACAAGCAGAGAAGCTGCGACTTTCCACTCATGAACCTTCATACCATGTCTAGATCATCACTCCCTGAGCAAGGAAGCTGTCAGCTCCCACTCTGTGTACACTCGTGCAATGTCCAACTCATCCCTCCAAAAGCAGGGGGGCTGCCATGTCCCGCTGCCTGGATTCTCATACGATGTCCAAGCCATCCTTCCATGAGCAGGAAAGTTACCCTTTCTCACTCCTCGTATCCTCATATCATGTCCTAATAAGGCCTCCACGAGCATCGAAGCTGTCTTTCTCACTCCCTGTACGCGATTACGGTATGCAAAAGCTACCTAGGCCAATTTTGAGGCTTGCTGAGTTATGCCCGTTAGCAACGTCCATAGGTATGGTTCTTCTATGTGTTGATGTAGTTCATTAAGGAGTAGTAACTATGGCAGTTGCCAGCTATGTATTATCTTAAGGGGCTTGCCCTAGCCCTAAGCCAAGACCTGCTTAGTAAGCCAGGCTGACGGGGAATAGTAGTTATAATCTAACGCTCCCATTAACTACCTGACCGTTAGTAATACTACTATAGCGACGTTATAGTCCTATACTGGCTCCGACGCGAGCCTTAGTATAGTATTAAAGGCCATGAACTTTATGGGGCCTAAGGGCTTCGTTAACCTATCCGTAATTATAGCCGCCGTCGGTATATAATTAATCTGAAGTATACCTATCTCAGCGACTATTTCGCGAATAATATAGTAATTAGAATTAATATATTTAGTAGTAGGGTAATTAATAGGGTTAATAGTTATTTTAATAGCTGCCTAGTTATTAGCTATAAACTAAATAGTTTCTATATCCTCCTAAATGTATCCCATTTCTATTAATAGAGGTACTAGGAATTTCGACTCCATAGTAGTATTTACCTTACCGACGTACTCTACTTCTACGGTTAACCTAGCGATAGTCTTTTAGCGTCTTATTAACTAGTTAATAGATTTATTCTATAGGAAATAAACGTACCCTAAGGTAAAACGCCTAGTATCTAGGTAGTCTCTTTAGGACGAATTTATAAATCTTATTAATAGCCCTTTAGTTCCTTCTTTAGGGCTATAGCGTAGTCCTAGCTTAGTTATTCCAGCTAGGTAACTAATAATCCTCTTAAGTATAATATTATGGGTAGAAAGTAGTACCTTTGAATAACGACTATAGATATTAACTGTATATACGATATTAGGGCGAGTTATAATAATAAGTTATTATAAATACCCGATTAGTTTCCTAAACCCTTCTAAATCTTCTTTACTAGCGACGTAGTCGTTAGTAGTTATTCTTAATTAAATTAACGGATCTATAAGAGTCTTCTATTTTTTATAGTACTCTATACTAAGCTTAGTTAATATTTTATTAATATAACTGGCCTAGTTTATATAAATAGTACGGTTTTAACGATTTCGTCTAATCTTTATATTAAGATAGTGCGATATCTCGCCTAAATCCTTAACACGGAAACGCGTATTTAGTTATTCTTTTAGTTATTCTATCAGTGCTATAGTCGGGGTAAGAATAAATAAGTCGTTAATATAGAGACTAATCACGGAGCTATTCTTATAAACGAATACTAAGTGGTTCTTTTTAACCCGTATAAAACCGATGGTTTTAAAGAATTCCCTAAGAGTTATATACTACTCTCGGGGTACCTATTTAAGGCTATATAAGGTCTTTTTAAATAGGTAAACTACTTTACCTTTCCGGAAACTATAAGATTATTCTATATAAATTATGTTATTAAGTAGGGCCTCTAGGAATACGGTAATAATATTAATATAGTAGATTTCTCGGTTAAATTTCGTATTAAGTGCTAGTAGTAATTTCTAGGACTATAACTTTAGTACTCCTAAATACGTCTCGTTAAAGTTAACGCCTTCTATTTATCGGAATCCTTTTACGACCTAGCGCGCCTTATATCGAGTAATATTACTAGCTGAGTTTATTTTAATAGATAAGACCTAGCGGCCTAGTAGAACCTTCCTACTATTAAGCACTAGTATTAAGTCCTAAATCTATTAAACTTCATATAAATTAAGTTCTTCTTGGAGTACCGCTAGTTATTATTCTTTATCTAGGCTATTTAGAGCTTTATAGATAATTATAGGAATATTAAGGATTAAATTAACGTCTACCTTAATAACGCGTATAACGAAACCTCGCCTAATATCCTGCGTTTTATTACCGACGCTCTTATTATATACTTTACCCTTAACGGGCCTAATCTTCTTCCAGGGGTTATTTATAGCGGCGTAGTTCTACGACTTCTTATATATAGGACGTAGGGTTATCTTACCTTTATCGGTAAAGGATTCTTCAGCCTTATAACTATCGTCCGATATTTTATCTTTATTTTCTGATAATTTATTTAAGAAGGTATATTATTCTTTTTCTTTATTCTCGCCTAATTATCTAGGATCGACGACTTTATCGAATATTATATAGGTTAAAACGATTATCTTTTTACCGTCCTATAGGCGGAATTTATTTATACCGTCGTATTTAACGAAATAGTATTTAACGTTTTTATTATCGAGCTTCTTTTTATTAGGATCCTTATTATAGTAGTATACGATATAGCCGAATATACGAAGGTATCCTATAAAGGGCCTATTACCTATTAACGCCTTATATGGAGTTATAGTATTTAGACTCCTAGTCGGGCTGCGGTTACGATAGTATATAACCGTCTTGATAGCTTTACCCTATAGGGTTCTCGGAAGTTTAGAGTTAAATAAAATACTTCTTATATATTTAAATAACGTACGGATATATCGTTTTAACGCTTTATTCTAATTAGGGTTATATATAGTAGTAGGAATCTAATTAACTCTATATTTAACGAATAACGCCTGTATCCTTCTACCTATATTTTCACTAGTATTATTACCTTTAAGGCACTGAATGGGCCTCCTAGTATTCTTAGTATACTCGAAATAAGGGCCTATTATATTAGCTATATCTGACTTCTTCGTAAATAGGTGAATAGTTAATTCGTTAATAGTATTATCGAGTAGAATAAGTATATAACGCTTGCCCTCTAGTGTATACATAATTTGACTACCGCCGGCGATATCGGTATATACTAACTCGTCTTAATCGGTGGCTCTTTTTATCCGGTCGGATCGCCTAGGTATATAAACGATAATACGGTGTTAGTGCCTTATGATATATGGTTTATACTTTTTAATAGGTGGTTCTAGGGCCTGAAGCGATATAACTTTCTAAATATCTATTCCTTCTAATAAATACGCTAGCCTTTTAACGTTATTTATATTTAAATAATAAAGCCTCCTATGCTATTAAGTCTATAATCCGGATTTGACCAAAGGACTGGTAACTATAGGAGGTAGAAGAAGAGGATTCGCCCTAGTCTTAAGTGTAGTTAGGGATTTTCTTAAGTTAAACGAGTATCTAGTCCCGATACGGGTTCTAGATAAATAAAGCTCCCCCTATTTATTTAGGATATCCATTCTCTTATTAACTGCCTGAAATTTATAACTATTCCGCTCTAACGTTCCTAGCGATAGGAGATTATACTCTATATTAGGAACGTAATATATATTAACGAGATCTAGCTCCTTATAATCACCGTTAATAAACGGGTTAATATTAATAGTATTAATACTATAAATCCTATACTGGGATCCGTCCCTAACTACTACGAATTTATATCGCTTCTCCTTATATATAGCCTTGTTAAATAGGGAGAAGTCGTATATAATATAAATATCTACGGCTGAGTTCATCTAGAAGGTATCGTCCTTATCGTCTAATATTTTAGCCTTATTTATATAGCTAGAAATAAGTACTTTCTTAATCTTTTTAGCCTCGGCGGGCTTTTTACCTAAACCGTTAATACGGTTTTTAGCTAGGAGGTACTATTTACTCTCGTATACCTCCTAGCCTTCCGGCCTTTTATCTTTATAAAGGTAATAGTAATTTTCCGTAAAGTAATACCCTTTATAGCCCTCGTAATTCTTTCTTTCCTTATACGGCTTACTATTAAATCTATCTTTTCGATAATCTCTACTATTTTTACCCTTCCTGTAGCTAGGATTAATAGAGTTATTCCTAGATCCTAATCTATAATTAGAAGTATTACGATTTCCACTCCTATTATTTCTATACTTGTTTTACTTTCTTAGCGTTAACGCCTTTAAATCCTATCGGCGATTATTATATTCTAGGAGTTTATTAAGTATATCGTCTAGGGTAAATATCGTCTTATCTCTTTTAACTAGACTCTATATATTAACGACGTATATATATAATTTAGGGTTAATTCCTACTTTAAAGTATAACGCTAGTATTTATTCGGGTAATAGAGTTCCTATATTAGCGAGCCTCTTTTAATACGTCTTTATATAGTTCCTGTACTCTAGTAAGGATTTAAAGTTATCCTAGTCTTTACGAGTAATTTGGTATATATATGAATCGACGGTCTGCGTATTAAAATACTCGAAAAGTTAGTAAAGAATATTCATCGCCTTAGTACTATTCGTGACGCCGGCGATATAGGTCTTCAGGTTCGGTTCTAGGTTAAATAGAATATAGTTATATACCGTCTTATAGTTATCCTCCTATTCGCCTAGTTCCTTTTAGTATTCCTTCTTAGTTACCCTATACTCCTTCTTCTTTTCCGGCGTAATAAATAGAGCTTTATATAGTCTTCCCTTATTATCTCGGTATACTAGTATTCTAATTAGCGGATCTGGGGCGATAGGATATTAATATCTTTCTTTATTAATAGTATACCTCTAGACCTTTTCAGCCCCTAAAACGGTAGTAATATCGACCTTTTACAACTCCTAGTTACTCTTACCCCTTAATTTAGGGATCTTTATATTACTATTACCTCCTATTATACCTAAGAATAATATGGATAAGGAGTGGTTAACGTTAGGGATTTTAGAGATTTTACTCCTAAAATAGCGGTGTAAGAAGTGCAAAATACCGCTGTTTCCTTAACGGCTCTCTAGCTCGCCCTAGGAATACGCTAAATAAACTACGCAGTAGGTACGTTATGTACCGGGCTTATAACCCGTTAGTAACGTCCATAGGTATGGTTCTTCTATATATTAATGTAGTTCATTAAGGAGTAGTAACTATGGCAGTTGCCAGCTATGTATTATCTCAAGGGGCTTGCCCTAGCCCTAAGCCAAGACCTGCTTAGTAAGCCAGGCTGACGGGGAATGGTAGTTGCAATCCAACGATGCCTCTTTTCAAGCAAGCACGAAAATCTTCTGTTTGTAACCCGCCTGCTTGGAATTTGTTGCTTAGTCCTGTTTCGTGAAACTCAAAATTAGTTCCAGCTATATTGGTTGGCTTCTTCGTTTCCAAAGCTCCACTTTTTGGCTAGTGGAGATGAGTGGGCATTTGTCTACACTCTGAGTAAAGCAGTGTCTGGCCTTTCGGCGGGTAATTCAAGCATGATTTTACCATTCCAACGCCAATACTACCTCATCGGGTTTTTTCAACCTGATCTCTTGTTAAGCCGGTTAGGCCTTCGCTTGGGAACTCGCTTAGGGCCCCCCCTCATTGACAACTGTTTTGGCGAAGGCGTGGTGAGCTATCAAAATAATCTGAAAGGGTCGTGGAGAAGGTGTCTCACATAACACTTGTCGTTAGCAACGTCCATAGGTATGGTTCTTCTATGTATTGATGTAGTTTATTAAGGAGTAGTAACTATGGTAGTTACCAGCTATATATTATCTCAAGGGGCTTGCCCTAGCCTTAAGCCAAGACCTGTTTAGTAAGCCAGGTTAACGGGGAATAATAGTTATAATCTAACGCTCCTATTAACTACGTGACCGTTAGTAATACTACTATAGCGACGTTATAATCTTATATTAACTCCGACGCGAGCCCTAGTATAATATTAAAGGCCATAAACTTTATAGGGCCTAAGGGCTTCGTTAACCTATCCGTAATTATAACCGCCGTCGGTATATAGTTAATCTAAAGTATACTTATCTTAGCGACCATTTCGCGAATAATATAATAATTAGAATTAATATATTTAATAGTAGGGTGATTAATAGGGTTAATAGCCATTTTAATAGTTACCTAGTTATTAACTATAAACTAAATAATCTCTATATCCTCCTAGATATATTTTATTTCTATTAGTAGGGGTACTAGGAATTTCGACTTTATAATAATATTTATCTTATTAATATACTCTACTTTTATAGTTAACTTAACGATAGTTTTTTAGCGTTTTATTAACTAGCTAATAAATTTATTCTATAGGAAATAAATATACTTTAAAGTAAAAAGCCTAGTATCTAAATAGTCCCTTTAGAACGAATTTATAAATCTTATTAATAATTCTTTAGTTCTTTCTTTAGGGCTATAGTATAGTCCTAGTTTAATTATTCTAGCTAGGTAACTAATAATCCTCTTAAATATAATATTATAAGTAGAAAGTAGTACCTTTAAATAATAACTATAGATACTAATTATATATACGATATTAGGGCGAGTTATAATAATAAGTTATTATAAATACCCGATTAACTTCCTAAACCCTTCTAAATCTTCTTTACTAGCGACGTAATCGTTAGTAGTTATTTTTAGTTAAATTAACGAATCTATAAAAGTCTTCTACCTTTTATAGTACTCTATACTAAGTTTAGTTAATATTTTATTAATATAACTAGCCTAGTTCATATAAATAGTACGGTTTTAACGATTTTATCTAATCTTTATATTAAGATAGTACGATATCTCGCCTAAATCTTTAACACGGAAACGTATACTTAATTATTCTTTTAACTATTCTATTAATACTACGGTCGAGGTAAGAATAAATAGGTCGTTAATATAGAGACTAATTATAAAGTTATTCTTATAAACGAATATTAAATAGTCCTTTTTAACCCGTATAAAACCGATGATTTTAAAGAATTCCTTAAGAGTTATATACTACTCTCGGGGTATTTATTTAAGGCTATATAAAACCTTCTTAAATAAATAAATAATTTTACCTTTCCGGAAACTATAAGGTTACTCTATATAAATTATATTATTAAATAGGGCCTCTAGGAATACGGTAATAATATTAATATAATAGATTTCTCGGTTAAATTTCGCACTAAATACTAATAGTAATTTTTAGAACTATGACTTTAATACTCTTAAATACGTCTCGTTAAAATTAATACCTTCTATTTATTAGAATCTTTTTACGACCTAGCGCGCTTTATATCGAGTAATATTACTAGTTAAGTCTATTTTAATAGATAAGACCTAGCGGCCTAATAGAATCTTCCTATTATTAGGTACTAGTACTAAATTCTAAATCTATTAAACTTTATATAAATTAAGTTCTTCTTAGAGTACCGCTAGTTATTATTTTTTATCTAGGCTATTTAGAGCCTTATAGATAGTTATAGGAACGTTAAGGATTAAATTAATATCTATTTTAATAACGCGCACAGCGAAACCTCGCCTAATATCCTACGTTTTATTACCGACGCTTTTATTATATATTTTACCCTTAACGGGCCTAACCTCATCGGCAAGTCCGGAAACCCCGATTTTTGCGCATTTTATACCGAAATTGTACAAAATGCTGGAAATGCGTATCTGCTCATGTCCCGCATTCTAAGCACATTATGCACCGATTAAGCAGCGATATTGCACCGATTTAGCAACTTTTTGTTTTTTTTTTTTTGAACTTTAACTTTTTATAGTATCTAGACTAGGGCCCCTATATAGGAATATAAATATCTTACTAAATCTATTTTTAGCCTAGATTCCGAATTTTTAATTAAATTTTTACTAGCGTTGCCCTATAGGGCTATAAAGCTACTTTTAGGATTAAGTTTAGCGCTCCCGCGCAGACCTTAACTCTAACTTAAAAATCTTGGCGCCAAGATTTGCCAAGGCTGCAAAATGCGCATTTTGCACCGATTAAGCAGCGATTTTGCAGAACTATTTTTCCGGACTTGCCGATGCTTCTTCTAGGGGTTATTTATAACGGCGTAGTTCTACGACTTTTTATATATAGGACGTAGGGTTATCTTACTCTTATCGGTAGAGGATTCTTTAACCTTATAACCATCGTCCGATATTTTATCTTTATTTTCTGATAATTTATTTAAAAAGGTATATTACTCTTCTTCTTTATTCTCGCCTAATTATCTAGGATCGACGACTTTATCGAATATTATATAGGTTAAAACGATTATCTTTTTACTATCCTATAGGCGGAATTTATTTATACCGTCGTATTTAACGAAGTAGTACTTAACGTTTTTATTATCGAGCTTCTTTTTATTAGGATCCTTATTATAGTGGTATATAATATAGCCGAATATACGAAGGTGTCCTATAAAGGGCCTATCACCTATTAACGCCTTATATAGAGTTATAGTATTTAGACTCCTAGTCGGGTTACGGTTACGATAGTATATAATTATCCTAATAACTTTACCTTATAGGGTTCTCGGAAGTTTAGAGTTAAATAGAATACTTTTTATATATTTAAATAATATATAGATACATCGTTCTAACGCTTTATTCTAATTAGGGTTATATATACGTCGGCAAAACGAAAAGTGGCTCGATCGTGGCT